>JAEEGK010001053.1_pt1 | contig 68709 bp, 50 predicted proteins | sample 8958771 | NCBI WGS metagenome assembly JAEEGK01 (sample SAMN16246547, study PRJNA631951) | gut metagenome | biome: gut microbiome; feature: rumen; material: SC-attached | host: Bos | place: Iran: Karaj | collected 2018-10
GTCTTGCCGAGAGCAATCTTTGCACCAAGCAGATGGTTGAAGTATGAGTCGGGGTTACCGGCATCCTTGAAGTTGAACTTGTCACCGAGGATGTTGCCATTCAGCTCAAGACCGAGCTTGATAGCGTCGCTAACCTTGAAATCAAGAGTCAGACCAGCCTGTGCGAAAGGCAGTGTAGCAGACTTGTTCTCGAACATAGGAGTCCAACCAGAAGCGGTGGTAACGTTCTTAATCATCTGGTCAACCTTAACCTTTGTATCAGCTGCCTCGTCGCTGGCAGAACGGAAATTCACACCTGCACCGATGAAGGCACCGAAGCTAACTACACGGTTGGGGTTGAAACCTGCGATGATAGTAGAGAGGTCGAAGGTAACATCAATTGCAGGAGCAAAGTAAGTGAACTTGTAGTTCAGGTCGTTGCCCAGGCCCCAAGCCTTTACCTTATCCTTATCGAAACCAGCCTTACCCTGCCAGAAATCAACAGCGAGGCGAGCGCCAACAGCTTTTGAGAACTGGTATCCAACACCAACCTGAATGTTAGGAATTGAAATGAGGTCACCGAAGCTAGTCTCACCAGTCGTGTACTGTGCACCAATCTGAGGCTGTACATACCAGTGTGGCTCGAAGACGTATTCTGTCGTGCCCTTCTGCTCCTGAGCAGATACTGACAGACCAGCCATCAGCATCAGGCAAGACAATATTGCTTTCTTCATTTTCATATCTGTTACTTAATTTTTTTTATTCACAATGTTAATTACTCACTGGGACCTGATTACTTAACAGTTACAGGATAGCTCTTGGTTACTACATAACCAGAGTAGTCAACTGTCTGATAGATAATCTCGCACTCACCCTGACGGAGGTTCAGAGCAGCAACCTTCTCCTGACCACTGAGAATCTTAGCGTCGTAGATCTTTTCACCCTGACGTACGGCGATGTACTTGTACATTGCAGGAACGAGGTACTCCTCAGTCGGAGAGGTCAGAATTACAGTCATACGGTTGTTCTCAATATCAAGAGTTGCACCAGGAACCAAACGATCGATACCCTCGGGACCCTCGAACAGAACGATAGGAGTTACACAGTTGTAGAAATAGTTGTCACCAGCTACTGTTGCAATCTTAGCAGATACCTTTGACAGGAAGTTAGAAACCTTAGCAACTACTGCGTCTGTGTCACCATCCTCAGCTGCGTGGTAAACGTTCTTCAGCTTCTCGAGTACGTTGTTTGCGTAAGGAATGTTGTTGATGATAGCCTTCAGCATACCAGCAGCCATCTGACCACTTGTAATGGTCTGACCACTAATAGTTACAGAATAGCTTGTGTCAGCAGTGATACCGCCCTTGATCTCAGAAGCCTTCTTGCCGGTGATCTTGATGAGCTCAGCAACAGCTTTCTCAACTGCCTCAGCGTCAGAAAGGTTAGCCTTGATAGCATCCTTACCATTCTGATCAAGCTCCCAGAATGTCTTGTATGAGAATGGCTCAACAGCAGCAACTACGAGGTGAGTGCTTGACTTTGCAACGTTTACCTTACCGGTAGCACGCAGAGCCTGATACTTCATCTTCAGCTTGTCGTTATAAGTCTTCTGGTACTGGTTCTGAATCCACTGCAGAGCTTCCTTGATGAGTACCTTACTAGCCTCAGTCTTGCCACCCTCACTCTTAGCTTCCTTAACCTTATTAATCATAGTGCCAATCTCGTTCAGGTTGCCCAGAGTCTTCCACGTGTCATCGAGGTTGTAAGAGATAGCCTTATCCCACTTTGACATAGGCAGGTTAACCTTAGCTTCATAGAGATTTACATTGTCGGTCTCATCGGCCTCGTCTCTTCCATAACCAGTCTTGCCTGCACCAATAGCGAGCCAGTGGTCAGAACCCTTCACGTCAGAAATCTCATAAGGATAAACATTACCCTTGCTGTCGATGAAGTCGAATGTAACACCTGTCAGGTCTACACCTACGGGGTTTACAGAGAAGTAGATGGTACCAGTATTGTTGGTGTACTGGGCAATCATCTCACCAGCACCCTCAAACTTGATAGGGCTAACACCCTTGCCGAAAGCCTCAATCTGGCTTGCATACTGACCGTTTACAAGGGCCTCGTCTGCACCATCATTGCTGTATACGTGCAACTCATCCGACTTGGTTGGGAACTGCTGAATACCACTTGCATTCAGACCATAGTAGCACATCATAGTGGGCACCTGGAGGAACGGCAGGTTGATTGTTCCGAGCACAGCGTCGTTAGTTTCCTCGATCTTAACGTCGTAGATAGCACTCTTTACGTAATCCTCGAGCTCGGTGATCTTCTTCTCGGCAGCGTCCATACGAGCCTGGAGCTTAGCCTGCTCCTCCTCGAGGTTCTTAACGCGAGTTGTCAGAGCTTCGATGTCCTTCTTAATCTGAGCAACCTCAGCCTCAAGAGCTGAAACTTTGGTCTCCAGAGTACCAACGCGGCCCTCAAGAGATGTCAGACGTGAGTCAAGAGCATCGATCTGAAGCTGCAGATCGTTCTTCACTTTGTCAAGGTCCTTGTAGATGCTTGTGGTAACGTCGTCCACATTGTCCTTACAAGAAACAAATGATGTTGTGCCTGCAAAAAGCATTGCAGCCATCAGAATACCATTAATAATTTTCTTTTTCATTTGAACTAAAAATTATAATTAAACAATTAAAATATGATATATCTATGCATTAATTTATATAAATCGGTGACAAAAGTAGGCAATTATTTCCAAATGTGCAAGAAAATTTTAATTTTTTTTTCAAAATATCGCAATTTTCTGCCATAATCGTGCTTTTTGGGCACTTTTTTCTTGGATTTCTCATGCTTCCTATTGTTTTACGTGTAGTTGAGGTGCGCCTGACAGGACTCGAACCTGCACGTCTCACAACACCAGATCCTAAGTCTGACGCGTCTACCAATTCCGCCACAGGCGCCCTTGCTCTTCCAGCATAGTGGCTTTGAGCCATGGCACTGCTGGTATTTGCGGTGCAAAGATACGACATTTTTTTCATTCCACCAAAAGTTTACGTGCAAATTCTATCAAAGAATCCTCACCTTTAACATAATCGGCCTCTGAAAGGGCTACATAATAGTCGGGTTCAATGCCGAACTCAGTCTGCTGACGGTTGCGATCATACATAGGACATGCAGAGAATCGTACAGTCCATCCGTTGGGTAGGGTGGCATTGAATGGAAGTCCGCTTCCACCGCCCGTGCGGTCACCTACCACTTTGACTGTGGGCATACATTTCATATACTTCACGAATTCGTTGGCGGCACTAAATACTTCTCGATTGGTAAGAATAACGACTGGTTTATACCAACGGAGTCGTGAGGAGGGTTCAATATACTGGGCTTCCATTTCCGAGAAGTTGCTGTGTCCCTTACCCGTCTTATGCTGCATATAGCCCACGAGTGTCTTTTCGCTGCAGAAGCGAGCGGCGAGTTTCTCGGCATTGGTGAGGTCACCCCCGCCGTTACCGCGGATATCAAAGATCAGCCCATTGCAGAAAGCAAAGTGCTTAATAACTTCGTCGAGGTTGCCTTCTCCAATACCGTTGGTAAAACTACCGTAGTATATATAGCCGATGTTGTCATCGAGTATGCGATATGTTACGCCTGCTGCAATGCGATAGTCGGTTCCTAAGTATCGACGTTGGATGGTGTCACTGAAGTTGGATGGATAATCCTCATGCCACTTCCAGTAGCGTCCATAGTCGAAGGCAGTTCCCAAGTTCACGTGTCCGTCGCGTAGTTCTGCGAGCATATCCGTGAGTACCTCGAAAAGCTGCTGGCTGTCAAGGTCTCCTTTCGCGCGTACATTATATATATTATATATATTCTGCCAGTCGAGCCCATATTCATGCTGCTTGTAGTCGAAGAAACAGTAGCGCTCGTCGATGATGCGCCACAATGCCTCGAAGTTGCCTTGGGGCGAATTGTCGTATTCCTCAGTGTCAACGCACGAGGATACGATAAACATCATGCTTATTATATATAGCAAATACTTCTTCATAGACCACGGGCGATTCCAACGAGCACACGATGGGTATAGATGTGCTGTTTCAGGTTATTCACTTGGGCTTGCTGGTAGTTGCCGAGATAGCCCAGACGTATGTTCCACTTCTTGCCCGTGTGCCATTCGAGCGATACAAGCTGTCGCATGGTGGGGGCAGAGACGAAGGTAGTGGGCACGATGTTGTGATCATAGTTGCCACGCGAGAAGATCTCATAGTAGGATTGTCCGTAGTTGGGGCTGAACATAACACCTACTAATGGTAAGGCCACTTCGTAACGAAGCGAGAACTGCTGGCGTAGAAGGCGGAAACCGTAGGTTGCGATACCCGAAGGCATGATATTCAGTGAAGCCCTTGCCTGTACAGGATTGTTTGAACTGATCATGCAATAGAGAACTCCCAAATTGGCATTTACCAGTCCGCCAGCCTGTAATTGCAATTTTTCGTCAAACAACTGCCATTTGTAGTATTTGCCCCAATAAAAGTTGTAGTTACCTTCTAACATGGAGATGCTCTTGCTGCGATCTTCGGTTGATGAGATGTCTGCCTCGTGTTCCATCAATGTGCTCCATCTACTTTCCGGCTTCTGGCGCTCCTTTATATATAAATAGGTGAGACCTGTACCAGAGAAATGCTCTGGTGTAAGATAGGTGTCGAGTATGTGCGATGGTCCTAGACCGAATAGATGGCTCTGGGCATTAATAGTGATTGATGAAAAGACAGAGGTGAGAAATGCTGCGCCGACAATTAGCCGACGAAGCATTTGATCAGCCCCCCCTTGTTCCCTCCTACTCAGGAGGGGAATACTAATGGGGATGGGAATATCAAATTTCTTCATCATCGAATAAGCGTAATTGTCCTGTCAGTTCGTCGAGAACCTGCTGCTCGCTCTTGCCTGCATCAGGGTCGAGATCTTCATCCTCCTGAATGTCTGGTGTCTCTTGATTCTCAGGCTCTTCTGGGAAGCGGATGGGCTCCAATTCCTCGATGCTCTCAATGGCGTACGTTGTGAGACGCTTACCCTTGGCTTTAAAGCCCTTGACAGCGATAAACTGCTCAGCGTCAAACTCTTCCGAGCCGCGGAAGGCATCGGCGCCACCATAAACAACTTGTATTCTGGGGTAGGGCGTGTCCGTCAGTAGAAGCATCTGCGACGCAGGATTCTCCGAGAGCCAGTTCTGCTTGTTCTTCTTGGCATCCATCACGAAGCGCTTCATATATGGATATCCTTGATTGTCAGCATCATAGAGTATGGCGGTCCAGACCTTGTCAGCATCGTATTTCTCAATGCGCAGGATGTTCTCCTCGAAGTGGTTGTTCAAGTCGAAGTTCGAGAGATAGTAGTCACCGTTCTTCAGAATGACAAGTATCTGGTCTTCGTCGAAGAACTCGCCCAACAGTCGTCCATGTTCGTCGTAGTTTAGGCGGTTCACGTCTGGGTCGTACCACACCTTACGGCCTCCGAGTGTAGAGTGTCCGTGACTCTTCAGGCCGATGCGATGTACGGAGAATTTCGTGAGCAGGTTACCCTTCGATGTGCGGCCCTTGATCATCACCTCAGAGAAATCCTTGTCGAAGAATATCTTCTTGATTTTCGGATTCGGATCGAGCGTCACCTTGATGATCTCGGCCTCACCATTGGGGTTAGCTGAGAAATAGAGTATTTTTGAGCCAGGGGTACCCTGGGTCACGTCGTACTCTCTATCGCGAATCATCGACGTCATATTGAAGCGTTTGATGAAACTGAATCCCTTCTTACCATCGCGATAGGCTACATTATATATGGTACGCGTGTCGTTCTTCTTAAACACATTGAGGTAGAGAACGTTCTTGCCCACAAATACTTTCTCGGCTACGCGGATTACCTTGTATTTACCGTCTCTGTAGAAGATAATGATATCGTCGAGGTCGGAGCAGTTGCATACGAACTCGTCCTTTTTCAGTCCTGTGCCGATGAAGCCATCAGCACGGTTGATGTAGAGTTTCTGGTTGGCCTCGGCCACCTTGGCAGAGTCGATGGTGTCAAAGTTACGTATCTCCGTGAGTCGCGGATGGTCCTTGCCGTATTTGTCCTTCAAGAACTGGAACCAGTTGGCCGTTACTTCCGTGAGATTTGCTAGGTCGCGGTCTATCTCTTCGATTTCCGCCTTCAGACGGGCCATCAGCTCGTCGGCCTTCTCCTTGTTGAATTTCAGGATGCGTTGCATCTTGATCTCCAACAGCTTTAGTATGTCGTCCTTTGTTACCTCGCGCACCAGAGTGGGGTAGTAGGGCGTCAGTCGCTCGTCGATGTGCTCGCAAACCTTGTCAACATTGGGCGCTTCCTCGAACTTCTTGTCCTTATATATGCGTTCCTCGATGAAGATTTTCTCTAGTGACTGGAAGTGTAACTGTTCCAAGAGTTCGTTCTTGCGGATTTCTAGTTCCTGACGGATAAGGTCCTTCGTGCGGTCTACTGAATGACGAAGCACATCGCTGACAGTCAGGAACTTAGGTTTGTTGTCCTCGATCACGCAGCAGTTAGGCGAGATATTAATCTCACAATCTGTGAAAGCGTAAAGAGCGTCGATAGTCTTGTCGCTCGACACGCCAGGGGCTAGATGCACTTGAATCTCTACGTTAGCCGCCGTGAGGTCTTCCACCTTACGAGCCTTGATTTTGCCTTTCTCAATGGCTTTTACGATGGAGTCCTGAATGGTCTCCGATGTCTTTGAGAAAGGAATCTCGCGGATCACAAGCGTCTTCTGGTCTATCTTTTCGATCTTGGCGCGCACCTTTAATACGCCGCCTCGTTGTCCGTCGTTGTATTTCGATACGTCAATGCTTCCAGATGTGGGGAAGTCGGGATAGAGCTGGAAAGGCAGGTCGTGCAGATAGCTGATGGCTGCATCGCAGATTTCGCAGAAGTTATGGGGCAGGATTTTCGATGACAATCCTACAGCGATACCCTCAGCGCCCTGAGCCAGCAGCAAGGGGAATTTCACGGGAAGCGTAATGGGCTCCTTGTTGCGTCCGTCGTACGACATCTTCCATTCCGTTGTCTTGGGGTTGAATACGCAATCCAGCGCGAATTTCGACAGACGGGCCTCGATGTATCGCGGAGCGGCTGCAGAGGAACCAGTGAGGATGTTTCCCCAGTTACCCTGCGTGTCAATTAGAAGATCCTTTTGGCCCATTTGCACTAGGGCGTCGCCGATGGAGGCGTCGCCATGAGGGTGGAACTGCATGGTATGGCCCACGATGTTTGCCACTTTATTATATCGTCCGTCGTCCATCCGCTTCATCGAGTGGAGGATGCGTCGCTGCACGGGTTTCAATCCGTCGCCCAGATGGGGCACGGCTCGCTCGAGGATTACGTACGAGGCATAATCTAGGAACCAATTCTGATACATGCCACTGAGGTGATGAACCGCAGCTGCATCAAAACGGTTTACGGGTTTGTAATCGGAGTGGCCGTCCTGAACGTCTTCCGACTCCTGCTGTTCTAAAATCTCTTCGTCCTTTATTTCGTCGTCCATTCTTTCTGTGGTCTTTAGCTTTTCGGCTACAAAGGTACACATTTTTAACGGAAAAATTGCGTAAAATAAGAAATAATTTGTACCTTTGCAGTCGAAAATTAAATTTTGAAATAAGAAAATGACAGCAAACGAGATTCGCGACTCATACAAGAAGTTCTTTGAGTCGAAGCAGCACGCCATCGTTCCCTCTGCGCCGATGGTGATTAAGGACGACCCCACATTGATGTTTACCAACGCTGGTATGAACCAGTGGAAAGATATTATCTTAGGTACTCGCGACCCTGAGCCGCGTCGCCGTGCCGATACCCAGAAGTGCCTCCGTGTTTCTGGTAAACACAACGACTTGGAGGAGGTAGGCCACGATACCTACCACCACACCATGTTCGAGATGCTGGGCAACTGGAGCTTCGGCGATTACTTCAAAGAAGGTGCCATCGATATGGCTTGGGAGTATCTCGTAGATGTGCTGAAGCTGAATCCTGAGGACCTTTATGTAACGGTGTTCGAGGGCTCTCCAGAAGAAAACATCCCTCGCGATGATGAGGCTGCCAAGTATTGGGCTAAGCATGTGCCAGAGAATCATATTATCAATGGTAACAAGCACGATAATTTCTGGGAGATGGGCGATACTGGTCCTTGTGGTCCTTGCTCTGAGATCCACGTCGACTCACGTACCCCAGAGCAGCGTAAGGCCAGTGGTAAGAGTGGTCGTGAGCTCGTAAACCAGGATGATCCCCAGGTGATTGAGATCTGGAACCTTGTGTTCATGCAGTTCAATCGTAAGGCTGACGGCTCACTTGAGAAGCTGAGCATGAATGTGATTGATACTGGTATGGGCTTTGAGCGTCTTGTCCGCATGATGCAGGGTAAGCACTCCAACTACGATACCGACGTGTTCCAGCCCATTATCAAGGCCGAGCAGCAGATTACTGGCTTGAAATATACCACTTTTGAAGAGGAAGTTCTGAATCCTATTTCGAAGGAACAGGACGATATCAACGTGGCCATGCGTGTTTGTGCTGACCACCTGAGAGCCGTGAGTTTCTCGATTGCCGATGGCCAGCTGCCTTCGAACGCCAAAGCAGGCTACGTCATTCGTCGTATCTTGCGTCGAGCCGTTCGCTATGCCTACACCTTCCTGGGTCAGAAGGAAGCCTTCCTCTACAAGCTTCTGCCTACGCTGGTAGCTGAGATGGGTGACGCCTTCCCCGAGTTGAAGGCTCAGCAGCAGCTCATTGCCAAGGTGATGAAGGAAGAGGAGGATTCTTTCCTTCGTACTCTTGACAAGGGTATCTCACTGCTCGATAAAGCTATGGATCAGCTGAAGGCTGAGGGTAAGACCGAGCTCGACGGCGAGCAGGCTTTCCGTCTCTTCGATACCTATGGCTTCCCCCTCGACCTCACAGAGTTGATCTGTCGTGAGAATGGCTTCACCGTTAATGAGGCGCAGTTTGACGTAGAGATGCAGAAGCAGAAAGAGCGCGCCCGCAACGCCGCTGCCGTCGAGAATAGCGATTGGGTGGAACTCGCCCAGGGTGAGCAGCAGTTTGTGGGTTACGACTATACAGAATATGAGTGTCACATCCTGCGTTATCGCAAGGTGACACAGAAGAAGAATGAGTTTTATGAGCTTGTGCTCGACTATACACCATTTTATGGCGAAATGGGTGGTCAGGTAGGCGACCAGGGCGTCATCTGCAACGAGGCCGAGACCATCGATATTATCGACGCCAAGCGCGAGAACAACCAGACTGTTCACATCGTGAAGCAGTTGCCCAAGGATCCCGCTGCCCAGTTCATGGCTTGTGTGGATACCGATAAGCGCGATGCCTCTGCTGCCAATCATACAGCTACCCACCTGTTGGACTACGCCCTGAAACAGGTGCTGGGCGACCATGTGGAGCAGAAGGGTTCATTTGTATCACCCGACACCCTGCGCTTCGACTTCTCTCACTTCGAGAAGGTCTCTGACGAGCAGCTTCGCGAGGTAGAGCGCATAGTGAATGATATGATCCGTCAGGATATCCAGCTCGATGAGCATCGTGATGTGCCCTTCGAGGAGGCTAAGAAACTCGGTGCCATTGCCCTCTTCGGTGAGAAGTACGGTGACAAGGTGCGCGTAGTTCGCTTCGGTCCTTCTTGTGAGTTCTGCGGTGGTATCCACGCCAAGGCCACAGGTAAGATCGGCTTCTTTAAGATCATCTCTGAGAGTTCTGTGGCAGCAGGTATCCGTCGTATCGAGGCTAAGACAGGTAAGGGGTGCGAAGAGTTGCTCTATCATACGGAGGATCTTCTGAAGGCTGTGAAGGCTTTCTTTAACAATGCCAAGGACCTGCAGGGTGTCATTGCCAAGTATATCGAGGAGCACGACTCCATGAAGAAGGATATCGAGCAGTTCCAGGCTCAGCGCGTGCAGGCGCTGGCTGGTGAACTTGTCAACAAATCCCGCACCATCAACGGAGTGACCGTTATTACGGGTAAGTTTGATATGATGCCCAATGCAGCCAAGGATCTTGTTTTCAAGGTACGCGAGCTGAAGTCCGAGAATCTTGTTTGTGTGGTAGGTACCGTCTTCGACGGCAAACCTATGCTGAACGTCATGCTGAGCGATGACATGGTGAAGGATCACGGTCTGAACGCAGGTCAACTGGTTCGTGAGGCCGCCAAGTTGATGCAGGGTGGTGGTGGCGGTCAGCCCCACTTCGCTTCTGCAGGTGGTAAGAACCCCGACGGCCTCTCTGCTGCCATCGACAAGGTGATTGAACTTTGCAATTTGTAATCAAAAATAGAATAAGGAGGTAATTATGGCACTGAATCTGAACAAGAACCTGAAGCTCTACTACTCCATCAAGGAGGTGGCAGAAATGTTTGATCTCAACGAGAGTACGCTCCGCTACTGGGAGCAGGAATTCCCTTTCCTGAAGCCGAAAGTAAGTGGTGCAGCCAAGATTCGTCAGTATCAGGAGAAGGATATTGAGCAGATTCGCCTGATCCATAATCTGGTGAAGGAGCGTGGTTTCAAGCTAGCTGCTGCTCGTAAGATCCTGACTCAGAACAGAAAAGGTGTCGAGAAGAAGGCCGATGTTCTGGAGCGCCTGATAAGTGTCCGTGCGGAACTACAGGCCCTTAAGAAGCAAATGGATTATTTGCAATAATCAATAAAGCCCCGCCAACCAGCGGGGCTTTATTGATCATCTACTCAGGTAACCAAGGTTTCGCTGTATCGGCGAATACTTTTTCAAGGGTAATGGCAGCAGCCTCTTTCTTCGAGAGCTGACGGCTCCAAGCTACACGCTTCCCAGGCTGGGCCCCCTCGCCACGGTTGTTGTACTCCATGTAGCGGGCGGTCTGCTCGCGGTGTTTCTCCCAGTTATGCCAGCCTTCTGGACGGATGTGTCCACCCAACTCGCAGTTCATAAACAGTGTGTAGCCATAGTCGCGCCATGGACGACCTAGGTACACCTGGGTAGCATTACCGCTGGCAATCAGCTTACAATGATTAAAGATGTACCCGTAGGCCTGATCCTTAGGTGTTGAGGCGGCGGTGACATACGAGTTCACCAGACTTTCGATGATGCATCCTTCAAACCAAGCTGTGGAGGCACCAAAGATAAAGTCGGTAGTGCCGCAGATGTAGCAGTCTTTGAAGAAAAGACGTGTGGCGGGCATACCTGTATAAACGGTGTCCTGATGACCGATAAAGCGGCAGTTAATGAACTTCAGTCTGTCACCCTCGGTATGTAGCGCCACAGCCTGTCCCAGTCGGGCGGAGTTGTTCTCAATGGTGATGTTCTTCAGTGTAATGTCATTCCCTTCAATCTTCAACGTATAGGTACGGAAGGTGCCCATGGGTTGCTCTCGGTGGGCTGCTGTTCCCAGAATCACTTTCACATTCGCATGGTCATCGTAGGTGATGATGGTGTTCTCAGCACTCTCACCGCATATCTCAATGTTCTGCAACCATTGGGGAATGATGAGCTTCTCTTTGTAGATGCCTTTTTTTACGAAAATAACCTTGTGGTAGTCCATAAATGCGCGACAAACCTCTATGGCGTCGTCGATATTCCGAAACTCCGCTGTGCCGTCGCGGGCTACGAAGAGTGTGTCGGGGTTGTCATACTTGCCTGCAGCCAGGCCGTTTTGCGATAAGGCCACTAAGGCCCATAATAGTAGTAGTTTTTTCATTGTTGTAGTTTATTATTTTAGGGGACCCTAAGATATCCTAGGTCATCCTTTTTTACATAATCTCCGATATCTCTTTCAGGTCGGGAATACGCTTGAGGTTGTCGATGATCGCCTTCACGTTCTCACGGTCATGAACACGCAACTCAATGCTACCGTCGAAGATGCCATCCTCACAGGTAATAGTTACCTTATGGATGTTAACGCTCATCTCGGAAGAGATAACCTGCGTAATCTCGTTCAGCATGCCTACGCGATCGATACCGCCGATGCGGATGGTAGCGTCGAAGAAAAGCACCTTGTGCATATCCCACTTGATGTCGAGGATACGATTGCCAAAGCTTGACTTCAGTTTGGCGGCTACCGGACAGGTACGCTTGTGTATCTCTATCTGATTCTTGTTGTTGATGTAGCCTAAGGCATCGTCGCCGGGGATGGGGTGACAACAGCCCATGAACTTATACTGGTTGATGTTCTCCTCACTAATGAAGATGGGCTTCTTGCGGTTGAACTTCTCTGGTACGATAAAGAGGTCCTGCTTCTGCACATCCTCTTCTTTCTTCTTTTTGCCGCTGCCGACGAAGGGCACGTACTTACGCCAGCCCTTACCGTCCTCATCGGCCTTGTTCTTGCCGTTCAGTTCGTCGATGTCCTTCTCGCCCAGCAGTACGATCTTGGTGCCTAAGGCCAGATAGAACTCAGTGCGCTTGCTGTAGCCGTGGTACTCAGAAAGCTTGTCGGCCAGAGCAAGTCCGGGTTCAAAACCGTTTTTCTGCAGGAAGGCATTCAAGAGTTCTTCGCCTTCACGCTGCATCTCGCGGTTGTCGCGGCGCAAAATGGCCTGAATCTTGGCCTTGGCCTTGGCTGTGGATACGAAGTTGATCCACGACGGACTCACGTGTTGCGACTTGGATGTCAGAATCTCCACCTGGTCGCCGCTCTGCAGTTTATGACTCAGGGGTACGAGCTTGTGGTTTACCTTCGCACCGATACAATGGCTGCCTAAGAAGGTATGGATGGAGAAGGCAAAGTCGAGCGCCGTACAGTTGGCGGGCAACGTGCGGATCTCACCCTTAGGCGTAAAAACGAATATCTCGCTGGCAAAGAGATTCAGTTTGATGGTGTCGAGGAAATCCATCGCGTCGGGCTGCGGGTCGTCGAGTATCTCCTTGATGGTACGCAGCCATTCGTTCAGCTCGTTCTCGTCCTCAGTGTATTCCTCTTCCACGCCGTCTTTATATTTCCAGTGGGCGGCAAATCCCTGCTCGGCTATCTCATCCATGCGGTCCGAGCGTATCTGAACCTCTATCCATCGGCCTTGTTTCGACATCAGTGTCACGTGGAGTGCCTGATAGCCATTGGCCTTAGGATGCGAGAGCCAGTCGCGCAAACGGTCGGGGTGCGACTTGTAAATCTGCGAAATCGCCACGTATATCTTGAAGCATTCGTTGATCTCTTCCTCGCGGTTGTTGGGGGTGAAGATGATGCGCACGGCCAGGATATCATAGATCTCCTCGAAGCTTACGTGCTTGTTCTGCATCTTGTTCCAGATGGAGTAGGGGCTCTTGATGCGTTCCTTTATCTCGTATTTGATGCCCATTCCTTTAAGGGCTGCTTCGATAGGCGAGGTAAACTGTGCAAACAACTCGTCACGCGATACACTGGTCGACTTCAGTTTTGATTGGATGGCAGCATACTCGTCGGGGTGCTCAAACTTGAAGCTCAGGTTCTCCAACTCGCTCTTGATCTTGTTAAGTCCTAAACGGTTGGCCAGCGGAGCATAGATATACAGCGTTTCACCGGCAATCTTATATTGCTTGTTGGCGGGCTGCGACTCCAAGGTACGCATGTTGTGCAGTCGGTCGCATATCTTGATGAGGATCACGCGGATATCGTCGCTCATGGTGAGTAGCAGCTTCTTGAAGTTCTCAGCCTGTGCTGAGGCCTGTTCTCCGAATATGCCGCCGCTGATCTTTGTCAGGCCGTCGACGATCTGGGCGATCTTCGCGCCGAAGATGTTCTGGATATCCTCAACGGTGTAGTCTGTATCCTCCACTACGTCGTGGAGCAGTGCCGCACAAATACTTGTTGAACCCAGACCAATCTCCTTACAGGCAATCTGTGCTACGGCAATGGGGTGCATGATATAAGGCTCACCCGACAGTCGGCGCACACCTTTGTGTGCCTGACGGGCAAAGTTAAAGGCCTTCGTAATCAGGTCAACCTTCTTACGGTGGCGCGATGAGATATAGTCGTTCAGTAGTATCTCAAACGCACCGTTTATCAGCTTATCGTCAGCCTCTTCTTGGATTTTCAGTTCATCTTCAGACATAATATGCTTATTCCTTTCTCCTTACTCTTCTATCACTTCACTCTCAACTTCTTTCCGGCCCGGATGTTATTGCCCTTGATACCATTCAGTCTTTTCAGCTTGGCTACGGTCGTTCCGTTTGCCTTGGCAATCTGCGACAGGGTTTGTCCCTTGCGGATGGTAATATTTCTGCCACCTCGTCCACTGCCGCCTCGACGACTTCTCTTGGCATTCCTGCTGTAGCGGCTGCTACGACCCTTACTCTTGCGTGAGAAGGTGGGTACATCGTCGGCTACATCCACAATGGCACGCTTCGTCAACAGTTCACTGGCGCGGTAATTGTATATGGAGTCCTCCATGTCGATGAATCGGCCAGTGTCGGCCAGTGGTAAACGGATGGGGTAGGCCTTGGTGCTGCCTGGCACGATGTCACGACGGAACTCTGGGTTCAGCGTGCGCAGCATGTCAGTATCGATGCCCAGTACACCAGCTATCTGCTCCAGATGTACATCCTTATGTACTACGATGGTGTCGCTCTGTGCCGGCAGACGGGTGGTCATCGGACAGATGTTGTGCTCGCAGTAATATGTCATGATGTAGTTGGCTGCAATAAAGGCTGGTACGTAACCACGTGTCTCCCTTGGCAGGTATGGGTACAGCTTCCAGTAGTCCTTGTCGGCCTGTGTGATGGCGTCGGCCTCTGTCTTGCCGTTGGCAGCACGGTAACGACGAATAGCCTTGTTAATGTTCTCGGGTCCACAGTTATAAGCGGCAATCACCAGGTTCCAGTCGCCAAAGATGCGGTAGAGATCCCTCAGGTAATGGGCGGCGGCATACGACGACTTGATGGGATCGCGACGCTCGTCAACCAGTGAGTTTACCTCCAGTCCGTATTGGCGGCCCGTGCCCAGCATGAACTGCCACAGACCTGTGGCACCTACTCTCGATACGGCCTTCGGGTTCAGGGCACTCTCAATGATAGGCAGGTATTTCAGTTCCAGGGGGATCTGATAGGCCTCCAGTGCCTCTTCGAAGATAGGCATGTAGAAGTTTGCTGCGCCGAGCAGGTAACTTACCGAATAGCGCAGTCGGCCTGCATAGCGGTCGATGAAGCGCTGTACAATGTCGTTATAGGCCATCTCCATGACGGTCGGCATGCGGCTCAGTCGCTCTATATAAACCTCCTTAGCATATGTAGGATTCTCGTTCTTCATCTCACAGTCGCCAGGAGCCAGATATGACTTCGACATGTAGAGGTTCAGCAGACTGTCGAGGTCATAGGTCATGGCCTCGGGGAAGTCGATGATCTCCTCGTTACCAGCCTTGTCGGTGACTGATATCTCGTCCTCCGAGGGAATCATGGTTGATTCCACATCGTCTTCATCTTCGTCCTCGTCGTCTAAATCGTCGAAGTCTTCAATGTCTATACTGTCATTCTCTTCGATGGTGTTCTCAATCACCACCTGTGCCTGCAAGGTGTTGCTTGCTCCCGCCATCATCAGGGCGGCTATCATCCAAAATAGTCTTTTCTTCATTTATCTTTTAATTATTCATTCGAAATTACTAATTTCTCACTTCTGGCTTCTTACCTCTAAAACTTCAGGCTGCACTGCAGTCCTACCGACGAGTTGTCCAGTGGATTGCTCGACGAGTGGTTGTTCAGTATCGTCGGCTCCACCTTCAGACTCAGGTCCTTCGAGATGTCGAATACCGATAGTTCTGCATCCACATAGGCGTCGATCACTGAGAGGGCATAGACGCCGCAGAGAATAAAGAAACTCAGGTCGCGGTATCTCCTAAATCGGTCTTTACGTTTCCTGAAAATATCCTCGTAGTGCTTCTTGTTCTGATCGGTAATCTTTGCGCCGAGATGCAGGAACTGGTTGTAGCTCTGCGTTTTGGGGTCTTTGTCCATCAGGTCGAGGTAGGCCTGCGAGTAGTCCTTGTACATCATGTTGTTCCAGTTCATGGCATAAATACAGCCGATGAATCCTCCATACACGATGGGCAGTTTCCAATATTTACGGTTGTAAATCTGTCCGCCGCCAGGGATAACCAGTGCTAGCCATAGGGCTCGCTGAGGATCGGGAGTCCACAGAGCCTTGTCCTTAATGGGAGTCTGCTGCTTCTTGAGTGTCGAGTCGACCAAGAGCGACAATTGCTCGTTGATAGCTGTCGTCATGCTGTCGGTAATCACCACGCTGTCAGGTATCTGATTGGCGATGGCGGTTGGCAGCTGTTCGCCGATGATGGTCTTCAGACTGTCATCAATAACGATGGTTCTGGCGCTGTCGCCTACGATGGTCTTTACCGTGCTGACAGCCTTATCGGCAGCCTTCTTGAGCAGTTCCTCCTGAGCCTGACTCTGCTGTATGCCCGCCATAACGAGTATAACGGCTATCAGCAGCCTTTGACCCCATGTATATCTTTTCTGTCTCAACGTTTCTTTCTGTTTGTTCAGCTTATCCGTTCTTTACTCTGTCGAACACCTGCATGATGATCTCCAGCTCCTCCTCGTTGGCGAATGGTATGCTGATGCGTCCTTTGCTCTGGGGTGAGCAACTCATCGTTACTCTAACCTTAAACAACTCCGACAGGCGGTCTCTCAGTATGCTGTATTCCAGTGGCAACTGGTTGGGCGCCATTTTTTGTCTTACATTCTGCAGACTCTCGCCCTGCTTCATCATCTGCACCATCTCCTCCACCTTTCTCACAGAGTAGCCGTTGCGCTTAACATCATTATAGAGCTTGATCTGTGCCGACGGACTGTCGATGGAGAGCAATGCACGGGCGTGTCCCATGTCCATCTCCTTATTCTTCAGGGCCATCTGTATGGGGGCGGGCAACTTCAGCAGTCGCATGTAGTTGGTTACCGAGGTACGGCTCTTACCCACACGCTCCGAGATACGCTCCTGTGTCAGTCCCAGCGTGTCTGAAAGATGCTGGTAGGCCAGGGCTATTTCAATGGCGTTCAGGTCCTCGCGCTGTATATTCTCTACGAGAGCCATCTCCATCACGTCGTCGTCGGCAGCTGTCTTGATGTAGGCGGGCAATGCCTCCAGTCCTGCCATCTGTGAAGCTCTCCAACGGCGCTCACCGGCAATGATCTGATAGGTGCCCTGCTCCGTCTGCCTTACGGTGATGGGGGTGATGAGTCCTATCTCCTTGATGCTAGCGGCCAGTTCCTTCATGGCGCTCTCCTCAAACTCCCTACGGGGCTGGTTGGGGTTAGGTTCAATCAGTTTGATGGGAATCTCGTTCAGGTTCGACGATCCTTTCGTCTGTACATCACTGGTGTCGATCAGGGCGTCCAGTCCTCGGCCTTTGCCAGAGCCGATGCTGTCAAGGCCGCGACCCAGTACGTTGCGGTCATATTTCTTTCTAACAGCCATAGTTTATTTTTTGTTTCTGTAAATGATTTCGTTGGCTAGTGCCAGATGGTTCTTTGCACCGGTAGAGTCTGCGTCGTACAGAATGGCGGGCAGACCGTGGCTTGGAGCCTCTGACAGTTTTACGTTACGCTGGATGACGGTCTTGAATACCAGTTCCTGGAAGTGGCGCTTCACTTCGTCGTATATCTGGTTGGCCAGCCTCAGTCGGCTGTCGTACATCGTCAGCAGGAATCCCTCAATCTCCAGCGTCGAGTTCAACTTGTTCTTAATGATCTTGATGGTGTTCAGCAGTTTGCTGATACCCTCCAAGGCGAAGTATTCGCACTGCACGGGGATGATCACCGAGTCGGCAGCCGTCAGCGAGTTCACGGTGATGAGGCCTAACGACGGCGAACAGTCTATCAGTATGTAATCGTAATCGTCGCGTATGGGTGCCAGCATGTTCTTGAGCACCATCTCGCGGTTGCTCAGGTTCAGCATCTCTATTTCTGCACCTACGAGGTCGATGTGGCTGGGTATGATGTCCAGACCGTCGATATCGGTGGTGTAGATGGCATCACGAACGTCTGCGTTATCGATGATGCATTCATATAGCGAACATTCCACTTCTTTAATGTCTACGCCCAGTCCACTGGAGGCGTTGGCCTGCGGGTCGGCATCCACAACAAGCACGCTCTTCTCGAGTGTAGCCAGTGAAGCTGCCAGATTGATGGTCGTCGTGGTTTTACCCACGCCGCCTTTTTGGTTTGCCAAAGCAATAATCTTTCCCATTGTCTTCGTTAATCTTGATAAAAATAAGAAATTTGGGCACAAAGTTACATATTTTCACTGAGAAATCTCTCCATTTAAACCTTTTTTCGTACTTTTGCACCCAAATCAATGATATTTTATGGAAATTAAACGCCCCTTATTACTCATTTCCAACGATGACGGCTATCAGTCAAAGGGTATCCGAGAGTTGGTGGAGATGGTCTCTGATTTCGGCGATATCATCGTCTGCGCCCCCGATTCAGCCCGCAGTGGTTTCTCGTGTGCCTTCTCTGCCACCACGCCGTTGAGGCTTACCCTTCAGCAGAAGCGAGAGGGCGTGGAGGTATGGTCGTGCAACGGCACGCCTACCGATTGCGTCAAGATGGCACTCGCCGAACTCTGCCCCCGTAAGCCAGATATGGTGATCGGTGGCATCAATCATGGCGACAATGGCTCTGTGAATACCCATTACAGCGGAACCATGGGTGTGGTGCTCGAGGGTTGTATGAAATATATCCCCTCTGTGGCCTTCTCGCTCTGCGATCATCGTGACGATGCCGACTTTGAGCCACTTCGCCCCTTGATTCGTCAGATTACCCAGCGCGTGCTTGCCGAAGGTCTTCCTCAGGGCGTCTGTCTGAATGTAAACTTCCCACTGGTGGATGTTTTTAAAGGTGTTAAGGTCTGCCGCATGGCCAAGGGTACTTGGGGTAATGAGGTGTCTAAATGCCATCATCCCCGTGGCTATGACTATTGGTGGATGGTAGGCCATTACCAGAACGATGAGCCTGAGGCTGAGGATACTGACAATTGGGCTCTCACGCATGGCTATGTTGCCATTACCCCCACTCAGATCGACGTTACCGCCTACCAAGCCCTCGATCTCATTAAGTCCTGGAATCTCACCTCTCACCACTAACCCCTCACCTCTAAAATATGAAGTACTATCTCATTGCTGGCGAAGCCTCTGGTGACCTCCATGCTTCCCACCTGATGCGTTCGTTGAAAGAAATTGACTCTGAAGCTGAGTTTCGTTTCTTTGGCGGCGACTTGATGACAGCCGTCGGTGGCACCCGAGTACGCCATTATAAGGAACTGGCCTATATGGGCTTTATCCCCGTACTGCTTCATCTGCCTACGATACTTCGCAATATGAGGATGTGTAAGCACGATATCACTGAGTGGCACCCCGATTGCGTTATTCTTGTGGATTATCCAGGCTTCAACCTCAAGATAGCCAAGTATGTAAAATCTCATACAGATATCCCTGTGTATTATTACATCTCTCCCAAGATTTGGGCGTGGAAGGAATATCGCATCAAGAACATCAAGCGCGATGTCGATGAACTCTTCTCCATCCTCCCCTTCGAGGTGGATTTCTTCGAGAAGAAACATCAATACCCCATCCACTACGTGGGCAACCCCACGGCTAAGGAAGTCAGGGAGTTCCAGGCCGATCGCAAGGCCAAGATAGACTCAGGCCAATTAAAGCTTGGTGTTCCTGCCGATGCAGGCCGTTTGAGAATTGTTGCCCTCCTAGCTGGATCGCGCAAGCAGGAAATCAAGGACAATCTGCCAGCGATGGTCGAGGCCGTGAAGCGAAGCGAGAATGTCGACTTGGCGATGGTGGCTGGTGCCCCAGGCATCGAAACCGACTTTTACCTGCCTTTCCTCAAGGATACAGATATCAAAGTGGCTGTAAACCAGACCTACAGTCTCCTATCCTGGGCCCGCGTAGCCCTCGTTACCAGCGGAACGGCCACGCTTGAAACGGCACTCTTCCGTGTGCCTCAGGTGGTGTGCTACAAAACGCCCATCCCCAAGGTCATCGCCTTCCTGCGTAAGCGTTTGATAAAGGTGAAGTATATCTCGCTCGTCAACCTCATCGCCGATCGCGAAGTGGTGCCCGAGCTTGTGGCAGACACCTTCTCCGTAGAAAACATCCAGACGGAGATGGAGAAACTGATCGAAGGACCAGCCCGCGAGGCAATGCTGCAGGGCTACGACGAGGTAAGCCGTCGTCTGGGTGATGAGAAGGCCCCCGACAATACGGCGGCTATCATATATCAACTGTTAAATCAACGACCTAAATGAACAAATTCTTAGCATTAATATAGTAAATTAAATAAGGTATATGAAAAAGTTAATGACAATCGTCCTGATGGCAATCGCTATCATGAGTGCAAATGCACAGAATATCCAGTTACATTACGACTTCGGACGCCACATCTATCCTGATCAGGAAGAAAATCGCCAGTCGGCAACGATGACCCTCGAGCAGTTCAAGGCCGATAAGTGGGGTTCATGGTTCTATTTCGTGGATGTCGACTTCTCCAATAAGTTTGTGGAGGGTGCCTACACCGAGATCTCACGCGAGTTCAACATCGGTAAGAAGGGCTTCGCCGCCCATGTGGAGTATGATGGTGGTCTGAACCGTTTCGGCTCTTTCCAGCATTCAGCCCTCCTCGGTGGTGCCTGGAACGGCCACAGTGCCGACTTCTCGAAGACCTACTCCGTACAGCTGATGTATAAGCGTTTCTTCAAGAGCTATGAGTACACCTCAGCCTACAATAGTGTACAGCTCACAGGAGTCTGGGGCCTGAACTTTGGCAAGTCGTTCAGATTCTCTGGTTTCATTGATTTCTGGCGTGGTGAAGATGCCGATGGTCACGGACAGCTCGTTATCCTCTCAGAGCCCCAGTTCTGGTACAACTGCAACGAGCACTTGAGCATTGGTAGCGAGATTGAGATCAGCAACAACTTCATCTACAACACCTACGACGACAAGTCGTTCTTCATCAACCCGACGCTTGCCCTGAAGTGGAACTTCTAATCTCTCAACAATGACCCAAGAACTCTCAACCTCGAGAAAGACCATCGTAGGCATTCAGTTCCTCTTTGTAGCCTTTGGCTCAACGGTTCTGGTGCCCCTGCTTGTAGGTCTTGACCCCGCTACAGCGCTCTTTACCGCTGGAGTAGGTACGCTTGTCTTCCATCTGGTCACTAAAGGCCAGGTGCCCATCTTCCTTGGTTCCAGCTTCGCCTTCATCGCCCCTATCATCTCTGCCTCCCAGCAGTGGGGCATGCCCGGAACGATTGCCGGTATCGCTGGCGTGGCGCTGGTCTACTTCGTGATGTCGGCCCTCGTCAAGTGGCGGGGGCATGCGCTCATCGCCCGCCTCTTCCCCCCGGTGGTCGTTGGTCCTGTCATCATCCTCATTGGCCTCTCGCTCTCTCCTGCTGCTGTGAACATGGCGAAGGAGAACTGGCTTCTGGCCTTCATCTCGCTGATCACCGCCATCCTCGTGCTCACCTATGCCAAGGGACTTCTGCAACTTCTTCCCGTGGTGGTGGGTGTCGCCGTGGGTTATGTTGTTGCCTTCTTCATGGGGCTCGTCGATCTCTCTGCTGTGGCTGCAGCCCCTTGGTTTGCCCTTCCTGGCAGCATCGCGCATTTCCAACTGCCTCAGTTTGCCTGGGAGCCCTTTGTGTTCATGATCCCTGTGGCCATTGCCCCTGTGATTGAACATATCGGCGATGTCTATGTGGTGAGTGCTGTGGCTGAGAAAGACTTCATCAAATCCCCCGGATTGCATCGCACGATGCTTGGCGACGGACTGGCTTGTCTCTTTGCCTCTCTCGTTGGCGGTCCTCCAGTGACCACCTATAGTGAGGTGACAGGTGCCATGCAGATCACGCGTGTCACCCATCCGCAGGTCATCCGCATCGCTGCCGTTACGGGTATTGTCTTCTCCGTCATCGGAAAGATCTCTGCCTTCCTGCAGTCTATCCCCTCTGCCGTTCTGGGTGGCATCATGCTGTTGCTCTTCGGCTCCATCGCTTCTGTGGGTGTGCAGCATATGATCCAGCATAAGATTGATTTCGACGTGACGCGCAATATCATCATCGCCTCCGTCACGCTGACCATCGGTATCGGAGGTGCCATCCTCACCTTTGGCACGTTCTCCATCAGTGGCATCGGCCTCTCCGCTGTCGTCGGTGTTCTGCTGAATCTCCTCCTTCCCCGCAAGTAAACAAAACCAAAGGCTCCCGATTGGGAGCCTTTGGTTTTCTTTATCTGATCACGATCTTCTTTCTGTTCTGGATATAGATGCCCGCCTTGGTGGGCTTCTCTATCTGTCGGCCCTGCATGTCGAACCATCTGTTGTCGTCATTTACAGGATCGTTTGTGGTGTTGTCGATCTTAATCTCCTTGATGCCAGTGGTCTCCTCACTGCCAATCTCCACCTCAGGTGTCTTCGAATCAGGGAATCCTGAGATTTCACCCAGCGGGTTCAGAGAGCTCTTCTGTGCCAATACCCTTACAGACTGGATACTACCGTGGTGCTTGTCGCGCTTACCGATACGAGTACCACGACTGGTGGCTGCATCCTGTACCAGATAGAGGCAGCAGTAGGTGGGTCTCTCCACATTATACTCAAACGATACTTCGCCTCGCTCTGTCTGCACAATCTCCTTCGGCTCGCTCTGGCCTATCATCAGCATCAGCTTATAGCCCGCCTCTGTCTTCACGTTCAGCGTGATGGTTCCCTCGCCATCAGGCACCATGAACGTCAGTCCGCCACGGAATTTCACGGCATACTCTTCACTACCAGGTATCAGCTCGCCCTTCTCTATATTGTCCATCAGGAGGGTGATGCCGTTGGTGGTGTTCAGGTTGTTCAGTATGATGGCACTCTCAGCGGAGTCGAAGTAGTCATCGTACTCATCGCTGTCGCCTGTATGCTGGATGAGCGTGTTCAGGATGTTATCTATCACCTTGTTGGTCAAGTCCTCAGTGTCGTATTTTCCTGAGGGGAAGGTTACTGTACTGCCGTTTGCGAGCGGCTTCAGATATTGTCCGATGGTAGCCACCTGAGCCGTTGCACCATCCTTGGTTACCAGTTTGCTGCCTGTATAGCTGCCGTCTGTAGGATCGAGCAGGTATAGGAAGGCATCCTCGTCGAGGCCGATGCTGCTGAATCCGCTGATCACGCCGCTGGCATCGCTTGTAGAGAAGTCGATGCTGCCCGGTATGTTCATATACGAGGTGAAGTACAGTTTACCTGTATTATCGGCATTGCCCTCGTTGTTAAACCAGATGCGCTCCAGTTTGCTGCCACCGTTGATGTAGATGGTCAGATCGCTCATGCGACTCTCAATTACCTTGGGTTCTGTGTTGCTGGTGATAACCAGCCACTTGTTCTCTTTATCGTAGAAGAAGTGTCCGTCTCCCAATATGTCATTACGGTTCTCTGATGTTACCTGTGTCGATCCTACCCAGAGCTTATACTCCTCTGTCACTTCAAGCACGTAGCTCACAGTCTTCGGTGCATATTGGTCATTGCCTTCGAATGTGGCTATGATTTTGCAGGTGCCAGGCCCCACTACGGTTATCTCGCCCGTATTCTCGTCAATAGTAGCTACCTTTTCCTTGCTGCTGCTATACTTCACCTCAAGGTTATTGGGGTTTACCAGTCTTGGGCCCCACCAGTAGGTCCCCATCACGTAGTCCATGCGTTCATCCGTCCATTCTATTCCAGAATCGGCATTCTTTACCGTGAGCTCGTAGCTTGCGGTCTGGGCCTTATAGTTGTCGTTGCCAGCGAAGGCTGCTGATATGGTAGTTTTACCAGCGCCCACGATGCTTACCTTTCCGTCTGTATCAATGGTGGCCACATCGGTCTTCGAGCTGGCGTAGGTAACGGTGAGTTTGTGAGGGTTCGTCAGTGTGGGCTGAGTCCACTCAGCGCGATTCGACACCTCTACCGATTCCTTCGAATATGCCAATCCTGCAGCAGCCTTTTCGATGGTGAAAGTGGTCGATGTGGCGTTCTTGTAAATACCGCTACCAGTTACTGTAACTGTAGCCGTTCCTGCGTTGGTGTTGTTGCTATAACCTACTGTATAATAGGTAGCGTTCAACTCCGCTCCACTCAGTTTGACGCTCGACACGCCAGGCTTCTTCTCCTTACCGTCGTAAGTGTAGCTGGTCTCAGAGAGTGTAATGGTGGCATTGGTAATGTCGATAGTAGCTTGGAAATCTACAGTTACCTCTAAATCATATCTACTTTCTGGTATGGTAACTGTAAAGGTTTTAGCCGCAGGGCCTATCACCACGTCGTCGCCTGTAATGGCTAGGGGCGTATTGATGCCTGGTGTACGTGTCTGAGCATTACTGCCATCAATGGTCTTAACGGCTGTTATATTGTCCTTCATAACGAAGTAACCCTCAGCTGGCGTAATGGTCAGTGTTACCACACGACTATTGTCAATACTGGCAGACACTGTTCCCTGACCTTTGGGAGCCGTATAAGTATCCAAGTTTCCTTGTTCGTCAATAACAGTAGTACCATTGACTTTTACTACTTGATTTGCATTAGCTCCCAGAGACATAAGGAGCATGGTTACAATCGCGAATGTATATTTCATCATCTGTTTCATAACTTCTCCTCCTTATTTATTATTAACAACAACTTTCTTTCCATTCCTTATATAGAGTCCAGACCGTGTAGGCTTGTCAATCCTTCGTCCTTGCATATCGAACCACTCATCTCTTAATTCATCATTCTCCATTCTTAATTCACGAATGCCCGTTGAGCCATCGCCAATACCATACATTCCTCGAGTAAACGATACTCCATTCAGGTCCAGATAGCATTTGCCTAAAGAAATATCTCCTGTTGCCTTTACAAACTCATCTTTGTACAGAACGAATTCATTGCCTGTGGTCGCAACTACTGGATCTGCATATTTCAGTTTGTTACCAGAAGTGTTATCTGTATCGTTTGTTGTTACACTATTGAAAGTAGTGGCCGTTCCCTTGAACAATAGCAGAGCCGTTAGCTTTGGCAATACGCTGAGGCTCTTCAGAACGACTTGGTTGCCGCTTACACCTGTAACGATATATGCCTCCATTCCTGCGGGTATTGTATAATTATCAGCATCATTATAATATGTTCCATATTGATTTTGGCCTTGGAAATAACCACTTATGTCTGTACTTACTTTAACTGTTGTGTCAAATTGGTTGTGATAATTCAGTATGACAGTAGTTACGCTGACGCCAGTTGATATCAGAGTTGTTGTTAAAGTGGCGTTACCTGAACTAACTGCAGTTATCACTCCACCTACAAAAGTTGCTATTCCTGTTTCGCTACTATTATAGCTGTCAGTAGCTATGTTTTCTCCAGTTTCAACAGTAGGAATCAGTACGGGAGTATACGTTTCACCTGGATTCATTATAATCGGAGCATCCTGATAGCCGAAATGCTTTCCTTTTACTTTTGTCGTTGTGGCACCATTGGCCACCACCCATGCTTCAACAGTACCAGGAGCATCCATTACAAACTCAGCTGTATACTTGGTTTTTGCAACATTAGCTGTCTTACCGTCTGCATAAGTTATGGTGTAATAGATATCGCCATCAGTATAGTCTTTCTGTAATGTCACTTTTTCTTGGTCATTATAACCCATCGTTGGTGGTGTAGGCTCACTGATAATCATTCCATTCCCGTCCGAGTAGACTAGGTGATCATAGGTTACTTTCCCATTGCCAAAACTAAGAGGATTCGTTGTATTATTCATGATCATGGTCAATTTACAACCATCACCACCTTTGACAAATAGTATAGAGGCATTATTTTGTATAGCCTTGAAAGCATAAGTATCAGGATCATTACATTTAATCTGATTCTCTCCAACAAGTACAACCTTCAGTCCTGCTATACCTGTTTCAATAGCATTTACCTGAGTATAACCATCACCAAAAGCATCTTGGAAGTTGGTAAACGTGAGTGTTTTTTCACTCCCGCTTTCAGTGTATACGAGAGATCCTGCTGCTTGTGTTATTGTCTGTCCACTTGTCATGGCATAACCATTATAGAGCACGAACTCAGGATTATCGGTAATGGTCGTAGAACTAGGTGTGATGGGTTTCCAATAAAGACCACTGCCAAGAGTTAATCCACTTGTACCAATTGGGATAGAACCATTTGTGCTTGTTGTCAATACCGCACTGGTGGCTCCTGAAGCCTTTACAATGTTCAGGCTTCCGTGGTAATTAATTGCATAAGTGTGTCCAGTGTTGCTTATACTACATGCACCATTAAGGGCAATAGTCAATGCATCTAATTCCCATTCTATAACTTCAATGTCTGCATTGTTAAGCGTAAGAACATTCCCGTTTGTTGAATCATAGCTAAATGACACTTTCCCATTACCAACAATATCGTTTGCATTGTTGTTATAAAGTTTGTATGTGTTATTGTTATATTCTATGATAAGCGCCTCTTTTATTTCTGAATGTTGTGTAAAATAGCCTAATCCGGTTTCATATGCTACAGTAAATCCGTTAATTGGAATAGCAGTATAATAATCAGTCCCATTGGATTTTCTGAAATTTAAACTGTTTCCAGTCGTGGCTTCTGTCTCAAATGTTAATGTCCCTGCATTAATGGAGTTTATTAATGACGTTTCTGTGCCTGTTGCCTGAATTAAATTGTATCCTTTCAAGTGAATGGTCAAGTCGCCAAGACTGCTTACAATTGTACCATTAATGGTTGCCGTAGTTAAGGTCAAGATGCTATTGTTTGCATTAAACGATACTGTACCTGCAATGCCTGATCCAGTTACGTTAGTAGCCCCAGTTACTTGATTACCTGCTAACCACAACTGATAGGTTACTGCATCGCTGATGGTAATACTCGTAATAGCAGTAGTGTCTGCATCTGACGTTGTAGCATCAGCAAGTCGTGGATAGCTTGAATCGCTCTTAATCTTATATGGTGTTGATGTATTTGTATACAATCCGCTATTATCTAAACTAAGACTTGCAAAGCCTCTTATCACCGACACATCTGAGGTAATTGTTAATGATGCATTAGCTCCCTCTTTGGTAAATGTAAGTGTTCCAGTATTTTTGTTGCTAATAATGCCATTTTTACCTGGGGTGGTAGTAGTGTTGATAGAATTTGCACCCTTCAGATTGATAGTTAGATTATTTAGTTCAGTCGATATCGCACCACTAATTATTGCTTGATTAAGCGTCAGAATGTTATTATCAGCGTCATAGCTAACCGAAGGCGTATTCTCTCCCAATACATTCGTTGCATTGGCGCTCGTTACTTCTGTTCCTCCCACATTAATACCATAATTAGTGGAAATAAGAACACTACTTGAAGTGAGGTTCGTTGCAATCAGACCATTTTGGTACGTTACAGAACCTGTACAAGTATAGTAACTCTGAGGGTTAATATTAGATGTACTTGTTATTGTTAATTGTCCTGGATAAGTACCAGTGCCTTGGAAGTTAAGGTTACCGCCTGTATTAAAAGCTTTATGGTCCCCACATGAAATAGAATTGGTATTTACAAGGTTAACATTAAGTGTATTCGTATTCGAGAATGTAATTGCATCGCCACTAGTATAATTAATAGTGGCGTTAGTCATAGTCAAAATCCGATTAGTTGCATCGTACGTTACTGTTCCTGTTATGCCAGATCCTGTAATTCCATTAGCAGCATTAGTACTTGTAACAGGAATACCAGCAACTGTAACACCATAATTAGTTACGGTATATACATATGCACTTAAGATAGATCCTGAAGTTGAATTGCTGCCTACACTTTTGAGGGTTACAACTATATTTCCAGACCATCCTGCAGGAATGGTGGGTGTATATGAATAAGTACCACCATTTTCTTGAAAATCGGTGGTAATATCTGTATTTCCTATTTTCGCAGACAGTAAATCGGTATATTGAAGATTACCACCGATTTCAAGAGTAATATTCCGAATCAAATCTGTTGTATTGGCTGGACAGGTTAAAGTTAGCGTGATTGTACTTGCGCCAGAAAAACTCAAATAATATTCTGGTGTACTTTCATAAGTCGGTCCATCAGATAATATCCAGTCTCCCCATGTGTTATTAGTTTGGCTATAAGCAGCATTACTACCATATGTAGTATCTCCCCAGACATTTTGCGGGAGGGTGAGGAGGGTGGAAAGGACGAGGGCGAGGCGCAGGGGCTTCGCAAAACTCAAATGTTGGAGTAGTCGTTGTTTCATAATGGCTATCTTTTTTTGTTATTAATTCAGTTTGACGGTGCAAAGGTACGGCTTTTTTCTGATAGGTCAGTGAACATTTTCTTCCAATCTAACCTGCATTTTCTTCCAAAATGCACTTTCTTGCCTTTTAAGCACCATTTCATCGCTATTCGGGCACAAAGATACAAAAAATAACTGAAAGTTATTTCGCCTTTTTTATCTTTTTATTTTCCAAATGTATCATAATGATGTTACACTACGAAAAATAGAATTTTGCGATTTTAGGCCGACATCTCCCTAAAATGCTCGGAAGGCCTTTATATAAAGGGGTTGAGGCACGGGAGGTGTTTGCCAGACACCTCCCGTAGACCTCCCTTACACCTCACCTAACACCTCACTTTTCCTCCCCTTTGTGAAATGATATAGACGGGAGGTATGACGGGAGGTCTATGGGAGGTGTAAGGGAGGTGTTTAAGCAACACCTCCCGTCGTGGAATGCCTTTAAATAAAGGGGTTTCGGAAGAAAAGGGGAGGTGTTGAGGTGTTTTTGTGAAAAAACTATTTTTTTATGCAGAATAGTCCTCGCTGATGGCGAGGATAGTCTAAAGTCGGAGGGAGAACTATCCTCGCTGGAGGTTTGCTCCGAGCAAACCCAAAAATTCTCTAGAGAATTTAGGACTTTACTCCGAGTAAAGTCAGGGTTTACTCCGAGTAAACCTCCACTTTACTCCGTCCTCCCTCAAAGCGGGTTTCGATGCAAAAACAAAAGGCTCCCCGGAGTGGAGAGCCTTTCGCCTTATGTGCGTACCTATTTATATATATACTACATAGGCAGGGTGAATACGAAGCGAGAACCGCGAGTGTACTCGGGATCGAGAACGATGTCGCCATTCAGGCGGCGAGCTATCGAGCGGGCTACGGTAAGGCCGCAACCAGCGCCGTCGAAGAAGCTGTTGAGCTTCGTGAATGGCTCGAAGATCTTCTCGGCATCATCGGCAGCAATACCTGTGCCCGTATCCTCCACGATGAACTCTACCTTCGAACCATCGGTGGTAGTAAGCAGGGTTACCGAACCGCTGGTGGTAAACTTCATGGCGTTGTCGAGCAGATTGGCCAGTGCACGAGCAGCCATAGCCTGGTTGGTGAAGAGCATCAGGCCCTGTGCCTCCTCGGCTATCTGGTTGTTGAACTTCAGGTAGTCGATCTTGTCGATGCCCGTCTCGCGGATGGCCTGAGCTGTGATGTCGCTGGCCTGGCAGTTGTCGTCGGCCTCGATGGCTGTCTCCATCTCCACATCGTTGAGGTTCAGGATGCCGTTAGCCAGCTGGGCCAGCTGTGTGGCACCGGGCATAGCGAAGTCGAGCTTCTGCTTGATGGTCTCGGCGGCCTGCTGAATGAGGTCCTTCTTCTTGATCATGGCCTGCTCGAGGGTAGACTTCGAAGCCATCAGGTCGTTCACCTGCTGATCGAGTTTCTCCTTGACGTTGGCCATAGCCTGGCGCTCCTCCTCCATCTTATCGAACTGGAGCAGAGCCTGCTCATAGCCTTCGCCCACACTGTCGAAGTTCTTCTGAAGGTCGCTATAGTCCTTCAGCAACTTCTCGAGCTCGTTGACGCGCCTCTGGTAGTCCTTCAGCAACTGCTGTCCTTCCTCAGCACTCTCCTTGGCGGATTTGAGCTGGAAGAATAGTGCCACGCCGAGGGCGACGATGAGCAAAATGAGGATGATTACAATGATAGTCATAGACCGTTAACCTTTTTTCTGTTCTACCTTCATAAACTTGGTGAAGCCTGTCATGGCGAGTACCTTGTAAATCTCAGGACTTACGTTGGTAATCTTGAACTGACCCTTCAGCTGCATCACGGTACGCATGGTCTTCTGAATGATACGAAGGCCTGAGCTGGCCATGTAAACGAGTTCGCTGCAGTCCATTTCGAGATCCACGCCACCATCCTTCAAAGCGGGCTGAATGTCCTGCTCGAACTGGTTGGCGTTCATAGTGTCGATACGTGCTCCTGTCTTAATGATGGTCTTACCACCTTCTTTTAAAATCTGTGTCATAATGCTTTATTGTTTTTAATTTTTAATGTTTATTCTTTAATGTATCAAATCTCCTTCTTCATCGTCAGCAGGTTCTTGCCCTCTAAGCGCTGGTAGGTAACCTGGTTCATGATGTTCTTAACGATGAAGATGCCCATACCGCCGATATCGCGGTCCATGGGATTCACGTTCGGATCGGCATCGTCTTTAGCAGTAGGATCAAATTCTACTCCATGATCAGAGAGTACGAAGGTGAGCTCCTTGCCGTTGCTTTCAGCCAATAGCTCGATTTCCTCGGGCTTACCTTCGGGATAGGCATAGAAGATGACATTGCTGACCATCTCCTCCATCACCAGGTTCAGGTTCATCTGGAGTTCCATGTCGAGGCCCAGCTCTTCGCCTATCTCCTCGACGAACTGGTTGACTTTCTCCAGCTCACCTACTTGGTTCTTGATCTTAATCTCCTTTTTCATAAGCTTTGTTATTGGATTTATCTCATTTTTTACTTTTTCACTTTTAAGCACAGCATCGTGAGGTCGTCGTTAGGCTCGGCGCCATCGCGATGTTTCTCCACTTCGGCCTTGAGCATCTCAATGGTCTGCTGGGCACTCTCAAAGGGTGTGGTCTTAAGCAACTCCACCAGTCGTTCGTCGCTGAACTGCTCTTGCTGACGGTTTTCGGCCTCGTTGAGTCCGTCGCTGTATACGAAGAATGGCTTGTTGGTAATGTCGGCAATCTCCTCGCCCTCATACTCCAGTTCAGGCCACAGGCCGATGGGGGCGTTGGGGATCATCTCGATAAACTCGCCGTCGACCACGGGCGGGTTATGGCCGGCATTACAGAAGTCGAGGTGGCCCGTCTTCAGATCCACCAGTCCGAGGAACATGGTGACGAACATGCCACGCTCGTTGTCTTCGCCCGAAAGGGCATCGTTGATGCGGGTGGCTATCTCGGCGGGCATCATCTTCTGGGCAGCGAGGGTACGGAACAAGCGGGTGGCCTGTGCCATGAACAATGAGGCAGGCACGCCCTTGCCGCTCACATCGCCGAGGCAGAAGTAGAGCTGATCGTCGATGAGATGGTAGCCATATAGGTCGCCTCCTACCTCCTTGGCGGGGGTCATCGAGGCGTAGAGGTCTAGGTCTGGGCGCTCGGGGAAGTTGCTGGGCACCATAGACATCTGGATATCGCGGGCGATACGCAGATCGCTCTCAATACGCTCCTTGGCGATGGTGGTCTCCTCCAGCTGATCGTAAGCGGTGAGCAGCTGCTGGTGGGTTTCCTCCAGTTTGCCGTGAGCATCCTCCAACTTCATGTGGGCCACCTTCAAACGCTTGGCACTACGCATACGGAAAAAGAGGAAGATGACGAGTGAGAGTACCACGATGGAGGCGATAGCAATGGCGTAACGCGTACGGGCCTGCTCCTCCTTGACTCGCAACTCACCAAGATCGAACTTGGTGTTCATCTCGGCCAACTTACTCTTAGTGTCGTGGGAGTTGATAGAGTCGTTGATGGTATAGATCTCCTGATACAAGCCGGCAGCCTCGCGGTAGTTGCCCATCTTCTCGAAGATCTCTGCACGCTGTTTCTTTACGCGGATAAACATAGAGGTGTCCTCGGCATCGTCGAGGTACTTCAGGCTCTGATCGTTCAGCGCGAGGGCTTCGTCATAAAAACCCTGTTGCAGACAGAGGTTACTACGACAGAAGAGCCACAGGCGGTACAGGTTGCCACCCTCATTGGTGTCGCGCTTCCTTACCTCGTCGAGCATCTTTGAGGCTTCGTCGAGTTTTCCAAGACCGAGGGCGGCCTGGGCACGGGCCAGATAGAAGTAGGCCCAGCAACTCTCCGCCTCGCTGGTGGGATTCTTTCCGACGAAATGTACTGTGAGGAAGGCTTTCCATAGGTCGGTTACCTCGCTCATCTTATCGTAGCGTTTCAAAATCTCGAGCACTTCGGCATAATAAGAGAAGATCTCGGCCAGCTGCAGGGGTTTGGGATCCATGGCCATCAGACGGTCGACACTCTTCTGATAAGCATCGGCAGCCTCCTCGTAGTTATGCATCATGGCATACACGTTACCCATGCAGTAATAGCCCACACCCATGCCGTATTCGTATTTGCGCTGTTCGGCATCGGCAAACATGGACTTGGCCTCGTCCATACCCATGATGGTCTTGCCAGAAAAGTTGTAGGCATCGATCAGTACGGCCCACGTCTCGTAATAGTTCTTCCAGTCTTTGTAAGAGGCGAGGATCTCGAGGGTGGGGTGTACTTGTTCGTAAATAGAGTCGTTGAGATCGTTGTTGTAGAAGAGTGTCATCTTCTCCACTCTGGCATTGCATTCTTTCTCATGGTTACCCTGTCGTTGAGCCTCTGCAATCCAGTCGTTAACACATTTGATCTGGTAGTCAACATCATCGCCTTCGAGACTGAAACTATAGAGGTCTCCGTAGGCGTCGATTAGTTTATCACCCTTCAATGAAGGGAGCATCTTCCTGAGGTCCGCGGTTTGATCGGCGTGGATCGCAACAGCGGAGAGGCTTAGCAGCAGGGTGATAACCAACCGGTTGAGGTTCATACTTTCGTGTACTGATTTGAATATATTCAGCCGCAAAAGTACAAAAAGATTCTGAATTGGACAAGTTTTTTAAAGAAAAACTTTGTTTTCCTTTAGGAGTTGCGGGAGTTGGCTCCTGCACTGAGTGCCATTTGCCTCATGTTCTTCAGCAGATCGCTGGCGAAAATGAAGTCGGTGAGTTTCTGGTTGGTAGAGCCCATTACCTGGCTACTTACACCCTGCCATTCCTTATTGCCTTCGTAAATAAATATGATATTTTCGCCAATACCCATCACGGAGTTCATATCGTGGGTATTGATGATGGTGGTCATATTATACTCCTGGGTGATGGAGTGGAGCAATTCATCGATAACGAGCGATGTCTTGGGGTCGAGGCCAGAGTTGGGCTCGTCGCAAAACAGGTATTTGGGGTTGAGGGCGATGGCACGGGCAATGGCCACACGCTTCTGCATGCCACCACTGATTTCGCCAGGGAACTTCTCATCGGCACCAGTCAGATTCACACGATCTAGACAGTCCTGGGCACGACGGACTCGCTCGCGGTAGTTCATCGTAGAGAACATGTCGAGGGGGAACATTACGTTCTCGAGTACTGTCAGAGAGTCGAAGAGGGCGGCACTCTGGAAGATCATTCCCATCTCGCGGCGCATCATCACCTTCTCGTGCTTCGACATCTGTACGAAATCGCGCCCGTCGTAGAGTATCTGTCCCTTTGTAGGGTCGAGTAGTCCGACAAGATTTTTCATTAGAACGGTCTTGCCAGATCCACTCTGGCCAATGATGAGGTTGGTCTTACCATCCTCGAACACGGTGCTGATGTCCTTCAGCACGTCCTTATCTTCGAAACTTTTATATAAATGCTTGACTTCAATCATGATAGTAGTTGTGTTAAGAAGACGTCACTGCAAAGGATGAGCACACTCGAGGTAACGACGGCATCGGTGGAGGCCTTGCCTACATTCACACTGCCGCCCTCGACGGTATAGCCGCAGAAGGCCGGTACGCTGCTGATAATGAAGGCAAAGAACTGGCTCTTGATGATGCTCATCCATACAAACCAGGGTATGAAGGCGTGCTGTAAACCTTCCGTCAGATCGTCGGGGGTAATGATGTGGCCGATATAGGCGGTGCCGTAAGCACCAAGGATACCTGTGGCCGATGAGAATATCACGAGGATGGGCATGATGGTGAGCATACCTAAGATCTTCGGCAGAATAAGATAGCAGGCGGAGTTGATGCCCATGATTTCGAGGGCGTCGATCTGTTGGGTGACACGCATGGTGCCTAGCTCGGAGGCAATGTTAGAGCCCACCTTACCAGCCAGAATCAGACACATGATAGAACTGGAGAACTCCAGTAGCAGGATCTCGCGGGTGGTATAGCCTGCTACCCAACGGGGCATCCACGGACTCTGGATGTTCAACTTCATCTGGATGCAGATAACAGCGCCGATGAAGAATGAGATGATAAGCACGATGCCAATGGAGTTGATGCCAAGCTGTGCCATCTCATTGACATACTGCTTGAGAAACATCCTCATGCGCTCAGGGCGGGAGAACGTCCTGCCCATCAGCATCAGATATCGACCAAAGGTGGTCAGCCACTTATGTAATAACATACCTCGTCAAATTGCATTTCGGGTGCAAAGGTACGAAAAATAAGGCACGAATTGCGCGAATTAACACGAATTATTTCTATTTGAGATTATTTTTCGTGGAATTCGTGTAATTCGTGCCAAAAAATCACTACCTTTGCAGCCGATTATGGAAGAAGAGCGTATCGTATTACGAACAGAAGGCCTCGTGAAGCGCTATGGTAAGCGCACGGTGGTGAATGATGTGAGCTTCGACGTGAAGCAGGGCGAGATTGTGGGTCTGTTGGGCCCCAATGGTGCTGGTAAGACCACTTCGTTCTATATGACGACGGGACTGATTGTGCCTAACGAAGGTCATATCTACCTGGGCGACGAGGATGTCACCAAATTCCCTGTGTATAAGCGTGCCCGTGCTGGTATCGGCTATCTGGCACAGGAAGCCTCGGTGTTCCGTAAGATGAGTGTGGAGGATAACATCCTCTCTGTGCTGGAGATGACGGGTAAGCCCCGTGAGTACCAGTTGGAAACGCTCGAGAAACTCATTGCCGATTTCCGTTTGGAGAAGGTTCGTAAGAATCTGGGCGACCGCTTGTCGGGTGGTGAGCGTCGTCGTACGGAGATTGCCCGTTGTCTGGCCATCTCGCCAAAGTTTATCATGCTCGACGAGCCTTTTGCTGGTGTAGACCCCATCGCTGTGGAGGATATCCAGCAGATTGTGTACCAGTTGAAGTATAGGAACATTGGTATCCTGATTACCGACCACAACGTAGACGAGACGCTGGCCATTACCGATCGTGCATACCTCTTGTTCGAGGGTCGTATCCTTTTCCAGGGCACTCCCGAGGAATTGGCAGCCAACCAGATTGTGCGTGAGAAGTACCTGACAGAGTCGTTTGAATTGAAAAAGAAGAATTTCCAACAGATAGAAGCTGAACGCAAGGCAAAAGAAGAAGCTGAGGCGATGATGGGGGATTCAAAATCGAAGAATTGATACAACTGAAAAGTTAAATAATGATAAAACGGCGGTTGTTACGCCGTTTTTTCGTACTTTTGCACCTCAATTTTGCATATATAATATAAATAAGTACATAAGAAGATGAAAATTTCGTTTGAATGCGCCGACAAGATCAATGGTCTGCTGACCATGACCGTAGAGCCGGCAGATTATCAGGATGCAGTCGAGAAGACTTTGAAGAACTATCGTAAGAAGGCACAGGTGCCCGGTTTCCGTCCGGGTATGGTACCCATGGGTATGATTAAGAAGCAGTATGGCACAGCAGTAAAGGTTGACGAGGTCAACAAGGTGCTGGGCGAAAAGCTGTATGAATACATCCAGGAGAACAAGATCCAGATGCTGGGTGAGCCCCTTCCCAACCAGGAGAAGCAGGTGCCCCAGGACTTTGAGAAGGATGCTGAGCTGACATTTGTGTTTGACATCGCTGTTGCCCCTGAGTTCAAGGCTGAGCTGAGCGGTAAGGATAAGATTGACTACTACACCATCAAGGTTGACGACAAGATGCTCGACGACCAGGTTCAGATGTATGCCTCACAGGCTGGAGAGTTTGTTAAGGCTGACGTGTTCAGCGGCAACGACACCATCACCGGTGATATGCGTGAGCTCGATGAGAATGGTAACACCAAGGAAGGTGGTATCGTAACCGAGGGTGCTATGGTGATGCCTGCCTACATTAAGGCTGACGACCAGAAGAAACTCTTCGACGGTGCCAAGCCCGGCGATATCATTACCTTCAACCCCAAGAAGGCTTATCCCGACAATGATGCTGAGGTAGCTGCCCTGCTGAAGACCGAGAAGGACAATGTGAAGGATCTGAACAGCGATTTCAGCTACCAGATCACTGAGATTCGTCACTTCCAGCCTGCAGAGGTTGACCAGAAGCTCTTCGACCGTGTATTTGGTGAGGGTACAGTGAAGGACGAGAAGGAGTTCCGTGAGAAGATTGCCGCAAACATCGCTCCCCAGCTGCAGCAGAACAGCGACTATAAGTTCCTGCTCGACGTTCGTCAGCACATGGAGAAGAAGGTGGGCAAGCTCGAGTTCCCCGAGGCTCTGCTGAAGCGCGTGATGATCCAGAACAACAAGGATAAGGGTGCTGACTACGTGGAGAAGAACTTCGAGGGTAGCATCAAGGAGCTTACCTGGCACATGATCAAGGAGAAGCTCGTAGCTGCTAATAATATTAAGGTGGAGGATGCTGACCTGAAGGCTGTTGCCAAGGAGGCCATCCGTGCCCAGTTCGCCCAGTATGGTATGAGCAATGTGCCCGATGACGTGCTGGAGAACTATGCAGCCGAGCAGTTGAAGAAGCGTGAGAACGTTGACAACTTTGTGGATCGCGCTGTAGATGTTAAACTGACTGAAGCACTGAAAAATGTGGTTAAACTGAACGCAAAAGAGGTGTCTTTGGAGGAGTTTAACAAGCTTATGACGGAAAAATAAGTTAATTTAGGAAAAAATAACCCCTAATTTTGAAGGGTTATCGGTTTTTTTGATTATCTTTGTGTCCCAAACACAAGATGCGGAAGGCCGATAACCCTTCTTCGTGTCTGTAAATAGAAAGGAAGAATATATATGAAGAATGATTTTAGGAAGTATGCTGTACAGCATTTAGGCATGAATGGTCTGACTCTCGACGAGGTGATGAAGGCCCAGGACCAGTATCTGAATCCGTATATCCTCGAGGAGCGTCAGTTGAACGTTACTCAGATGGATGTGTTCTCAAGACTGATGATGGATCGCATCATCTTCCTCGGAACACAGATCGACGATTATACCGCCAATACATTGCAGGCTCAGTTGCTCTACCTCGACTCGGTAGACTCTGGTAAGGATATCTCTATCTATATCAACAGCCCAGGCGGTAGTGTGACCGCTGGTCTCGGCATCTACGATACCATGCAGTTTATCTCGAGCGATGTAGCTACCATATGTACGGGTATGGCTGCCTCGATGGGTGCCGTGCTGCTCGTGGCTGGTACCGAGGGTAAGCGCTCGGCCCTGCCTCACAGTCGTGTGATGATCCACCAGCCGCTTGGTGGTGTACAGGGTCAGGCATCGGATATCGAGATCGAGGCCAAGGAGATACTGAAGTTCAAGAAGGAACTGTATACCATCATCTCGGAGCACTCGCATACACCTTATGAGAAGGTATATGCCGATTCCGACCGTAACTACTGGATGACTGCCCAGGAAGCCAAGGAATATGGTATGATTGATGAGGTGCTCGCCAAGAAGAAGTAGAAAAGAAATTAGAGTTGATAAGAAGTTAGAGAAGTTAAGGAGAAAGAAGAAGTGAAGAAATGTAGTTTCTGTGGAAGGAGCGATAAGGAGGTGAAGCTGATGATCTCTGGTCTCAGCGGCTTTATTTGTGAGGATTGTGCCCAGCAGGCTTATAGGATAGTCCAGGAGAATCTTGCGAATACACCTAATAAGGCTGAAGGGAAGAAATTCCAGACAAAGAAAGTACCGAAGCCGAAGGAGATCAAGGCATTCCTCGATGATTATGTCATCGGACAGGATGAAGCCAAGCGTTTCCTCTCAGTCGCTGTCTACAACCATTATAAGCGTCTACAACAGCCTGCTGATGAGAGCGGCGTGGAGATTGAGAAGAGTAATATTATTATGGTGGGATCCACTGGTACGGGTAAGACCCTGCTGGCTCGCACCATTGCCAAGTTGCTCGATGTGCCCTTCACCATTGTCGACGCCACAGTATTTACCGAGGCTGGTTATGTGGGCGAGGATGTGGAGAGTATCCTGAGTCGTCTGTTGCAGGTGGCTGATTTTGATGTGGATGCAGCCCAGCGTGGTATTGTGTTCATTGATGAGATCGACAAGATAGCCCGCAAGAATGATAATCCCTCGATTACCCGCGACGTGAGTGGTGAGGGCGTTCAGCAGGGATTGTTGAAGCTGTTGGAAGGAACCATGGTGAACGTGCCGCCCAAGGGAGGTCGTAAGCATCCCGATCAGGATTATATTCACGTGGATACGCGAAACATCCTCTTTATCTGTGGTGGTGCCTTCGATGGTATTGAGCGTAAGATTGCCCAGCGCATGAATACCCATGTGGTAGGTTATAACTCTGTTCAGAATGTCAGGAAGATTGATAAGGAGAACCTGATGAAGTACATTGTGCCTCAGGATCTGAAGTCTTTCGGACTAATTCCTGAGTTGATTGGTCGTCTGCCCGTGCTTACCTTCCTGAATCCGCTTGATCGCGAAGCCCTGTCGAAGATCCTGACAGAACCGAAGAACTCCATTATCCGTCAGTATCAGAAGTTGTTCGAGATGGACGGCGTGAAGCTGACCTTTACCCCGGAGGCCCTCGATGCCCTTGTGAACGAGGCTGTGGAGTATAAGCTCGGTGCCCGTGGTCTGCGCTCGATTGTGGAGAGCGTGATGATGGATCCAATGTTCGATCTGCCATCCAGAAAGGTTAAGAAATTTGAAGTTACGGCCGAATACGTCCGTGAACAATTAGACAAGACTCATATAGAACAATTAAAAGCCTCATAACTAAGAGTTTATGACCGAGAAAGTAAATCTTACCGAAGCCCTGAAGAAATACTTTGGATTCGATACATTCAAAGGTGATCAGGAAAGGATTATCCAGAACCTCCTGGATGGCAAGGACACCTTCGTGCTCATGCCTACCGGTGGTGGTAAGTCCTTATGCTACCAGTTGCCTTCGCTGCTGATGGAGGGAACGGCCATCGTCATCTCACCGCTGATTGCGCTGATGAAGAATCAGGTGGACGTCATCTCGAACCTTAGCGAGCAGGTCGGCACGGCCCATTACCTGAACTCATCGCTGAACAAGGCGGCTATCGATCAGGTAAAGGAGGATATCCTGGCAGGACATACCAAACTGCTGTATGTCGCCCCTGAGTCGTTGACGAAGGAGGACAATGTGGAGTTCCTGAAGTCCGTGAAGATCTCCTTCTATGCTATCGATGAGGCCCATTGTATCTCGGAATGGGGACATGACTTCCGTCCAGAGTACCGTCGTATCCGTCCCATTGTGAACGAGATAGGACCGGCACCCATTATCGCCCTCACTGCGACGGCTACCGACAAGGTGCGTACCGACATCAAGAAGAACCTGGGAATTGTTGATGCTACTGAGTTCAAGAGTTCCTTCAATCGTCCGAACCTTTATTACGAGGTACGCCCCAAGACGAAGGATGTGGACAAGGATATTATCAAATTCATCAAACAGCACCCTGGCAAGAGTGGTATCATTTACTGTCTCTCCCGTAAGAAGGTAGAGGAGTTGGCTGCCATCCTGCGTGCCAACGATATCAAGGCAGCAGCTTATCATGCCGGTCTTGACTCTGCCACTCGCACCCAGACGCAGGATGACTTCCTGATGGAGGACATCGACGTGATTGTGGCTACCATCGCCTTCGGTATGGGTATTGATAAACCCGATGTCCGCTTTGTGATCCACTACGACATCCCGAAGTCGCTGGAAGGCTACTATCAGGAGACGGGTCGTGCTGGTCGTGATGGCGGTGAGGGTATCTGCCTGGCCTTCTACTCGCGTAAGGACCTTGATAAACTGGAGAAGTTTATGGAGGGTAAGCCTGTGGCAGAACAGGATATCGGTCGACAGCTGTTGGTGGAGACTGCCGCCTATGCCGAGACATCTGTTTGTCGCCGAAAGATGCTGTTGCACTATTTCGGTGAGGAGTACGATAAGGACAACTGCGGTAACTGCGACAACTGTCTGCATCCGAAGACGAAGATCGAGGCTCAGGAGCAGCTTGTGATTGTACTGAACTCCATCCTGGCCATCAAGGAGAACTTCCGCAGCGATTATGTCATCGACTTTGTTACTGGTAAGGAGACCGACGAGATCCTGGCCCACCATCATGAGGAGCAGGAACTGTTTGGTGCCGGTGCCGACGATGATGAGAAGATATGGAACCCCGTGATCCGTCAGGCCCTCATAGCTGGCTTCCTGAAGAAGGAAGTAGAGAACTACGGACTGTTGAAAGTTACATCGGCAGGTAAGAAGTTCCTGAAGTCGCCCAGCTCGTTCATGATTGTGAAGGATGCTGAGTTTAGCGATGATGATGAGCCTGTAGATCAGGAGGGTGGCGTAAGTGCCCTTGATCCCGTGCTGAGTGCCATGTTGCGCGACTTGCGTAAGAAGGTGTCGAAACGCTTGCAGCGTCCGCCGTATGTCATCTTTCAGGATGTGTCGCTCGAACAGATGGCTACCGACTATCCCGTCACCCTTGAGGAATTGAAGAATATCCAGGGTGTGGGCGAAGGCAAGGTGAAACAACCTTATGCCAAGGAGTTCGTAGAGTTGATAGCCCGTTACTGTGAAGAGAACGAGATAGAACGTCAGGTTGACATGCGAGTGCGCACCGTGGCGAAGAAGTCTGTGCTCAAGGTGAAGATTATTCAGAGTATCGACCGTCAGGTGCCCCTTGATGATATTGCCGACAGTCAGAATATCGACTTCGAAGAGTTACTCGATGAGGTGGAGGCCATCGTTTATAGTGGTACCCGTTTGAATATCGACTATTTCCTTGAAGAGGTGATGGACGAGGATCATATTGACGACATCTACGACTACTTCGCCGAGAGCGATACCGACAGGTTGAGTGTGGCCCAAGAGGAGTTGGGCGAGGATTACTCTGAGGATGAGATCCGACTTGTGAGGATCAAATTTATATCCGAAATGGCGAACTAAACCCCAAAAAGAGCAGTCATCACTGCTCTTTTTTGGTTAATTTGCATTAATAAGGTATGTTTTTCCTAAAATGAGCATGTCATGTGAAGGAAAATGCGTACCTTTGCACGCAATATTTTAAGAAAGGTATAAATTATGGCTTCATTTATTGCAGACAAAATCGTGATGGACGGCCTGACATTCGACGACGTCCTTTTAATCCCAGCTTATTCTGAAGTACTGCCCAAGACAGTAGAGTTGAAAACGCGCTTCTCACGCAACATTGAGCTGAACGTTCCGTTCGTAACGGCAGCCATGGATACGGTTACGGAGTCGCAGATGGCTATTGCTATCGCCCGTGAAGGCGGTATCGGCGTGATCCACAAGAATATGTCGATTGAGGATCAGGCTCGTCAGGTAGCTATCGTGAAGCGTGCCGAGAATGGTATGATCTATGATCCTATCACTATTCCCCAGGGATCAACAGTGGCGCAGGCCCTCGATATTATGTCGGAGTATCATATTGGTGGTATCCCCGTAGTTGACGATGATAATCACCTCGTGGGTATCGTGACCAACCGCGACCTTCGTTTCGAGCGTCGCCTGGATCGTCCCGTTGAGGAGATCATGTCGAAGGATAATCTCGTGACCACCCATCAGCAGACTGACTTGATTGCAGCTGCCCAGATTCTGCAGGAGAACAAGATCGAGAAGCTGCCCGTAGTCGACCAGAATAACCGTTTGATTGGTCTGATTACCTATAAGGACATTACCAAGGCCAAGGATAAGCCTATGGCTTGTAAGGATGACAAGGGCCGTCTGCGTGTGGCTGCCGGCGTAGGTGTGACTGCCGATACGCTCGACCGTATGCAGGCTCTGGTGGATGCCGGTGCCGACGCCATCGTCATCGATACCGCCCACGGTCATTCTAAGTCTGTGATTGAGAAGCTCGTGGAGGCTAAGAAGTGCTTCCCCAATATAGATATCGTCGTAGGTAACGTGGCTACAGGCGAGGCTGCCAAGATGCTCGTGGAGAATGGTGCCGACTCTGTAAAGGTAGGTATCGGCCCGGGATCTATCTGTACCACCCGTGTGGTTGCAGGTGTGGGTGTGCCTCAGCTGAGTGCTGTTTACGATGTATATAGTGCCCTGAAGGGTACAGGTGTGCCCCTGATTGCTGATGGTGGTCTGCGCTACTCGGGTGATATTGTTAAGGCCCTCGCTGCCGGTGGTAGCTGCGTGATGATTGGATCACTCGTAGCTGGTACAGAGGAGAGTCCTGGCGACACCATTATCTACAACGGACGTAAGTTCAAGAGCTATCGTGGTATGGGTTCCCTTGAAGCCATGGAACAGAAGCACGGCTCTAAGGACCGCTACTTCCAGGGCGATACGAAGGAAGTGAAGAAGCTTGTTCCGGAGGGTATCGCAGGTCGTGTGCCTTACAAAGGAACTGTTCAGGAGGTGATCTACCAGATGGTAGGTGGTCTGCGTTCAGGTATGGGTTACTGTGGTGCTGCCACCATCGAAGCCCTGCATAATGCCAAGTTCACCCGCATCACCAATGCCGGTGTCAATGAGAGCCATCCGCATGATATCACCATCACGAGTGAAGCTCCAAACTATTCAAGACCCAACGATTAAATGAAAAGAAATCTGCTGCTTGCAGGCATATTGCTGGCTGCTGTGTCCTCGTGGGCACAATCAGACCCTGTAGTGATGAGCGTCAATGGTGTTGACGTTCATCGCTCTGAGTTTGAGTACTCTTATAATAAAAACAATGGCGACGAGGTGGTCGACAAAAAGACTGTCAGAGAGTATGCCGACCTTTATGCTAATTACAAGTTGAAGGTGCAGGCCGCTCTCGATGCCAAACTCGATACCCTGACCTCTTTCCGTCAGGAGTATGCCATGTATCGTGACCAGCAGGTACGTCCTACAATCGTTACTAACGATGAGTTGCTTGCATCGGCCAAGAAGATGTACGATCGAACAAAGGCTGCCATTGGTTCTCGTGGATTGGTGCATCCTGCCCATATCCTGTTAGAAGTGTCGACACAGGCCACCACACAGGAACAGAATAGGGTGAAAGCACGTATCGATTCTGTTTACCGTGCCTTGCAGGCTGGAGCTGACTTTGCTGAGTTGGCTTCGAGAGTTTCCGATGACCCTGTGTCGAAGAAAGACGGAGGTCTGCTTCCCTGGTTCGGTCCAGGACAGACACTGAAAGAGTTTGAGGATGCCGCTTATGCCCTGCAACCAGGACAGATGAGTGCTCCCATCCTCACCCCGATAGGCTATCATATCATCCTGATGAAGGAGCGCAAACAGCTCGAACCCTTCGATTCGTTGAAGACAGAACTGCTGTTGGCCCTTGAGCGTCGTGAGATCCGTGACGAGATTGTCGATGCCAAACTTCGTAAGATGGTGAAGGCCTCTGACGGTAAAATGACGCAGGAGGAAATCCTCGAGAAGCGTTCCGACTCGCTGGCTGCTGCCGATCCCGAGATGAAGTACCTATTCCAGGAATATCACGACGGGCTGCTGCTTTATGAGATCAGCACGCGTGAGGTATGGGATAAGGCTACAGCCGATGAGGCTGCCTTGAGCTCGTGGTTCGACACCCATCGTAAGGACTATGTGTGGAAAGAGCCCCGCTATCGTGGTATCGCCTACCATGTAAAGGATAAGAAAGACGTGAAGGCTGTGAAGAACTGTGTGAAGAACCTGCCCTTCGATCAGTGGGCTGAGGCACTTCGCACCACATTCAACCCTGACTCAGTGATTCGTATCCGGGTGGAGAAGGGACTCTTCAAGCCTGGCGATAATCCTACCATTGACCGTATGGTGTTCAAGCGTGCAGTTGTGGAGAAACCTGTTAAGGGCTATCCCATCGACGCCGTCTATGGTAAGAAACTGAAGAAACCTACTAGTTATGCCGATGTGCGTACGCAGGTGGTCGAGGATTATCAGGATAGTCTCGAGAGCCGTTGGGTTGCCTCGTTGCGTAAGCGCTATCCCGTAATTATCTATGATGAAGTATTGAAAACCGTAAATAAGCATCAATGAAAAGAATACAGTATTTAATAGGTGCCATGTTCCTCATGTTGCCGCTTACTGCTGCGGCCGAGAACAAGGATTCCGTAAAGGTGGGAACCGTGGTCGATGAGGTAGTATGGATTGTCGGCGACGATGCCATCCTCAAATCTGACGTTGAGACCATGCGTATGCAGGGTGCAATGGAAGGTGTGAAATGGGAGGGTGATCCCGACTGTACCATCCCTGAGCAGATCGCCGTTCAGAAGCTTTTCAAGCATCAGGCCGAGATAGACAGTATTGAGGTAACCGATGCCGATGTGGCCATGGAAGTAGAGCAGCAGATCAGCTACTGGCTCGAAATGGTCGACGGATCGCGTGAGCGCTTGGAGGAATATAAGCATCAGACGCTTTCTCAGATTCGTAATGACCTGCGTGAGGATTTGAAAGACCGTCAGATGGTACAGAAGATGCGCCAGAAACTGGTGGAAGATATCGCTGTGACACCTGCCGATGTACGCCGTTACTTCAAGGATATGCCAGCTGACAGTATCCCCTTTGTACCTACTGAGGTGGAGGTGCAGATCATTCAGCAGACCCCACGTATCGACCAAGAAGAATTGAACCGTGTGAAGGATGAGTTGCGCGAATATACAGAACGTGTGAATAAAGGCGATGCTACGTTCCAAACGCTGGCCCGTCTCTATTCCGAGGATCCAGGCACAGCCCGTCGTGGTGGTGAGCTTGGCTTGGTGGGTCGTGGTACCCTCGATCCTGCTTTTGCTGCTGTAGCGTTCAACCTCACTGATCCTAAGAAGGTATCGAAGATTGTGGAATCAGAATTCGGTTTCCATATCATCCAGCTTATCGAGAAGCGTGGCGACAAGGTGAATGTGCGCCATATTCTTCGTAAGCCGATAGTATCCGACGAAGCTGTTGAGAAGACACTGATTCGTCTCGACTCCATCGCAGGTGAGATTCGTTCTGGTAAGTTCACCTTTGAGGATGCAGCCCCGATACTCTCCGACGATAAGGACACTCGTTACAGTAAGGGATTGATGTCTACCAACATGATGACCACAGGTCATACTTCGTCTAAGTTCCGTATGCAGGACCTTCCTCCTGAAGTGGCTAAAGTGGTTGATACTATGCAGGTGGGACAGATCTCTCAGGCGTTCACGATGATTAACCAGCGCGGAAAGACTGTATGCGTTATTGCCAAGCTGAAGAATCGCATTGATGGTCATAAGGCTACGGTGACGGAGGATTTCCAGACTCTGAAGGACGTGGTATTGAACAAACGTCGTGAAGAGCGCCTCCACGAGTGGGTAGTCGATAAGATTAAGAATGTCTACACCCGCCTGAGCGACGACTATAAGGACTGCCATTTCGAGTTCGAGGGCTGGAATAAATAGAGGTAAGTTGAGAGAGTCGAGAGGAATGAGAAGTAGGAAATCATTTGTCTGGTTACTGGCCACAGTGCTCTTGCTGGGCGCTTTCGGCGCTTTTGCGCAGAAAAAGCAAGGTGGAAAGCCTCGCCCGGCTCGTAAAGCCAAGACGCAAGATACTCGTGTATATCTTGTTCATGCCGATGTGCTCCACTTCGACCAGATGGTGAATCCCGATGCCACAATCCTGAATGGTAAGGTTCACTTTACCCATCAAGGTGCCAGACTTTATTGTGATAGCGCCTATTTCTACGAGGCCAGTAACTCATTCGAGGCCTTTGGTCATGTGAAGATGTACCAGGGCGACACCCTCTCGCTGGTCAGCGATTATGCCTATTATGACGGTAACGAACAGATGGCCCGTGCTCGCTATAACGTGGTGCTGAAACATAAGAAGACCACACTCTATACCGATAGTCTCGACTTCGATCGTCTCTACGATAACGCTTATTTCTTTGAGGGCGGAAAGATGATTGACGGCAATACCACATTAACCTCCGACTGGGGTGAATATAACACGAAGACGAAGATGTCGGTATTCAACTACGACGTGAAGATGCGCTCGCCGAAGTTTTATCTTACCACCGATACCCTCTATTACGATACCCGTCTGTCGATGGCTCATATCGTGGGTCCCTCCGATATCTATTCGGGCGACAGTCATATATACTCTGAGCAGGGCTACTACGACACGAAGAATGAACAAGCCCGCCTCATGGAGCGCTCGGTATTGTCTAACCAGGGTAAGATGCTGACAGGCGATAGCGTGTGGTACGACAGTCAGCAGGGCGTGAGTCAGGCCTTCCGCAATGTGATCTATGTCGACTCCACGAACAAGAACAAGCTCACCGGCAACTACGGTGAGTACTATGAGAATACCGGCTATGCCATGTGTACCGACAGCGCCGTGGCTATCGACTACTCCCAGGGGGACTCCCTCTTTATGCATGCCGACACCTTCAAGGTGGTGACCTTTAATATCGAAACCGACTCCGTGTATCGTAAGATTCATGCCTACCACCATGTACGGGCTTATCGTACTGATGTACAGGGCATCTGTGATTCGCTGGTATATAACTCGCTGGACTCGTGCATGACTATGTATCATGACCCAATCGTGTGGAATGTCAACCAGCAGTTGGTGGGTGATCAGATCGACGTGTACCTCAAGGATTCCGTCATCGATCGTGCCCATGTCATTGGCAATTGCTTCTCCATCCAGCAGCTTAGGAGCGATACTGCCTGTTACAATCAGGTTTCATCGAAGGATATGTATGCCTTCTTCCTTGACGGTCAGATCCATGAGACTCGTGCCGTGGGTAATGTACTCATAGGCTACTATTTCGAGGAAGGCGACTCTATACCTATTATATATAATTATCAGCAGACATCCGAGCTGCGCATGTTCCTGAAGGATCGTAAACTCCAACGTGTATGGACACCGAAGACCTCAGGTACCATGTATCCGCTCAATCAGATACCCCTCGATCGTAAGCGCCTGCCTGGCTTTGTATGGTACGATGCCATCCGTCCCATGGATCGCTACGACATCTTTAATTGGAAACCCAAACCATGAGCGATATCATCCGTCTTCTCCCTGACAGTGTTGCCAACCAGATAGCCGCTGGTGAGGTCATTCAACGTCCAGCTTCAGTTATCAAGGAACTGGTGGAGAATGCCGTTGATGCCGGTGCTAAGACTATCCATGTGTTGGTGATTGATGCCGGCCGTACCTCTATCCAGGTGATTGATGATGGTAAAGGCATGTCGGAAACCGATGCCCGATTGTCGTTCGAGCGTCATGCTACATCGAAGATTGCGAGTGCTGCCGATCTCTTTGCCCTACGAACCATGGGCTTCCGAGGTGAGGCTTTGGCCTCTATCGCTGCTGTGGCCCAGGTAGAGCTGTTGACGCGTCGTGAAGAGGATGAGATAGGTACGCGTCTGATGATAGCAGGCTCGAAGGTGTCGGCTCAGGAGCCCGCCTCCTGTCCTGTGGGCAGTAACTTCAAGGTGAGCAACCTGTTCTTTAATGTGCCTGCCCGTCGTAAGTTCCTCAAGACTAATGCCACCGAGCTCTCCAATATCATGACGGCTTTCGAGCGTATCGTCTTGGTGTATCCTGATATCCACTTTACGCTCCACCATAATGGCGTTGAGATGCTCAATCTGCGTGCGGCCAGTCTGCGCCAGCGTATTGCCGACGTTTTTGGTAAACAGTATAATCAGGATCTCCTGCCTGTCGAAGTGCATACTGCTATGGCTACCGTTACCGGTTTTGTGGGTAAACCTGAGGCTGCCCGTAAGAAGGGTGGGGTAGACTATTTCTTTGTCAATGGTCGTTTTATGAAGCATCCTTATTTTCATAAGGCTGTCATCACCGCTTACGATCGTCTGATTCCTGAGGGTATGCAAGTGCCATATTTCCTCTACTTCGATGTCGAGCCTTCCCAGATCGATGTGAACATCCATCCTACGAAGACTGAGATCAAGTTTGAGAACGAGCAGGCCATCTGGCAGATCCTTTCAGCCTCTGTCCGCGATGCTATCGGTAAGTTCTGTGAGGTACCCTCCATCGACTTCGATACCCAGGGTAGTCCTGAGATACCTCTTTTTGATCCAGCCCGTGAGAATATTGCCGCTCCGAAGGTAAACTATAACCCCGATTATAACCCCTTCAAGAGTAGTGGTAAATCCTCAGGCTCCTCTTGGACCCCTCGTCAGGACGATACTCCCACCGAAGGCTGGGAAACCCTCTATGATGGCCTCATGCCCAGCAAAGTGGATGCAGCTACCCCTTCACAGCCCAGCGAAGCGCAGACAGAAGACTTTTCATTTTTCCATGTTCAATCTTCAATGGTCGACGAGCAGCGTTCGCCCGACCACTACCAATACAAAGGAAAGTACCTCATGACCGCCGTCAAGTCCGGTCTGATGATTATCGACCAGTATCGTGCCGATGTCCGTATTCGCTATGAGCGATATATGAACCAACTTCAGAATCATACAGCCAGCACGCAGAAGGTACTCTTCCCCGAGACGGTGCAGTTCTCTCCCTCTGAGGCTGTCACCATGCAGCAGCTCCTGCCCGACTTGTCGGCCATTGGTTTCGATCTTAGCGATCTTGGTGGCAATACCTATGCCATTAATGGCGTCCCTGCCGGCACCGAAGGTCTTGATCCTGTCGCCCTTATCCAACAAATGGTTGCCGATGAGTCTATCAACTCTCAACTCTCGACTGTCAACTCACGAGTCGCTCTCCGACTTGCGCAAAGTGCCGCCATTCCTTATGGTCAGGTACTCAGCAATGATGAGATGGAAAACATTATCAACGAACTTTTCTCCTGTTCCAACGTCAACTATACCCCTGACGGCAAAGCCATCCTTTGCATCCTTCCTCAAGGTGATATTGAACAACTTTTAGGTTGATTTAGTTAAAAGAGGTTAACAAATTACACTTTCTTTCCGAATCATTCTTTCTTCTCAATAAAACGTCGTACCTTTGCACCCGCTTACAAAGCAAGGGCGTTTAGCTCAGCTGGTTTAGAGCATCTGCCTTACAAGCAGAGGGTCGGCGGTTCGAATCCGTCAACGCCCACTAAAAACAAATTGCCTCACCCATCAAGGTGAGGCCTTTTTGTTTCTAGTGCCATCTATTGATTCTGATATTTCTTACGGTATTCCAATGGCGTCATACCGAGATGATCCTTGACATACTTGCCGAAGAACGAGGCATTGGGGAAGTTTAGGTCGTTGGCGATCTCCTGCATGGTCATGTCGGTATAGCGGAGGCGGTGCTCGATGGCCTTGAGGGTGTAGAGCACGATCATGTCGCTGGGACGGCGGTTGAGCGCCTCCTTCAGGATGACCGACAGGTATTTGGGCGTGATATTAAGTTCACGGGCAAAGTCCTCCACCTTGCGCTTACGACCATCGCTCTTTTCTACCATTTCCATGAAGCGATCAGCAATGGAGTGGCTGCGCATGGTACTATCGCCCGTATACACCTCTTCCTTATTCTCTTTCTCACGACGCATGATGGAGAGCATCTCGAGCATCATGGCACCAACGAGCGAACGCACGATGTCGTGATGGAGCAGGGGCGTGTCGTCTCTCATTCTGCGACAGAGCAGACTGAAATAGTCGTCGAGCAGGGTGACGTCATCGTCGTTGAGATGAACCTTGGGCTCCTTGTGGAGATAATCCAGGTCGGCCAGACTGACCTGACCGTACATGTTGATGTTCCAGAGCTCGCTGCGTGAGAACCAGATCTGACGGCAGTTGAAGTCGGACGATGCCATGAAATGGTCGGCAATGCTGTGGGCCATATATAGAAATAGGTCGTTCTTGCCGAGTTGGATGGAGCGGCCGTCGTAATCAAACTGGGCATTACCCCTGATACAGATGACAATAAGGCCATGATTTTCGAGGGTGAGTTTGCCTGGTGGCAAAGCCCCGAAATTTTCCATAATGACAAGATCGTCGCTATCCTTCAGTCTGAGGCAGTCGATTCCCGTTCGAGGAACAAGTGATAATATGTCCATGATGTTCGAATTTGATTTTCTGGGGGCAAAGTTCGGAAAAAATAATGATAATTGGGTGTTTAATATTTGCAAAAGAATGTTCGAATGGTTATATTTATATCAAATTGGGAGAATTTAATTATATTTTAGGAAAATACGAACATTCCAAAATGGATATTTCTGTTTACTTTTGCACCATCAAACGAAATGCAAAGATGAAAAAACTCATGTTATTGGCCGTTGCTGTGCTGATGAGCAGTATGGTATATGCTCAGCAGGACAGCACGGCTTTAGAAGAAGTTGCAGGACAAGCTCGGCCAAGAGCCAAGGTGGGTGTCGTGTTGAGTGGTGGTGGTGCAAAAGGCATGGCCCATATCGGAGTGCTGAAGGTATTGGAGAAGGCGGGTATTCCCATTGACATTGTTACTGGTACATCGATGGGTAGTATTATTGGTGGTTTGTACGCCATAGGCTATAACGCCAATTCGCTCGACTCGATGGTACGTGTGCAGGACTGGGCCTACGTGATTACGGATAAGGAGGATCTGCGCAACCAGAGTCTGAGCGACCTTGAGAAGCAATACACCTATGTGGTGAGCACAGGCTTGACCAAGAACGACAAGAGTGGTGGTGGTATCATCAAGGGAAAGAACCTGGCTGAACTCTTCCAACACCTCTGCACAGGTTTTACCGATTCGCTTGACTTCTCGAAAGACTTACGCATCCCCTTTGCCTGTGTGGCAACGAACATCATCGATAACAGCGAGGTGGACTTCCACAGTGGACGTCTGCCCCAGGCCATGCGTGCCTCGATGGCGATACCCGCAGCCTTCTCGCCTGTAAGATTGGGTGATATGGTGTTGGTAGATGGTGGATTGAAGAACAACTATCCCGTTGACATAGCCCGCGAGATGGGTGCTGATATTATAATAGGTGTAACCGTGCAGGGTCCGGCGAAAGAGGCTGACGACATGGGTGGCACCATGAGTATTATCAGTCAGATAGTAGATGTGAACTGTAAGAACAAGGTGGAGGAGAACCTAGCCATTACCGATGTACACGTGGGTGTGAATACCAAGGGCTATAATGCTGCCAGTTTTACACTCGAAGCCATCGACACCCTCATTCGCCGAGGTGAGGAGGAGGCCATGCGCCATTGGGACGAGATCATCGCCTTGAAGCAGCGCATTGGCATCGATGATTCGTTCCGTCCTGTGATTTATCACCCCTTGCGTCCGAAGGTAATGACCGAGAAGCAGCATGTGGTAGCCTATACCTTCGAGAATATGACACCACAGGATGAAAAGTTCCTGCGCCAGAAATTCCATTTGCAGAAGAATGACAGTATCGATGCTAACCTGGAGCAGCAGCTCACTACCTCGATGCGTGTAGACCTGTTCTACCAGACAGCCGAGTGCCATCTGGAGCCTGTGGGTAATGATGTACGCGTGGTACTGCAAGCTGGCAATCGCAAGTCGTTACAATTGCATGGTGGTGTGCGTTATGATACTGAAGAATATGCCGCTGTGCAGGTGGGGCTCGACATCCCCCTGAAGTCCGCCGTACCGATGGATGTTGATCTGATAGTACGACTGGGTAAGCGATTGGTGGCTGGTGGCGATCTGACCATCCATCCAAAGAGTTTCACCCGTCCTAAACTGAGTTATTACTTCTATCGCAATGATGTTGATGTTTACATGGATGGCGATCGCGACTACAACATTCGCTATAATCAGTTCCAGGCAGAGTTCACCCCTGTAAACTTCGACATGAAACATTTTAATCTGCAGTTGGGTGTGCGCTGGGATTTCATGCACTACCGCAATAAGCTGGAGTCGGAAACCTCGAAGGACGTGACGCTGGAGAATGAACACTTTTATAGCTATCGGGCCCGACTGAACTACAACAGCGAGGACAACTGGTATTTCCCCACACGCGGTGCAAGGTTCAAGGCTGAGTATGCCTACCTGACCGATAACTTCGCCCAACTCGATGGCAAGGCTGGTATGAGTGATGTGAGTGCCCAGTGGCGCATGTCGTTCACGCTGGGTAGCCGGTTTACCATCCAGCCCATGGTTTACGGACGTATGCTTTTCGGTAGTGTAGTGCCAGCCGTATTCGGCAATACCATTGGTGGCGACAGGTTTGGTAGATACGTGGAGCAGCAGATGCCTTTCGCTGGTATCGGTAATATGGAGTATGTGGAAAAACAGTTCGTGGCTCTGCAGCTTCAGGCTCAGCAACGCATAGGTAAAAGCAACTACGTACTGTTGAGACTGGCAGGTGCCCAGAAGTCGAACGACCTGAAGGAAATCCTCGACTATCGTACCATGCTGGGTGCACAGTTGGCTTATTACTATAACACCATCATCGGACCTGTAGGAGCCACGATAGGCTATAGCAACAAGACCAAGGAGCCCTATTTCTACCTGAACATCGGATATGATTTCTAAGCAATAAAAAACTAACTAATAGTCAATGAACAATGAGAAAGAAGAAAACATGTAAGAAAACAGTGGCACGGGCGTTAACGCTCGGGCTACTCTTGCTGTTGCCGTTGACCGCTGAAGCACAACGGCTGCTGACGCTCGACAGTTGCCGGGCGATGGCTCTGCGCAACAACAAGCAGATGAGTGTTTCGAAGACCAAGCAGGACATTGCTGCCAACATGCAGAAGTCGGCTCGCACCAAGTATCTGCCTCATGTGAGTGCTGTGGGTGGCTACGTGTGGACGAGCAAGGAGATCTCGATACTCAGTGACGACGCCAAGGATGCCCTGAGTAATCTGGGTACGACTGCTGGGGCTGACCTGAAGGAAGGTCTGAGTCAGATTGCTGCCACTCTGCCTGCCGATGCCCAGATGAGGATAGGCCAAGAGGTGTCGCAGTTTGCCGGTATGCTCGATCAGACGGGTCAGGGACTGGTGAATGCCCTGCGTACCGACACACGCAACATGTTTGCCGGTGCCGTGATGGTGACACAGCCTGTGTTTATGGGTGGTGCCATCGTGGCTGCCAATAAGATGGCAGACATCGAGGTAGGTATGGCTGCCAACACATTAGAGGCTAAGCGACAGAACACCCTGTTCACCATCGATCAGGCTTATTGGCAGGTTGTCTCACTCTGTCACAAGAAGCGACTGGCCGAGAGTTATGTAGAGCTGGTGAAGAAGCTGAAAGCCGATGTGCAGCGCCTGATAGAAGAGGGCGTTGCTACGAAAGGTGATGGTTTGAGCATCAGCGTGAGAGTGAATGAGGCTGAGATGGCACTCAGAAAGGTGAACGACGGGCTTGTGCTCTCGAAGATGCTGCTTTGCCAGCACATCGGACTGCCCGTGAGCGAGCAGATTACGCTGGCCGATGAGAACACGGATAGCATCGTGTTAGAGGAGCAGCCGGCTACAGCTGATGTACAGCTGGCTGAGCAGAACCGTCCGGAGCTGAAGGTGCTGCAGAGTAGTGTCGACCTGACTCGTCAGACCACCAATCTGCTGAAGGCTGGTAATCTGCCTCAAGTACTGCTCACTGGTGGCTATGCTGCTACGAATCCCAATACGTTTAATGGTTTCGAGAAGAAGTTTGCCGGTTTTTGGAACTTGGGAGTCCTGGTACGTATTCCCATCTGGAACTGGGGCGACGTTAAATATAAAGTACGTGCGTCAAAGGGTGCTACCACCATAGCCAACCTGGAACTGCAGGAGGCACGCGACCTGGTAGAACTGCAGGTAAATCAGAATGCCTTCAAGGTGGAAGAGGCTAACAAGCGTCTGGAGATGGCAAAGGCTGATATCGCCAATGCCGACGAGAACCTGCGCATGGCTAACATCGGTTATCGTGAAGGGTTTGTTAACACCACCACTGTGATGGAGGCGCATACCGCTTGGTTGCAGGCTCAGTCGTCGAAGATCGATGCCGAGATCGACGTGAAGCTTTCGCAGGTAGAACTGCAGAAGGCGTTGGGCACGCTTGAGTAATTGAAAATTGAAGATTGAAAATTGAATAAACATTTAGATATTATGGACAAAGCTAAAGAACAACATAACAATATTCTGCTGGCCGTGGGTGGTTTCTCAGCAGTAGTAGTCATTGTGGCACTCATCGGTTTCCTTGCCCTGGGCCGTGATCCCGAAGTTATCCAGGGTGAAATGGAGGTTGAGGAGTACCGTGTATCGAGTAAGGTGCCCGGACGTATTCTGGAACTCCGTGTGAAGGAGGGCGATATGGTAAAGGCTGGTGATACACTCGCTATCCTTGAAGCCCCCGATGTAAAGGCTAAGATGATGCAGGCCCAGAATGCTGCCGACGCTGCTGCCGCCTTGGAGCAGATGGCTAAGAACGGTGCCCGTAAGGAAATGATTCAGTCGGCTTTCCAGTTGCTGCAGCAAGCTAAGGCTGGTTTCGAGGTGGCCGAGAAATCCTATAATCGAATTAAGCGTCTGTACGACGATGGTGTGGTAAGTGCCCAGAAGTACGATGAGACCGAGGCTATGTATAAGTCGGCCCAGGCTCAGGTGAAGGCTGCCCAGAGTCAGTATGACATGGCTGTAAGTGGTGCCCGACTGGAGGAGCGTCAGGCAGCATCGGCTACAGCTGGTCAAGCTCGTGGTGCTGTTCAGGAGGTAACCAGCTACATCAACGAGACTGTTCAGATAGCCCAGATGGCTGGTGAGGTAAGCGATGTTTATCCCAAGGTGGGTGAGCTCGTTGGTACTGGTTCGCCGATTATGACCATCTCGGTGATGGACGATACATGGGCTACGTTCAACATCCGTGAGGATCAGTTGAAGGGACTTGCCGTGGGTACAGAGATTACCGTGAATGTGCCAGCCCTCGACAAGGATATGAAGATGAAGGTTTATCACATGAAGGATAAGGGTTCGTTTGCTGCCTGGAAGGCTACCAAGGCCAGCGGACAGTACGATCAGAAGACCTTCGAGGTAAAGGCCCGTCCGGCAGAGAAGCTTGAAGGCGTTCGTCCGGGAATGAGCGTGATACTTAAGAAGTGAGAGGTGAGAAGTAAGAGGTAAGAATAATGAAGTATTTATCTCAAATCCTCGATATAGCGCTGCGTGAGCTCGGCATCCTATGGAGGAACCGTATTTACGGCTTCTGCATGATCGTGTTCCCGTTGGTGTTGGTGATATTCTTCACCACGATGCTCGACGAGGGAACGCCGCATGACTTGCCCATCGGTGTGGTGGATCAGGACAACAGCGCCACATCGCGCGGACTGATTCGCAACCTCGATGCCATGCAGAGCTCGCGGGTGGTCTACCGTTTCGCTAACGTTACGGAGGCTCGCTGTGCCATGCAGGAGGGTAAGGTCTATGCCTATCTCTATATTCCTGAGGGTACGGCGTCGAAGCTCATGGCAGGCCGTCAGCCTAAGATCTCGTACTACTACACCATGACGTGTATGACGGCGGGATCAATGGCGATGAAGGATATGAAGACCATCGGTTCGCTGGGTTCGGCAGCAGTGGGACAGGCCACGCTGTCGGCTAAGGGTGCTACATCCGGCCAGATCAAGGCGGCGCTGCAGCCTATTACCGTCGATGCGCACATGATAGCCAATCCGCAGGGTAGCTATAACTACTCGCTGACCACGGTGTTTGTGCCAGGTATCCTGATGCTCTTCATGGCGCTGCTCTCGGCTTATGCCCTCGGTATGGAGATGAAGTTCGATACGGGCAAGGAATGGCTGGCTCGTGCCGATGGCAACATCGTGGTGGCCATCCTTGGCAAGTATATCGTTCACGCGCTGGTGTTCCTGCTCGTGATATTCCTCTATCAATGGTATATTTTCGACGTACTCCACTTTCCGCGACTTGGTGGTGTGTGGAGCATCGTACGACTCAGTCTGTTGCAGGTGGCTGGTGGACTCGGCTTCGGCATCTTCGCCTTTGGTCTGATGCCCTCGCTGCGTATGTCCATGAGTATCTCTTCGCTATGGTCGGTGCTTTCCATCTCGATGTGTGGCTCCGCCTTCCCCGTAGCCGGTATGGATGCTCCGCTGCAGGCTATGGCTTGGCTGTTCCCCCTGCGCCACTACTGGATGATTTATCAGGCCACGGTGCTCAACGGCTTCCCCGTCATCGACGTCTGGTTCCACCTCGTGGCACTGGTGGCCTTCACGCTGCTGCCCTGGTTCGTACTCCGTAAAGTTAAAAACGCAATGCTCAATTATGTCTACATTCCTTAATAGAATACGCGAGCACTTTACCGATGTGCTCTACATCTTCAAGCAGGAACTGCTGCAGGTGATTAAGGACGAGGGCGTGCTGATGTTCCTGGTCGTGGTGCCGCTGGGCTACCCGTTGCTCTACTCGTGGATCTATAACAACGAGACGTTGCACGAAACGCCAGTGGTGGTAGTCGATCAGTCGCACTCGGCGCTCTCACGCCAGTTCATCAACGACTGCAATGCTTCGCCCGATGTCGATGTGAAATACTACGCCGAAGATCTTGATGAAGCCCGCTCGCTGGTGAGCCGACAGCTCGTCCGTGGTATCTACCTGATTCCTACGGATTTCGCCACCCGTGTGAGTCGTGGTGAGCAAGCTGTTGTGAGTGTGTACTGCGACATGAGTCTGATGCTCGCCTATAAGGCTGTTTATCAGACGGCGATGGTTGAGGCCGGACGTCTTGGCGCTGGTATCAATATCAAGAAGTCTGGCAACTACACCAAACGTGAGGATGCCATCTCTGCACAGCCCTTGGCTGTCGACGATGTGGCGATGTTCAATCCCTCAGGCGGCTATGGCTCTTGTGTGTTGCCAGCGGTATTGATGCTGATTCTGCAACAGGCTCTGGCCCTTGGAATTGGTATGGCGGCAGGTACAGCCCGCGAGCGCCATCGCAACGGACAACTGATTCCTACTGACGATCCTCACTATCGTGGCGCTTACCGCATCGTGTGGGGCAAGGCGCTGTGCTATGGTATGATAGGCGCTGTGGCAGCTGCTTACCTCTCGATGGCAGTTCCTGCCATGTGGTCGTTCCCGCAGATGGCTACAGGTTGGGCGCTGTTCTGGATGCTCCTGCCATATACTCTGGCGAGTGTATTCTTTGGCCTGACCGTATCATGTCTCATCCGCTATCGTGAGAACGTGATGCTGCTCATGGTGTTCGTTTCCGTGCCGCTGCTCTTTATGACTGGTGTCTCTTGGCCGCAGTCCAGCATCCCTGGTGCTTGGCAGGGCGTGTCATGGCTCTTCCCCAGTACCTTTGGTGTCAGGGCGTTTATCCGCGTCAACTCCATGGGTGCCAGCGTGAGTCAGATTCTCCCGGAGATACGCATCCTGTGGATTCAGGCTGCCGTCTATCTCGGTATGGCCTGTCTGGTGTATCGTCACCAGTTCCGTCTGGCCCGTAAATATGCAAATGATTAGTCTAGCTAATTTAATTTTTATAACGATGAAAAGACAGAAATCTTTTATGCTCCTGGCATCGGCGATGCTGGTAGTCATGAACCTTACCTCGTGCAAGAGTAGTAACAAACCTGCTGTTGAGGCTTCTGCTCAGGACAGTATTCCTGAGGTGCTTAAAGACGTTGCAGGCATAGAGAAGTTCCAGACCAAGCTCGACTACAGTAAGGCTGAAAACTGGGTGGAGAGAGCGGCTGAAGCTACAAAGCCCGTCGATGTGTTCTTCATCTATCCTACGGTGACCGGTTTCCGCGACCCTGTCCAGATATGCGAGGTGACCGACTCTGAAATGGTGGCTGGTGCCAAGTTTGTCAGACAGGTTCAGACCAGCGTGTTCGAAGAGAGCTGCAACATCTACATGCCCTTCTATCGTCAGATTTCGATGCCTAAGCCTGGTACTGACTACCGCTTCGTCACCAACTATCTGTCAGGTTTCGATGCCACTGATGCACTCGACTACTTCCTGACACACCTGAATCAGGGTCGTCCGTTCATCCTGGCCGGCCACTCTCAGGGTTCCTCAACGCTGCTCAACCTGCTTGAGAACTACATGACCAAGCATCCTGAGCACCTGAAGCGAATGGTTGCAGCCTATCCCATCGGTTTTGCCGTGACCAAGGACTACCTGGAGCGCACTGGTCTGAAGTTTGCCGAGGGAGCCACCGACACGGGCGTCCTCGTCTCATGGAATACGGAAGGCGTCGCCAACAAGGATGCCCAGAATGTGACACTGGCTCCTAACGGTCTGAGCATCAACCCCATCAACTGGAAGCGTGATGACACCTATGCACCCGCCAAAGACAACCTCGGCTCGCTCAACGAGATGACGGGCAAAATAGTAACTCCTGGCTTTGTTGATGCTCGTGTTGACACCATCCGAGGCTCCGTCGTCGTCACCACGGCAGAGGCCAAGCCCTTCGCCATCAACGAAAAAGAAGCCATACCCTTGTTCGGACCCGAATGTTATCACCGCAATGACTACGGCTTCTTCTTCAACAACCTGAAGCAGAACGTCGCCGATCGTATCAAAGCATATATGGAGAATCAATAAAAGGTCACTAACGGCGTGAGAAAATTTGGCATAGCCATATTGATATTCGTTTCATCGGGAGCCTTTGCAGGGAACCCGATGAAACTTGCCGACAGCCTGCTGCTGAAAATGTATAATAAGGTGGACTACGACACCACCTACATCAGCCGGTCGCCTGGAAAGATCGGATTAAAATTGTGGGGTAGTCTCTCCGGTTCCAGACTCAAGGCTCGTGGCGACAACCTCAATTCAACCTTGAGACCCGACACGAAAGGCACTGTCAGCCTGGAGTTCGACTATTATGACCTGGCTATCGAGGTAGCAACAAACGTGAAGGGGTTCAGTGGGAGCAAGCGCGACTTTTCCATCAACTGTAATTTCTATCCCAGACGATTTGTTCTTGATGTCAGCTATCAGAAAACCTGGAGCGCATCAGGTTCTGTCACCTACAACGGACAGACGGTCGATGTGGAAGCCGACTGGCTGGTGACCAAGATGCTGAACATCGACGCCTATTATACGTTCAACTACCGCAAATTCTCCTACGACTCACCCTTCTACCAGTTCTATGTGCAGAAGAAGTCGGCGGGTTCATGGCTTGCAGGCTTGTCGTATCAGGGCGGCAGTATCAATACCACAGACAAGGTCGCAGGCAACTTACCTGAATTGCGCCTCAAGGCCAATCACTTGGGTATCGGTGGCGGCTATGCCTATAATCTTGTGGCAGGCAAGCGGTGGCTTTTCCATCTCTCGGCCGTACCCAATCTGATGGTATGGACTCACAACACCATAGAGAGAGACGGCGAGAAGATATATACCAAAACCAAGTTCCCGACCATATTGATGAATGGCCGTGCCGGAGCCGTCTTCTTCATCAGTCAGCGGCATTTTATAGGACTCTTTGGTGTCACCAGTTCCCTTTTCAAACGCAAGAGTGAGACGGAACTCATGGAAAGCGAATGGATGATCAGGATGTTTTACGGTATGAGAATATAATCAGAAAGAATGATGAAAATTGTTATGAAAAGAATCAATATCAAACTATTGTTCGTTTTCTCGATGCTGACCATGTCATTAGCAGCATCGGCTCAACGTGGACATGGCATTGCCATAGATATTGGGAAAAATCATCCTGAAGATACGACCCATGTCACCAGCTTCAGCCTTGGTATCAACAGCCACACTGACACGCTGAAAGGCGTGCAAATCAATGCGTTGTCAAACTATGCGAGAAATGCAAATGGAGTCCAGCTGTCAGGCTTCTCCAACATATCATCATCACCGATGAAAGCACTTCAGCTCAGTGCCATCACCAACATCTCGATGGGAGTCAAGGGCGGTCTGCAGTTGGCAGGCTTGCTTAACGTCTCGTCGGGCAAGATGAGCGGCATGCAGCTGGGTACTTATAACTATGCCGAAGAATTGAACGGCCTGCAGTTGGGTGTGTTCAATGTGGCTACATCCCATCCCAAGGGCTGGCAGGTAGGTATCATGAACTACACCAAGGATACGGGTGGCCACAAGATCGGTCTGGTCAATGTGAACCCCTCGACCACCGTCGACTTCATGGTCTACGGCGGCACCAGTACAAAGATCAACGGCGCTGTCCGTTTCCGCAACAAGAGCACCTATAGCATTATTGGTTTGGGAAGCCACTTCACGGGATTCGGTGACGATTTCTCCGGAGCTTTGTTCTATCGTCTGGGACAATATTTCCATGTTAGCCCGAAGTTCTCACTCAGCGGCGATATCGGCTATTACCACGCCAATATCTTCAAGAAGAACAGCGACGAAGGTCCCGACCGTCTCTTCTCCATTCAGGCTCGTCTGAATGCCGACTATCAGCTGACGCGCACCTTGGGCATGTTTGCATCGGTAGGCTACGAAGACACCCGTTATTACTCTCATGCGGAGAGATACCGTAGCCGCTTCCTCGCTGAGGCAGGACTCACATTCCGTTATCCACATAATTCAAACCGCAAATCGGCTGTAGTACACAGAAGTGAGGAAGAATCACCTGCCGACTCTCTGATGTACCCGGGACTGGGCAAGAAGCATCCGTGGTGGGCACTGGGACAGGTGACAGCCGTCAATGCCTTTGTGCACTTCTTCGACCGCGTGATTACGAATCAGGACTTTGCCAAGACCACGCTCAATACCTGGAGGGAGAACTTCAAGAACGGCTTCGTGTGGGATAACGACGTCTTCTCCACCAACCTGTTCATGCACCCCTATCATGGCAACCTCTACTTCAACTCTGCCCGTGCACAGGGACTGACCTTCTGGGAGTCTGCACCTTTCGCCATGATCGGATCGCTGGAGTGGGAATTCCTCGGCGAGATTGAGCCACCAGCACTCAACGACCTCATCGCCACCACCTTCGGCGGTATCTGTATCGGTGAAATCACCAACCGTATCAGTAAGATATTCCTCAATGACTCCAAACGGGGCTGGCCGCGCTTCTGGCGCGAACTGGGTGCCACTGTCTTCAACCCCATGGGCGAGCTCAAGCGCTTTGCCACTGGCGATGCTTGGACGGTCAAGAAGGATCACTACCGCTATCACGACTATCATCGCAACCCCGTCGAGATCAGCATCTCTGCTGGCGACCGCTATCTGGCCGACGATGGGCATCTCTTCAAGGGAGAACATAACCCCTATATCAACTTTGCGATGCAATACGGCGATCCTGTGAATGAGAATGAAAACAATGCTCCATACGACTTCTTCGAGACTGAGCTGACTTTCGGACTCTCCAAAAATCAGCCGATGCTCAACCAGGTTCACCTCTTAGGCCGACTCTGGAGCACACCGATGATCGAGCGCAAGAACATCCGTGCCGAGTTCGGTATCTACCAGCACTTCGACTACTTTGATTCCAAGCCGGTCAAGAATGGTTCCGATTACACGCCTTACCGTATCAGCGAGGCAGCTGCCTTTGGTCCTGGTGCCATCATTCAGATGCCAGAGGTGGGCATGATCTCACATCTCGAGCAACGCATCTTCCTTAACGGCATCCTGCTCGGCGGTACCAAGAGCGACTACTACAGCGTTATCGACCGCGACTACAACATGGGAAGCGGTTTCAGCATCAAGGCCAAGACCCACATGGAGCTGCGCCACTTCGGTCGCTTCATCCTCAACGCCCACTACTATCGCATCTTCACTTGGAAAGGCTATGATCCTAACGTTGACCTGTCGAAGCTCACTGAAGAGGAAATGCTTCACCTGAACTCACAGGGTGACAAGGGAAATGCCGCCCTGCTCGTCATCAACCCGACGACCGAGTTCGACATCTCCCGCAACTGGAGCATCACGCTGTCAGGTTCATTCTTTGCCCGTCGTACACACTATGCATATTATGACGACGTGAAGTGTAACACCTTCGAACTGAAACTGGGTGCTACTGTGCACCTGTAGCATTGATCACATCACCTGATGACCATCATCAACTCGGAGGGGACGATTCCAAATGAGTGCAACACACTCGGAATCGTCCCCTTTGAGATCATTTGTCACATGTTCCTATCACCGCCGAAGTCCAGTTCCTCATTGGGTTGCCTTAGTTTCTGCCTGCGGTATGATGCAGGTACGGTTTAGCTGAGAAAAAGTCAGTTCCTCCATGCGCCAGAAGAGAAACACAGGGGGGACAGATTGGGATGAAAGACATAACTCTTTAAGTTCTTTTTTATCTGCTAAAGACTATCTTCGCAATTCTGTTTTCATACTGCTAAACTCCAATCTAACAAGTTACACTCCCTCCGTAGCAAACTCCGTCAGTGCCTGCTTGATTTGTTCTTCTGTCGGTGGATTAGGAATGAGCCAGTCAACAGCCTCAGTATAGTCAACATCATCAAAGTAGCAGAGTTGGGAGCGAAACATTTTCTCGGAATAGAGATCACCGAAAATCTGGGTGGCAACAGCGGAAATATCTGCTATAGTGAAGTGGTCAAGCAATAGGAAATACAGATCAACGTAGTCCTTCCACTTGGAACGACGGCCAAGTGCGTATGCTTTCATCGCAGCCAATTGCAGCAGAGGCGGCAGACGGAAACAATTCTCAAACTTTGCCGTTGGATCAATCGGAAAAGGATATTGGAAAAAGGTAACCTTCACGTCGTTGACTACGAGATTCATTTGCTCCGAAACACGACGGGTGACGGCATGAGTAAACGACGAAGCAGCAATCTTGTCAAGATTCCGCTTGTGATTGATGGCCGACGGTTTGAACAAATCGAAGTCTATGGAGCGACGATGACCTAAGTAAAGAGCAATGGCTGTGCCGCCAACCAGGTAATACTCACGCCGGAACTGAGCCATCAACGGGAGCAACTCTTTCTGATTATCGCTCAAAATCTCACTATGCATACTTCTTGAGAACAAGAGAAAAGAAATGGTAAATTTCTGGGTAGTAGTTCTGTTTCTGCCGACCTTTAGCCGAGAAGAACACCTCAGCCACACGCTTGCCGCCAAGCGCATCTATCAGTTCACGGTAATCGTCGAGCGTACCGTCATTTAGTATGCGCTCAACAAGCAGAGCATCACTGATATTCTGCTTCTCTGCCTCTGGCGTGTACCAGAAGAGGCTCCTGTGCTTGTCTATAATTTGTTCGCGTGACATATTGCAATGGTGTTACTTTCGGGTACAAAGATAATAATTTTCTGCGAGATTAAAGCCGTTTTATTAGAAAAAGTGCAAAAAGACGAGCGGAAATGTTGCAAATCGTCACTTCCGCCCGACTAATATCGCTCGTTAAAATATGCATAGAGTTGGCCATCAGTTAACATAGCTCTCTCTTCTATCTAACATCCTCCAATTACCATTTTCATCCAAATACTCGGCAGGTATTTTCCTAGGATCATTGGTGTCTTGGTTCTGATACTTGCGGTTTCTGGTGAAACGACCAAATTTTCAGGTTGTTTTTCTTTTGTTGGTACTCATATCATTATTGGTTTTCTGTTTCGAGGCATTATCATAATTCTAGATCATGTTGACTTTGGCAAGAGTTTACACATCGTTCCTGGTCCTTTGTTTCTTACCAGTGTTATTTCGTGAGGAGCTGGTAGAGTTTGAAGAGTTCGGCTACACATTGGCTTTCGGTCATGGTTTTGATGGGGAAGCCGTAAGCTGCCATCACCGCGCGGTCGTTGTCTTGATGAGCCTTGCGGAGTTCCACGGGCATGGTCAGTTCGTCGTAGAGGTCTGCCAGTGATGAGTCTGGGTAGAGGGCTCGTGCGTCAAGGATTGCTTGTGCGGTTTGCTCTATCTTTGCCTTTTGCTCGTCTGTTGGAGTGGGCCAGGGGAAGTTGTTGTAAACCACATCCTTTGAATAGCGATAATCACTCTTTAACCGCCCGCATACAGCCCGCATCCATGCCATGTGAACATTACTTTCAAGAATGCCGAAATGATAGAGCGTGGCATCTGGGATTATTTGTACCTGATTAGTCGGGATGGTATCACCATGGAAATAAGCCATTGGAATGTACCTACGTCGTTCCGACGAGACCATCGGTAGCGCAATATATTTATCAGGATTAAAAGTGTCCCTAAATGTGGTTGGTGTATCAGCCAAACGTTGAGTTCCCTTGTCTTTCATTCCTAATCTATTCTCACGACATCGTTGAACACGATGATAGACACTCGTATATTTCTTGATCTCCATAGGGCTTATACCAACAAGCCAAAGGACGTATCGGGGTTCATTATGAAGAAGTTCCCATCCTCCAATAAGACGCTTTAATAAGTGTTTGCAATCAACAAAGTCTTTAACATCTTCTGCCTCTACCTTAAGTGCATCTCCATCAAGTGGTACGTTGCCGTTTCGCATTAAGGGAATATCTGCAATTGGCTTGCTCCGTAGGGTTATATATACATTCGGAGCATCCAAAAGATATCCATTAATGTTATTTACCTTTATTATTCTCTCATTATCAAAAATGGTAGGATTGTTGTTTACTCCTTCTGCAGAGAAACCGATAATGACACAATGTACATGGGCTTTTAGAGACGCTTCACTATCCCATCGAAATGTGCGATAGGCAAAATCTATTTGAACTCTTAGATTCTGCCATAAAGCAGGTACTTGCTCTCCCTGAGTAATTGAGTTTGTAGATACAAAGGCACAACGTGCATTAGTTCCCTGGATTAAGTTGGCGGCTTTCTTATACCAGCAAGCTACATAGTCAATGTCTTTATAATCAAAGAAATGTGCTACGTCTTCTATCTGTTCTGGTGTTCTATATCTACGCCCACAAAACGGCGGATTACCTATTATATAATTAAGGTGGTCTTTGGGCACAACTGTTTCCCAGTCTATTCGGAGGGCATTGCCTTCGTGGATATTGGTATAGCTTCTGAGGGGCAGGAAGTCGATGTCCTGATGGATAATGTGCTCCGTCTCCGTAAGCATCTGAGCCTCACTGATCCAAAGGGCAGTGGTAGCCACAGTCACTGCAAAGTCGTTAATCTCGATACCATAGAACTGGTTAATGCTCACCTTGATGGGATTCACAAACGCACCCATCATCATCTGCCCATGATAACGCTCACGGATGGCCTCATTCTCCAAACGACGTAAGGACAGATAGGTTTCTGTGAGGAAGTTGCCTGAGCCACAAGCCGGATCAAGGAATGTCAGCGATGCCAGTTTATCTTGATAGCTGTCGAGCTTATGGATGCGTTGCTTCTCTACCTTTTCCTCCAGAATCTCATCAAGTTCATGACGAAGGTCATTGAGGAATAGGGGATCAATCACTTTGTGAATGTTCTCAATCGAAGTATAGTGCATGCCACCACTACGACGTGTCTCCGGATTCAGCGTGCTCTCGAACACAGCACCGAAGATGGTCGGTGATATATCGCTCCAGTCAAAGTCAAGACTGGCATTCTGTAACAGCGTCTGCTTCAGCTCTTCCGTAAACTGCGGTATCTCGATTTCCTCTTCAAACAGTCCTCCGTTGGTGTAGGGGAAGGCTGCCAACTCTTCTTGCAGGTATTTGCTTCGTTTCTCCTTCGGCGTGTTCAGCACCTCGAACAGATCCCGCAGCGCCCTGCGCAAGTCCTTTGCCTCGTAGATGACAAGGAAGTCATGAAACTGATCTCTGGTAAAGATGCCAGCATCCTCTGCATAGAGACAGAAAACGATGCGCACACAGAGAATGTTGAGCCAGCGTAATGCCTCCGGGGAATTATCATCGTATTGAGTCAAAAGTGCTTCGTAGATGCAACCTACGATCTTGCCTGCTTCGATCGACACCTCCATCTCTTTCGACAGGTGATCACTCTTGGCATCCACCAGGAACTGCAGACGGTAGTATTCTTTGCCCAGGTTCTCCAGACGTATCTGCTGTGGTTCACCGTTGGGCTGCTCCATATCGTAGACCAGGAACTCTGCGAAATTGCAGGTCACGATCCATCGGGGGCGCTCGGAGTAGGGCAGTTCTGCCGCATATCGCTTAGCTTGCTGAAATGGATTCAACAGCGACCCGTCACTTTGTTTGATACCTTTCCGCAGATCCTTGTCAATCGACTTCTGTTCTATCAGTACTTTGGTTGAGGGGATGTGTCCGTCGATAAAGTTGGTGTTATCCACTTTCACCTGCTCCTCGTAGCGGATGATGGTGCTGGGATTCTCCACACCAAAGACTTCTGTGAGCAACTCCGTCCAGAATACCTGCGAGTCGCCCTTCTCATATCCTCTGCCCTTCCACCGTTCAGCAAATGCCGCAGCGGCAGCAGCCTGTTGTTTCTCTGTCTTCATCGATTGCACTGCTGTTGTTAGTGCACTGCTGACTTATCGGGATATGCTACGGGCTAAAACTACGGGACCTCAAGACACAGAAAAAGCGTGAACCGCCCTATCCGCATCTTGAGGCCCTGAGAAAGCCCGTGTAACCAGATAAGTCATGTCCACGCCATACGACGCAGACATCAGTGACCAATCATCGGTTACACAATCTAGTTGAAATTTCTCAGGTTTCAAGATGCACCGAATAATCAGCTAATGCTGTTATTGTTTACCCACAAAAGTCGCACCGGCCCTCCTCTGAGGTATGTTGCCGATGTTCGATTGCAAAGGTACGATGATTTTCTTAATTAAGCAAATTTTGAGGCGAAAAAGATTATAAATGTGACATGAAGTGTTTAAATTTATTATAATTAAGAGAAAAATCTTTGATTTTTTGGTATTTCAAGAATAAGTAAGTATTTTTGCACCAAACTATACAAATAGCCCAAAACAAAGCTCTCTATGCCAGACAAGGAAAAGCCAGAAGAAGTCGGCGGGCTCCAGGAAAGAATAAGCGCCCTGGAGCCCGGTGTAGACAATTCCAGGCTTATGTTAGAAGAGTTAATCAAAAACAATCCTCATTGTTGTTTTTGTGGCATCTGTCAAAAAGGTTCAGCCTCTTTCAATGTACTCCGGTCTCATGTCAAACCGTCGCTCCATGCCACATTATTTAAATTCTGCTTGGATTTAGACTATTATCTCGTGAGTGAGCCTTGCGGCATTTATCCTATAGAGTTCAATCTGAAAAAACATCCGCAATCTGCATGCTATAGTAGGTTAAAAGATCTTTGGTTCCTCTGCTTCCAAGATACTCGTTGGACATGGTATCACCAACTGATTGTGGACAATTGTAACCTTGGAAATACAACCTCGGCTGTAAAGAAGGGATTAGAACGGTGCTAAACTGGGAAGGGACATCTATGGGACACCAAAGGGACATCAAAAGTTGGACATCTGATAATCTTACCATACCTTTGCCTCCGCAAGACCGGCCTTGCATAATGTCAAACAACAAAATGTAAAGATTATGCAAAGAACTGAAATCACTGCCGACACCCCGCTGTCGGCCCTGTTCCGAAAAGAGCATCATGAGATGCTTCACAAAGTTATTGACACTTGGCGGCCTGCCCTTAAAGGCTTGACAAAAGAAGAGGCACTCGAAATGACCACCTTCTTTTTTGACTTTGACTGGATTCGTCCGATTGAGGTCTATGGGGATCTTATATACCTGATTATCAACGATGGTCTGTTTACCCCTATGTCCGTACTGGCCCACTACATGGCGACACACTCCAACCTCAGTAAGAGTGAGGCAACGTTGTATGCTCTGCTGAAGAGATACAAGCGGATGTGCAACAATCATTAGTATCCCTGTAGTATACCAGTTTGTCCGCAATCACTTGGTTGCGGACTATATTATTCCTACCTTTGCAACATTAACACGACTTACTTATGAGTGAAGAGAAACCCAAAAAGAAACGCAAGAAATCCGCTGCCGAGGGGGACGGCACGCAGGAGAAAGAACACAAGAAGAACTGGCGCGAGGTGTATGCGTCGGTCGGGGACATCAAGGCGTTCCTCGGCGGGAGGCTGTACCTCAGACATAATGTGATCACGGGGCGGGTGGAGTGCAGGCTGCCGTCGAACTACGAGACCGACGGCACCGACTGGCAGCCCATCTCCGACCGCGTCGTGAACTCACTCTGGGCGGAGCTGTCGCAGGTGAAGCCCGTCCGCGCGCAGGACATGTACCGCGTGATGGAGTCGGACTTTGTCGAGGAATACCATCCCTTTCGCTACTACCTCGACCACCTGCCGCCCTGGGACGGGCAGGACTACATCATCGAGTTGTCGGTGTCCATCACCATCCGAGGGGGCGTGGAGAAGCAGATGCTATTCTACGAATACCTGAAGAAGTGGCTCGTGGCGATGGTGGCAGGGTGGGTCGACGAGAGTGTCGTTAACAACGTCATCCTCGTGCTGATCGGTGAACAGGGCAGTTACAAGACGACCTGGTTCAACTATCTGCTGCCGCCTGAGCTGAAGACCTACTTCTACACGAAGACAAACGCCAACCGCATGGGGCGCGACGACCTGCTGACGCTGGCGCAGTACGGGCTGGTCTGCTGTGAGGAGCTCGACACGATGCGCCCTTCGGAGCTGAACCAGCTGAAGGCAGCGGTGACGATGCCGTCGATCGACGAGCGGGCGGCCTATGCCCACTTCCATGAGCACCGACAGCATATCGCCTCGTTCTGCGGCACGGGCAACAACGTGCAGTTCCTCGGCGACGAGACGGGTAACC
>JAEEGK010001054.1_pt1 | contig 68682 bp, 66 predicted proteins | sample 8958771 | NCBI WGS metagenome assembly JAEEGK01 (sample SAMN16246547, study PRJNA631951) | gut metagenome | biome: gut microbiome; feature: rumen; material: SC-attached | host: Bos | place: Iran: Karaj | collected 2018-10
AGTCTTCAAGCCATAAGATGGCATCCAGGTCGAGGTGGTTGGTCGGTTCATCGAGTACAAGCAGCTCAGACGGGCAGATCAGTGCTTGTGCGAGGTTTAGGCGCATCCGCCAGCCACCTGAAAAACTCGCAACAGGTTGGGCCATCTCTTCGCGGGAAAAACCAAGGCCGGTTAAGAGTTGCTCTGCGCGTGACTGGACGGTATAGGCGTTTGCATCGGCTAGCGCCGTATGGAGTTCGGCAATCTTGATACCTGATGCAGCATCCTGTGGTTTGGCTTCCAGCTCTGCAAGTTCAGCTTGCAGTTTCCTCAGGTGTATGTCGCCATCGATTGTGTATTCCAGTGCAGAGCGGTTTAATGCCGGTGTTTCCTGCGCGACATGGGCGATGCGCCACGATGCCGGAAAATCCACGTCCCCTTTGTCTGGATGGATTTCGCCTTGCAGTAGGGCAAAAAGGCTCGATTTGCCCGCTCCGTTGGGCCCCACCAGCCCGACTTTTTCACCGGGATTGATGACGGCATCGGCCTCATCGAACAAGACTTTCGTTCCCCGCATCAGGGAAAGGTGCGAGATCCGGATCATGCGGCATCAAGCCCTTTAAGCTGCTCGGCAGTCAAGAGGAAGACGCGGTCGTCACCGCCGGACGTGGTGATCCAGGTGAGTTCGAGTTCCGGGAAGGCGGCAATCGCGTGTTCGGCTTCGTTACCGATTTCAACAATCAGGAGCCCATCATCGGTCAGTCGCTTGCCGGCTGTCTTGACGATACGGCGGACGGTGTCCATGCCATCGACGCCGCCAGCTAAGGCCATCGAAGGTTCTGCCTTATATTCCAAGGGGAGGCGTCCCATTGAATCCTGGTTGACGTAAGGGGGATTGGCGACAATCAGCTGGTAGCGTTTTTCTGGGATGCCGTCGTATAAGTCGGCATGGTACAGCTGGATCCGGTCGTCAAAGCTATAGTTCGTAATATTGGTCTGCGCAATCGAAAGGGCAGCAGGTGAGAGTTCTACCGCATCGACATGTGCATTAGGGAACTGGTCTGCCATCATGATGGCTAAGCACCCCGATCCTGTGCACAGTTCCAGGATGTCTTCAATCCCATCGGGATCAGCTACCCAGGGGGCAAACTGTTCGACAATGAGTTCTGCCAGGAAAGACCGCGGGATAATTACTCCCCGGTCGACATAAAAAGAATAGCCCTGAAGCCATGCTTCATGTGTCAGGTAGGCGGCCGGCACACGTTCGGTTACGCGCTGCTCGATGATGTCCATGACATCTGCCACTTCCTCAGGTAAAAGCTTTGCATCCAAGAAGGGTTCCAGGCGGTCTAAAGGGAGCGATAACGTATGCAGGATCAGGTAGGCTGCTTCATCATAGGCATTGTCTGTTCCGTGGCCAAAGAAGAGTTTTTCTTTGTTGAATCGGGTGACAGCGTAGCGTAAAAGGTCCCTGACGGTAGAGAAGGGCGTGACCGTTGTCGAATCTTGCATAAGCATGGCTTTTCCTTTGACAATCATGCGCAAACAAAGAAAGCATTTTAGCCTATTCCCAGGGCAAGATGTGACTGCGTGGCAGGGAATTGGAAATCAGAAAAGCCAGCAGGGGAACCACGCTGCTGGCTTTGGTGGGAACTGTTTTTGGACGATTAGAGCATCGTTGCCCTTAAAACATCACCGGACAATGGTGAGAGGTAGGCTGGTGCAATGTCAAAGACCGTCTTACAACCGGAGACGCCTTCCTTGTTCAGGCGGGCAATGGCACGGGCGTAAGCGACGAGCACATTGGCGGTGAATTCAGGGTTGGAATCCAGTTTCAGGCTGTATTCGATGATATGGGTGTTTTCACCATTGGCACCGGTAGTCCCAGCACGGAAGACAAAACCGCCATGTGGAAGGCCGCCGTGGTCGCGGTTCAATTCTTCCTGGGAAATGAAGTTGACCGTGGTGTCGTAGTCCGAGAAATAGTTTGGCATCGTCTTGATGGCTGTTTCAACGGCTACGGCATCAGCCCCTTCTTCCAGAACGACATAGCACAGGCGGGTGTGCTTCTGGCGGGTTGAAAGTTCTGGGTTGGAGCCGGAACGGACGGATTCCAGTGCGCTTTCGATTGGGCAGGTGTACTGCCTTGCATCCTTGACGCCTTTTACGCGGCGGATTGCATCCGAATGGCCCTGGCTGACACCTTTCCCCCAAAAGGTGTAGTCATTGCCCTTCGGCAGGATGGCGTTGGCATACAGGCGGTTCAAGGAGAACATGCCTGGATCCCAGCCTGCAGAAATCAAAGCGACCTTGCCGGCTGCTTTGGCGCTGGCGTCAACATTGCTGAAGTGTTCAGGAATCTTGGCGTGTGTGTCGAAGCTGTCGACCACATTGAAGGTCTTCGCATATTCCGGTGTCTGGGTTGGCAGGTCGGTTGCGCTGCCGCCGCACAGGATCATGACGTCGATTTTGTCGGCATAGGAAGCCACGTCTTTGATGTTCACGACCGGTACGCCCTTGGTGAGCAGTTGGAGTGAAGAAGGATCACGCCGTGTAAAGACGGCAGCCAGTTCCATGTCTTCTGCATCGTTGACGGCGCATTCGACACCCCTACCCAGGTTGCCGTAGCCCAAGATGCCAATTCTGGTAGTCATTTTAAATTCCCCATTTACAGATAATTACGTAATTAAAAGCGCCCCCCATAGGCGCACCATCTGGCAGTGAGGAATTTATCACCGTTTGCGGGTCGAGTCTATCCTTTTTGGGGAATGCACCGTGCGGGTGCGCTGGTGCACCAAGGATTCGCCTATTGGGTATGCTTTGTATCATGGAAATGGTTGCGAATGGTTGCCACATCGGGTAATTGGTCTTGTACGTCCTACCAGGTTGCTGCAGGTATCCGCTATACTTTCGGTCAGCAAGTGTGGAGCAGTCCTGTATTTGTAAACTGCAAAAGGTAAGGTAGGAACCATGTTTAAGAAAATGTTAATGGCTGCGCTGATTACAGCAGTAGCCGTATCGGCCCAGGCGGGTGATATTGCCACCGTCAATGGTAAAGGTATCCCAGAACAGATCCTCAATGACGCTGTCAAGGCAGTTGCTACCAAAGGAATAAAGGACACCCCAGAGCTTCGTGCACAGTTGAAGCAGACCCTGATTCTCAACGAAGTCCTTTTCCAGGAAGCCAAGGATAAGAACTTGGATGACACGGATGACATCAAAAAGCAACTCGACGTCATGCGCCGGGCTCTTGCTGTCCGGGCATTGCGGGCAAAATACATCAAGGACAACCCGGTTACAGAAAGCGATGTAAAGAATGCCTATGACATTTATGTCAAGGCCAACACGGGGCGCCAGTACTGGTTGAAGCACATTGTTGTTAAGACGGAGCCAGAAGCCCAAGCCGTTTTGGCACGTCTTAAAAAGGGTGAAAGCTTTGAAGACATCGCCAATGAAAAGAACTTTGACGCCACTAAGGGTAGGGGCGGTGACTTGGGCTGGCAACATCCCAGTACCCTGATCAAGCCGGTTGTTGATGCGATGGAAGCGATGAAGATCGGCCAGACCTCAGCTGCACCTGTCCAAGGCAATGGGGGCTACCACATCCTCAGGCTTGTCAATATCCGACGCGCAAAAGCTGAGCCTTATGACAAGGTCAAGGACACCATTAAGCGTAACCTGGAAGCCCGGAAATGGAACAGTTATGTAGCCGGTCTTGTTAAGAAGGCGAATATCAGCCAATAGGGCTTAATTAGACAACAACCCAAAAACCGATGTCCTCTGTCAAGGACATCGGTTTTGGTTTTAAGCTTAACTGCAGATGCTGTCGTCTTTGACGCAGTCGACGAAGTACTTGAATTGGCCGTCATCCTGTTCAACGCGGATCAAGCCGTGGACATCGGTTTCAAAGCCCGGGAAGCGGCGGTTGAAGTCGCGGGCAAAGCGCAGGTAATCGACAATCGTCTTGTTGAACCGTTCGCCAGGAATCAACAGTGGGATGCCCGGTGGGTAAGGGGTCAACAGGATTGACGTGACGCGGCCTTCCAGTTGATCAATCGCTACCCGTTCGACTTCACGATGCACGAGCTTCGCATAGGCATCGGACGGCTTCATCGCAGGAACCATATCCGAGAGGTACATTTCAGTCGTCAGGCGGGCGACGTCGTTCTTGCGGTAGAAGTCATGGATCTGCTGGCACAGGTCTTTTAGACCCATATGTTCATAGCGTGGGTGCGTTGCCGCAAATTCTGGTAGGACGCGCCAAATCGGCTGGTTCTTGTCGTAGTCGTCCTTGAATTGCTGGAGTGATGCGACCAACGTGTTCCAGCGGCCTTTGGTAATGCCGATCGTGAACATGATGAAGAAACTGTAGAGACCGCATTTTTCAACGATGATGCCGTCTTCTGCCAGGAAGGTCTTCACGATTGAAGCCGGGATACCGGTTTCTTCAAATTCCCCGGTTAAGGAAAGCCCAGGGGTGATGACCGTTGCCTTGATTGGGTCGAGCATATTGAAGTTCGGTGCGATTTCACCGAAACCGTGCCAGTTGTCTTCAGCCCTTAAAATCCAGTCACTGCGCTCACCGATGCCTTCTTCAGCAAATTCTTCTGGTCCCCAGACTTGGAACCACCAGTCATCTGCAAACTCATTGTCGATTTTTTTCATCGCGCGGCGGAAATCCAGTGCCTCTAGGATGGATTCTTCAACCAATGCGTTTCCTCCTGGGGGTTCCATCATGGCCGCGGCAACGTCACAGGATGCGATGATTGCGTACTGGGGGGACGTGGATGTGTGCATCAGGAACGACTCATTGAAGGAATTCTGGTCGAGTTTGACTTCTTCAGACTCCTTGACCAGGATCTGTGAGGCTTGGGAGAGGCCAGCCAACAGTTTGTGGGTCGATTGGGTCGAGAAAATCAGTGACTTTTTAGCCCTGGCACCGCGTTCACTGATTGCGTGCATGTCGTGGTAAAAGTCATGGAAGCATGCATGGGGCAGCCATGCCTCATCAAAGTGCAGTGCATCAATCTTGCCGTCCAACATGTCCTTGATGGTTTCATCGTTGTAGACGATGCCATCGTAAGTGGACTGGGTGATGGTCAGGATCCTGGGCTTCTTGTTGCGTGCCAGTTTGGCGAATGGGTTCGCATCAATCTTTTCCTGGATGGACGTAAAGTCAAATTCAGACTTGGGGATTGGACCGATGATGCCGTAGTGGTTGCGGGTTGGCATCAAAAAGACAGGGATTGCGCCGGTCATGATGATGGCATGCAGGATCGACTTGTGGCAGTTACGGTCAACGACCACGATGTCGTTGTCGGCAATCATTGAATGCCAGACGATTTTGTTCGACGTGGAAGTACCGTTCGTCACGAAGTAGCAGTGGTCGGCATTGAAAATCCGGGCGGCGTTGAGTTCGCTTTTTGCGACAGGACCCGTGTGGTCTAAGAGCTGGCCCAATTCTTCCACAGCGTTGCAGACGTCGGCACGCAGCATGTTTTCACCGAAGAACTGGTGGAACATCTGGCCGATCGGGGATTTCAGGAAGGCCACACCGCCAGAGTGGCCCGGGCAGTGCCAGGAGTACGAGCCGTCTTGTGCGTATTGCATCAAGGCCCTGAAAAACGGGGGCGCCAGGCCATCCAGGTAAGTCCTTGCTTCACGGATGATGTGCCGTGCAACGAATTCCGGCGTGTCTTCAAACATATGGATGAAGCCGTGCAACTCGCGGAGCAAATCGTTCGGAATATGGCGCGACGTGCGGGTTTCACCATAGAGATAGATTGGGATGTCGGCGTTCTTAGCCCGGATTTCCGTCACAAAAGACCGCAGTGGGCTTAGGGCCTGGTCGACTTCGGCTTCAGAGCCTTCTCCGAACTCCTCATCGTCAATTGAGAGGACGAAAGCGGAAGCACGAGACTGTTGCTGTGCAAACTGGGAGAGGTCACCGTAACTGGTCACCCCCAGCACTTCCATGCCTTCATTTTCAATGGCCTGGGCAAGGGCCCGGATGCCTAAGCCGGACGAGTTTTCAGAACGGTAGTCTTCGTCGATGATGACGATGGGGAAGCGGAATTTCATGCTGGAAATCCTCCGTTGGAACCAAGGGAAATGGAAAGCCGGATTATCCCGGATGCTGGGAGAATTATACGTTGTTATCGGCTGCGTGAAGTCGTCAGTTTGCAGGTAGATATGGGGTAATCACACGAATACAACATTTCGCCTGCAAAGGGGTGTTTCCAGGTACACAAGAAGCCAAAATATAACGTTAAAACCGGTGTTGGATGCCGATATTGAACTGGTTGATGTTGCCATCTTCGGGTTGGACTGCGTTCTTGCCATCGTTGGCAGTGCCGTATTCGGTATGTGTAATCGCGCCATAGAGGGATGTCGTTTCAGACATCTGGTGGGAATAGCCGAAGGTGATTGATCTGAGCTCATCGGGTGAACCATCTGCTGTATCCGTATCCCGCATACGGGTGTAGTCGACGGAGGTCATGAAGGTGCTGTTGCCTTTTGAGTAACCCATGCCGGCAGAGAAGGTGTCCCGGTCCATCGGGGACTCAATATAGCGGTTCTGGTCTAAGCCGAAAGACCGTTTGCCCGAGAGGATATCGCGCGTCGTTTCCATCGAGCGGTCGTTTACCCGCTGGTAGGAGAGCTTGAAACTGGCAGGACCCACGGCATAAAAGCCAGGGATTGGTGAGGTGGCTTCAGGCTCCGCTTCACTGTCAATGACGGGTGTGGTGGTGGGTACAGACGACGTAACAGCAGGATTCCCCGCATCTACGGGTACCGGTTTTGTTTTGGGTGCCGGGAGCGTCTTGTCGATTGGAATCTTGTCTGTTTCCTTTGGTAGGACTTCAGTGTATTCGTGTCCTGAAGGGGAGCGGTGCCGCCAGTCGGTACTCTCAGGCGGCTCGGGTAACGGATGGTATGGGGCGTTTTTTTTCGCTTTCAGTTTGGGCAGGTGTAAGCCTTTGCGCTTGCCGAACGCATACGCATCATTGATGGGCGGCAGGCAGAGGATTAGGCCAACGACTGCGAATGAAACGGTTGTCAGCTGGCCGCCGAACTGGCTTATAAGGCGGTTATTTTTCCGTTCAGAAAGTGACATTGCCGTTTCTGCGCGTAATCTTGCGGCAGAATTTCTTCCAGTGCCGTGTGGTCTTTTGGTGGCAGATGTTCCTGAACCAGCGGGAAAGCGGAATCAGTTCGGTGGCACCCAAACCGTCCAAGATGACAAGCCGCATCCCGTCAGGCGTATATTGGATGACGACATTGGAAATCTGCAGGTCGCACAGCACAATATCCCATTTCATCAGGTAGTCTTTGAGTTTTGCCAAAGCGCGGTGCAGTTCTGCGATTTCTTCTTCGGTGGGTTTACTATCCAGGAATTCACGCAACCGCTGCGCCGGTTCGGTTGACCCCGGTGTTGTCGGAATCATTTCCTGGATGATGCCGATGATACCGTCTTTTTTGAAGCTGCCATAGTAGAGTGGGATATGGTCAAATGGCACCTTGTTCTTGATCAGGTGCTGGAAGTACTCGATCTCACGCAGGGTCTGTTTGGCGTTTTCAATAGGGCTGACCTTGACGACGCGCATTGGATTGTCAGGATCCTGGTAGCATGAGCGTTCAGAGCCTTGGCCGATTTTCGGCCAGTTGGAAAAATCTATGTCAGCCATTAAAACATCCTGTCCACTATATTGGGGACTCAATCAACCTGAAAGCACTAGGATAATCCATTGTGGCATTATCTGGCAATCACATGCACTCATCACTGCGGTTGTTTTGGGTAGGTGCCTTTTCCTGGGTGGGCACCTTACGCAGTGGGAATGATGGGATCAGGTTGATGAAGAAGGAGGAAGCCACACCAATCAACGTATCAACGATGCGGTCCATCGCGAATTCGGTAATGCTTACATCTCCGCCATGGGTGATTGTCACGCTTAAGAAGGCAATGCAGGTGATGTTCGTGAGCGTGCTTTTCTTGAGGAAGTCGATGAAGACACGGGTGCCGGGGAAGAGGTTGGTCTCATCCCAGCCGATTGGGATCCTGACCTTGCGGATGACGTTGGCAATATACATCAACGGGATGATGCAAAGCGTAATCAACGCATAACGTAGGATCGGGCGGCTTAACACATAGTAGTTGTGTGTCAGGTAGAGGATACCCATGCCGGTGAACCCGCCAAAAAGCGTACCCACAGTGCGGTTCAGACCCACGCGGACTGTACTTTTGATTTCTGACTGGAGACAGATGACTGCGGCAATCCCCGCGTAGAAGGGGATTCCCGTCCCGATATCAAAGTACTCATACAGCAGGCAACAGACGAAGACAGCCAAGGTTGCCCGGATGATGACCCTGCCCATGACCCCAGAAAACCAATGTATAAAATGTAATGATATTCGGTCAAGGGCAGGTGTTGCATTGACCTATGTTTTGTTTTCTGGGTGTTGGAGTATCTGGATTGCCGATGGCCTTGATTTATGTCAAGGCCATGTGTCAGTCAACAACCTGGTAGGGATCCTTAAAGCCGAGCCGGCCAAGGATTTTTGTTTCTAGCGCTTCCATTTCTTCGGCTTCTGTATTGTCGATATGGTCGTAACCCTGTGCATGGAGTGTCCCATGGACGACCAAGTGCGCTGCATGTTCGATTACGGTTTTTTCTTGTTCAGCCGCTTCCTTTTCTAGGACATCAGTGCAAAGGACGATGTCGGCATAAGCGGTCTGTTGCGTATTTTGGGAACCGTCTGGTGTGAAATCATCCTCATAGGGGAATGTGAGGACGTTTGTCGCATAGTCTTTCCCGCGGTAGGTGCTGTTCAGTTCCTGTCCTTCGGTCGCATCGACAAACCGCAAAGTAATCTGAGCGGGCATCTCGAGGGCAGACTGTACCCAGCGCCGGAGCCGCCAGCGCGGCAGGATGTCTTTAAGCCGGCTGTCGGCATACTGTACAGAAAGCGATAGTTTTTGTTTTTCCATCATGACCCCCGCCTATTCGGTATCTGGATTGGGTTTGGCATCTGCATCACGCGTTATGCGCTTTGGGTTGCCTTTGTATTCCGCACTTTTTTCGCGAGCGTTTTCATAGGCGTCGACAATCCGGGCGACCAATGGATGGCGCACGACATCGGCACTGGTGAAATGGGTAAAGGCAATCCCGCGGACGTCTTTTAAGATGCCCATTGCATCGACTAAGCCGCTCTTTTGGTTGTGCTGCAGGTCAATTTGGGTGACATCCCCGGTTACCACCGCACGGCTGCCAAAGCCGATACGGGTCAAGAACATCTTCATCTGTTCGGGTGTCGTGTTCTGTGCTTCGTCTAGGATGATGAACGCGTGGTTCAACGTCCGGCCACGCATGTAAGCGAGCGGAGCGATTTCAATCGTCTGTTTTTCAAAGCATTTCTGGACACGCTCAAACCCCAACAGGTCATAGAGGGCGTCGTAAAGTGGCCTCAGGTACGGATCGACTTTCTGTGCCAGATCCCCTGGCAGGAAACCCAGCCGCTCACCGGCTTCAACTGCTGGGCGTGTCAGGATGATACGTTGCACCGCATCGCGTTCCATCGCATCAACTGCACAGGCAACGGCAAGGTATGTTTTACCGGTACCCGCAGGGCCAATACCAAATGTGATGTCATGTTCTAGGATGGCTTTCAGATATCCGACCTGACGGGGTGTCCTGCCTTTTAGGTCTGAGCGCCTCGTCTTTAGGATAGGACTTGTCATTTCAGCCTGTACGAGTTCAGACGCTGCCATACCGGCTGCCAAGTGTTTGGTCATCGCACGGTGTTCAACCAGCGCGAGCTGGATATCGTTTAGCTGGACGGGTTTCGTAGCAGCTGCATAAAAGTCTTCCAGGATTTGTTGGGCTGTGCTGGCGTTTTTACCCTTGATGATGAAACTGCCACCACGGCGTGTGATGTCCACATCGAGTGCTGATGAAATCTGGCGCAGGTTTTCATCAAGTGGCCCCAAAAGGTTTAAGAGCCGCTCATTGTCAGGGGGCTCTGGTGTGTAATGGATCCGGTCGGGATTGTCTTGGAATGCGTTTGTCACCGTTTTCCTTTCAGTGGTTGGTCGTGGCTAGCGTATGGTTCCGTCTGCAAATTCCCCACGCAACGAAAAGTTTGCCGCTTCTGTAATCTTGACGTTCCTGATTTGGCCGATCAGGCTTTCCGGGTTTCCGGTTACGGGAATGTGGACAACCTTGTTGTTGTCGGTCTTACCCTGTACGGACTGGCTGTTTCGGTGGGATACCTGTTCAATCAGAACCGGCTGGATGGTGCCTACCATCATCTGGTTGTAGTGGCGCGTGTTTTCGTCAATCTTGGCCTGTAAGATGGCAAGCCGCTCTTTCCTCACATCCAAGGGTGTGTCAATCGGTAGCGACGCAGCCGGTGTGCCAGGGCGTGGGCTGTAGAGGAAGCTGAAACTGTTGTCAAAGCCGACGTCTTCAATCAATTGCATCAGCTTGTTGAAGTCGTCATCCGTCTCACCAGGGAATCCCACGATAAAGTCACTTGAGACCAGAAGATCAGGGCGGATGGCTTTCAGACGCCTGATGATCGACTTGTACTCCAAGGCTGTATAGCCACGCTTCATGGCTGCCAGGATTTTGTCAGAGCCGTGCTGTGCCGGCAGGTAAAGGTGGCTCACGAGCTTAGGGATGCGTGAATAAGCGTCAATCAACCGGCTGTTGAATTCACGTGGGTGGCTCGTCACAAAGCGGATACGTTCAATCCCTGGGATTTCAGCGGCATATTCCAAAAGCATCGTGAAGTCAGCGGTTGAACCGTCGTCTAATGCACCACGGTAAGCGTTGACGTTCTGTCCCAAGAGCGTGATTTCCCGGATACCCTGTTCGGCCGCTTCTGCGATTTCGGTTAAGACATCCTCAAAACGGCGGGAGACTTCGGCGCCCCGGGTGTAGGGGACGATGCAGTAGCTGCAGTACTTGCTGCAGCCTTCCATGATCGAGATGTAAGCCGTGACCCCTTCAATCCGGGCAGGGGGCAGGTAGTCGAATTTCTCGATTTCAGGGAAACTGATGTCCACCTGTGGTTCGCCGGTTTTCTCATAGGCATCAAGCATCTGGGGCAGGCGGTGCATGGCCTGCGGCCCCATGACGACGTTCACATAGGGTGCCCGCTTGATGATGGCTTGGCCTTCCTGTGAGGCGACACATCCCGCCACGCCGATGATTACATCCGGTTTGCCTTTTTTGACACGCCTGAAGCGTCCCAGGTCGGAGAAGACTTTTTCTTGGGCCTTTTCACGGACGGAACAGGTGTTGAGCAGGATCAGGTCGGCGTCTTCTGGGCTGTCGGTCAAGACGTAACCACTTTCTGCCTCAAGCAGTGCGGCAATTTTCGATGAATCGTATTCGTTCATCTGGCAGCCGAATGTTTTGATGAATACTTTCTTGGGCATGGTGGCCTGTCCTAATAATGTCTTCAAATCCCAGAATTATACCCTTAGCGCCTTAGGCATTCTGTGAATTACCCACGCATGGAAATGCGCGGGCTTCGCAGGGCCGTAGCCCTGCTTCTAATGGGAACCATGATCCCTTATGGTAATCACGGAATACCATGGGCGTATCCACGACACCCCCATCGACTCCGAGTAGCTCAATGAGCCATTCATTGCCGAGTTCTTTTCTCCCGATGTTCAGCGCGCCGTTGACATCGGCATTTATCAGCCTGCCCTTAGCGGTACGGTACAGTCCCCGCTTGATGCGCCTGCCGCTGTACTGCAATTTCCTGCCAGCTTTGTAGCTGTCTGGCAATGGGTCAAAATCCAGGGCGGAAGCCTTTGATGTATAGCTTTCTTCGTGCTCAATGACCTCTATCCCATGCCGCTCAGCCTTGTACCGCAACTGCTTAATGAAAACATTATGCGGGAGCGATACAAAATTCTGGTTGCTCTGTTTCCCCATGTTGGACTTCTGCTTCCAGCCCGTACTGTGACCGACAACAATGGTGCCCAGCCCGTTGGCAATGCACCAGTTGACCACGAAACGGCTGATTTTGTGCTGGCAGTCCCCAATCTGACGTTCCCGTTTGAAGCCTTTTGCCGCAAAGTGTGCGCCTTTCTTCTTGGAACGCAATACCGCCATGTCCTTGTTGAATTTCTGGTTGATGGATTTCAATGCTCCGCCCTTGACCAGAACGGGTCTTACACCGGGTCTGGTCGCTATGATGGTTGCGAAGTTGTTCACCCCCAGGTCAATGAGACAGGAGTAATTACTGTTGGTTGGTTCTGTTTTTTCCGTTAATTCCTCCCTGTAAACCAGCTCGATGACAAAGGTGTTGCCCATAGGCTTGATCCTTACTTCACTGGCAATGACATCATTTTTCTTAGCGTTGAAAGGTTGGTTCTTGCAACACATGACAGGTAATGGAACAAAGCCAACTTCCTCCCATCCCGTGAGGTACAGCAACCCGTCCTTGATGGAAAAACCGTTGTAACCGACGATGAAATTACGGTATTTCTTGCAGTATCCAGGGAGCCGGGGTTCCCCTGTGTACTTCTCAGGATGCTTCTTGTAGTCCTTTGAACCTTTCAGGAACGATTTGAAGTCTTTGGCGATGACCTGCCCCTGACGCTGTGCGGACGCTGCGGAAGGCATGGCTCGGTAGTCCTTGGCGTAATGTTCCTTTAGATGGGTATCCAGTTCCGTTCGGGTTGGAAGACCTTTACCATCAAAGAAACGCTGGCGCAGATGGTAAGCAGCACAGTTGCCGAGCCGACGCGCAAGACCACACAGGATATGGCAGGCTTTACACCTGATTTTATCCTTTTGGCTGATGATGATGCGTTCTACGCGGCCGCCCATGGCTGTTCTCAATCCCTGTTTTATGTCATCCTGTCACAGCGTATACCCTGTTTTTGTCTATGCAACTCCAAAACAGGGTTTTGTTACAGACTTTTACAATTTTTTTTGCCGCCCTGTATCCCATCCTTGAAAGGACGGGAATTAGGGCGGTCTTCTTAAAAAGTGCCGCAAGGACGTGGTCTAAACCGCGCCCATACCATACGATTTTAGACTGCAAACAGGCATCCAAAGGCAACGGACCTGTGCAGAAACCGGGCTTTTTATTCTTCGTTTTCCTGTGGGCGGTGATGGCGGATCTTGCCAATCTTAAGTACCGCCTGTCCCATCATTACACCGGCTTTCTCAGGGGTTGGCGGCATGGCGGCATCCCATTCCTTTTTCGTCAGGCGCAGCCACCCGGGAATCACATCACGCTCCAGCTGGATCCGTTCATCCAAGATATCGGCAAAAAGGCAGGCTGCCCTGGCTGCGTGTGAGCGGGAAACCTTCGAGAGGCGGATAAAGGCATTCATCTGAAGGTGTACCCAGCTTTCCATCTCATCGGCTTCAAGGTCATCATCAATTACTGCTAAGTTCTTGGCGATTTCATGTAAGCCCGGCAGGATCTGGCTACACGATTCATAAAGCCGCCCGATTTCCAGCTCTTCTGAAGCGCCCTTATCGGCCTCACTCCGAACTGCCACGACGGTTTCCAACAGTTCCCGGATGGCATACGGCAGGCCAATCGCAGGCAGGCGCTGCCCTGGCCCAAAGTTCTGCCATCCCTCTGTTTCCCGGCGCAATTTTGAAGAGCGTATATCGAGTTCATCGGCGAGATGTTCCAAGTGTTCCACCGCAGCCGGGTATGCCATTACACCACCGAAGCCTGAGAACTCTAAAGCCCAGCTGGAGAGCCAATCCATCAGGATGTCCTGGTTGGCTGGCCCAATACGGAACCAGTTGAGCATGATGTCCTGTAGACATTGGCCCGCCAAGAGTGCCGCCTGTTTTGCGCGCTCTGAGAGCACTTTGGCGGTCAGGTGATAAGGTGGCATCCCCCCTTCGCCCTCAGGGATAACCTGCCAGTCCTTGGCCACCATCCGTTGCCAATAGAGGTAGGTTTCCGAAGTCATCGCCAAAAGCGCATGGATACGGATACTGTCCTTAGGCTCGCGCTTCCCCTCACTGTCAGCCAAGAGCTTCTGGCACGCACCATGCCAAGCCTTCAGATGCTGCTGCAATTCAAGGTCTGTCTTTTCCAAATTGGCGTTCAATTCCTGGGTCACGGTTTCCAAGCGCTTCGTCGCCTGCTGGGCATAATGCGCCAAACGGCTCTGTAAGACATCCGCATCAGCAGGCAATGTGATGGACTGGAGTATATTTAAGGTCGCATCCACAGCCAATGGCATACCGGCTAAGGTTTCTGGGGAAAGCCCTGCAAAAGGATTGCCTGCTCCTTCTGGGACAGGAACCGCCTGCCAGCTAGAGCCTGAGGCCTGTTCTGCTTTCAGGCGTTTTTCCACCTGGGCATCGAGCCATTGCACCGCCTTGATCCTGTCGTCAGCATAACGCTCTGCCTCCCCTTCACGGTAGTCTGCCTGCCATTCTTCAAGCAGCTGCAAAATCAGGTCGTGGCGGCCAAGCCCCTGCCAGTTCATCGACAGTTCAACGAGCATCTGGCAAAGATGCGCCTGAAGGCGGGCAAGTTCCTGGGCTTTGGCATCAGATGGCATGGCACACATGGAAAATCCTTTCTGGGACAAAACGGCAATAACCATATTGTCGCCCAAACTATGGATAATGCAAAAGAGAGGAGCCATACCGATTGGTGCAACCTACCCGGTTTTTTCCTGTTTTAGAATCAATGTCAGTACACTGCATACCATTGGCTCCCGTTCGCCCTATCGCTTACAATTAAAGGCAAGACCCGCCCTTTCACTGCGAAAAGGAGATTCCAATGAAAAAGACCCTCGCCTTATTGCTTGGCCTGACCGCCTTTTCCTATGCGATGGCTGACGCCGTCAAACCGGTTGGCACCGCAATGTTTAAAAACAGTGTCAGGATTCCCGCTTATGCCGCTGTCTACCAAGACCCGATGGAAGGCAAGACAACAACTGGCGACGTATCCTGCAATGACCATACCTGTGATTTCGCGTTTTCCATCCCAGCCGAGCAGGCCGCTTCATTGAAACTTGTCAAATTGGGGCACCTTTCCTGGATCCTGGCTCCGAAAGACGCCACCGTTTCCCGAGCCGAAGTCGGTGCCAATGGGAGTGCCGTCCTGACCCTGAAATCACCCAAAGCTGTCATCTCAGTTTATGATTCGGCTGCCTGTGTCGGTTGCGCCTACCTGCAGGCATCCCCTTACTTTGACAATGCAAAGCGCCTGGCCACAGAAAACTTCCCTGACCTCGACCAAACCCCACCTAAGAAGGGACTCCAATCTGTCAGGAAAGACCACACGACAGCCTTTTACAGTTACCCGACAAACGGCAAAACCACCCATGGTCTCGCCAAGTTCTTTGACGGCAGTACAGGGAATGAGGATGTGACCTTCAACCAGATGGAGATCACCGTTGATGCGAAACACAAGAAGCTTGCCACCACTATTCTGAATTTCTATTACTACCAGAACAAGCAGTAATACGCGTATCGGTCACAAAAAACGCCCTGTCACGCTATCAGGATGACCGGCAATAACCTTGGGGGTGCCGGTTGCGACAATGGTACCCCCCTCTTCCCCGCCGCCAGGGCCCATATCCACAACATAATCGGCATTGTGGATGACATCCAAATCATGCTCAATGACGATGACCGTCGCCCCATGGGCGATCAAGGTCTCAAAGACCTGCAAAAGGACACGCACATCCAGCGGATGCAATCCGATTGTCGGTTCATCAAAGACAAAGACTGTATCCGTCTGCGTCCGTCCCATTTCACTCGCCAGTTTCAGGCGCTGCGCTTCCCCACCGGATAAGCTTGGCGTCTCTTCCCCCAATGTCAGGTAAGAAAGTCCCAAATCATCCAGCACTTTCAACCGGTTATGGACGGTTTTCATCCCCTTACAGAAGCCTAAAGCCGAATGGATATCCATCCCCATCAGTTCAGGCAGGGATTTCGACTGTCCTTCAGCATTGGTATAGCACACCCCATAAGCCTCCTTCGCATAGCGCGAGCCACGGCACTCAGGGCATGGGATCTCCACGTCCGGCAAGAACTGCACATCCAGGCTGATTGTCCCTGTCCCATCACAGGCAGGACACCTGAGGTTCCCGGTGTTGTAGGAAAACGCCCCCGCCTTGAATCCCTCTGCCTTGGCATCCGGCGTCCTGGCATAGATTTTCCTAAGCTCATCGTGGACGTTGGCATAAGTTGCTACGGTCGAACGGACATTGATGCCAATAGGCGTCGCATCAATCAGTTTGACATGGCGGATACCCTCTGCCGTCACGGATTTCACATGATCAGGCAACGGTTTCCCCTGGATGGCTGCTTCTAGGCCTGGGATCAGGCTTTCCAACACCATCGTCGTCTTGCCAGAACCTGAAACACCTGTAACAACCGTCATGCGCCCCTTGGGAATTGTCACATCAAGCGGTTTGACTGTATGGATGGCTCCGGTTGCCATCGTAATACGTCCTTTATCGAACAAGGCTTCCGAGGGAACCACCGGCCGGATCAGTGTATCAGCACTGCCCGATAGGAAAGGGCCGATTTTCGACTGGCTGTTACGGCTGATGTCAGCAACTGTCCCTTCGGCCAGCACTTCACCCCCATAAGAACCTGCGCCTGGTCCCATTTCAACGAGCCAGTCGGCTTCCTTAAGGATCTGCGTATCATGGTCGACCAAGAGCACCGAATTGCCGTCCGCAACCAGGTCATGCATCACCTGGTTGAGCCCAATGATATTGGCAGGATGCAAGCCGATTGACGGTTCATCCAACACATAGAGCACACCTGTTGTCCGGTTGCGTACCGCCCGAGCCAACTGCATCCGCTGACGCTCACCAGTTGAAAGCGTGGAAGCCGCGCGGTCCAATGTCAGGTATGAAAGGCCCAAGTCCATCAAGCGCTTAGCCACCGTCTGGAAAGATTCTCCAATGCTCTGCGCCATCGGCCGCATCGCGCGGGGCAGGCTCGCAGGCACACCCGCCACCCAATCAATCGCATCCTTCAATGTCATCTGGCAAGCCTGGGCCAGCGAAATCCCCCTTAAACGGGGTGCGAGCGCCCGCTCTGACAGACGCGAACCATAGCAGTCCGGGCATACATCAGTGCGCAAAAATTTTGCCACCCGCTTCATGCCTTTTTCATCCTTAACCTTGGCCAAGGCATTCTGGACGGTATAGATTGCATTGAAGTAAGTGAAGTCCATCTCACCTGCCGCCCCATTGGTCATGTTCTGATAGACCATATGCTGCTTGATTGGCGGTCCGTGGAAGACAATCTCACGCTCCTTAGCCGTCAATTCAGAAAAAGGCACATGTGTCCGTACACCCAAATCGCGGGCGATATCCTTCATCAGTGACCACATCAGCGTCTGCCAAGGCAGCACCGCCCCCTCATCAATCGACAACGACTCATCAGGCACGAGCGTGGACTCATCCACGATATTGATGACACCAATCCCATCACAGCTCGGACATGCCCCCTGGCTGTTAAACGCCAGTTCCTCAGCCCCCGGCGCATAAAAGTGCGCCTGGCAGACGGGACAGACGAGCTCCTTTTCCGCGGCAACAGCCAACGTGGGTTCCAGGTAATGCCCATTAGGACAGCGGTGGTTGGACAAGCGGGAAAACATCAAACGCAGGCTGTTTAAGAGTTCCGTCCCTGTGCCGAAAGTGGAACGGATGCCCGGCACACCCGGCCGCTGGTGCAATGCCAAAGCCGCCGGCACATAGAGCACTTCATCGACATCGGCTTTGGCTGCCTGTGTCATGCGCCTGCGCGTGTAGGTGGACAGTGCTTCAAGGTAACGCCTGGAGCCTTCCGCATAAAGGACGCCCAAGGCCAACGACGACTTACCCGAACCCGACACACCAGCAATACCCACGATTTTATTTAACGGGATATCTACATCGATGTTTTTGAGGTTATGTACCCGGGCACCCCGAATCAAGATTTTCTCAGGCGTCTTATGCTGTCTGGCCATCGTCATCCCCCTGCTGCTTGATGATTTTCTGGAAACGGAACATGCCCGATGGGAACTGGCCTTCCAATGCGCCACCGTCATCATGGGGATCCGGATGGTGGCTGTTGAAGAATTCCACAATATGGAACCCACATCGGTTTACATAGAAATGGATATTGCGCTTCTCGAAGTATGGTGTGACTGTTTCCCAAGTGCGCACGCCCGGATAACGCTTTTCTACGGCACACCAAGCGCCATAGCCGATACCTTGGCTGTGTACTTTGGGCGACACGAAAAGCAGCACCAACTCACCCCATTCACCATCTGTTTTGACGACCAGACCACCAGCCTTTTGCCCGCCAGCCACAATACGGTAAGCGTCTCCCGTACTGATGGCGTTTTCAATCGTCTCGCGCGAAATGATTTCGCCGTCTTCTTCGAAATGGGCATCACGCAGGCCAAATTCAACCAAGGCACCATAATTGAATGCCGCTTGGTTGTCCCGGACAAACTGGTCTTTGTCTTCTGGCTGTAAAGGTTCCAATTGGATTTTATTATCGCTCACGGCTCTTCCCCTGATACGGCGCAATCAGCAACGCATTACAGTGATAATAGCAGGTGTACCGCCCTATGGCATCACGACTGCTTCTCCGTTATGATTAGCAGGATCATTTCCCACTACAAAGGCATTTTATGGTTTCTTTACGATGGCTGTCCTTACCTGTTGCTTGTGCCGTTGCCATTTCCCTTTCGGGTTGCATCAATGACAAAAACGACACGGGGCTGACGAAAACGAAAGCATCCGCCCTGAAAATGGATGACACCGTAAAATCCCTGCCGTACGAAGAAGTCGGCAACAGCACAATCACCGCCGAAAACAGGCGTTGGGTGACCGTTGACCTGGCCTTGGCACCTGAAGTCACCGAAGCCAACCAAGGCTCACTCGTTGCAACCTGCATGGGCGCTGCCAAATATGAGGCTGCCAAACACCACGCACCGATTGTCTCCATCTCACTTTACGATGCCAAAGGCAATGCGAAAGTCCCTGTCACCTCAATGACAATGGTCGCCGTCTGCAGCTATTCACCCGATGGCAAAGGCAGGAACGGGCGCGAACGCTGGACGTGGGAACAGATCAGCGCCGCGAACGAAACGACATCTGCCACCTCAAAGCAGGTCGCACTGACATGGCATGAAGTAGCCGAACAGTTGACCACAAAGGGGCGTATCAGCAAGGAAGTCATTGCTGAAGCAGTGGGCAAACGCCTCAATATGCCAGCAGCCGATGTTTTAGCCGCAAAACCCGTCCTAAACCTGCTGCCGGTCAACCCGTCACCTGAATTCGAAAAACTGCCTGAACTGCCACCTGCCGGCAATCACGCACAATGAGGCCACCGATGATGCGAAAAACCCTTTTTAGCCTGGCTTTGGCCGCCTGCTGCTGTCTTACCCTTTCCGCTACAGCAGAAGAACAACCGTTACCTGGTCCCGCAGCTGTTGATGAAGCCCTTTTAACGCCCCCCTCATTGGTCGACGGCAACCCGACCCAAGACGCCGTCACAGAAATCACACCTACACAAACGGCACCATCCAATGCGGCGGATAACCCGATGGCAAAATCCAATGTCGCCACCGTCAACATCTTAGGTGAATTGGAACAACGCGCCCAACAGGGAGATGCAAAATGCCAGTTCCAACTCGGTTACCTGTACGCCAATGGTAAAGGCGTGCGCCAAGACGATAAGGAAGCCGTCCACTGGTACCGGCTCTCCGCCAAAAACGGGGATCCCAATGGGCTCATTGCCATGGCCGAAGCATTTGACCTAGGACGCGGTGTCACGCAAAACGCCGTTGCGGCCTATGTCCTTGCGAAAGCCGCCGTTGCCATCAAACCCGAAGCGGCTGTTGTCGCCAATCAGATGAAAGCCAAACTTACGGCTGACGCAATCGCCAAAGCAGACGCGATGACCGTACAAAAAGCCCTCAAACTAAAATAAGGCAAAGACCATGCTGAAAAAACTGATTGCCCCCATCCTGCTCCTTACCTGCTTGGGCACAACAGGCGCACATGCTGAAAACTGGCAGAAAGCCGGCTACAACGACATGATGACGGTCTATGTGGATATGGACAGCATCGTCAGGCAAGGCACGACGGCTGAAGTGCGCACAAAAGTCGTCCCCGCTGTCACCAACCGCATCACGCACGGGATTAACCGTGAAGTCTATGACTGCCAGGCCAGGCAGACTGCCGTTAAAAGCATGACAGCCTTCAAGGGCAGGAAAATGATGGATCAAATGAAGGCCAAGACATTGGAATGGGAAACAGTTGAACCTTACGGGGTCTCAGGGCTTGTTTTCAAGATGGTCTGCTCCGGCAATTAAGCTGATACGCTACAAAAGCAAGATTTCTGAACGAAGCCGGTAAATATTAGGAAGCCCTTCCCAGCAACCGGAAAGGGCTTTCCAAGCGGTCAACTAAAAGCTACTTATTCGCCTTCACCAACCCATTTGGCAGGAAGACCCGAATACCTGGCACCGACAATGCCACCGGCAGCCTTGTCAAGTTCTGCCAGATCTTCAGCAGTCAAGACAACATTTTGCGCACCCAGGTTTTCCTGGAGGCGTTCAAGCCTTGTCGTCCCTGGGATCGGCACAATCCATGGCTTCTGGGCAAGCAGCCACGCCAAGGCAATCTGTGCCGGTGTCGCCCCTTTCGCATGGGCAATTTTGACGAGTAGAGAAACCATCGCCGTATTGGTCTTGATGGCTTCCTGTGTAAAACGCGGCATCGTCGCGCGGAAGTCGTTGGAACCAAAACGGGTCTGAAGTGTGATCGCCCCAGTCAAAAAGCCCCTGCCCAATGGGCTGTAAGGCACCAGACCGATACCCAATTCTTCCAGGAGATCAAGCATCCCTTCCTCAGGCTTGCGCCACCAGAGTGAATACTCGTTCTGCAAAACCGTAACCGGACAGACCTTATGCGCACGCCGGACATAATCCAGGCTAGGCTCTGACAGGCCAAAATAGCGTACCTTGCCTTCCTTAATCAGGTCGCCAACGGCACCAGCCACATCTTCTGCTGGGACGCCTGGATCCATACGGTGCTGGTAGAAGATATCAATCGCATCCACGCCCAGGCGTTTCAACGATGCTTCAGCAACCGCCTTGATGTGTGCCGGATGGCTGTTCAATTTCAGCCAACGGCCATCGTTTTCCGGATCCGGTTCAAATCCGAACTTGGTCGCAATAACCACCTTCCCCTTGTAGGGTGACAAGGCCTTACCGACCAGCTCTTCATTGGTGAGTGGCCCGTAAACCTCAGCCGTGTCAAAAAACGTAACGCCCAACGACACCGCCTTGCGGATGAGTTCAATCATGTCCGCATCCCTTGGGGTATGCCCATAAGACGGCGTACATCCCATGCAGCCATAACCCAAAGCCGAGACTTCTGGGCCATTTTTGCCCAACTTACGTTTCTGCATCATCTTATCCTCTTCAAGGTTATATTATTCGGCAGCTGGCTATTCCATTTTAAGGGATGCCATATCGATGACGAAGCGGTATTTCACATCAGACTTCTTCAACCGTGCATAAGCTGTATTGATGTCCTGGATCTGGATCATTTCACAGTCAGGCAGAACATTCTTGCGCGCGCAGAAGTCGAGCAGCTCCTGGGTCTGGGCAATCCCCCCAATTGGGGAGCCCGCCACACGCCGGCGTCCAAAGACAAGTGGCACAGAATCGAGTTCCGGTTGGGGACCAATCTGGCCGACGAGGCAGATTGTCCCATCAATGTCCAACAGTGGCAGGTAAATATTGATATCGTGCTTGACCGGGACGGTATCAATGATCAGATCCAAACTGTTGGCTGCCCTTGCCATCGCATCCGCATCGCCAGATACGAGCAGACGGTCAGCCCCCAAGCGTTTGGCTTCAGGAGCGCGGGAAGCAGAACGGCTGATTACCGTGACTTCAGCGCCCATGGCCGATGCAAGTTTGACCGCCATATGGCCTAAGCCGCCCAAACCGACCACCCCTACCCGGGAACCAGGTCCCACATTCCAGGTACGTAGCGGTGAATAGGTCGTAATACCGGCACACAAAAGCGGTGCCGCCTTGGAAAGATCCAAGCCATCCGGCACACGCAGGGCAAATTCTTCACGGACAACCAGATTTTTCGAATAGCCGCCCATCGTATTACTGCCGTCGACGCGATCACAACCACAGTAAGTCCAAGTTGCCTCATTCCTGCAGAACTGTTCCTCACCTTTCCTACACTGGTCACATTCCATACAGCTGTCTACCATGCAACCGACTGCCACATGATCGCCGACTTTATATTTCTTCACAGCAGGACCAACCGCCGTCACGCGGCCGACAATTTCATGCCCAGGGACAACTGGGTAAACCGCCATGCCCCAGTCATCGTTGACCATATGCATGTCTGAGTGGCAGACACCACAATAGAGGACTTCCATACAGACGTCATTGGGACGGAGTTCGCGGCGTTCAAAGACATGGGGTTTAAGGGGGGATGCTTTAGCGTTTGCTGCGTAGCCGATGGTTCTCATGAAAAGACTCCTTTTGCTGGTCTTTCGTGGATATAAGAAAGACAACTACTTTTTTAATTATAAAGGAATGGTGTCCATCGAGAGCCAATCTTCCAACGCATCCGCAAAACCTTCCGACAATCCACCAGCAAACTGTCCCCGACGCTGATAACGTGCATTCGGCACGGCCAAGTCTTGGTATACTTCGTGATATCCAAAAGATATCCAAGGGAGTATTTTATGATTGTAACGGTCGCACATACCAAAGGTGGAACAGGCAAGACCACAACGGCACTGCAGCTTGCACTGTACTGGAAAGCAAGGCTTGGACATGACGTCTGGCTCATTGACGGCGATGAACAAAAGTCTGCATTGACCGCAGTCGCCGTCCGTTCGGACACCGGTGCCAAACCCGCCCTGCCGTGCTCGGCCTACAGTGACGGCCGCTCGATGCTCGCGCAGATCCGCGCCCAACGCAAAAAATGGGAAGACATTGTAATTGATGTCGGCGGCCGTGATACATCAGCGCTACGTGCTGCGCTGATGGTCTGCGACATCCTGCTTGTTCCGGTCATGCCAAGGAGCTACGATGTCTGGGCACTCTCAAACCTGCAGAAAGTCATCCAGGAAGCCCGTGACCTAGGTGCCAGCTTCCGCGCCTTGGTCTTCTTATGCGGCGCCGACAGCCAAGGCAGTGACAACCAAGCTGCGATGGCATCCATTGCCAACTTCCCTGAGTTTGAATTGATTGAAACCCCTCTTGTCAGGCGCAAAGCCTTTGCTGCCGCCGGCGGTACCGGACTTTCAGTCTTTGAACTCAAACCAACGGATGCGAAAGCCTGCCGGGAGCTCACCGCCCTTTCCGATGCCGTCTTAGCGGCTGCCGCCAAGTAAACGCTTTGTGGAGTAACAATATGGCAACAACAATCACCATGCCAAAGCACTTGGCCAACCCAGGCAAAGATCCCATACCAGAAGACGATCTGATGGCGTTCATCTCTGGCGCCGGGAAAGGGAACAATGAAGCTGAACGCGACAAAATGGTTCAGATTTCCCTGAAACTCTCAGCAGGGCTTTTGGCAGATGTCGATGCAGCAGCCAAGCGCTTGGGCATTTCAAGGGCAGCCTACTTCAAGGCGGCTGTCTCAACGGCTGTAGCCAACGGCATCACGTTAAAGTAAGGCTTTCCCATGGACTCCTGCCACCGCCCACCCGCTTCCTTGCGTGAAGCTGTCTTCAACTACGCCCGAGAACAGTATGATACAGAGCCAGAATTCCTCTGGCGTGACATCCCAGACGGTGGCGTGCTGCGCCATCAGGACAACCGCAAATGGTTCGCAATCCTGATGCGGGTAAAACGCGCACGCTTAGGCCTTGACCTGACCGATGACACACCAGTCGATGTGATGAATGTCAAGTGCGCACCTGAACTGATTGGGTCACTCAGGATGCAGGAAGGGATTTTACCGGCATACCATATGAACAAGCGCCATTGGATCAGCATCCTGCTTGATGGCACGGTGCCATTGGAAGAAATCTGTGGCTTACTGGACCTGAGCTTTGAGTTGACCGGAAAAAACCGGCCACGCCGTCCTTCCTCGCAGTCACAACGCACGATTACAGAGTGGATTGTGCCTGCCAACCCGAAGTTTTACGATGTGGAAAAAGCCTTCCGCGAGCAGGACGAAATCATCTGGAAACAGGGACGCGGCATTGAAGTGGGCAACACCGTCTACCTCTACCTGGCAGCCCCCGTTTCAGCCATCCTGTACCGCTGCAAGGTGACTGCAGTCAATATCCCGTATGACTATTCCGACGAGAATGTCACGATTAAACAGGTCATGCGGATCAAGCGGCTGCAGACTTATGCGCAAGGGGAGTTTTCGCTCGCACGGATGCGGTCATTGGGCGTTTCGACCGTCAGGGGACCCAGGGGACTGACAAACGGGCTGCGCCATGCGCTTGCTGAAGTGCAGTTGGACGAATAACGCCTGTAGGAACTCAAAGCTTCAGCCGGTATTTCAGTCTGAAAAGCCCTGCTGGCTCAACCTCGGTAATCGGCTCACGGTTACCTGTCCACTCATAGCCCAGTTTCTCATAAAACTTACGGGCTCCTGTGTTCTGTTCAATGACCCACAGGTCGATCTCAAAGCAATGGCGCTTGCGGGCTTCGGCAACCAACTCTGAAATCATCGCCCTGCCAATCCCCTCCTTTTGGAAGAACGGGTCAATGAAAAGCTCGTAAAGGTGCATGATGCGGCCATCAATCTCCCGGCGCAACATCCCTTTGACGATACCATCATCATAGACATACACGCCATCCAAGGCATGTGCCTTGCGCAGGCGGTCTGCTTCTTTGCAGACCTGCATCGCGTTGAATGAAATGATGTCGTTCTCAAAAATCGGGCGGTAAGCGGTCCGCTTGGTAAAGATCAGGATTTCAGCCACTCTTGGGATATCACGGAGTTCTGCTTTTCTCATGACGACAGCCTTTTAACTGGTTTGGGAAATGGCGGGATGGACAGCTTTTCCATTCTATCCCCTTTTGTGCAGATTTTGGCAGGAGATGCACAAAGATAAACGCCGTTCCTCAAAGGCTGTCGAGATGAGCCCGGTTTTCCCAATAGGCCATCATCATCTCAAGCCGCTTCGATACCCAGAGCTGATGCACAATCTTGAAAAATGCCTGGAACTCTGCGTTGTCCTCAAAGCCCAGTTCCTGTGCGCAACGTGAGCGCAATACATCAACGCCCGCATTGCCTGCAACGCCTTCTGCCGCCTGTCCCATCAACCATGTCCCAATCCGGATACTGATTTCTTCACCTTTCACCGCCATTCCCTCCAACCTGATTGTCCCGTCCTTTCCAGCGCTGGAAAAGCGTCGCCAAGATGGCACCTGAAATGTTATGCCAGACCGAAAAGACGGCCCCCGGCACTGCCGCCATCGCCAAAGCTGGGAAAGCCATCCCCGCCAATGCGGAAGCCAAGCCTGAATTCTGCATCCCCACTTCCACCGTCATGGCCACCGTCCTTGCACGGGACATCTTAGCCAGTTTCGCCACGCCAAAGCCCAACGCATAACCCAAGAGATTATGCAGGATGACCGCCGAAAACACGAGTACGCCGCTGTCAAAGATCTTCCCTGCATTGCGTGAGACGACAATCGCAACAATGAGCGCAATCACGATAACAGAAAGTCCTGGGAGAATGCCGACTGCCTTTTGCACATTAGCCCCAAAATAGCGGTTGAGCAAAAATCCCAGCAATACGGGAACCACAACAACCTGGACAATGGAAAGGCAAAGGGAAACAAAGTCGACATGGATAACCGCCCCCAACATCAACCACACAATAAACGGGGTCATAAGCGGTGCCAAGAGTGTATTGATGGCGGTAATCCCCACAGAAAGCGCCACATCCCCCTTGGCAAGATAGGTAATGACATTGCTGGCCGTGCCGCCCGGACAGGCGCCAACCAAGATGACACCAGCCATCAAAGCCTGGTCGAGACCCAAAGCCCAACAGATTGCAAAAGCCAAAGCTGGCATGAAAACAAACTGCGCAAAACAGCCGATGATGACATCCCGGGGCGAGAGGACCAAAACCTTAAAGTCATCCGCCTTCAGGGTCAGGCCCATGCCAAACATCACGAGCGCCAAAAGCGGTGACACCCACTGTACCGGGACCCAAAGGCAACTTTCCGGGAAAAAAAGTGCGATGTCAGCAACTGCCAGAACAACCCATGCCATGAAGCGCCCAAGGAATGCTGAGAAACGGACAACCAGTGCCATCTAGCAATCCTCAGGCCAAGGTGAAGCGCACCCAATGCTCATACGGTCAGATTTTGCGTGCCATAAGCTTTCAGGAAAACATCCACCGCCTGCCGTGTCATATATGCAATATCTGAAATCTCCATGCGCTTGCCATAACCGAACAGGTGGCGCTCAAAAATCGGCTCTCGGATCAAGCACAAGAAATTGATGGCCGCAATCCGCACATCCGGCATATCAAGCACACCTGCTTTCTGGTAACGCTGGAAATACTTTTCCGTATTGTCCACGAGATGGAGGGCCCCCGTCTGGAAAAAGCTGGCACCAATCTTTGTCTTAGCCGATGCCGCCACGGACATGCGGTAAATCTCCAGGAACTGGGGCTGGCACAGTGTCCAGACCACATTCTTACTGAACCGGTAAAGTGTCTTGCGGATATCGTCCTTAGAATGGTGCAGGTCATCGATGATGGCAATCATCTGACGGTAATTTTCAGTAGGGATGACCTGCGCCGGTGTATCGCTCTGAGGGACATTCTGCCTCAATTCTTCTAGGGATGAATCAGCCATCACGGCTTGGAAAAGCATTTCCTTAGATTTGAAATAGCCATAGAGCGTCGCCTTTGAACCGCCCACCTTTTCGGTAATCTCACTCATCGAGGTTTTGTGATACCCCTTCTCATTGAAGAGCTCCCGAGCCACCTTCAAGATGGCATTCCGTTTTTCTTCCGTCCGCCTTCTCATGATAACCGCCAAGAGTTAATTCAGAACCCTAAAATGCTGTCTGGGATTGTATCACGGCAAAACCGCTATTCAAACTACGAATAGCGGCACACTGAAGCTTGGAGGAACCTTAGGTTCCTCTTGCCAAAGGTTCTTAAGGCCTTGCCTTTTTAGCGATTTCTCCCGCTTCTTTGTCAGCTGTAGCAGCCAACGTCCCCTTGATTGGGGTACCGTCCATCACGACTGCTTTTGGACAGACCTTGCGGATATCATCGACACTGCGCGCGACCCCGCTACTGCCATGCGTATTGAACGGGATGATGGTAATGTTGTCGCAACCGACTTTTTCCAGGAAGCTGAAAACAGCCATCGGCATCGTGCCATGCCAGATCGGGTAACCCAAAACCATCGTCTTGACCGGCTTCATGTCAGGCAACGGCCCTTGTAGTTCAGGCCGGGCATTTTCTGCCTGTTCTTTTTTCGCGACCTCAATCATTTCCTTGAAGTTGTCGGTATAAGGCTTGACCGTCTGGATACGGTAGGCTGGCTGGTTCAGTTTTTCACTGATTTTTAAAGCCACGCGTTCCGTGTTCCCTACCTCCAAGACCTGGATACCCTGGTCGGTATGGTTTTCACCACGCCTTGAGAAGTACGCGAGCAGGACACCATCACCACTGACATAATTGGTTGGCGCAACAGCCTGTTGGGCTGGCGCCGGTTTACTGGCTGCCTGTTTGTCACCAGCACACGCTGTCAAAGAAAATGCAGCCGCACAGCAGGCCAACGCAAAAGTGTATTTTGTAGTTGCCTTCATAGGAATCCCCCTCTCGAAACGATTAACCTTAGGCAGCAAAGCACATCATAGAACGCTCCGCCTTTCCAATCCCTGCCCATCATACATCACACCAGCCATCTAGTGTGGGCGCATCACATGCCGACAAACGACAACTGTCAAAATAAATACACTCAATAAACACGCAATACGACAAATTGACATTATTTAACACAACTTAATCACACACTAGACAATGATTAAAGAAATTTTGTTTTTATTTAATAACACTTGCTTTTTACAGTTTTACTGTTAATATAACAAAAAAAGGAGGCAAGGATGGACAACGACACATACACACTGGATGACCTGTGCCGCATCACAGGGCTCACCAAGCGGACAATCCGGTATTACATCCAGATCGGCTTGGCAGAACGCCCCGAAGGCGGCCGGCGCAATGCCTATTACACAGTCAAACACCTAGAAGCGCTCCTGCGTATCAAGCGCCTGGCAGCCCAAGGGATGCCCTTGGAAAAGATCCGGACAACCAGTACGCCGGAAAGCCAGCCGACGCACACCAAACAGCCCGGTGAAATCAGTTACCGCACGCATATCCATATTGCAGAAGGCATTGAACTGGTTGTCGACCCCGCAAAAAGCGCCATCAACCATCAGACGTTAAGGCACTTTGTCGCCTATGTACTGGACGCACTCGAAACCGCCAAGCAGACACAAGGATCAACTGAAGACTGAAAGGAAAAGCCAGATGGAAAAGACAATGGGACTCACGCTCAAAAACGGCAAGCACATCGCACTGAAAGCCCTCTCCTGGGAAGGCACAGCGCAAGGGCTCATCCTGACGATGAAAAACCGCCAGACATACAGGAATGAGACTGACAGTGACATTGAAACCGTCTACACCTTCCCGCTGGCCTGGAACACCGTGGTCTCACGCTTCGCCGTTGAAATCGACGGCAAAACCCTCGTTGCCAAGGCAATGGAAAAGCAGAAGGCCGAAGAATCCTATGAAGATGCGATCACATCCGGTGATACCCCGGTCATGCTCGAATACGCCAGTGACGGACTGTGTACAGCAGAAATTGGGCGCATCAAACCGGGTGAAACAGTGGTCATTGAAATCGAGACGGTCAAATCCCTCACCTGGGACAACGGGACGGTACGCATCGCCATTCCGACGGTCATTGCCGAGCGCTACAGTGCAGACGGCACCCAGGGTACACTCCAACCCCACCAGCAGACAACCACCAACATCCTGGCAGAATACCCGGTCTCATTCCACTTGACACTGACCGGTGTGCTGGCCGCAGGAGAAATCGATGTCCCCCAGCACACAGCGCTCATCCAAAAGGATGGCGGGACAACGACTGTCGACCTTAAGAAAGCAGTCGCCAACCGCGACATCGTGGTAACGGTCAGCGGGATTGCACCTGTAAACGATGGCCTTATCGCCCGAGACCCAATCACCCTAGGCCAATGGGTCGGTTTCTATACCTTCTCACCCGTCATTGGGAATACGGTGCCAAGACCACTCAACCTCAAGATCCTGGTTGACTGTTCCGGCTCCATGACGGGACCTTCGATACACCTAGCCAAACATGCGCTCGCTGCCCTTGCTGAGAACCTAGCAGGTGATGACACCATCACATTGACACGCTTCGGTTCGGGTACCGCCCACACGCTTAAGAAACCCTGCCGTTGTACGCGCCATTTCTTAAGGCTCTCCTACCAGTCCGCCATCGATGCGATTGAAGCTGATATGGGCGGTACGGAAATGGAGAATGCCCTTACGGAAACCATCGCCTTGGGCAACGGGCAGACTGATACAGCCCCAAGTGACATCCTGATGATCACCGACGGTGAGGTCTGGGATACCGATGCCATAATCCGAGCAGTCAAGGCAAGAAACCACCGGCTCTTCATCATCGGCGTTGGTGTTGCTCCGGGAGAAACCCTCCTGCGACGTCTTGCCGAGACAACCGGCGGCGCCTGTGAACTGGTCCTTCCTACGGAAGACATGGACGAAGCCGTCTCCCGCATGGTCTCCCGCATGCGGTTGCCACAGTTAACCGGCATACAGGCCCATTGGGAAACCACCCCTCTGTGGCACACCCCAATCCCGCAAAACGCCTATCAGGGCGAAAGCCTGACCTTAGCGGCAGTCTTTAGAACAGAACCGGCACCTGCCGCCACCCTGTCGTGCCTACACGGAGAAAATCTCATTAACATCGCAACATCTTGCCGCACGGTTGTTGATGAAGGGCAGCTGGCCAAATTCGCTGCAGACAAACGGGTCAAGACACTGAAAAGCGGCAATGACAGTGCCATCAACCTGGCTACCGCATACGGCCTGATCGGTCCTGATACGAACCTGATCTTGGTACACGAACGCACTGCAGACCAAAAGGGCCAGGACATCCCCAACCTGCAGCAGATCCCGCAGATGGCCGTCGATGACGTCAATGACCTCGACATCCCCTGCCTCCTGCGAGACAGTCACGTTGACCGTGCAACGGTTAACGCAGCCGTAGGCGGTACGGGTATAGGGCTCTTCAGCAAGGTGCGTTCCTGTTTTTCCTTTGATGATGCCATGCCTTGCAAAGCGGGGAAAACTGCTTCCGCCAACATCGAACTGATGGAAGCAACCACACCTACAACCACGCCACTCGCCATCATGGAAGAGCTTGCCAAAGCCAACTGGCAGGATATCGGCGCATTGCGTGACATCATGGAAAAGCTCCCGGAAGAAGCACTGGACGCCTTGGCAGAAACCGGTATTGACCTGGCCAACGAAGTGGCTACCGCCCTAGCACTCCTGATCCATTGGCTGGCACCGAAAGTGTTGGATGAGATCCCGGAAACACTCCTTTTAACGGTCACACCACGCTTGGAGAAACTCCCCCAGGCAACACGCACTGCTGCCTTTGCCGCTTTGGAAGACGTCTTCCCCAACATTGGCGCTGAGAATTGGGATTGATTTGAGGTAGATGCCGCCTTGGTTATTCCTTGGCGGCATCTTTTGCTATTGACCTAGGCTCTTGATTTTCTGGCCGATCCGGTCAACGTTTTCGTTTTGTGCCGGTTTGTTTTCAGGCTTAACTTCCACCTTGCGGGTTTCAGAACGGTCTTCCGGTTTGGCTTCGGCATTAGCTGCCTGGCCCTCATCGGTATTGTCGACAGCAAGCGACTCAGACTTTAAGAGCACACGGCTGGAACGGATTTCAGAACCGACGATCGTATAGGTTGAGCGGATTGTCTCACGGACACCGTCATGTTCCTTCACGCTGTCAACCGACCAGCTGCGTCCGCCTTTGGCAAACTTCCATGTCTTACGGCCATCACCCGATTCGGCCACCACACCAGTACTGCTGGAAAGGATCCTGAATTCATTCGGTGTATTGGCATCGACTTCAACTGTGTAGGCATCAATACGGCCAGGACCTGTCGTACTGAAGGCATAGACATACAGGTTATAGAGGCTCGACCCCTTGACCGGCACTGCATTGACCTGTTTGAACTTCATGCACGCATTGCCTTCCGTTGCCCAGCAACCGTTCTTATACGTGCCTTCGCCATAACTCCTGTCAAAGACCTTGCGGGCAATTTCCTTCTGGTCACGGTCGGTCAGGATGACCGCCTTATTGTTCACCGGTTTGTCCTCGGTGGACTTGCCATCACCCCAAATGCTGCCCTTGAAGAACCAGCCTGCCACCACAATGACAAGGAGCACCACGACACCCCAGAAGACCTTCTTCATCGCGCCGCCACCGGATTCCTCGCTTTCCTCCACAGTACTTTGCCGCGCAAACGGTGAAGGCTTCGGTACCGGTTTGGGAGCCGGTGCAGGCGCGGCAACCGGTGATGTCACAACCGGCTTAGGTTCAGGCACAACAGGCTGCACCGTTTCTGTGACAACAGAAGGCGTAATCACAACCTGTTCCACTTTGACAGGCGCCTTTTCTGGAACGACAATGGGTTCGGCCACAACAGGGGTTACAGCTTCCGGTGTTTTTAGGGCATTTTCTGCAACATACTGGGCATAACCTTTAGGAGCTGGGATTTCTACAGCCGCTGCCGGCACATCGGTTGGGATACCAGATGCTTTAACCGCTTTTTCAAGCCCAACATCACGCAAAATGCCTAAATCGGACTTGGCCTTAGGATGGCCATTGTCAGCCGCTTTACCGATCCAGATATAAGCCAGGCGGATGTCCTGGGCAACGCCAACACCATTCAAGTAGCGCATGCCAAGGCGGTACTGCGCATCAGCGTCCCCCTGTGCTGCCAGCCCGTAAAGGCGATACAGTTCTAATGTCTGTTTTTCCATACTGTCTTCAAAACCCTTTTCCTGGCTACCGTTGTGGCTTTATTCCATTGCTCCATCCAAAATCAATAGGTATAAGGATTCCGCATCGGAATGACATATTCTCCCAGATCCTTCTTAAAGTTGATCAGGATGCTTTCACCCTGCTTCTGGGAACCATTGCGTATACCGCTGACGGTCAAGCGGATTGGATACATACCGCTACCGGTCTCTTCAATCTTAACCGTCCCCTTCAGGTCAATGGACTGGCGGGCATTGGCTATATGGCCATTGACGTTACGCAAGTCCAACATTTCAAAGGAAGTCGGGATGTACCCCACATTCTTGATGCTGCCTTCATCCGGCATAAACAGGATAATGCCCGAATCGGTCTCACCTAAGCTGTTGTTTTCAATCTCACCCTGCCAACCCCAGACATCATCGCGGCCGAGTTTGACGAAATGCCAGCTCTCCGGCGGTTCATCGCCACTGCCTGCCGTCACAAACGGGTTCTTCGCGACCGTCGTATAGTTCGACGCAAACTGTGGTTCCAGTACAAACATCCCGATAATGCCATCGGCAATATTACTATCACTAGCCATACGACCGGTTGCCAGCACATAAATACGTGTCCCTTCCCAAGTCTTCACCGCATCAACACGGTTGACCTTGAAACAGAATTCCGTCCCACCACTGCGCGACGCCCAACAGCCCAGCTTCGCATCAAAGCGGCCATAACTGCTGTCCATCAGGTCTTCAACCATGCTACTGATACTGGATTTGCTGACATCTACAGGACGGCTCTTCGTCGCATGGATATGAACCAGTTTCGAAACATCACGCAGTTCACTGCCTGCACTTATCAAACGGTCAAAGCGCCCGATACAATGCCCAATGCCAACAACCATGACAAACACCACAATGGCACCCAAAACCGTACAGACCTTATGGAAGCGCGCGTTGTTGAAACCAATGATCAGGCGGTCCAAAATGCCTGGTTTTTCCCGGTTGATGACCGTATCTTCAAAACCAATACCCTGATTGCGTGGCTCAAGCAGGTAGGATGTCGTCATCGAAACACCAGCTACCTGATCTGTCTCCGGTTGTGGAACGTAAGGTGGGATCGGTTCTGAATACGCAGGCGCTTGCGGCACATAGCCAATAGGCTGCCCTGCTGGCGGTGTTGGATGCCCTTCAATCAAATACTGGGTACCGCACGGTGAGGCACCAGGCGTAGTAGGCCTTGGTACAAATGTTTTCCTTGGCAGCGGCGTGTACTCAGGGACAAGCAGATGTGCAGGCAGCGGCTTAAAGGCAGGGACAGGGGCAGGTTCAGGCGCTGTGACAGGTTCTGGCACCGCTTCCTGAACAGGTGCGCCCTGCGCTTTGGCCGCCTCCTGCTGCAAGGCTTGGTCTTTCAGCCACTGAAGGATCCCTTCGGTATCAAGGAGGGCTGACTCTTCAACCCATTGGAGTTCCCGGGCAGCAGTAGCAAAACCTAACGAAGCTGATTTGGAAAGCCAGAATTTAGCCAGGAAGGTATTACGCCCAACGCCCATGCCATTTAAAAAACAGAGCCCCAACTGGTACTGCGCCAAAGCGTCACCAGCCTCGGCTTTCGCATAAAGCGCAAGGAACCCGGTTTCTGGGGTGTTTTCTATCTGGCGGTTTTCCACTTAAATCCTGTCTTCAGTGCCTGTCTTGCCTGAATGGGTTTGCTATGTGCCCATGATCCGGCTGCTGTTGCCCAACGTGCGTTTCCTGGTCCAGCTTCGGTTTACGCTTCTTCCAACCTGACCACGCAATCCAAACGCCGATAGCAAAAACAACAGCAGTAACCACCACATCAAGCCGGTGGTAACGCATACTGCAGACAGCGCCTAAAAACCCTGCAATGCCTGCCGCAACCAAAATGTCCAGCCAAAGGGGCCTGACTGTCGTCTGTCCGCGGTGCATAAACCGCCAGATCAGGTACCCTAGGAACCAGACACAGAAAAACAAGAATGCGCGGAAAAAACCTTTTGCCAGCGCATTCATCACAATGTTGAGCATTCTGAATACCTCTGGGTGCAAAGTATAGCATCACCCACTAAGTCATCCCTGAAACGGCCTGTCTGGATACGCACAACCCCATGCAAAAATGTTGTGAAAAAGGCAGTTGAACACACGCTATCCGCCCGAAACGGACATTGTCCCTATCAGCTATACGGCCTCATCCTCTGGGATTTCGACGATGTCTGCCGCATCAATCCCCTCTGCGATACCGGCTGAAGGGTTCTTTGATGCAATATGCGAAATGCACTGTTCCAGCCACACACGCGTGATTTTATCGGTGTCAACCGCGGAGACCGAGCGCTTCAAAAGCTTCGTCAGCCGCTTGACCATAGCACCCCAATAAGGTGGCCACTCATTGCTCCCCTGCCAACGCATCCGTTTAGCCAGACTGAACTGGACATCCAATGACCATCTCACCGCAGAAGGGTCGTCTGTCCCATCATACTTTTTCGCCCATTCCAAGAGCAGGTTGTCTTTCAGCAGTTTCTTGGTAAAGGTCGCCCACAGTTTGCCGTTGACCCATAGTGCTGGGCGGTTGGGGATGATGACATCCCGGGCCGACTGGTCGATCACCGCCATGATGACACGGTCGACCGGGTAAATCTCAATCGTCGTCTGACCGCTCCCGGCATTGCCTACCGTCAAGCTGAAATTGGAAATGGTCTCTGCTGGATAACGGAGGCTGCTCCTGCCAAAGTCCTTCTGGCAATCATGGCACCAATAGTCGAAAGAGCCGTCTTTTTTCTTGCCCTTCTTGATCCTCACTCGCCCCTTTTCAACGTCGTTGAAGAGTTTCTCAGTAAAGATATGCTTGCCCCACCGGTTTTCGGCAATACGCTTGCTGCCGCATCTCGGACAGATGATTTTTGTCATTTCAGCTCCAAATTCCAAACTGAGCCAACAATAGCCAACCAAAGGTTTTTTTTCAAGTACCTGGCACACAATGTACCCGGCAAGATACAGTCTCGATGCCCGCCAGATACCGCTATAATCACGGCAAAACAACCGACCCCACCCCATGCAAGGAATCGGTACTTAAGATGACAGAGACAAGAAATAAAACCCAGGAGAAAAGATGCTGCCACAGGTTCCTGAAAGGCTGACCTATGAAGGGAAACGGCTTGACCTGCCTTTTGAACAGCCGCTTGAAGCTTGGTTTGAACAGAGCGGAAACCGGCCTGACTTTGCCGTCCCACATACCGCCTTATGGCGGGGTTATGTCGCTTCGTGGGAATTAAGAGAAGGGAAACTCTACCTGACTGGCATTGAAGGGATGCTCACCAACGGGCGGCAAGCCACCCTCCAGACAGTATTCCCTGATACAACGGGCGATATCTTTGCCCACTGGTATTCCGGATCCTTCAGGCTGCCCGAAGGGGAGTTGCCCGGCACCATCTGTATCGGTTACTCCCCTGTCTATGGCCGCTACCTGGTGCTGACAATTGAAAACGGCATCCTTATCTCAAGCCATCATGAGACCGATGACGAACTTGGCAATTATGGGGTTTAGCGAAAAAAATCCATGAAAAACAAAGCAGATTCTGATGTCAGCACGCAACAGATAGAACCAGCAGGCTAGACCGTTTCCATCCTTTTATTGACATAAATCAATAAAAGAGAACATTCTTCCACTTTTTATTGAAACACCCCTTGCGTTTCTGCATAATCAGGATACCTATTCAAGTTTTGTATTTTTTTGCCATGCCCATGCGGCATGGCATTTTTTTGGTGCATCCTGAAAACACCGCCGCAATAGGCAAGCAGAATCAGGTGAAATTCATGATGGCAAAGGCAATCAATGCGCCAATTGCCGTTGAAATCGCCGCCATCACCAAGTACATCTTGCGCGCCCCAGCCGGCACGGTAGCAGTGCAGCCTGCCGACATATATTCTTGGAATTCTTCGGTTTCGACCTTCTGAACCTTTTCATCAGGCGTTGCTTCAACAACCGGATAGATGCCTTCAGCTGGAACCAATTCCGGCGGCATAAGGATCGGCCCGCAGGCACACATCCCCTGGGGCACTTCAGCGGCAGTAAAAAAAGTGGTTGTTTTCATGGGTTTTGCGCAACAAGTCGGTCATTTGCTTCAGAACCGTATTATATCGACAACACCGCAGGTAACGCACTGACCTGCGGCAAGAATTTACGTCACATCCACCCGATAAGTCCCGTGAAACTCTGGGATTTATGCCCTGCCAATGATAAAATAGAAGGCTCATTTAACCCAACTGCCGCCAGAATCCCATGTCCCAAGATGCCCTCAAGCTTTCCGTCGCCCGTGCAGCCCTAAAATATGTTCCTGAAGGCCAGGTCATCGGCGTCGGCACCGGTTCGACCGCCAATTTTTTCATTGATGAGCTGGCATCTATCAAAGACAGGATAGCAGGCGCTGTCGCTTCTTCCGAAGCAACCGCAGCGCGCCTGGCTTCACATGGCATCAAAGTATTGGGACTCGATGAAATCGACGCACCACTGCCCATCTATATCGATGGGGCTGATGAAATCACCCCGCAAGGTGCCATGATCAAAGGCGGCGGTGGCGCTTTGACCCGCGAAAAGATTGTCGCATCCGTTGCAAAAGCCTTTATCTGCATCGCCGATGGGTCGAAGCTCGTTGACCGTTTAGGGCACTTCCCACTGCCCATTGAAGTCATTCCCATGGCATACAAACCCGTCAGCCAAGTGATTGCCCGCACCTATGGCGGACAACCCACACTGCGCATGCGCGACGGTAAGCCTTTTGTGACAGACAACGGCAACTACATTCTAGATATTTCAGGGCTGACCATTGACGCACCACAAACCATGGAAGCTGAAATCAACCAGCTCGCCGGTGTCGTAACCGTCGGCCTTTTCGCCCAAAAGGGCGCCAGCATCTGCCTTTTAGGTACCGCAGATGGTGTGAAAACCCTGGATTTTTCCAGCAAGGATAATTGATAAAGATTTGCGCCGCATGATAGCGGCCATGGCCTGGCACTGTCTGCCAAGCCCACAGGAATACTGATAATACTGATGAAGGCTTTTTTTAAGAAACTGTTGACTGTTGCGTGCACAAGCTGCCTGTGTGCCCTCGCACCAGAGCTTGCAGCCCGTGACATTTCGCTCCCCAAGTACAGTTGGGACTCCAAGCTCGGCTCGTTCCATACCAATACGTACGCTGATAACGCCGGCATCCAGAACGACCCACTGACTGAAATCCTGTCAGTGAGCGCCGTCGATGTCTGGGGACGCATCCGTTCCGGCTTTGGCATCCCGGCACTCGACAACAACCTGGTGAACGTCCACGAACGCTACTACGCCAAACGGGGGGAATACTTCCAGCGGACAACCAAGCGCGCTGAACGCTACCTGTTCCATATCGTCCAAGAATGTGAACGCCGCGGTATGCCGACGGAACTGGCACTTTTACCTTTCATTGAATCGTCATTCAACCCGCATGCCCATTCCCCGGCAAAAGCCGAAGGCCTCTGGCAGTTCATCCCGAGCACCGGCAAACAGTATAGCCTCTCGCAGAACACATTCCAGGACAAGCGCCGTGACATCATTGCGTCAACGGATGCGGCCTTGACTTACCTGCAGCGCCTGTATGACATGTTCGGCGACTGGCACCTGGCCCTGTCTTCCTACAACTGGGGAGAAGGCAACGTCATGCGCGCCACCCGCAAGGCGGAAGCAGCGGGACGCGAGATTTCTTTCAACGGCATCTTCCCTTATATGCCGGCTGAAACGCGCAACTATGTACCGAAGCTTTTAGCCGTCAAGAACCTGGTTGCACGCCCAAACCTTTACGGCATCCACCTGCCAGACATTGAAAACCAGCCTTACTTCGTCAAAATCGGTAAGACAAAGGACATTGACGTAGCCGTTGCCGCCAAGCTGGCTGAAATGCCGCTGGATGACTTCAAGGCCCTGAACCCACAGTACCGCTATGTGATCCCTGGCGGCAATTCCGTCCATATCCTGCTGCCAAAAGACAAGGCACGGCGATTCCAACGCAACCTCTTAGGCTGGTCCCGCCCCCTGTCGTCTTGGACCTCGTACCAGGTCACCGATGCACGGGAACGCATTGAAGACATTGCACAGAAATTAGGCGTATCGCCGGATGCCATCCGTCAGGCCAACAACATCCCTTACCGCAAGGCATTGAAATTTGGCTCCACCATCCTGGTACCCCGGACGGCGAGCTTCAACAAGGATATCGCACCAGGTGTACTGGATAACGCCTATATCGCTTACGCGGCAGACTACAAACCAACCCCACCACCAGTTGAGGAACAGCCCAGTGTGGATGAAACCGTCGACCTGCGGCCTTCTTCCCGGATGAAACCGGTTGACATCCTTAAGGAACAGCCAAAATACAACGTAGAATCCCCGGCACGGCGTGCAAGCTGGACATCAGCTGCCGCTGCACCGAAGAGCAATGCCGCGTTTACAGCCACCAAGAAACCGGATGTCGTTGTTGTCAGGAAAGCAGACAACCGGAAAAAACAGGAAAATACCTGGAAAAAACCGGACAACACCCAAAAAGGTACAGACAAACGCAAGGGGCATGAGAAAGATTACAGCAGGTCAACGGACACCCGCCACAGCCGCCATGACACACGCGCAACCAACAAGGTCGAGTCCAAACCGATGAAGGGGCATCAATCCGTCAAAGCGGCACCACAGAAAAGCGACCATCGTACAGTCCCCCAAAAAGGGAGTGCCGACAACAGGCATAAAGCAGCAGCACCACAGGCAAAACAGTCTGCCGTCAAGATGGTGACTTATGCTAAAGGTGGGCACAGTGCGCCAGCACCAGCTAAGGCGCCCGCTAAAAAGGATGTGGCAAAAAACCGCAAAAGATAAGGTAAAATTCGCTTATAGGCATATTCACGCGCATTTGGGTGTAGAATTCACCGACTTTGGCATGTTTTTCCAAGAGGGGAACCATGCCTAATCCGCCGGATTCTTAACAAAGCGCATCCGACGACCAACAAAATAAAAAGGTAAAACGTTTTTTATTGGAGACAGGCATGGCTTTTCTTGAAGGCAAAAAGATTCTGATCACTGGGGTTCTGTCTAACCGTTCCATCGCTTGGGGCATTGCAGAAGCATGCCATCGTGAAGGTGCGGAGCTGGCATTCACCTATGTTGGCGAGCGATTCAAAGACAGGGTTACCGCCTTTGCCAAGGAACTCGGCAGCAGCATGGTTTATGAATGCGACGTCAGCAAAGATGAACACATTGAACAAGTATTTGCCGAAGTTGCCAAGGAATGGGGAAGCTTGGACGGCCTGGTTCACTCCATCGGTTTTGCACCCCGTGAAGCGATTGCCGGTGACTTCTTCGACGGCCTGTCCCGCGAAAACTTCCGTATTGCACATGACATCTCGGCATACAGCTACCCAGCACTCGTCAAAGCAGCCCGCCCCCTGTTCAATCCAGGTGCCGCCTGCCTCGCACTGACCTACCTGGGTTCCATCCGCGCCATCCCATACTACAACACGATGGGCTTGGCCAAGGCATCCCTCGAAGCAACCGTACGCTATATGGCAGAATCCTTGGGTAAGAAAGGTGTCCGTGTCAACGCGATTTCCGCAGGCCCTGTCAGGACGATTGCCGCCAGCGGCATCAAGGACTTCAACATCCTCCTGAACTTCGTTGCCAAGAATGCCCCTCTGCGCCGCAATGTAACGATTGAAGAAATCGGCAATGTCGCTGCCTTCCTGCTGTCTGACCTGGCTTCCGGCATCACCGGTGAAATTACCTATGTTGACGGTGGCTTCTCACACGTCATGGGCCTGAATACCGACGGCGTCGTCGCAAGCAAAGGCTGATTGACTGACCACTATTATTAGCAAAAAGGCGCTGCCGGTTTGGTCAGCGCCTTTTTCTATTCCCGTGCAAGCCACGGCTCTATTTATTCTTTTTCTCTTCCTTGATCTCTTCCTTCCACGCCCTTTCATACGCATCAATCAGTGAATGCTCATAGAAAGTCGTATCCTTTTCGCTACGGGCAATCTTAAGCTGTTCCACCGCTGCCTCATTCATCTGCATCAGGTGGTAATACTCACCCATCGCCAAGTGGCTTGCCCCTATCTTTCCCATACCCGCATAGACTTCGGCACTCTTCTTGCGCAACCCGGCATCTTCAGGATAGCGGCGCGTCATCTTACGGATGAACCGCTGGCATTCATCATAACGTTTCGCCTTGGCCAGCGCTTCGATATGCAGGTTGGACATCGCCTTCGAGGACGGGAAATGGTCAATTGCATTATGTGTAATCCGCACTGCATCGGCCGCATTGCCCTTTTGGATCGCAATCTGTACTGCCAGGACATTGAGTGGTGAACTCTGGCGGTTGACGGTCTCACTGAACATCTTGCGGGCCACATCGAGGCGTTGCTGTGCCAGGTCCGGCTGTTTGCGTTCCAACGCCACCAAAGCCAAGCCATAATAACCCGCTGCAATCTGGTAGCGTGTGCCATTTTTCACCTGTTCGGCAAAATAGCGTTCCACCTCATAGAGCCCACCGCCCATATCACCCTGCACGACTCGCGCCTTGGCACGAATCAGTTGGAAGTCGGCACTGTCGACATGCTGGCGGTACGGTTCATGCATCGCACGGGCCTGCACATCAGCAATACGGTCTGACGTCAACGGGTGGGTCCGCAGGTATTGCGAAGGCGCATCGTTGTAAAGCCTGTTCGAATGCTGCATCTTCGCAAAGAACCCCGCCATATCGTTGACATCAAACCCGGCATGTTTCAGGATCTGATACCCAACACGATCCGCTTCCTTTTCAGCTTCACGCGTGAAATTGATCTGTTTCTGGATTGCCACCCCCTGGCCTGCCAGTAGAGTACCCAGTGCGGCATCCGTCCCGCCCCCTGCTGCCGCCACGAGAAGCCCCAAGGCAGCAGAAGCAATCGGAATCATGATGTCATTTTGGGACGAGGCAATCATGCGCGCGATATGGCGCTGCGAGACGTGCCCGATTTCGTGTGAGAGGACGGATGCCAGTTCCGACTCCGTCTCAGTCGCCAGAATCAATCCTGTATGTACACCAATGAAACCACCCGGTAATGCGAATGCATTCAAGGTGCGGTCTTTAACCCCAAAGAACGTGAAGTCGTTGACCAGTTCACCACGGATCGTCGGATCTGCCGCAATCAAGCGGTTGCCCAGCGTGAACAGGTATTCGTTCAAGACATCATCCTTCACATAAGCCGGGTCCTGCTCAATCTGAACCATGATGTAACGGCCAAGCTTATATTCCTGAATCGGCGTCAAAGCTGTGCGCGCATCGTCACCGATACTGGGTACCTGGCTGACCTGCGCCAGGGCAGGCGCTACCACCTGCAGGGAAAATGCTGCCAAAACAGGCAACACAAGACGCCGCAGAACCTTGGAGAACCTTTGCGATGCTTTGGGATGGGATGGGGTATGTTTTTGCATGGTGATATGATAACGCCTTGGAGACCATTTACAGGCGAATTTTCATGACAGAGCATCCTTCCCGCACTGATGACACCCTGGCACTGTCGCATTTTGATGAATCCGGACAAGCCCATATGGTGGATGTCGCCCCAAAAAACGACACACACCGCGTGGCCATTGCAAGCGGCACCATCCATATGAAGCCGGAAACCTTATCTGTCATTGTCAACCGGACGGCCGATAAGGGAGATGTCTTGGGCATTGCACGCATTGCCGCCATCATGGGCGCCAAGCAGACGGCCAACCTCATCCCCCTGTGCCATCCGATTGCACTGACCCGCGTGACAGTAGACTTCCAGGTTGGCACCAACACCATCGAATGCCGTGCACAAACGGAGACTGTCGGGAAAACCGGTGTCGAGATGGAAGCCTTGACTGCCGTGCAGGTCGGGCTTTTAACGATTTATGACATGCTCAAAGCCATTGACAGGGGCATGCGGATTACCGATGTCCGGCTGCTGGAAAAGAAAGGCGGCAAATCCGGCCTCTGGCAGGCGTCCTGAAAGGATACCGTTCAGTGTAAACTGACTTCTTCCTCAATCAGGTCTTCGGGCATCTCAGCGTGGACGAGTTCGCCCTTCGTATCGGCAAAAAGCGGTGCGCCACAGTCATCACAATACTCGGTGACAAAACGCTGGACAGGGCTCCGCTTGTAAGTAACATTCAAGTTCCGCAAGATGCCAAAAATCTCCATCAGCTGAGACCCACCCTTGCCCTTGCTGGCGGCAGGATGCGATTCCAAAAGTACCGGCAGATGCACACCTGAGAGTTCCTCAACACCGAATACCGGCCAGACCGTCCCATAGACAACCTTACTGTTCCTGACATCGTAGAAACCAATCCGGTATTCCTCAACCTGGTTGCTTTCACGGTCATGTCCAAAGCCACTGACAACCGCCCCCAACTGTTCCGGCATCAGCTGCAGTTTTTTCCAGAGGTAATAAACAGCGGCCCTAAGTGTTGCTGGACGGATTTCCTGCTCGGTGTTCCGGCATGTGTTGAAAAAGCCGCCCGGCAGTAAAAGCTCGAGGCTGCAGCCTGGCATGACCTGAGCCAAAAGCGGCTCCGCCAGCTTCTGCCATTGCGCCAACGCTTTGTCCTTGCGCGCTTCCATCCCCATCGGATGGCTGACATCCTGCCAGGAAAACAGGGGGTTGCCGGCTTCAACCATGACACCGGCAACCAGGTAACGGGCATCTGCCATGAAAGAAGGCACTTCCGCCTGACTGTAAGACAGTTTGCAGGGTTTCCCTTTTTCGATGGCATCGATGAAACGCTGCGCCAGTTTGTAGACAGCAATGGGATCCACAGGCATGCGATCAACCGTATACAGTTCCGGCGCCAGACAGAGCCTTGCCCCTTCAGACAAGAGCGTCTTAGCGAAACCATCACGCAGCGCATTGTAAACCAGCGTATCAAGGGAGCCTGCCGGGATGGTGTACTGCGTTGTCGCCACGATAGGAATGGCGACGAGTAAAAACTGGTATTGGTTCCCTTGATCCCCTTCAACAACAGCAGATTCACAATAAGCTTCAACCACCTCCAAGAGGCAGTTGTACGCATCCATATCGGTATTGAAGAGATACTCCCCCGCAGCATTCAGCACACCAAAGCGGTCATGCTGCACATGGCCTGCCACCATCTCAAGGAGCCCCTGCCTGATGTTTTCGCTCTCGAGGTAGCTCGACGCATAAAACATTTCCTTTGCTAGGGCAACCAACCGCTTGGGAGCAATCTGTAAGACAGGGGATTTTTCGGGTGTATCGAGCATGATCAGAGAAATCAATCCTTTGCCTGCGCACCTCGTTACAACGGCAACAGGCAAAAAAAATCCCCTAAGGGACTCTTGGAAAATCATTGGCATCCCCAAGCGGATTCGAACCGCTGTTCCCACCGTGAAAGGGTGGTGTCCTAGGCCTCTAGACGATGGGGACACAGTTTCTTCCTTGGTGGAGGTAAGCGGGATCGAACCGCTGACCTCTTGCATGCCATGCAAGCGCTCTCCCAGCTGAGCTATACCCCCACGAAGAAAGGAGATTATAACAGTCTCCCTACTCCCTTAGCAAGGAAAACAATGGAAAGTACGCCAAAAACCACACGGCCTGCTTAAAGCAGGACACATAGCCTCTTTGGAATGGCTTAAAGATCCTTCAAACGCGACAAAACCGTTTCACGGCCAAAGAGACACACCACCGCATCAATGGACGGCGTGTGCAGTTCCCCCGTCAACAGCAGACGCAACGGCATGGCGACCTGCGGCATCTTCATCTTGCGCTGCTTTAAGATACCCTTCATCATCGCCTTCAAGGCATCGCGGTTCCAGTCAATGGTTTCAATGTTTGCCGCATATTCCTTCAGGGCTTCACGGGACGCATCGGTCAAGTGTTCTTTCAGGACTTCAGGGTCAGGATCTGGCTTGCCATAGAAAATCAGGCAGGACTGCGCCAGTTCATTGACGGTCGATGCCCTATCCTTCATCAGGCCAATCACATCAACCAAGGCGGGGCCTGTTGTCAGATCCACACCCAACTGATCAAGCTGGGGTTTGACCAGTGCTTCAAGGCGCGCATTGTCGGCTTCACGGATATAGTGGTTGTTGAGCCAGTTGAGTTTTTCCGTATTGAACTGGGCTGCTGCTGAAGACAGGTGGTCAAAGTCAAACCATTCGCAGAATTGGTCCATCGAGAAGACTTCATCATCCCCGTGGCTCCAGCCTAAGCGTGCTAGATAATTGAGCATCGCTTCTGGCAGGTAACCAGCCTTTGGATATTCCATGACTGAAACTGCCCCATGGCGCTTGGAAAGTTTCTCCCCATCGTCACCCAAAATCATCGGGAGGTGGGCGTATTCAGGGACAGGCGCACCCAAGGCTTTCAGCATATTGATCTGGCGTGGCGTATTGTTGACATGGTCGTCACCACGGATGACATGGGTAATCCCCATATCCCAGTCGTCAATCACCACACAGAAGTTGTACGTTGGTGTGCCGTCTGAACGCGCAATAATCAGGTCATCCAACTGGCTGTTGGCAATCGTAATCGACCCTTTAACCCTGTCGTTCCAGGTCACTTCACCATCAGTTGGGTTACGGAACCGGACAACAGGACGTACGCCTTCCGGTACGGGTGGCAATGTCTTGCCGGGTTCAGGACGCCAAGTCCCATCGTAACGCGGAATCTCACCGGCTGCCTTCTGACGTTCGCGCATCGCGTCGAGTTCTTCAGGCGAGCAGTAACAATAGTAAGCCGTCCCATCAGCAAGCATCTTCGCAATCACCTCACGGTAACGGTCCATACGCTTCATCTGGTAGAAAGGCCCTTCGTCGTGCTGGAGCCCCAACCACTGCATACCATCAATGATGGCCTGCACAGCTGCCTCTGTGGAACGTTCTACGTCCGTATCTTCAATACGCAGGATGAATTTACCGTTATGGTGGCGGGCATATGCCCAGGAATAAAGTGCAGTACGTGCACCGCCCAGATGCAGGAAACCTGTCGGGCTCGGTGCGAATCGGGTTCTGACAGTCATCTTCTGTCCCATATCAAGTCAAAAAGAAACGGGTATTTTACCGCACGCGGCTTAAATACTAAATATCCGCGCCCCACACGAGCTATGCTATCCTTGTTATCTGCCAACCTGTCCTGCCGCTACTGGATATGGCTTAAGAAAAGGACCTGACTGTGGAAAACCGCTCGCACGCCATTGCCACTTTACTGTTCACCTCCATCCTGGGGGCGGTCATCATTTTCCTTTTCCTTTACTTCGGCCACGACAAATCGGAATATGTGCCCTATAAGATTGTCACAGAGCATCCGGTCGGCAGCCTCAACCGGGGCGGCAAGGTCAAACTGAACGGCATCGCCATTGGCAAAGTCACAGACTTAGGTTTCAGCAAAGAGACGCCCGGCATGATCGCCATCTCTATGGAAGTGAAGAGAGACGCACCGATCACCAAAGGTACAACGGCTGCCATTGATTACCAACCCGTCACCGGCATCTCATCCATTGCCCTGACCAGCAGCAGTGAGAACACGGAAAAGCTGGCGACCTCCGAAGATTCACCGGGACTGATTCCAATGACAGGCGGCGCCTACCGGACTGTCACAACACGGGGAATACAGATTATCCGCGAAGTCAACGAAGTGACCCGTGCCCTGGCAACACTCTTGGACGGCCATCACAACAAGCTCATTTTTGCGACCATCAAAGACTTAAGCAGACGTTCCAAGGGCTGGGCCGAAGCCCCTTGGTACATCTATGCGGCTTCGGTTGACGCACCGCGAAAGCTCCATGAAGGACATGAGACCGTCAAGACACTGTCCCAACTGGCCGTGGACGTCAAGAAGGTCTCCGAAATGGCCGATAAGCTGATTACCGAAAAACTGAAATCCGACGACATCGAGCATCTGGAAAAAATTGCCAGCGACTCACGTGCGACCCTAAACAGCATCAACCGATTCATGGGCGAATACCGGCGTGGGATGAACTCCCCACTGATTAGGCGTGAAATGACCAAAGGCCCTGGCGAATAAAAGCGCATCGGCCAAACAACCGTACCCTCTGGCATTCGACGGCTACCCAAGCAAAAAGCCCCCCACCCCAGCATGGCGCAATAACCACGCCGCGCCAAAGCCCAGCATCTTGCAGAACAGAACATATGCAGACGGACTGCAGCTCCTATAGTTCATAGAAAGGGTTTTGAACTGGCAGACACCGTCTGCACAATCCACCAGCAAACAGCGCCTAAAACCCTCCAGAGGAGCACCTGAACCGATGTTATGACTTGGTCAGACAGCTCCCCTACCGTGTCACAAGAAAAGGCAGGCATCTGCACTGAGCCATGGAAGAATACATCGAAGTGGCATCCAGACTGGGACGCCTTACCGCAACACAGCCCATACCTGTCCCGGCAGTACAAAAGGCAGGCACAAATAACAAGCGCTGGCAAAAGGCCAGCGCAAAAGAAAATCCCCACAGTCCTTAAACCATGGGGATTTCAATTTTCGACAGTCCGGGTGTTTAAGACTGTACTTGAAACTTAAGATATTCTGCTATATGAACATCTTAGCGGTCTGGATCGCCGTCATCGCAACACCGTATGCCAATGGGATACCCACGAACAACCAACGGAGGATGAACATACCCATACCGACTTCTTCCTTACCGGTAACAACACCTTCAGCCATAGCAGCTTTGATCTTGTCTTCCAGCAGTGCTTTTTCAGCAGCAAACTCTTCTGGAGTCATATGCCACTTAGGATTGACTGGACGGATCAACGTAATGAATACGATTTCCAGAACCAGCAGGCCAGCCATACAGTACAGGGTCATGGAGTATGCAGCAGCCTTTGCAACACCAGCGTTCAACTGCATTTCGCGGAGAACGTTAATGAACAGAGGAGACAGCAGACCAGCAGCAGACCAAGCAGTCAGGACACGGCCGTGGATAGCACCAACGAACTGCTGACCATACAGGTCGTTCAGGTAAGCAGGGATAACTGCATAACCGCCACCGTAGAAGGAGACGCAGACGCAGGTAACCAGCAGGAACAACAGCAGGTTCAGGGATGCAGCCAAGCCTGGCAGGGAAGCGTACATTGCAGCGCCACCAGCGGCGAAGATGTAGTAAACCCAACGACGGCCAATCTTATCGGACAGGGATGCCCAAACGAAACGACCCAGAATGTTGAACAGGGACAGCAAGCCAGCAAAACCTGCTGCAATCATAGCAACCTGGCCTTTCTGTGCATCGGTCAGATCGTCGAACTTGACGCCTGGCAGATGGATCAGGTCACCAGCGAACACTTCCTGCAGCAGTGGGGATGCCATAGCCAGAACACCGATACCAGCAGCGATGTTCAGGAACAGCATGCACCAGCAGCACCAGAACTGAGGGGTGCGAACTGCGCTTGCAGTGGTAACGTTGAATGCGCTAGAAACATTCTTCTTAGGATCTGGTTCCCAACCAGCTGGCTTGTAGCCTGGAGGTGGGACACGGATGGTGAAGCAACCGGCCAACATGAAGACGGTGTAAACGCAACCCAGAACGGCGAAAGTCTGCCACAGACCAACGGAAGTGGAAGTACCGAACCAGGAAATCAGCTGCTGTGCGAAAGGAGAACCGCACATTGCGCCACCACCGAAACCTGCAACAGCCATACCAGTTGCCATACCGACGCGGTCAGGGAACCAACGGATCAGCGTAGAAACAGGTGTGATGTAACCCAAGCCAAGCCCGATACCACCGATGACTGATGCAGCCCATGCCAGCCACAGCTGGTGGATAACCATAGAAACAGCCATCAGGAAGAAGAAGGAGCAGAAGCAGATGCAGGAATACAGACCGCAACGGCGAGGACCTGCGTGTTCGAGCCAGTTACCGAAGATAGCTGTGGTAGTACCCAGCATCAGGAACAAAATAGAGAACACAACAGAACACAGGACAACTTTCCAGTCACATTCTGTGGTAAACAGAACACTGAACCAACTCATGTCCGCAGGACATGCCTTAGATTTACCCAGCCCTTCAGCCACACCGATGGCCTTGGACATTGGCAGCCAGAACACCGACATACCGTAGCCCATACCAACGCACAGATGGATCATCAGGGCAGACGTAGGAACCAGCCAGCGATTGTAACCTTCGCCGGCGACGGTATACGCCTTATCAAGTTTTGATGCCATTCGTAGGACTCCTTACACCCTAAAAAACAACGATTTCAAAAAATCTGCCTTAGCTTTCTATGTTTCTGTCTTGCACACATAGACGCATCCGATCAGGATAGACTATTATCTCTACATTCTCAATGCGTTTCGTGCAAAAAAAACACCGAAATCTTTGAGTTTCTTTTTCAAGAAACAAAAAAACCACAGAAAGTGGGGGCATATGTACAAAGTTTCCATTGAACCGCACTGGCGAATTTCACACGACCGGAAGCAGGCATTGGACACTGCCATGCTGTTGAAGCTGCTGGACTCCATCCAGAACACTGGCACAATCCTCCAGGCTGCCAAAGAGATGAAACTGTCTTATCGGCACGCATGGGGACTGTTAAGGGAAGCAGAAACCGCTTTTGGCACCCCACTACTTGAAAAAAACCGGGGGCGCGGTACAAACCTCACCCGTTTTGCCAGCACCCTCCTCTGGGCAGACAAACGCATCTCTGCCCGCCTTTCAGCCATCCTCGAATCCCTCTCTTCCGAACTCGAAATCGAACTCGCCAAAAGCGTCTATACCTACCTTCAATCGCTGCGCCTGTGTGCCAGCCATGGCTTTGCCGTCTCAACCCTGATGGAAAACATCATCCAGAAAGACCTCTCGGTCAACCTGCGCTACCAAAACAGTATGGAAGCGTTGGCCTCCCTGGCACAGGGTGACTGTGAAATTGCCGGCTTCCACCTGCCCGTCATCATTGAAGATGAAAAGGCACTAAAACCATTCCAGCGTTACCTGTCCAATGACGCACACCTTCTGATCCATTTGGCGAACCTGGAACAGGGCCTTCTGATTGCACGCGGGAACCCCAAACGGATCCTCTCCTTCAGGGATTTGACGAAAGACAACGTCCGCTTCGTCAACCGGCAGAACGGCTCCAGTACACGCCAGATTTTTGAGGCGCTCCTAAAGAAAACAGGAATTGATTCATCAAAGATTAATGGCTTTGAGACCACAGAATTCACCCATGCGGCTGTTGCCGCCTACATTGCCAGCAACATGGCCGACGTGGGTTTTGGCGTAGAGACTGCCGCACGCCGCTTTGGGCTGGACTTTGTGCCGCTGATTAAAGAACGTTACTTCTTCGCCATCCCCAAGGACATGATCCAGAACCCCACGATGCGCGAAATCCTGTCTATCATGACAAGTGAGAGTTTTGCACGGGAAATCAACCAGTTGGGTGGCTATGATGCGACGGAGACCGGACACATCTTCTCGGTCAACGACATCATACGGATCACGCCACCCAAAACAAAACGGACGGCTAACGCCGCCTGACCCCGCTATCCCACCACCTTGATCGGCGGGAAAATGCCCGTCCTGTCCCTGGGCTTCATCGCAATGATGCCGGTCAAGCGGTGTGCCATGTCCCTGAAAATCCGGGCCATCAAGCCATCGGGTTCCGCAGCAACAGCAGGCAGCCCCCCATCGGTCTGCGCACATAAGGCGGCATTGATCGGGATTTGCCCCAAGGATGGCACGCCATAAGCCTCACTCATGCGTTTACCGCCATCCTGGCCAAAGATATGGGTAACTTCCCCACAGCAGGGGCATACCCAGGCACTCATGTTCTCAATGATGCCCAAGACATCGACATGCATCTTCTGGAACATCATCAGGCCTTTTTTCGCATCAAGGACTGCGACTTCCTGCGGGGTAGTCACAACAACCGCACCGGTAATCGGTGCCTTTTGTGAGAGCGTCAACTGCACATCACCCGTACCTGGTGGCATGTCAATCAAGAGGTAATCAAGATCCTTCCAGGCGGTCTGCTCCAAGAGCTGCATCAGCGCCTGTGTTGCCATCGGGGCACGCCATGCCAGAGGCTGGACGCCTTCCATCATGAAGCCGATCGACATGATCTGAAGCCCGTACTGTTCAATCGGCTCAAGGTGTACCCCATCGACGGATGGTGGCAGCTCTGATACCCCCATAATCGTCGGCTGCGATGGACCATAGATATCCGCATCCAAAATGCCCACCCTGGCACCTTCAGCAGCTAAGGCCAATGCGAGGTTTGCCGTCATCGTCGATTTGCCCACACCCCCCTTGCCGGAAGAAACCGCAATGATGTTCTTGACGCCTTCAACAGGCCTTGCGCTGGACTGGAACGCATGCCGGATGATTTTTGTCCTGATATCAACCAAAACATTGCCCACCCCACCGATTGTGGCAACTGCATTCCTGATCCTTGAAATGATGTCCGCATGCAGGCTTTTGGCGGGATACCCCAAATCCAGGGTCAATGAAACCTCACGGCCATTAATCGTAATGTCCGAGACAGCACCCACACTGACATAATCCGTCTTAAGGATCGGATCCATGACGCCACTGATTGCATTAAGGACATGTTCCTTTGTTACCACCATCGGTATTGCCTCCACCTCATTTTCGAATAGCGCAAAGTGTACCGCAAGCCACGCATCCTGTCAGTGCAACGATCAACCCTGCCTATATAATATGGGTATTGCCTACCAATCCCATGGAAAGGAGTCCAAAATGAGCAAGAAACTCGTCGCGTATTTCAGTGCTACAGGCGTCACCCGCCTAGTATCCGAACGACTGGCAGCTACCATTGACGCCGATACTTATGAAATCAAACCTGCCAAGCCCTATTCTGAGAACGACCTCAACTGGATCGACCAGACAACCCGCGCAACCGTGGAACAGAACGATACGGCTGCCCGCCCAGGGCTAGCCGACAAGGATGCGCCTATCGCGGCATACGACACCATCTACCTGGGATTCCCGATCTGGTGGTACATTGCACCGCGCATCATTGAGACTTTCTTGGAAACCTATGACTTCTCCGGCAAAACCCTCGTACTCTATGCGACCTCCGGCGGCAGTGGCTTTGGCAAGACAGCAGACATCCTTAAGGCCTGTGTCGGGCCTTCGACCAAAATCGTCGAATGGCGCCTTTTAAACGGGGGACCGACGGCAGCGCAACTCACCCAGTGGGAAGCCGCCCTTAACATCTGAAACATCGCCGATAGCCCATCTGCCCGCAATGACGTTTGCGGGCAGTTCGCAATTCACTGTACAATCCAAGTTTCTGTTTTTTGAACTCATTGGAAACGCCAACCTATGTCTAGAAAGCTGTTTGTCACGACCGCACTCCCCTATGCGAACGCCCCTTTCCATATTGGCCACATCATGGAATACATCCAGGCTGACATCTGGGTTCGCTACCAGCGGATGCAAAAAGATGCCGGCAAACCACGCGAAGTCTATTTCGTCGGGGCAGACGATGTGCATGGTGCACCGATCATGATTGCTGCCGAAAAAGCAGGCAAAACCCCGGCAGAATTCGTTGCAGGCATTGCAGCTGGCCGTGCTGAACATTTGGACGGTTTCTTAATCAAGTTTGACAACTGGCATTCCACCGATGGCCCTGAAAACCACGAACTGAGTAAAAGCATCTACAAACGCTTGCGCGAACGCGGCCTCATCTATACGAAGACCATTGAACAGTTCTTCGACCCAGTGAAGTCGATGTTCCTGCCAGACCGCTACATCAAAGGGGAATGCCCGAAATGCGGGGCAAAAGACCAGTATGGCGACAGCTGTGAAGTCTGCTCCAGCGTCTACACCCCAACGGAACTGAAGAACCCCTATTCCGTGCTTACGGGAGCTGCCCCAGTCATGCGCCAGTCGGAACATTACTTCTTCAAACTGTCCGACCCTCAATGTACGGAATTCTTGAAGTCCTGGACATTGGGCCAAGGCTCAGACAAATCCAGGCTCCAGCCGGAAGTCGCCAACAAGGCACGCGAATGGTTGGGCGGTGATGAGAACAAAGCCTTATCCGACTGGGACATCAGCCGCGACGCCCCTTACTTCGGGATTGAAATCCCTGATGCCCCAGGCAAATTCTTCTATGTCTGGCTGGATGCACCAATCGGCTACCTGGCTTCCTTAAAGAACCTCTTCAATAAGAAGGGGATGGATTTTGAAGCGTTCTTAGCAGATCCAGAAACAGAACAATACCATTTCATCGGCAAGGACATCATTTACTTCCATACGCTCTTTTGGCCTGCCATGCTGCACTTTGCCGGACGCAAGGTACCGGACAATGTCTTTGTCCATGGCTTTGTGACCGTCGATGGCGAAAAGATGTCCAAGTCCCGCGGTACCGGCATTTCACCATTGCGCTATCTTGAAATCGGCATGAACCCCGAATGGCTGCGTTACTATCTGGCTGCCAAACTCACCGACCGCGTCGAAGACATCGACTTTACCGGGGATGACTTCATCGCCCGCGTCAATGCAGACTTAATCGGTAAATATGTGAACATCGCGAGCCGTGCTGCCGGCTTCATCACCAAACGTTTTGGTGGTCAGCTAAACCTAGGACCTGAAGGCAAGGACGCGCCGATTTTGAAAACGTTGCGTGACGCAACAGACGAAATCTCAGGCTACTTTGAACACCGGGAATACGGCCGTGCCCTGCGCCAGATCATGCATCTGGCTGATGAGGTCAATGTCTATGTCGATGCGAATAAACCGTGGGTCCTGGCAAAAGACCCTGCACAATCAGACAACCTCCAGCAGGTCTGCTCACGGCTTTTAGAGGCATTCCGTATCTTGACCATTTACCTGAAACCCGTCCTGCCTGCCGTCGCTGAAAAGGTTGAACAGTTCTTGAATATTGCCCCAATCAACTGGGACGATGTCGCCAACGTACTGCCTGATGGCCATACAATCAACACCTACCAGCACCTGATGCAGCGTGTTGACCAGAAAATGCTCGACGCCCTGTTCAATAAGGAAGCAGAACCGGCTAAAAAGGCTGATCAGCCAAAAGCGAAAGCAGAAAAAGCAGCACCAGCCCCAGCTGGATTTGAACCATTGGCACCTGAAATCACGATTGATGATTTTGCGAAAGTCGATATGCGCGTCGGCAAGATTGTCGCATGCGACTATGTCGAAGGTGCCAAAAAACTCCTACGCCTATCCGTCGACTTGGGCGAAGGACGTGTACGCAACATCTTCTCCGGCATCCGCAGTGCCTACAAACCAGAAGATCTAGTCGGCAAACTGACTGTTGTCGTTGCCAACCTGGCGCCACGCAAGATGAAATTCGGTATTTCCGAAGGCATGGTCATGGCTGCCTCTGCTGAAGGCGACGATGGCATCTACCTGCTTGAACCGATGTCCGGAGCCAAGCCAGGTATGCGACTTAGTTAATTTTTGAAAGGAACATTCACACCCTATGGACGTGAACGTCAGTGAAGCCCACGATGGGGATGCCCCGCTTATAGCGGAGATTACACGAAAAGCCTGGGAAGGCAGATGTCCGCCAACCTCCCATGGTCACTTAGAATCAGCGGACAAAGTATTGAACGACCTCCGTGAAGGCGGTGCATTCATCCTCTGGGTGGGCAACCACCCAGCTGGTTCCGTGCGTTGGGCACCGACCGACGAAGATGATGAAATCTGGAAAATCCGCCGCCTGGGCGTCCTGCCAGAATATGCGGGCCAGAACCTCTCCCAATACCTGATTGAAGCATGCGTCAACCGCGCACGCCTCTCAGACATCGCCGAACTGCGGCTCTTTCTGAATCCCTGGATGGAATCCATGTCGCACATGTACGAAGCCTATGGGTTCGAACCAGCACCAGAAATTGAATTCACCCTGCGCAATCCAAATGAAGCACCGCCAATCATGATGCGCAAGAGCCTTGAATACTGATTGGGATGTTGCCATGATCCAGTTTTCCCTTGATAACCACTATGTCTCTGACATCGATACGCTGCTCAAAAAATGCCAGAAAACGGTACAAGGGAAAGCTGCGCCTGAAAAAGAAGCAGTAACACTCAAGTTAATCCCTGAGGACAAACTGCCCTTTTCCCTTGCCAAACGCCATGATGGCGGCAAGCAGGATTAAGGCAGATACTCCTAGGCATAGCAGATGGCTGAACGCGACCTGTTCCAAACGGAGGACACCAGCCCAGCCGTTGCCAGGCTCTATGGGCAGCCGATGGATGCGCTGCCCGAAGACCTTTTCATCCCACCAGAAGCACTTGAGATTTTCCTGGAAACGTTCGAAGGACCGTTGGACCTGCTCCTTTACATGATCAGGCGGCAGAACTTCAACATCTTGGACATCCCAATGGCAGCCTTGACTGCCCAATACCTGCAATACGTCGACCGCATCCGCGCCATCAAACTGGAACTTGCTGCTGAATACCTGTTGATGGCAGCCGTCCTTGTTGAAATCAAGTCGCGCATGCTGCTGCCCAAACCCAATCTCGAAGCTGACGGTGAACCGGAAGACCCTAGGGCGGAACTCGTCAAGAAACTGCTGCAGTACGAGCAGATGAAACGTGCTGCGCAAAACATTGACCGGCTACCCAGGATCGGGCGCGATTTTTTCACACCATCGGCAACAGTCATCTTCTCTGGAGAAAAAATCCTACCGACGGTAACTGCAGAAGCACTCCAGATGGTGCTCCTGGACATGGTTGAACGCGCCAAACTCACGGCACACCACACAATCACCCCACAGGAACTCTCCGTGAGGGAACATATGACGTCCATCTTAAGGCAACTCAAACACGGAAAGTTCGTCACCTTCGAGGAACTCTTTGATGTCACGCAGGGAGTTGCCGTCATCGTTGTCCATTTCCTGGCACTCCTTGAACTCACCAAAGAATCATTGGTTCAGATTACCCAAGAAAACAGCGATGCCCCAATCTTTGTACGCCTAGCACGCTGAACACCCGTCTCCCGCCAACAGCCACCACGGCACGGATCTTCTCTTTTGGTTGACCACGGGATGCTTAGGGAAGACAATAGCGTTTTTTCAACCCATCCACCTGAAACAGAAATGAAAATCGTCCATACCATAGAAGAGCTCCATGCTGCCGTACGTGATTTGAAGAACATCACCTTGGTGCCTACCATGGGGAACCTCCACGACGGGCACATCTCCCTGATGCGCCTGGCCAAACAACAGGGTGGCGCTGTTGTCGCATCCGTCTTTGTAAACCGCCTGCAGTTTGGTCCAAACGAAGACTTCGACACCTATCCGCGTACCTTCCAGGCTGATGCAGACAAGCTGGAAAAAGCCGGTGTGGACGTCATGTTCGCCCCCAGCGAAAAAGACATGTACCCAGTTCCACAGGAATACCGTGTAACCCCACCAGACAGCTTAGCCAACATCCTGGAAGGCTACTTCAGGCCAGGGTTCTTCAACGGGGTCGCAACCGTCGTCATGAAGCTTTTCTGTGCTGTCAGACCGGACAATGCCATTTTTGGTAAAAAAGATTACCAGCAGCTTATGATTATCCGCCGCATGGTTGAACAGTTCGCTTTGCCGATTAAAATCATTGCAGCTGAAATCCACCGCGGTGAAAACGGACTGGCCATGTCTTCCCGTAACGGCTACCTGTCTAAAGAAGAACTGGCTGAAGCCCCCAACCTCTACAAGACACTGAAAGTTGCCGTCGATAAAGTCCGCGCCGGGAACAAAGACATCGATGCCTTGGAAAAAGAAGCGATGGATACGCTCAAAGCCCGTGGCTGGAAACCTGACTATGTCACCATTTGCCGCCAGTACAACCTGCAGAAACCAACGGCTGAAGAACTCGCCAAAGGTGAACCACTCGTCATCCTGGTTGCCGCAACGATTGGCAGCACCCGTCTGATCGACAACATCGAAATTTAAATCATAAGATGGCATTCAAACGCCTCTTAACAAGCCTCCTCATCCTTTTCACCTGCATCCTCTGTCTCACGGGATGCAGGGAAACAAAGGATGTGGGAAAACCCGAAGCCGTTGTTGCCCAGCACCTCCAGGCCTTGCGCACGGGTGACGTAACCTCTGCCGCCAAACTTGTCTACCAGCCTGAGGACACCGTCAACGCAGCAGCTTTCCAACAGCGCGCCATTGCAGTGCTTGAGGGCGATAAACAGGACTTCGATGCAAGGGGCGGCATTACGGATGTTTCCATCAATGACGTCTTGACGCGCTTTAGCGACGGTAATGTCAAGGATGGGCAACCGGAATTCATCAAGCGCAATGAAGCATCCAAAGGGACGACCGCAATCGTCAAGGCAATGATCACCTTCCAAAACGGTTCCTTCAAGGAAGCCGTCTATCCACTGAAACACACTGGTGACGCTTACCGGATTGTCCTCTACGAAGTCTCGGGCAATTAACGTCCCACTCACGGCTGGCTGTTCTTGGCACGTGCATCTGCAAGGTCTTCGCAAAGGGTTTTCATCCCGTCAACCAACCGGGGGCCTGGCCTGCTGATGATGTCTGAGTCAAGGTAATAAAGCGCATTGGCTTTCACTGCGGACATTATCGGGAAACGCTTCCAAAGACCTAGCCCGTTCTCCCCACTCATGCCCCCAGTACTGATGATGGCATCCGGTTTCCTAGCCAGGACGTCCTCAACACTGACAATAGGCGCCAGCGCCTTGATGTCCTGGAAAATGTTTTCCCCACCACAGCGGTTGATGGCTTCCCCAATGAACTGGTTGCCACCAATGGTATAAAGCGGCCGGTCAAAGACCTGATAGAAAACCCGGATTTTCTGACCTTTGCTGTACCGGTTGGTCAGGTTCTCCAGGTCACTGCGCCATTGCGCAGCCTTTGCCCTGCCCTCATCAGCATGCCCCGTAAGGATGCCCAGTTTTTCCATATCGTCCGGGATATCGGAGAGTTTCTTAGGATGGGTGCGGTAAACAGGGATACCCGAGTTAACAAGTTCATCAATCTGGCGCGAAGCACTGCCACTTGGCCAGAGGACAATCAAGTCAGGTTTCCTGGCAATGATGGCCTCGACATCAAGCTGATGCACATCACCGACTGTCGGCAGGGTTTTCGCTTCTTCTGGATAATCGCTGTAACTCGTCGTCGCCGCAATCTGGTTGCCCGCCCCGATGGCGTAGACCAGCTCGGTCGTATGCGGCGAAAGTGTAATGATTTTCTGTGCAGGACGCGTCAAGACAACGGGATACCCATCCCCATCACTCACCTGGATAGAACCCTGTTCCGGTTGTGGGGCTGGCCGCCGCTCCGAATGGCAGGCCGTCAAGGTCGCTGCCACAACAATGGCCGCAGCGATTGTCCCGAAGCCTTGCCACCGTTTCAGCCAGACCATGCGTTTTCCTCAGACAACCACAAAAACAGTGTCCCCCTGGTACGGCACACTCTTAACAGGGCAATGCAGGCAACGCGACAACTTCCCTTCCGTCATCATCTCCTCCCGCTCCCCGGCATCCCAGGAACCATCACCATTAAGGAGCAGTACATGCGTTGCGGCCAGGCGGGCAAGGTTGATGTCGTGGACAATCGTTACGACCGCACGTCCCTTGGCTGCCCATTGGTTGATGAACTGCATCAAAAGCTGCTGGTGGGACAGGTCCAGTGACGTTGCCGGTTCGTCCATCAAGATTAGCGGCGTATCCTGGGCAATCAAGGCAGCGATTGCCACACGCTGACGCTCCCCGCCTGAGAGCGTACGGATGTCACGGTCAGCCAAACCTAAGAGACCCATCTCCCGTAAAGCTTCTTCAGCAATCGCAATGTCTTGAGCCTTCTCCCAGAGCCCCCCATGATGCGGGTAACGCGCTGCCAGCACTGTTTCCAGTACCGTCCAGCCAAACGCATCCGAATGGTGCTGCGGCAACCAGGAACGTTGCTGCGCCAGCTTAACAGGCGGAACCTGGTTGATGTCAGTGCCATTTAACGTCACCTCACCTTCGACCTGGATACCGGCTGCCTGTAACTCCCCCATCCCCGTCAATGTACGCATCAACGTCGACTTGCCCACACCGTTGGCCCCATAAATGAACCAGCTCTGTCCTGGCGCAATGGCAAGTGACAGGTCAGTTACCAAGGCCTTTTCTGCTGTCCTAATTGAGAGGTGTTGGATCCCAAGCATCACAGCCCCCCCTTGCGTAACTGGTACAGGAAAACCGGCGCACCAATCAATGCAGTCACCGCACCGACCGGCAGTTGGACAGGTGCAAACAGGCTACGCGCAAGGGTATCGGCAACAATCAGGAAAAGTCCTCCCAATAAGGTCGATGCCGGAACCAGCCAGCGGTGATCCGCCCCCCAGATACGACGGCAGATATGCGGCACCGTCATACCGACAAAACTGATGCACCCCGCCTCAGCCACGGCAACAGCCGTCAGGATGGCAGAGAGCGCAAACAGGGTTTTTTGAAGGGATGCAACAGGAACGCCCAAGGCTGCGGCCATATCCGACTGGCGCGATAAGAGGTTGATGGCACTGCCCTGATACCAACTCCAGCATAAGACAACCATGAGCAGTAAAAGCTGTGCCAAGGAAAATGGCGTACCTGATAGGTCGCCAATCAGCCAGAAGACCATGCCACGCAGGTCATGGGGTGGCGCCAACGTCAACATCAAAGTCACCAAAGCACCACAGCCAAATGCCAGCATCACGCCCGTCAGCAGGATCTGGGTTGTGCCGTGAAGGCTGCCAAAACTACGTCTTGATAATAAGTACAGGCAGACAGTGATGATGGCTGCCCCCGTTAAGGCGGCTATATTGATGGCAAAACAGGCAGCAGAAAAAAAGAGGATGGCTATTGCACCGACCGATGCGCCACCAGAAACCCCTAGGATATAGGGATCTGCCAACGGATTGCGCAACAGTGCCTGCATCAGGCAACCTGCCAGTGCCAAGGACGCCCCAGCCAAGAATGCCGCACCGATACGCCCAAGACGCATCGACGCAATCAGGCTCTCCGTATCGGTGACCTGTCCCTTGATGAGACCAACAATGCCCTGCCAGACACTGCTTAAGCCAATAGAGACCGAACCGATGGTTGCGCATAAAAAAAGACCTGCCACTGTGATACACAGTAAGATGACCAACCAGAGCGCCCTCCGCTTTTTCTGCTGGGCATAGGAAGCTGTCGGAAGCGCTCTTTCAGTCATCGTGGCAGGTCTCTTAGGGAGGTTGTTCTCCCTAATATTCTACATCTTGACGTTTAAGCCAACATAGGCAGCAGCCCCCGTCTGGTTATAGCCATAGACGGTTTCATAGTCTTTGTTGAACAGGTTTTCAATACGGCCATAAACGGAAAGGTGCTTGTTGATTTCATAGCGGCCATCCAGGTTGACAATCGTAAAGGAACCCAACTCCTTATCGCCGGTATCTTTACGGTGTCCTGTATGCTGGACATTGATGTCACCGTAGAAACTGCCCCATTGCTTACCAACCTCAATCGAAGCCGTCTGTTTGGCACGGCGCAACAGGCGTTCATCCGTTTCGCGGTTCTTCGGATTCTGCCACATTGCATTGCCTTTCAGGTTGAAGCCCCACAGCTTCGTTGCCCCAGTGAGTTCCACCCCATAGTTCTTGGCTTTACCCGTGTTGACATACTTCCCTGTCCAAGCGCCTGGATAATCGGCTTCCCAATCAATCAGGTCACGTGTACGCCATTCAAACACAGTCGTCCTAAAGGTGGTATCCCCTGATGCATATTGGATGCCAAGTTCAGCAGCTTTGGACTTTTCAGATTCCAAGCCCTTATTCCCATTCGTTGCATCGTACAGTTGATACATCGTCGGTGCCTGGAAAGAGGTCGAGATATTCGCTATGGCTTTCCATTCATCGGTAATATCATACGCGTAGCCTAAATAGCCGGTCCAATCTGAACCTGAATCTTCAACGTGGTCATAACGGATATTAGCCTGGATATGATGCGCCCCCATATTACCTAACACACCCGCATAAACGCTCTGTTTATTCCGGGTATAGCTGTCACCACCAGATGAGCTATACAAATCAGGTGTATACGTTGCATCCGTTGTCGCCTTTTCATGGGCATATTCAGCACCAGCGGTAACCGTCCAATTCTCATTGATGGCAATCTGGTTGTTCCACTGAAGCTGGTTCGTTTCACCCTTATATGCACTTGAAGAAGAAGCATCAAAAGAATCAAAGGTATACCAGTCAAATCCCGTATAACCTTCCCGGGTATTCCGTTTGATTTCAGAACGTGAAGCGGTAATAGTGGACACCCAATTGGACGTGAAACGGTCTTTTGCAAAAATCGATCCTATAATCTGCTGCATCTTGCCGCGGGATTTTTCCTCTGGATCATAATTGTAGGCATTGTCATACTGGAACTTGTCATGCTGATAATAAAGGCGGGCACCAATTTCATGGTCTTTATTGATTTCATGAGACACAGCAGCAGTAAAGCCAACATTACGGTTACCGTCATGATCCTTATTCACATTGCTGTCTTTTGCGGCATCCATTGCAGAAAAGCCATTGGTTTTGGAACGGGCGACCGAGAAAGCTAATTTCGTCCCAAAATCCGTCTTGGCACTCATGTTTGCGCCAAATTTGACCGTATCATACCGACCATATTCAATGAATGCATTTGCCTGTAGGGTATCCGTTCCCTGTTTAGTAAAGACCTGGATAACACCACCGACTGCCCCGGAACCATAAATGGAAGAGACATTACCTTTAACCACTTCTATATGGTCAATCTGATCGGGCATAAGATGGGCCAGCGTATCAACCGTACCCAACCCTGTTGGATCCTGCACCGGGATCCCATCAATAAGGAGAAGTACCTGACGGGATTCTGTCCCACGCATGAAAAGCGACGTTGCAGCACCTGCCCCACCGCTTCTTGCAATCTCAATACCTGCCTCACTCCTTAAGATTGAAGGCAAATCAGCCAATTTTTTCTGTTGGATGGTTTCCTGTGAAATCAGGATGGTTCCTGGTATCGCATCTTTCTGGAGCTGCTCGACACGGGAAGCCGTCACAACAATCGGCGCCAAGGTTTGCTCTTCCGTAACCGGTGTTTGGGTTTCCGGAACCTGTGCCTCTGTTTGGGGCTTCAGTTCCACATCAGCATGCGCTGGTAACGCAAAGCAGCCTGCCAGTGCTACAGCAAGGACTGCTGGTTTGAATGTTTTCCTAAGTTGCATGATTTTTCCGTTAATACGATTGAACCGACATCCCCGCCGGTATCAGGCCTATGAAAGTACAGGGTCAGGCAATCAGGAAAACACAGGGCATCCCACCTTACAGAAAACAGGCAGGCCATATCATCCCGTGGAGACTCCCCGTCCACAGTACAACCTTTTATCTGGCCGGTATCCGGGCTACAGGTTCAGGATGACGCTTCCTGAAGATCCCGTCCGCCTTCCCATGCTTTTGCACAGTGGCGTTGATGGACGTACTGTTCTTAGAACACCTGTTTACCGTTGCGGGGGCAGCACACGTTCTGCAGGATAACCCTCCCTTGCATCGTGTTTCCCGTTTAACCACACATCAGGAAAGATGCGCGGCACCAGAACTTTGGATTATAGCCAAGATACCCAGTACTTATCCCTACTATTGGCAGGAGAATGCTTTTTGTTCGGATTTTGGCCGCAATAGCGCGCAATCGTTTGCCTGAAAGCAACAACCGCACTATGTTGGCCGCTTCGTTCGGATGATTGGCATGCGAACATAAACAGGTAAAATACAGGGCAGAGGAGTCAAGACATGGCCTATACCAATTTAAAGAGTGGTTTCCGCAAACCCGCAGGGATTGATACCCTGAAATGGATGATGGGCTGGCACAATGAACGCCGCCCGAAATCTCCTTCAACCGGTGTACCCATCCCGTTTGAACCAAACGACGGCGAACTCATCGCTACCGGCACATCCGACACCCTGACCTGGATTGGGCAGGCCTCATTCCTGATCCAGCTAGGCGGCAAAAACATCTTGATCGACCCCGTAATGTCCCTGTCTCTTGGCTTCATCAAACGCAATTCACCACCCGGCCTCACATGGGATGTGATGCCAAAGATCGACGTGGTTTTCATCACGCATAACCACCGTGACCATATGGATGCCAGCACCCTCATGCGCTTGGGTGACACACCGACCTATGTCGTGCCACAGGGTTTGGGAAAATGGTTCCGTGCCAATAAGATGACCAAAGTCATTGAGATGGGCTGGTGGCAGCAGGAAAGGATCGAAGGCATTGATGTGACCTTCGTGCCAGCTGAACACTGGAGCCGCCGGGGACTCGCTGACATCAACGCCAGCTGGTGGGGCGGCTATGTTTTCTCGCGCAACGGGAAGACCCTTTACCATTCAGGCGACTCTGGCTGGTTTGACGGTTTCGCACAGATTGCCGCCAAATTCAGGAATACGATTGACATTGCAATGCTGCCGACCGGTGCCTATGCGCCACGCTGGTTCATGAGCCCACAGCACATTGATCCCGCTGAGGCGGTTGAATATTTCAAGATGCTGGGCGCCAGACACTTTGTCGCGATGCACTGGGGCACATTCAAGCTCTCTGACGAACCTTTGGATGAGCCACTGTACCTACTGCCCCGCCTTTGGGAAGAAGCAGAACTCGAGCCAGAGCGTCTGACCTGCGGCATCTTGGGTAAGACTTGGCTTTTGGACGATTGGCTTAGATAAGATCACGGAAAAGCCCGCCCTGTTGCAAACCGTTGCATTTTTAACGGTTCCCAACGCCATCCAATATTGGGAGTTTTCCACGACTTTGGTAAACTGGACTAACACCAACAATTCGGGAGAACAGCCATGAGTATGAGTTGGATAGTCATCATTCTTGTGATTGCCGCAATCATCTGGTTTGTCAGACGCAACAAAGCAAGACAGAATCCAAGCCAGCCGCAGTCACAAATACCGAACCAAGGCATGCCACAGAATAGGCCTACGGGCGGCACGGCCACACCACAGCGGCCAGCCAGCACCAACGGCAGGCAATGTCCTTATTGCGCTAAAACCGTCATGGGACAGGAAACCGCCTGCCCATCCTGCGGAGCCAAACTGCCACTGCCTCCGCGTCCTGCAACACCGGAAGTAGATCCTGCACAAGGACACCGTCCTGTCATGGGCAGGGGGCAGACGCAACAATACAACGGTGAAACCCACGTCCAGCAGGGTGGTAGCGGATCCATGTTGGGTGACATGGCAAAAACCGGGGCTGCCGTCATTGCCACACAAGCGATTCTGGGTGGCTTAATGGGGCAAGGTCAGGCGCAAGCTGGCGAAAGCATGCCGCCTGATCCATCCATGATGCCTGACGGCGATTACCCTGACGAAGGCAGCCCATTCCCAGGCATTGGGGCCGGTGGCAACAACCCATTTGGGGGCATTTTAGGAAACGGTCAAGAAGGCGGAAACAATCCATTTGGGGGTATCTTAGGTAACGACCAAGAAGGCGGTAACAACCCCTTCGGCGGTATTTTAGGTGGCGGCCAGGAAGACGGCGATTCCCCATTTGGCAATATGATGGGCGGCAACGATGGAGACGGCTCACCGTTTGGCAATGTCATGGGTGGGTTTGACAATGGCACCAACGACGATGCCCAGCTGCCTGGCGGTTTTGACAACGGATTGAGTTCACTGTCGAACTTAGGTGGTGACGACAACAGCGGCGGTGCTGGCTGGATTACGGACGACAGTGATTCTGGTGGCAGCAGCTGGCTGTCGTCCGACAGCGACGGTGACTCAGGCGGCAGTTGGTTCTCGTCCGACGATGACGGGCCAGGTAGCAGCTGGTCATTCGACGATGACGACTGACCCTCAACCGCACATCTCGCCCCAAATGCCGAGATAACTCCTAAATGCCGGGATAGATTTTAAAATTTATCCCGGCATTTGTTTCTACCAGAATTTCTTGAGCGGGAATCCGCACTGTGGAAACACGTCTCGAAGATTCCCATAATTTGTAGCTTTCCTTAGAAAAAGATTTGTCATATTTGCAGGATTTTTGCAAAAAAGATTTGTCATATCTGGGGTGTCGTGGTGAACAAGTGTTGGTAGCGCCAGAAAAATTTTTCTGGCGCTGTTTATCAAAATGCCCCGTAAAACCCTGTCCTTCAGGACGGGGATATAAGGGGCGGACAGCCTTGCTGTCCTAATCAGGCGTGTTCTGCTGTTCGATGTATTGCCGGATAATCGAAATAGGAGCGCCACCGCAACTGCCAGCGAAATAGGATGGCGACCATAATGAAGTACCCCAAAGTTTCCGCCTGATTGAAGGATAACTCCTGCTTCTGATTAAACGGCTGGAGCTACCTTTAAGTCGGTTGACCAAGTTGGATATGGCAATCTTCGGCGGGTAATGTACCAGTAGATGTACATGGTCTTCTTCACCGTCAAACTCAACCAGTTCAGCTTAACAATCTGAACAGGTCTTGCTGAAAATATTCCTCAAGTCATCAAGGATTGCTGAATCAAAGACTTTCCTGCGGTATTTGGTGACAAAAACCAGATGGACATGGAGATTGAATACGGCATGCCGTCCATGTTGAATATCAGTTGTACGTTCCATACTCCTAGTATAATGAATACAGTCTGGAAAATTCTGGTTCAGCAAACATGCAAGTCAAAAAAGCCTTCCGGTTCGAACTGATGCCAAAAGGCAGTCATATCCGCAGCATGAAGCAGTTCTGCGGCTGTGCCCGTTTCGTCTTCAACAAGGCATTGGCATACCAGAAAGAACAGTATGAAGCGGATAAGACATCAAAGTTCAGCTACACCAGACTGGCGAATCTCCTTCCTGCATGGAAAAAGGAATTCCCCTGGCTGAAAGACTGCCACAGCCAGGTACTCCAGCAGAGCCTGAAAGACCTTGAATCAGCCTACCGGAACTTCTTCGCCAAAAGAGCCGACTTTCCCCGGTTCAAGCGCAAGGGAGTCCGTGACAGCTTCCGCTATCCGCAGGGCATCAAGCTTGAGGAACAGAACAGTCGGATATACCTGCCGAAACTGGGCTGGATACGCTACCGGAAAAGCCAGGACATCTCTGGCACAATCAAGAACGTCGCAGTCAGCCAGCGGACTGGCAAATGGTATGTTTCCATCCAGACAGAACAGGAAATCGCCAATCCATTGCCGACAGCGCAGAGTGCAGTCGGTATTGACATGGGCATCGCCCGCTTTGCCACATTGAGTGACGGCAGCTACTATGAGCCATCCAACAGTTTCCGGCATCATCAGGAAGCATTGCGCAAGGTACAGCAGGCGATGAGCCGGAAACAGAAATTCAGCAGCAACTGGCAGAAAACCAAGACCAGAATCCAGAAAATCCACAGCCGCATCGCCGACATCCGAAAAGACCACCTGCACAAAACCAGCACAGCCATCAGCAAAAGCCACGCCATGGTCTGTATAGAAGACCTGCAGGTAAGGAACATGTCAAAGTCGGCATCAGGTACGAAGGAAACACCAGGCAGAAACGTCAAAGCCAAATCAGGGCTGAACAAATCCATCTTGGACCAAGGTTGGCATGAATTCAGGCGGCAGCTTGAATACAAGCTGGCATGGAACGGTGGGATACTCATAGCCGTTCCTCCGCAGAACACCAGCCGGACCTGTCCGGAATGCGGCTATGTATCAGCCGAAAACCGTCAGACACAGACGGAATTCCGGTGTATCGCATGTGGGTTTGAGGAAAACGCTGATGTGGTTGGTGCGATAAACATCTTAAGGGCGGGGCACGCCCGGTTAGCCTGTGAAGTGAACGGTGCAGTAATGCCGTCAGCAGCAGGAACCCACCGAGGAGACCAGGGCACAAGTGCCCTGGCTCGGTAGGAATCCCCTTGCTTTAGCGAGGGGAGGATGTCAAACGTCCTTGGATTTCCAGCATCTGGCGCAGGTCTACGATGCAACCCATCCCCATGCGAAAAAGAAGTGAAAAAAAGTTGGCACCACTGACGCCTAATAGCGTATCTGAGCCTTCCTCACAAGCCTGGAGACATAGTTGTTCCACTTCCTGTCTTCCAGATTGCGCTTCAGGATGTCCTTGACCTTGTCATACGTATCGGCATTCACCCGGCGGATCTTGACAAGCCGGATGATGTGGTAACCAACCGGTGACTTCACTGGAACATCGGATGTTCCACCGATTTTCATGGTTACCATGGCATCAGCGAAAGGTTTGATGACGGAACTGGGATGCTGCCAGCCAAGGTCACCTCCCTTGCCCCTGGTGTCATCGATGTTCTTTTCTGCCGCAATGTCTTCAAACCTGACACCCTTGCGCAGGCGGACCAAGACAGCATCGGCCTCAGGTTCTGTCTTGACGATGATATGCTTGACCCAATACTGACGTCCGGTATTGGTCTTGACATAGCTTCTGTAGAGTCTCCTGACATCCGCCTCACTGACGGGATTTTTCCTAAGGAAACCAGTCCTCAACGCCTTGACAGCAAAGGAACGCGGAACAATTTCAATACGGTCGATGCGTCTTTCGACAGCACCTGTCCTATTGATATCTTTGGCCTGGGCTTCCTGATAGAGGACTTCATCGATGATAAGCCTCTTCCTTATCTGGGCACGCAGCTGCGGGGTATCCTTCTCCCCCTTGGCTACAGCAGCCTTGACAGCATCAGCAAGCGCTTTCTCAGGGATACCCCTACCGTTGACGATGGCGATGTCGGCAGCGCAAGCTGTCCCTGCCAGCAGGACCGCTGCAAATACCACTGCAAGGATTTTCTTGAACATCACGTTGATTTCCCCGGTTCTGGCGGTTTTGCCGAATGACCGGTTCGATTGTAACAATGAACAAAACCAAGAACCATCCTCAACCCGTCGACATCCCGGAAAAACGCCTTAAATGGTCTTCAAGACTCCCAGCAAAGGGACAACCCTTTTTGCAAAATCGTCAAAGAAGCGGTGCATCTCCTTCAGGCTATCTTCCCGAATCCGCAACACCTTACCCCCTTTAATCAGACGCTGTCCCTGCGAATCAAGCCGCTGCGCTTCCTCAGGAACAGATTCCCTGTCATGCCCATCCTGAATCAGATACAGGAACATCAGCCGGACAAGCGTACATAACCGCAACCGGTGCGGGAACCGGTCCAAAATCATCCTTCCTCTCCCTGCTTGGAGAACCTCCTGTCAACGGAGATAATTCTCGCCAAACGACTTGAAATGCCTCAGTCCCAACGCATCCGTTGCAATCTTCATCGCCTGCTTGTCCAGCCATTCCCCTTTCCGAGACCCACGCAGCCAATAGACACAATCGCTGTAGCCCTGACCGGATGAATGCTTATTGCCAGTGAACGGCGATTTCTTGCAGGTCTCCAAGTCACGGGCATGCATCTTGTAAAGTGCCCTCGCATAATCCGCACGGTAGCTCTGGATGTCCGCAGCAACGAATATCCGTTTGAAGACCTTGCCAGTCCCCACCGCCTGCATCATCTCCACAATACGCGCCACATTCCCGATGACCGGCACTTTCCGCATACACTGCCCTTTACGGCATGGCATCTCGATATAGACCTGGTCCCCTTCTATCCGGAGCTGGTCACCCGTCAAGGATTCCAGCTCACTCCGGGTCAAGCCAGTCCCCCGGCAGAAATCCACAAAGTCCGGATTCCTTTCCTCAGAAAAAAATGCATCACGCACTTTCCTGCCACGGCTACGTCTGATGTCATCGCGGCTCCTGCGGCCTGGATGGACAAAATCTGCACTGCTCACCCCATACAGCTTCGCCAACGCCGATACCGCCAACACCTGCGTATAACGGGATAGATGGCTACGGGATTCCAGCCATTCATCGGCATAGGCCCGGCATTGGTCAAGAGTCGTGCATCGGTGCTGCTGGTGACAGTACCTTGCGAAAAGATTGGCCTGGGTGCTGTAGGTATTGAACGTATGGCCAGACAGCCCCATGCCCTCAAAGACAGCACGGACCTGCTGGTCCAAAGGTTCCTGGAGCAGACCTGTCATCGGCTGCGGCAAAGAAACCGGCACCTGCTGTGGAGAAGAAATCGATAGATCCATACCTGTTCCTGTTTTTCCTTCTTGCTGAATCCCGGTTGTCTCCATCAGGAGACAACCGGAAAACATCCTTCTTGGAAAAAAGCAGAAATGCTTACTTCTTCTTGATGCCTTTCAGCATCTTCTTGATCTGGGCAATCTCATCCTTCAGGGAAGCGATTTCCTTGTCGGCGGATGCCAGACGCTGGGAAGTGCTCGACAGCTCAGCATTCAGGCTCTGGTTGTCCTGCGACAGGTCACTCACACGCCGTTTCAGCTCATGGATGTTGTTCGGCGAGGTCTTGTCGTTCGACCCGGTACCGAAGCGGTACGAGAACCCGGCATTGACCATCGAGTCAGACTCGTTCAGCGAAACGCCCAAGCTGAACATCTTGTTCTCATCCGGACGGTAGAAGACACCTGCAGCCACCGCATTGGAGCCATGGTATGAACCGACACCTGCAGAAGCAGTCAGCTTATGCTCTTCATCGAAGTCCAGTGGATGCAGTGCTGCCAACGCCGCCGCATGCGCACCGGTCCGGTGGATCTTGCGTTCCAGTTGGGCATCCTTGTGCATCAAACGCCTGAAGTTGG
>JAEEGK010001056.1_pt1 | contig 68566 bp, 54 predicted proteins | sample 8958771 | NCBI WGS metagenome assembly JAEEGK01 (sample SAMN16246547, study PRJNA631951) | gut metagenome | biome: gut microbiome; feature: rumen; material: SC-attached | host: Bos | place: Iran: Karaj | collected 2018-10
TCTACGAAATCCGCGACAAGTTCATTGCCGGAAACGTCGTGGAGAAGGTGAAGAGCATCGAGAACCTGATTGAGGAACGTGGCGGAGAGGTGGACGACCGCATCATGGAGTCGCTGAACGCCCTGAAAGATGCCGTGCCTACGCCGATTCCCTTCGAGGATCTTGACTTCAACTTCGGTGAGCGATGGATTCCCGCCAATGTCTATTCCTCCTTTATGACGGACTTCTATGATACGGATGTGAGCATCGTCTATTCGCCGCAAATAGACCAGTTTGATGCCAGTTGCAGCAGGAAGAGCGCTAAGATATGGAGCGAGTTCTGTGTCAGGGGCGAGTATCGCAGCTATGACGGTATAGCCCTGCTCCGTCATGCCCTGCACAATACGACGCCGAAAATCATGAAGTCGAACGGCACGGATGAAAACGGCAACGACATCAAAGTACCCGATGCACAGGCCATCCAGTTGGCAAACTCGAAGATTGATGAAATCCGCAATGGCTTCACTGAGTGGCTGGAAGGTCAGAGCCGTGAGTTTAAGGACAGACTGGCACAGATGTATAACGAGAAGTTCAACTGCTTTGTCCGCCCGAAATACGACGGCAGTCATCAGACTTTTCCTGACCTTGACATGAAAGGGCTGGAGTTACGTTATGGAATCAGTAGTGTCTATCCCTCGCAGAAGGATTGTGTGTGGATGATCAAGCAGAACGGTGGAGGCATTTGCGACCACCAGGTCGGTACGGGCAAGACCCTCATCATGTGTATAGCAGCACACGAAATGAAGCGTCTCGGCATGGCGAAGAAGCCGATGATTATAGGTCTGAAAGCTAATGTCGCTGAGATAGCGGCAACATATCAGACTGCCTATCCCAATGCCCGCATCCTGTATGCCAGCGAAAAAGACTTCTCGACGGAGAACAGGGTAAAGTTCTTCCATTCGATTAAGAACAATGACTTCGACTGTGTGATTATGTCGCACGACCAGTTTGGCAAGATACCGCAGTCGCCGGAGATGCAGGAGAAAATTCTGATGGCCGAGTTGCAGAGTGTGGAGGACAATCTTGAGACGCTGAGAATGAGCGGCAAGGATATTTCTGGCATGATGCTGAAGGGTTTGGAGAAGCGCAAGGCCAATCTCGAGGCAAAGCTCGTTGAGATTTCCAGCAAGATTAACAGCCGAACCGATGACTTCATTGACTTCAAGCAGATGGGCATTGACCACCTGTTTATCGATGAGAGCCACCAGTTCAAGAACCTGATGTTCAACACCCGTCATGACCGTGTTGCAGGTCTTGGTAATAGTCAGGGAAGCCAGAAAGCACTCAACCTTCTTTTCGCCATCCGTACGATGCAGGAGGGGGACGGGACAAAGCCGCGCCGTGACCTCTGTGCCACCTTCCTGTCGGGTACGACTATCAGTAACTCACTGACAGAGCTTTATCTGTTGTTCAAGTACCTGCGTCCTAAGGAAATGGAGAAGCAGAACATCCCTTGCTTCGATGCCTGGGCCGCTATCTTCGCCAAGAAATCGACGGACTTTGAGTTTTCGGTGACGAACAACATCATCCAGAAAGAGCGTTTCAGATACTTCATCAAAGTGCCGGAACTGGCAACGTTCTACAACGAAATCACGGATTACCGCACCGCTGAAGACGTAGGAGTGGACAGACCGAAGATGAACGAGATACTATATAACATCCCACCGACGCCTGACCAGGAGGTGTTTATCAAGAAACTGATGGAGTTTGCGGAATCTGGCGACGCTACTATTCTCGGTCGTCTGCCATTGAGCGAGACGGAGGAAAAGGCGAAAATGCTAATTGCTACGGACTACGCCCGTAAGATGGCACTCGACATGCGCATGATAAATCCGACGCTTTATGATGACGATGCAGGTAACAAGGCCAGCGTATGTGCCATGAAGATTGCCGAATACTATAAAAGGTTCGACGAGCAGAAAGGTACGCAGTTTGTATTCTCTGACCTCGGCACCTATCAAGCAGGCGGTGGATGGAATGTCTATTCAGAGATTAAGCGTAAACTAGTTGAGGACTATGGTATCCCTGCCGATGAAATTCGCTTCATTCAGGAGTGTAAGAACGAGAAAGCACGTAAGGCTGTGATTGAGGCCATGAACGAGGGACGTGTACGTGTGCTCTTTGGTTCGACCTCTATGCTTGGTACAGGTGTCAATGCCCAGAAAAGGGCTGTCGCGATCCATCATCTTGACATACCCTGGAGGCCCAGCGACCTCGAACAACGTAATGGCCGGGCCGTGAGAAAGGGCAATGAGGTTGCCAAGAAGTACAATAACAACACGGTGGACAGCATCATCTATGCCGTTGAAAAAACGCTGGATGCCTACAAGTTCAACCTATTGCACTGCAAGCAGACGTTCATCTCACAGTTGAAGTCCGGCGCTATGGGCGCACGAACCATCGACGAGGGAGCAATGGACGAGGCCAACGGCATGAACTTCTCGGAGTACATGGCCATCCTGTCGGGCAACACCGACTTGCTTGACAAGGCAAAACTGGAGAAGAAGATTGCCTCTCTGGAAAGTGAACGAAAAAGTTTCATGAACGCAAGGCGCAGTGTTGAGTTTGACATTGAGGATGCACAGAAAGAAGTGCAGAAAGCCAAAGAGGTGCTGGATAAGTTGGCAGTTGACAAGCAGCAGTTGGATGCCAATATGAAGCATGATGCCCTCGGAAACATCGTTATGGAGGTGAAGATTGAGGGTAAGGTCTATACTGATTTGGAAGAACTTGGTGCCAGGGTGCAGCACATTGCCGAGACGATGGACACGAAAGGGCAGACGAAGGAGATTGGCGAAATCTACGATTTTCCCATCAAGGTACGTACCGAGGAAGTGGAGAAAGGCGGTTTGCCATTCCGTGAGAACAACTTCGGAGTGTATGGCAACATCGTCTATCGCCACAATAACGGTATTGTCGCCAAAAAGGACAAGGAGGCCGCTGCCACAAGTTTTATACGCGCACTGGAAAAGATTCCTTCTTTGGTGGAAAAGTACCAGAAAGATGTAAACTGGTATCAGAACAAGATAGAACAGCTTACCCCGACGACCAATAAGGAGTGGAAAAAGGAAAAGGAACTTCACGACCTGAAGAACGAACTCGCCGCCCTTGACCGCAAGATCCAGATGGAACTTGCTCCTAAGGAGGAAAGGCCAGAGACACCCGAAGAAAGAATGGAACATGAAGATGGTCATAAGGTTTCCATGCTTCCTGCGCCTGACAAAGATGATGAGCCGAAAAAGGTTAAAGGCTTGAAAATGTAAATCTGTGATTTCAAAGATAAATATACCCATTTTAGCCCTATTACCTTCAAATAATGAGGAAATAGGGCTAATTTTTAAATATTTAGATACTGGTCGGTATGTTTTTGCGATTTTTTTCGTAATTTTGCACCCCGAATTGAAAAAAGAATTGTAAAATAAGTCAATAGGGAGTAAAAAAGGGAAATGTATGTCCCCCATTGGAATCCCTTATATATAAGGATATCAGGGTATCACCCTCTAAACGATTAGGCTAAATGAAAAGAACAAAGTTTGACCTCTTGCTGACAAATGCTGTCAACATCTTACTATTTATAGGTGTATTTATGTTTGGCTACTGGCGGTGGCAGAAACTGGAGAATATCATTGTTGAGTCAACAAATAGCCAGGAACAATACAGAATCATTCATGCTGCACTGAAAAGCACAATACAATTAGATCACTTGGGCGAACAGGTATCAGAATGGTCCCCGACAGATTCTGTTGACTACCAACAAAAACTGGCTGAAACAAACAACTCGCTTGACGGACTGCGAAAATATTACTCCAAAAGCCAGATTGACTCCATGCAGGACGTCCTTAACCAGAAAGGACATCTGCTGTCCGAGATCTACGCGACAATCGTAAAGCGGAATGAGAATGACGAACATCTGCAACAGGACAGACAGGTCACTGTCAAAGACACGGAGACTTACGTAAAGCATTACACCGGGCATGTGTTCAGGAGCAGCAGGGAAGAAGTGACCTCAAGGAGCAAGAACAGGACGGTCACCGTACCGTCCGTCAACGAACTGGCCTTTCTTGACAAAGAACTATATACCATCAGTCTCAGCATTCTCAGCGACAGCCTCGCCGAAGTCAACCGTTGGCTGGACATCAACGTCAGCCAGATGCTTGATTCGGAGGACGCAAAAGCCGAACGCAAACAGAAAGAGTTGATGGATAAGGCAGGCGGTATCGGAAAGACCACGTTCAGATGGGGTATGTTGTTCCTCATTTTCGTAGCATTACTGAATGTGGCCAACACATGGCGGCGCTCAAGGGTGATGAAGGAACTCGAAAAGGAATCTGACAAGAACAAGAAACTTGTGGAGAAGCGCCGACAGATGATGTATGCCATCGTCCACGACCTGCGCACCCCGCTGAGCATCGTCATCGGCTACAACGATATGGCGAAACAATGCCCAGCGAAGAATGAAAAGTACATCAGTGCCATATCGTTCTCCGCCCGGCAACTCAGGGGGATGATAGACCAGTTGCTGGGCTACTTCCGTTTAGAGAGCAACAAGGGTGTGCTGAAGCCGAGGGACTTCAGCCTGATGGAACTGGCCAACGAACTGACCAATTCCTTCGAACTGAGAGCCGACGAGCGGCTGATAGAATTCGTAAAGCCGAAGGTGCAGGGCATCGTCCTCAACGGCGACTATGAGAAAATCTGCCACATAGCGACCAATCTGCTTGACAATGCCTTCAAGTTCACCAGGAAGGGCAGTGTGGAACTGGATATTTCGTATGCCGACGATACGCTGAACATCAAGGTGAGCGACACAGGCATTGGCATCAAGGATGAGGACAAGGAACTGGTGTTCTCTGCCTTTACCCGCTTCTCCAATGCCGTTGCCACTGGCAAGGAGGGCTTTGGCATCGGACTCTCAACGGCCAAAATGCTCGTTGACCTGATGAAAGGCAAGATCGATTTTGAGTCGTCGGACATGGGAACCACATTCTACGTAAGTTTGCCGATGAAGATTGCGGAGAGCAAGGAGGATGCGGTTGTGGCGGAGGTCATGAAAGCCTCGGAGGAGCGGAAACGTGTGCTGGTGGTTGACGACAGCAACGTGTGGCTGCTGATGATACAAGGCGTTCTGCAGCAGAACGGTTTCGACTGTGACGTGTGCAGCGACACGGCAAAATTCTTCACGATGCTCAGGAAGGGCTATTATTCTGCGGTCATCATGGATCTGCAGATGCCGGGAAAGAACGGACGAGAACTGCTCGACATCATGAGGGAGAGTAAGGTTGCCAACAGCCAGACGGTTCCCGTGATAGTCTCGACGGCATCAGGCGAGGAAGTGCGCGAGGAACTGCTGAAGGTGGGATTCGACGAGTATCTGCCCAAGACGGCTGACATCAGCGAGATGGTAAACGTGGTGAACCAGGTGATAGCCGAGAAAAGCAAGACGGTAACACCAGACTTCACGAAACTGCGGAAATCCGTAGCAGGGTATCTGATAGAAGAGACCGAGGATGCTGTCGCAGGGTTGCACAATGCCATCAAGACAATGGACTTCGACGAGATGAAGAAGTGGGCGCATTGCCTGAAGACAAGTTGGCTGCTCTATCGTGTCAGCATATTGGTTGACCCCATCATGGAGGTGGCACGGAGCAAAGACATGAGCGCCTATAATCGTCTGGTGACCTATATGGCTGAGATAGACAAGATGGCGAAAATCATCATCACAAAGGCGAAGGAGATACGGGACACGAGGGATGAGTAAGGTAATAGTCATTGACGACATGAAATCCTACTGCGATTCCGTCTGCGCAACACTGGCGGATTTCGGGATAGAGGCTGTTGCCTGCCAGACGGTCAAGAAAGCCAAGTGGCTTATTGAACGGGCTGGCAGGAACGACGTAATCTTGGCCGATCTCATGCTGAATGATGAGAACGGAAAGAACGGCACGGACATTCTGCGTTGGATGCGGGAGCAGGGGTATCATCAGTTGTTCTTCCTGATGACAAACTACGGCACGATGGAGAACTCTATTGAGACGATGGAACTTGGCGCCAAAAGTTATATCCCCAAGCCGCAGATGGACGAGAAGTTTTATGCCAGGATTAAAGGCATCATGGAAGAGCAGAATCTCCGTGACAGACATAAGAACCGCCTGATGTTCAGGCGCAATAGCCAACCATTTCTGGCTCTTTATGAGAGGCTGAAGGGTTATGTCGGTCTGGATCTCCGTCTTGTAGTCGTTGGTGAGAGCGGGACAGGCAGGAGCCATCTGGCAGAGGACTATATGGCAATGGAGGGCTTCCATTATGGCGACTATGCCCACGTTAGATGCAGCGCATTGGCAGAAATGGAGCATGTGGAGGACTATTTCTTCGGGCATCAGAAAGGCGCATACGCCAGTGCCGTACAATCTACCGACGGCATTCTGGAGAAAGCACGTGACAGTTTCCTTTTCTTGGAGAACGTCGATGAAATGCCCTTGAGTGTACAGAATTTGCTTAAAGAAGTGATGGAAACAGGAGAATACTGTCGCATAGGCTCATGCAAGAAACGTTCTATTGATTTCAGGCTAATATGTACCTCTTCCAAATCTCCTGATGAACTCGTTAATGAGGGCTTAATGACGCAGCATTTCCGGGATTGCATCTGCGAGGAGGTCATCAATATTCCACCGTTGAGGGAAACGGTGACAGACATCGTGCCAATGGCAGCGTTCTTTCTGGAACACTTTGACGAAAGACGTAGACTGAGCAGTAAAGCCAAACATAAACTGGAAGCATATCCCTGGCCGGGGAATGTTCGTGAACTAGTGAGAGTAATAACAATGGTGGTCAAGAAGTACGACTGCGACAAAATCCAACCAGAACATCTTACTTTTTCTCTTGAAGAAGCACCGGAAACACCTACAACTATGAAATTGAAAGATGATGGCGAAGAAAAGACAAAGATAGTTAAGGCTCTTGAATCATGTGGATATAAGAGGGAACCTACTGCTGCCATTCTCGGTATTAGTAGACGCAACCTTTTTCAGAAGATAAAAGACTATGGTATTGAGGTTCCAAAGCATCGCAGTTATATCTGACAGCCTCTGCATCATTTCTGGAACGAAAAAGGTATGACCTTTTTCTATTACTACAATTTCTATTGTTCTCTGTATAAACATGCGTATAGGTCATACATAAATCATATAAAGATGAATGTCATAAGGTGGATTGAAAAACATCTATGACTATGCACTAATGTCGAAATACTTCATAGTATTGTTTTGGGTGTAGCCAATATTATTACTGTGAATGTCGAGAAATGCTTTAGGACATAGATTATAGAGTTCTTTGATTGCCATACATGTTTCATGAAAAAGTTGCTCAAAAAAGCAATCATTTTTAGTTTTATCCCTAAATACAGTAAGGACAGATGATAACTTGCTTTTGTCATTATTTGCTAAAATATACTTCATATCAGGATAGTATGCGAAATAAGACCAACTACTTCTAAAATCTTCTGTAAACTTGTACAACATATCAGAACGTCTTATAATCAAATATTCCTCCAAAATGTAAAAAGCATTATTGTCTTCATAACAATCATAGATGTCAACTATATGTTTGTTATGATAACCTTTAATCGCTTTGGCTGTATCATATTCAGTCTTTGACTTGGTTTCTTTCACGACGAGTCCTTCTTTTGTTAAAAATGCATTACCACATAGTCCGTGACCTAATTCTTCCAGTTCCATCAACTCTTTATGATTAGCAAACCGTTTATCGTTAATTTGTTGGATGTACTTAAATAGCATAAAAATTTCCGATAAAGATATTTGATATAATATTTAGGGATTGTCATCTACTTCCTCATCAGGCATCATCACCCAATCATATTTTTTTACCCATCGCCAAATAGTTACACGAGAAAGATTTGTCATATTTTGGATTTGAGGCTTGGACAAACCTATACGCATAAGGTAGCAGACTTGCATCTGCTGTTCTGTGAAAGATCCTAATTCCTTCAGTATTCTGTCCTTAAATGATGGATACAGTTCATCTACGGCTTGGTATAACTGTTTCCAGTCAGACGATTTCATATTTTTCATTCCTTTGGAGGACTGCCTGATGGCATAAATCACATCCTCAGCTTTGCCCTCCAATTCTGATTGATGCAACAATTTGATGAAAGTTTTGTTTTGGTCCATTTTTTCCGACAACTGTTGTTCTTTCGCTTTCAATGCCTCGTCATAATCAGACAGTTCAGTATTAACTCGTTGAAGTTCGCGTTTCACATTACTGAGTTCATCAGATGATTTTTCCAATGATTTCTTTGATCTTTCAAGTTCTTTCTCTTTCTGCTCAATATCTTTACGAAGTTGCTGCTCGTCATTAGATATCCGCTGTAGTTCTGCCGAAAGTGAAACAACCTCCTTTAAATGTTTGTTACGTCTTCTTACATAAAAAATGTAGGCAACACACGCTAATAGTATTGTTGTCATAACTACAATAGCAAGCGTGTTCTTATACTTTTCTTTCTCATCTTTTAAAGTCTGTTCTTTCTTTTGATCGAGATGATACTGAAATTCATTGTTGACCGTTGCTGCCAATTCTTGGCGTTTCCCAAAATCCAAGGAATCACTCAGCTGCATATAAATACCTGCATAGTGACTGGCATTATTCACATCTCCTGTTGAACTATATAGCCTATATAAAAGTTTAGAGGCATCATACATACTATATATATCTTCTCCATTATCAAGCAAATATTTGCCATAGATGATAGCTGAATCCGTTTTGTTGCATAACTCGTAATATTGAGCAAAGGCTATGCATGAGAAATCCGAAAACTCGTTTAATGGGTCATATTCAATTAAGTAAAAACATCTTTTCGCATTTGATAGTTGCGACAAAACAGAATAGTCACACAACAGAAATAAAAGTGAACTCTGATGTTTTGAGGCATCGCTTGACTGAATTATTTCATCAAGAGCAGCATCAAAAGCAGCGCAGGCATCCTTTGCTTGCTTTAATGCAAGATATGCTGTACCTAAATGCAGATTTGGAATTATTGCATCTGTTTTAATCTGTTTGGTGATTTCAAGTTCCTTTTGTGCCATTTTAACAGCATCATTATATTTTTGCACTTTATAATAGAGGTCATTCAGATTGGAGTACGCATTGCGCAGCATAATAGAATCACAACCGTCTCCGCTTCCAGCATGTTCTATGGACTTGAGGAAATATTCCAACGAACGGGGTGTGTCTTGTAAGTCACGATATACACTACCTGCATAATAATATACTTCTTGTTTATCTAGCATAGAGCCATTTTCTTCAAAATAGCCAATTAGATTCTTAATCATAATATCTGAATTGGGTATGTTGTCTGCTTTGTCATTCAGCCTGATTTGCAATAAATCATATTTGTTCTTGACATAATCACTCTCTTCTCTAATTCCGATTTTCAGAGAATCCAGCATTACAAGTGCTTTCTTAGGGTTCTCGTCACCTATCATTTTAATTCTCTCTAATTCTTCTAAAATATGTTGTTCATCAGAGCAAGAGAATAAGAAGAACATACCTAATGCGCACAGAACACAAACAATGAATCTTACTATACTCATATTGAATCTTGATTTATGGATGCAAAGGTAGAAAAAAAAATGCATACAACCAAATTTTGGGTAAAAATTGTTTCTCTGTGTTTCTCTCCAATTAGCTTAATATTCCAAGACTTTCTACTTTTGAAAGTGCTTTAAGTCGCTGACGCACAGATGATTAAATTTATCAAATAGGGGAGGGGTAACATATTTTAACATATATCAGAAACACAATGAAACAGCAAATATTTCTATGAATAGATAAAGGTTCGTAACTTTGCACCCAGAAAATTCAAACATTAAAATTCAAAATTATGAGAAAAAACATCAAATTATTGGCAATCATGTTTGCCTTCGCAATGCAAAGTGTTACGATGTGGTCAGCCACCACCTCTATGTATCCAGTGTTTCTCCATTATCAACAAGGGCCGTTGTTGAGCAACAATCCTAAACCGACCAAAGCTCCTGCTCACTATAGTATTCCTTTGAGCGTCGTCCTTGATGATGCTGATAGACAGTTATTGGTAACAGCATTAGCAGAAGGAGAATTCACATATAATATATATAATGAAACTGGCAATCTCATATCTGAGGGAACCTTTTACTATAATTGCAATGACTGTCAAACAATAGACCTCGGACTTTACTATAGTGGTGTATATCATTTAGTCGTAACATACAATGGACATATCTTTGGTGGTGCATTCGAAATATATGAGTAATAACAATAAATGAACTTCAATGCAATTCCGGAATAATTGAGACAGACCAACCTGTAATAAAAGGAGCAGAAGCCGAAAAGCTAATAGAGTAGGTGATAATTTATTTAATTTGTATGCAATGAAGATTTTTATTTTATTTGCGTTATTAGGGTGCTCGCTATCGATAAATGCAGCATCTGAGGATGGCGGTAAAATTGTTACCACATTCTACGGTTCGAAAGCGAGTAGTAATGCTAACAATCCCTGCAAAGGTGCAACCATTCGAAAATGTGGAACGATAGAAACTTCTGATTTAGCCGTTTCGGAATCTACTACAATGGTTACTTCAGTTGTAAGAGATGGTGATGGAAAATGGGTCTCTACAGAAGTGGAATTTGTAGATGCGCCCGTGGAAGTCGTTAAGCAGAAACAAGTATCTGATTTCAATCGTCGTTTAAATGCAGATGTTCAGATCATTGAGGAATAAAATCCTTGTGACATTTTTCTTGTCATTTCTTTGCAATGTTTTGTTTTCTCAGGAACGAAACCTTGTCGAAGAAATGGCAGGGAATTATATTCAGATTCGGCAAAAGCCCGATACAGAGTTGCTATTAAAAGAATGGCTAAATGACTTTTCAATGGCCGACGATACAGTTTATGCTATTTTATATGTTCCAATGGACTGTCCACGTTGCGAGGTGGCAATACCCAACTTTTGGGAAAAGTTGAAGGCTATTGATGCGAACAAGAAAATGTGGTTGATAACCGCTTATTCTGATTCTCTGTTAGCAAAAGAATATAATAAGTCTAAAGGATACGTAGCAGATGTATATATATATGACACATCAGAACGCTACAAGCAAATATTCAATACGAATATTTCAGGAGGTCTTATGGGACTCCATATATTAAAGATTGACAAAAAAAAAGGGAATTTACTTATGGGTGGCCAATACACTGTGCTTAACAACATGTTTGTAAAACAGTTAATTGACTATAAAGATATGTTAGAAAAATCAACGCTCTCTAATAATGATATTGGGGATAAAAAAAACTTTACTGAAACACCCAAAGAGATACCGTTACTATCATCATATAAAGATTATGCATTAGAATCCCATATAAGAGTTTCTTCCATATTTGACACACCAAGATTTATCGAAGACAATCTGTTTTTTACAGATGTACTTCAGAATGGAGTAATGTTGTTTAAATATGAGAGGAATTGTATGAAATATAAAGGGCTTTTACAGGCAGACAGTTTGGAAAAGATGCGTTTCCTTAAAGTCCCAGAGAGAATATACAAGCACTTTGATGCTCATAAAATGCTATTTTATATAGCGTTAGGAACAAATGTCATTGATGACAAACATATTGGCATATCTTACTCCATTCCGAAAGCAATGTCTGATGGTGAGGAAAATTCATATGGACTTTATAATGCTCCAGTCATTATCTCAAGGGATATTGAAACGATGGCCCCGGACTCTATGCTCACTTTGGATTTTGACATTGAAAATGACACTGTATTTTTTAACACGCACTTTTCTTTTTCAATGTATATGGATAAAATCATAATTGGATGTAAAAAATTGACATGGCCAATGGAATACGAACGTGAAGAATATGAGAAAATGCCAGCTATGAATCCATTCTGTCCCCAATTTTATGATACGGAGAATCCATTTATAGCCGCATTTAATAGTCTAGATGGGAAACTATATAAAAGATATGGAAATTTGGATATCGCTCAGGCATCAAGTCGAACAGGGTATTATTTTACAAAACCCATTGCAGCATCCTACAGTGATGAACTTATATATACCGATGGCTATAGTGGTAAAGTAACTATCTTGGCAGATGAAGGAAGAAAGGAACAGACTTTTTTTGTATTCAATATTGATACTCATGAATTCCCACAACCAGACTCAGCTTTTTTTTACACATATGATTATGCCAAGTCCTATACAAAATTTTTTAATCGATGTATTACTGATGTCAAGTTTGACGAAAGGTTTATATATACCATAACAAAATACGCAAAGCCTGACAGTGATGAAGGAGCGAGATATGTTTATACAATCATTAACAGAAAAAACGGGAAGACGCTAAAACGTACAATTCCTCAAATTTCTGGTAATGTAATCGGTTGTGGTCTCCGAACTAAAAAACAAAAAGTCTCTCCATTTATTCTATTTAAGAATGGTCCTATAGCCATTGTCCGTATTTTTGACACAAAGGGGATTCCTAAATAAGCGTTACAGATAAACTAAGAAATATATACATGTTAGATAATTTCAACAAGGAGTACAAATCAATGACAGCATTTCTTTAGTTGACTATGACAAGATGTATACGTGAAGTTTGGATATGGCAATATTTATTGCTTGGACACCAAACAATACCATATTCATTTGAAAACAATTTAAATTGTAAATTAATAAGCATAAAAATTAGTAACATAACATGATAAAAAACAAATTACCTTTAAGTACTTTGTGTTTAATTACGACCCACAAGTGTACCAGCTCTTGTCCAAATTGTGGATTCTTTTGCAATCCAAAGCTAAATGTTTCCATGAAGGTGCCTGATATGATTCACTACATAGAAAAGTCTTGCAGGCTTTTCCCTACAATTAATTGCTTAGTCTTAACTGGCGGTGAAGTGTCTTGCTTTAAAAACATTGATATATGCAAGGTTATTGCATATGCAAGAAGTATCGGCATCAGCAATGTTAGGATAGTGTCGAATGGTGTATGGGCTAAATCTTTGGAGTTCGCAAAGGAATATTTATTTACATTGAAAAATTCTGGATTAACGGAATTAAATATTAGTACTGGTGATGAACATTCAACATTTGTCCCATTAGCCAAGGTCCTAAACGCGGTTAAAGCAGCACAAGAACTAGGCATATATATTTCTGTTGCTGTCGAAAAGCATGTGGAAAGTGTTGTTACTCCCCAAGCCATTAAAGATGAATATAAAGAAATGTTCAAAACAGAACTTAAATGTCAAATATCGGAATCTCCTTGGATAGAAATGAAAAAATTTCGTAGAGATTATGCTAAAGAAGACCTGGATGATGAAATTAAGATTCATGGCGGCTGTAGCAGTTTATTTACTGGTATACAAGTAAATCCGTCAGGACAATTACTTGCATGTTGTGGTTTTGCTTCAGAATTTTCTAACCATTTAAAACTTGGGCATATTGATTCATACGAATCTAGTGAACAATACGAAAAGAATTTGTATAATCTTTTGAACATATGGTTATATTCCGAAGGACCTATTGGAATTGTAGAACATATTCTTGGCAAAGGAGTTAAAGACTCAAAAGATGTTCATATGTGTGAGCATTGTATGAGACTTCTGATGTCACAAGAGTTGGAATATACTATTAAGAACGTAAATATAGGTAAACTTAAAGAAATCTTATTTAAATATGAAGCTAATAGAGTTCGTCAAATTTCCATTCTCAATAAACAACTTGATCAAAACTACCCCATTTAAATAAAAAAAACAAATATTGTTCAACAAAATTTCATGTTATGAAGAAAAAGCAATTATTATGTGCTACATTGCTAGCAGGATCATTAGTGTGTTTAACTGGTTGCGACAACCAAACTGATTATGAAGTGTTAAGCAGAGAAAATTTCGCCGAAGATGTCTTCAAGAAAGATTCTACTCAATTTGTACATTTTGATTTCAACTCTCTTACTGAGGAGCAGAGATCTGAATTAGAAGTGTTCGTAGAGTTATCCAAAAAACTTTCGGTATCCGGGTTAGAAGGCAACAATGTGACAATAACGCGATCCTTATCAGAAATGGGATGTATAGATACATCTGATATGGATCAGTCTAGCCCTCTTGTAAAAATAATCAACTCCATGTCAGACCCGGAAGTCGCAGCAGCGTTACAGGCCAAAGATGTTAATCGTTACTTGTCATTGTTAGAACAAAAAGGAGCTTTGAGCAATAGGGCAAGAACCAGAGCCGCTCAAAATATTGCCCAATTTGAAGATGGTAAGACATCGCTTTTTTGGATATTTGGAGCTGTTGTGGCTGTTGTAGCTGTTGCTTATGCTGCAGTTGTATCAGACGTGATTATTATTGGACCTTCGATGGCTGACAATGGAGCACATCTACAGGAAGCAGTAATTAATGGGGATATAATGACCTTAGACCTTGAAAAGATTTCGGATGACGAAGAAAGCAATCTACTGATTGATAGAACTATCTCAGAAGCTTTGCAAGGAGAAAATGACGATAAAGTTTCACTTGTACAAAACATTGCAAAATCTGCATATTATGAATACAAATAGAAAACTAGTTCCCTCACGAACTCTCGCTGCTTATTCGGTTTTCATATCGGCTATCGTCGGATATGCCATTTACTATGCATTTACAGAAGGAAATAATTCGGTTAGAATTGCGGTTACAATAGCTGCAGTTCTCATTGTATTACCTATTCTGAAAATGCCGATAAGAATTTATGAAGACAACGATAGTATTCGTATCCAGCAAATCATTGGAGAAAAAAGATTCTTAAAGCAAGAATATACAATCAATTATGTCAAGACTAAGAGCTTGTTCTCAATACGTCTGTTTGCAACCTCGGTGTTCGTATATTGGGGATATTTTTGGACGAAATCAATGGGAATCTTTTATGCGCAATGCATTGATAACTCAAATCTGATTATGCTTACGAAGAAATCCGATGGTTCCAAAATCGTTATTGATGCCCCTTAAGATAATTCAATTTATATGTAAGAGGGTGTAAACTGTTTGAGACTTGTTATTTTTTATTCTGCAAGTTGAGACACTTCGGCAATCCGACAGAAAGGCTATTTCACTACTCAAAAGAGTTTTGAAATGGCCTTTCCTTATTACACTATTTCAATAAGTGGGCTTTTCCATGTTGCCATTCTCTCTTGTTATAGCCTCGGCCCTCGTTTCCTTTTCTTCTTCTGTTGCAAGCTACGACGGAAGGCTTCATCTTCTGGATCATAGACAGGATTGGTTGTGTCGAACAGTCCCAATGACGAAATATTGATAGATGATTCAGATGGGTAGTGATGTGATTCCTCATGATGCTCTTCCTGTCTAGGATTGGGCTCTTGTCTATACTGGTGGTTCTGCCTTGTCTGCTGCTGAAAGCGGTCTTGGTATTCTGTTCTTTCATCGCGTTTCCATCCAAATACCTGACGATATTAGCGAATGAAAGGCCGCGCTTAATCTGTGAACCTTTGAAGTGAAGCCCATCCTTTCGTAAAGCGGAGCCCCTGTATGTCCTTGATGCTCATTAACTGAAGTACTACAGCTCTTTGAATCCTAAGCATCGCAATGATAGTTAAAGGAACTGCTGTTTTATCTTCAAATTGGTAATTTCTTGGGCAAATTTTGGGCATTTGGGCAAAATTTGCCCAAATTGTTAGAGTCTTTTTAGCCCTATCCTCATTAACATCTTTTAATCACGCTCGTTTTCAGATAGTTGCAAAATTCCTGTCTGAAAACGGATTCTTTTTGATTGCACCCCTGCTTATGTTACAAATGCGATCGCAAACAAACGCATTTAGTAACAAGTAAAAAGAATAAAGGATGAAATACAATATTCTGACTGAAACGGCTTTCTTCCGTGCCGCCCAAAACGGAAGCCTCGAAGATATGACTGCCTGTTATGGTGAGTTTATCGAAAGGGTTGTGGACGTGTGCGGTTGCAAGAATGGCAAGACAACGGCCGTTGCCACTCTGCTGTTCGCAGGGATAGAACTGAAGGCAATGGGCAAGGGGAATCGGATGGTGGAAAAGGCTGTGACGTTCATTGGCGAGATGCAAAAGGTGGTGGAGCAGATGCCCGCCTCGGAGATAGCGGAATCGGCCAAGACGGGACTGAACTGGACTGGTGACATCGTGAACCTTGTGGAACTGATGTATGGGCTGCAGGAGATGCAATGCCTGAACGACGGGAAACTGCCCATTGAGGAACTCGGCAATCGCATATTCCCCCTGTTCGGGCTTCAGCCGAGGATCTATTCGCGTATCTATATCGACATCAAGCAGCGGGCCACGAAGAACGGCAACCGCACGTATTTCCTCAGCAGGATGCGGAACATGCTGGAGGAAAGGATTGACCAGGACATTCATATCTCGCTGAGAAGGAAATAAAAAGTGTCTGTTCATACGATATTCAGAAGCCCCGAACGATGTGAGTCGCCCGAGGCTTCGACTTTCTCAGAGATAGACTATCATTGCTCGCTCCTTGCGTCTCGTCACCCTGTCGCATATCCAACGGCGGAACTCGGAGGCGAGCCCGGTGTGGACGTGGTAGGAGATGGCGATGATGCACTCAAGGTTGTAAAGTTCGTCTTTGTAGCCGCTTTCCAAAAGGTCGTACTTGCTGATTAAATCGAGGTTGACGGCCAGTTGCCTTCGCATCCTGTTGATGATGCCGTGCACTTTCATAATGGTCACGCTGAGCAGACTGGCTATCTCGCCCGCAGTCATCCAGACGTCGTAGCCCGTCAACTCAAATCTTTCGTGCTCAAACACGATGAGGTCTCTCTTCATCATGGTTTTGCCTTCCACCTTATTTATATTACCATGCCGATGTTAGGCGAGAACTGCTGGATCTTTGCCAGTTTCGTGGCCAGCGTATCAATCTCGCAGCCCAACTTCTCTTGTGTAATCTTCGCATAAACCTGAGTGCTCTCGATGCACTTGTGACCCAATACGGAGCCGACGACCTCCAGAGGCATTCCATTCGACAGGCAGACAACCGTTGCCATCGTGTGACGGGCCATGTGCCAGGTCAAGTGCTTCTGAATGCCACACAATTTTGCGATGAATCTGATGCGCTCACAGCAGCGGTCATGTTCTGGGACGTCGAAGACATGCCCGTCCGTACAAAGTCCTTTGTACTTCTTGAGGATTGCCAGCGGGATAGGCAGCAGTTTCACGTTCTCGGCCACGCCCGTCTTCTGGCGGTGAGTATGAATCCACCAACTGCCATCAGCGGGATTCTTCACAATGTTCTCATTCTTCAGGTTCTTCAAGTCGGCATGAGCCAGACCTGTGAAGCAGCAGAAGATAAAGAGGTCGCGAATGTATGCCCGTCGTGGTGTGAGCCTCGGATTGTTCATCAGGGCGTTCAACTCTTCCTTGGTCAGAAATCCCTTTTCGGTTTCCTCCTTCTGGATGTGGTAGTCACTGAATGGATAACGCGATACCCAACCATTCTCATGGGCACGGTGCATCAGCATCATGACGGCGTTGTTGTAGAGGATGCAGGTGTTGTGCTTCACCTTTCTTTCCGTCTTCAGAAAGACCTCGAAGTCCGAGATAAACGACGGCTGGATCTCCTTCAGGGCTATGTCCGACACGTTGTAATGGTGGCGCAGGAAATCTCCGACGTGCTTATAGACGGTCTTGTATTTTGTCAGCGAAGCTTCTGAACGCAGACCGCCCTCATACATGCGCTGATACTCAGCATTCCATTGGGCAAACATCGTCATCAAAGTTTGCTGACGATACTCCAGACCGAGGAAGGCATTCTTCACCTTCTCTGCCGTTACGAAGTTGTCGCGGTCAACAATCTCCTTGTAATACTTGTCAATACGGGCCTTGATCTTGTCAAGTTCCATGTTGACATTGCGGGCCATGACGCTCTTTCCTGTAGCACGACCGCCTTTGGTTTCCCAGAGGTCAGGCTTGCAGTCCACCTTGCAACTGAACTGACACTGTGTTCCATCCACTGTGATGCGCCCCATTACGGGGTACGTTCCATCCTTCTTTAACTTCTCCCTCTTGAGGTAGAAAATGATACTGTAGGTACTCTTCATTTTTACACTAATTTTACGTTTAACTTTCAGTTTGCAAAATTAGTCAATGCTGAGCATCCGATTTCTACGCAAATCTATTCAAATTTCGGCAACTCGTACCAAAGTCGGTTCAATTTCTCAAACTCATTGAATATCAACCGTTTCAGTGTCTGAAAGTAACCTATTTGCCTCGATTTTCACAATTTCAGAAACAAGTTACGAATTAGATACTTAAATCTTTCCTTCATACCGTACTCAAGTTGCAGTCCACTGTTCTCATCATTTCGCAGTTTCCTTCCCAATCCCCTGATTTGCAACGATTTTTCCGCTTTTCTCCTCTTTTGTTATCCGATGGCTGGTTTTACAGTAGATAAGTGGCACTTATTGCAAAATAAGAAGTTCTTATTCTTTCAGCAGGTCAGGACGCAAACGACGGGTGCGGTCGAGAGCCTGCTCCAATTCCCATTCACGTATTTTAGCCTCATTGCCTGAAAGCAAAATCTCCGGAACCTTCCAGCCTTTGTAGTCGGCAGGACGGGTGTAGATGGGAGCTGCCAGCAGATCGTCCTGAAAACAGTCGGATAGTGCACTCTGCTCGTCACCAATGACACCTGGAACCACACGCACGATGGCGTCAGCAATCATAGCTGCTACGAGTTCACCGCCTGTCAGCACGAAATCTCCAATACTGATTTCGCGGGTGATGAGATGGTCGCGCACACGCTGATCAATGCCCTTGTAATGGCCTGCCAAAATGATAAGGTTGCCCTTGAGCGACAACTCGTTAGCCATGTGCTGGTCGAAGCGTTCACCATCGGGCGAGGTGAAGATGACTTCATCGTAGTCGCGCTCGGCCTTCAAAGCAGTGATGCAGCGGTCGATGGGCTCACATTGCATCACCATACCGGCGGAACCGCCATAGGGGTAATCGTCGACGCGGCGCCACTTGTCGAGGGTGTAGTCGCGCAGGTTATGCAGACGGATTTCAGCCAGTCCTTTCTTTTCGGCACGGGCCAGTATGGATTCGTGTACGAAGCCCTCAAGCATTTCGGGCAATACGGTGATGATGTCTATTCGCATAATATAAATGAGAAATGAGAGATATGATTACTTGTTCTCGTAGAACGCGATGATGCGGTCGATGTGCTGTTCGCCGGCTTTGCGGCCCTGTTCGTAGACGAGGCGCATCTGTGCCGCGTCGTGCGAGATGTGTCCGATGGGTATTTTCTCGTCGGGACGGATGACGAGACAGCGTCCCTGACGTTCAGCCTCGGCGACGTATTCCAACTGACGGTTATACATCAGGTGGCGCTGGTCTAAGGCGCGTAGGAAATGGGGATATTTGCGCAGCGCCATTCGCATGAGCGGCATCAGTTTGTTGTGCTCCTTCTGATAGCCAAGGGGCTGGGTAAGAATGACTACGTTGCGCGTGATGCCCTGCCGTTCAAAGTATTCGAGGGGAATAGAATCGCTGACGCCTCCGTCGAGCAGTTTTCTGCCCTGTACATGAACCACCTTTGATGCCAACGGCATGGATGCCGAAGCCCGTAGCCACTCTAATTCGTCATAGTCGACGTGGTCCATGTCGTGATAGACGGCCTTTCCCGTCTCTACATCCGTACAAACAACGGTAAACGTCATGGGGTTCTGTTCGAAGGCCGCCGTGTCGAAGATGTCATACTCGTAGGGCACCACATGGTATCCGAACTGGGCGTTGAAATAGTCACCGCTGGTCATGAGCGACTTCAGTCCGCTGTAGCGCGAATCGTTGGCAAAACGGGTGTTGTAACGAATGGCACGGCCGATTTGTCGTGACTTTAGGTTGCATCCGAAGGCCGCTCCCGCTGATACGCCGATGAGTGCATCAGGCCAGACGTCGTGTTCCATCATCACGTCCGTCACACCTGCTGTCCACAAGCCACGCATGGCGCCGCCTTCGAGTACCAGTCCTTTCTTCATCGCGTTTTATCGTTTGTCGTCATATTCGTACTTTGAGGCGGGGTACTTGTCACGTGGGAAACGGAACAAATCGTCGGAGAGGCCACCCACCTTGACGTTGCTGATCTTGATGGTCGTATGGAAAATACCCATTTTGATGCGCACGCTGATGGGGTAGCGCGTCTTCTTGTCGAGCAGACAGCGTGCCTCCTTGATACCCTTGACGCCCTTCTTGGCCTTCAGCGTGATGTAGTAGCCCTCCTGGGAGTCCTTGATGCTATAGGTGTAGTTGTCGGGCGAGAACTTGAATTTCGTAGCATATTTGTCGCGCTCGTCGGAATGGGCGTCGTAGACGACGATTTTGCTTTTCTTCCGTTCCAGACGGTAATAGGTCACGTCGTCGTTCCAGGCAATATACTTCTCGTCGATGAACTTGCTCTTCTTGCCCTTGGTCCAAATGGTACCCTGCGTCTTGTATATGCCGATGATGTTCACGTTGTAGGTGAGCTGCGAGCCTTGCTCGCCAAAAATCATCCGGTAGGTCTCCATGAACATCCGTCGGGCCTGCTGGGCGTTGGGAGTCTCTTTCTCCTGGGCCGGCAGAGCCAATGAAGCCCATAATATGGTTATAATGAATAAAAGTCTGTGCATGATGGGTGTTATTTCTTGCGTTTTAATACCAGATATTTGGGCAGTCGCTGCCATTTTCCGTCCTTGGGCACTTTCAGTGCGTTGCCTTTCACCTGATGTAGCACGTAGGTCGAGTCATTGTGGCAGAACAGGCTGGCGTGGAGGTCGTCGCTGCCGAAGTCATTGATGAGATCCAGCTCGGCCTCGCGCTCGTTCTTGATTTTGCACGAAGTGATGACCCAGCAGAACGAGTTGTGAACTTTACCCAGAAATCCCGGCAACTTGCCGTAAAGGGGCTGGCCTGGCACCTCGACGTCCTGGTCGTAGAAGTTAATGCGCAAATACACATCGTACTCATTATTATATAAGTACGCGCGAAAAGTCTGTTTGTCGTCTTGTGCTGAAAGCGCTGTGCAACATAGTTGTAACAGCACCAGCAAGAGTATTCTCGTCATAGTCTTTAATTGCGTTATTCTGATTTTGAGGGGGCAAAGGTACTAAATCTAAATCAATAAAATGCTGATTTGTAGAAAAATAAATGTAAAAAGAGTGTAGTTTTTAGTTTTTTTTAATTAACTTTGCAACCTGAAATACATGTATTAATATGGGAAAAAACTATTTAAAGCCTGATTACATCTTCGAATCGAGCTGGGAGGTATGTAATAAAGTAGGTGGAATCTACACCGTACTCTCATCGCGTGCGAAGACCCTCCAGGAGGAAATGAAGGACCATATTATCTTTATTGGTCCGGATTGCTGGAAGGAAAGTGAAAGTCCCTATTTCAAGGAAGACAGTGCGCTCTTTGCCGATTGGCAATGGGAGGCTAAGGAGCAGGGCCTGAAGATCAAAGTGGGTCGTTGGACTGTTCCTGGTGAGCCGATAGCCGTCCTGGTGGACTTTACCCCATACTTTGAGCAGAAAAACGAAATCTACGGATGGCTGTGGGAAAACTACGGCGTCGACTCGCTGCACGGCTATGGCGACTACGACGAGGCCTCGATGTTCTCGTATGCTGCCGCTTTGGTGACGGAGAGTTTCTACAATCACTATCTCAACAGCCAGCAGCATGTCATTTATCACGCCAATGAGTGGATGTGCGGTTTGGGTGCGCTATACATCAACAACAAGTTGCCCCAGATCGGTACCGTCTTCACGACCCATGCCACGAGCATCGGCCGTAGCATTGCCGGTAACATGAAACCGCTGTACGACTATCTGTTTGCCTATAATGGCGACCAGATGGCTGAAGAGCTGAATATGCAGTCAAAGCACTCGATAGAGAAACAGACTGCCTGGCACGTAGATTGTTTCACCACCGTGAGCGATATCACCGCCAAGGAGTGCGTGGAACTATTGGACAAGCCCGTTGACGTGGTCCTGCCCAATGGTTTCGACGATAGTTTTGTGCCCAAGGCTGCCCAGTTTACCCGCAAACGCCGTGCTGCCCGCCGTCGTCTGTTGGAAGTGGCCAATGCCCTGTTGGGTGAACAGTTGGGCGACGATACGCTGATTGTGTCGACCTCAGGCCGTTATGAGTTCCGCAACAAGGGTATCGACGTGTTCGTGGAAGCCATGAACCGTCTGTTGCGCGACCGCGACCTGAAGAAGAAGGTCGTTGCGTTTATCGAGGTTCCCGGTTGGGTAGGGGAGCCCCGCAAGGATTTGCAGGAGCGACTCAACTCTCAACTCTCCTCGCAACGCCACACTCTCAAAGAGAGAACTTTCAACTCTCCACTTGAGGTTCCCCAGGTTACCCACTGGTTGCACAACATGAGTCACGACAACGTGCTGAGCATGTTGAAATATTACGACATGCACAATCGCAAGGACGAACAGGTGAAGGTCATCTTCCTGCCCTGCTATCTGGATGGCAAGGACGGTATCGTGAACATGACTTACTACGATGTGGTATTGGGCAACGACCTGTGCATCTATCCCTCGTACTACGAGCCGTGGGGATATACCCCGCTGGAGGCTGTTGCCTTCAAGGTGCCGTGTATCACGACGGACCTGGCTGGTTTCGGACTCTGGGCCAACAAGGAGTTCGGACACTATGGCGAACTGAAGGACGGTGTGAAGGTTATCCACCGCACAGACTATAACTATTCGGAGGTTGCAGACGTCATCAAGGACACGGTAGCAGCGTTCTCGGCAATGAGCCAGAAGGAGGTCGACGAGTGCCGCAAGAAGGCCGACGCCCTCTCGAAGAAAGCCCTGTGGTGCAACTTCATCGAGTACTATCATGAAGCTTACGACATTGCCCTGCGCAAAGCTGATGAAAGAAAATAACAATTCAAACATAATATTGATAAATTATGAAGATTAAAGCAGATTATGCAAATGCTCCCCAGTGGAAGGACCTGACCGTGAAGTCGAGCCTTCCCGAGCAACTGAAGTGTTTGGACGAGATTGCCCACAACATGTGGTGGGTGTGGAACTACGAGGCTCGTGACTTGTTCCGTGACCTCGACCCTGAGATTTACCATGATGTAAAGCACAACCCAGTCATGTTGCTGGAACGTTTGAGTTTTGCCCGCAAGGAAGAGATTCTGAAGGACAAATCGCTGATGAAACGTGTCAAGGACGTCTACGCCATGTTCCGCAAGTACATGGACGTGAAGCCCGACTCAAAGCGCCCCTCGGTGGCCTACTTCTGCATGGAGTACGGTATCCACTCTGCCCTGAAGATCTATTCGGGTGGTCTGGGAATGCTGGCTGGTGACTATGTGAAGGAGGCTTCCGACTCTAACGTCGATATGTGTGCTGTCGGTTTCCTCTATCGTTTCGGCTACTTTACACAGAGCCTGTCGATGGACGGACAGCAGATCGCCAACTACGAGACGCAGAACTTCGGTTCGCTGCCCATCGAGCGTGAGCTCGACAAGGACGGCAATCCCCTGGTCATTGACGTGCCTTATACCAACTACCAGGTTCACGCTTATGTATGGCGTGTCAACGTAGGACGTGTAAAACTGTATCTGCTTGATACTGATAACGAAATGAACTCTGACTTCGACAAACCCATCACCCACGCGCTCTATGGTGGTGACTGGGAGAATCGTCTGAAGCAGGAGATCCTGCTCGGTATCGGTGGTATGCTGCTGCTGAAGAAGCTGGGCATCAAGAAGGACGTATACCATTGCAACGAGGGGCACGCAGCACTCTGCAACCTGCAGCGCCTGTGCGACTACATTGAGGAAGGTCTGACATTCAACCAGGCTCTCGAACTGGTTCGTGCCAGCGGTCTCTATACCGTACATACTCCCGTGCCCGCAGGTCACGACTACTTCGAGGAAGGCCTGTTTGGCAAGTACATGGGCGGCTATCCCCAGAAGCTGGGTATCTCGTGGGACGAGTTCATCGGTATGGGCCGTACGAACCCCGACGACAAGGGCGAGAAGTTCTGTATGTCAACCTTCGCCTGCAACACCTGTCAAGAGGTCAACGGCGTCAGCTGGCTGCATGGCGAGGTGTCGAAGAAGATGTTCGCTCCCATCTGGAACGGCTACTTCCCCGAGGAAAACCACGTGGGCTATGTCACCAATGGTGTGCACTTCCCCACCTGGTGTGCTACCGAGTGGCGTCGCGTCTATGCGAAGTACTTTGATGCCAAGCATATGAGCGACCAGTCGAACGAAGACATCTGGCACGGCATCTACAACTGTCCCGATGAAGAAATCTGGGCTACACGCCAGGCGCTGAAGGCCAAGCTGTTCGAGTATATCAAGGAGCAGTTCCGCGAGACATGGCTGAAGAACCAGGGCGATCCTTCGCGTGTGGTGAAGCTGCTCGAGCAGTTCAACCCCAATGCACTGGTCATTGGTTTCTGCCGTCGCTTTGCTACCTACAAGCGTGCTCACCTGCTGTTCACCGACGAGGCTCGTCTCTCAAAGATTGTCAACGATCCCGAGCATCCCGTCATCTTCCTCTTTGCTGGTAAGGCTCACCCCGCCGATGGTGCTGGTCAGGGACTTATCAAGAAGATTTACGAGATCTCGCAGCGTCCTGAGTTCCTGGGTAAGATTATCTTCCTCGAGGACTACGACTTCCTGCTGGCTCGCCGTCTCGTGTCGGGTGTCGACATCTGGATGAACACCCCGACTCGTCCGCTCGAGGCTTCTGGTACCTCTGGCGAGAAGGCCGAGATGAACGGTGTCGTCAACCTCTCCGTGAAGGACGGTTGGTGGCTCGAGGGCTATCGCGAGGGTGCCGGTTGGGCGCTCACCGAGAAGCGCACCTACCAGAATCAGGGCTATCAGGATCAGCTCGACGCTGCTACCATCTACGGCCTGCTCGAGAACGAGATCATTCCTCTTTATTATAATAAGGATAAGAAGGGCCTCTCGAAAGGTTGGATCAAGGTGGTCAAGAACTCCATCGCCCAGATTGCTCCTCACTACACGATGAAGCGTCAGTTGGACGACTACTACAGCAAGTTCTACGAGAAGCAGGCTAAGCGCTTCAAGGAGTTGTCCAAGAACGACAACCGCCTGACCAAGGACATCGCACAGTGGAAGGAAGCTGTGGCTGAGCGCTGGGATGCCATCAACGTCGTCTCTTGCGAGTGGGACTTCCCCGCAACAGGTGCAGAGGCTGGTCAGAAGTACACCCTCAAATACGTCATCAACGAGCAGGGCCTCGACGATGCCATCGGACTCGAGAAGGTCAATGTCTGTCTCGACAAGGACGGCAACGAGAAGGTCTTCAGTGTTGAACCATTGAAGATGACAGGTCACGAAGGCAACAACTACACCTTTGAGGCTGAGTTGACTCCTCGTCAGTTCGGTCAGTACAAGAGCGCAGTCCGCATGTATCCGAAGAACAAGAACCTGCCTCACCGTCAGGACTTCTGCTACGTCAAGTGGATCGAACTTCCTAGCTTCTGATCGACCGATGCGACAAAGCGACTTGGACTTATTCGAAGAGCGCGAGGTGTCGTTTCCGCCGGCACATACGGCAGAACACTTGCTGAACCAGACAATGATTCGCTTGTTTGGCTGTGAGCGGTCGTATAATGCCCACATCGAACGCAAGAAGAGCAAGATGAGCTTCTATCTTGACCGCAAACCGTCGCGACAGGAAGAGAAACTCATTGAGCAGGAGATGAACCGGTTGATCAGCGAGGACTTGCCCGTCACGTTCGAATTCGTGTCGCGCGACGAGCTGCCCGAGGGCATCAGCCTGGAACGCCTGCCCGACGATGCTTCAGACACCATCCGACTGGTGCGCATCGGCGACTACGACGTCTGTCCCTGCATCGGCAAACACGTTCGCTCGACGGCACAGATAGGCAGTTTCGAAATGCTTGGCACCAATTGGGACGAACACGAGCGCTCATTCAGGGTAAGATTCAAGATCATACAATAAGAAAGAAGAAGAGGATGTTCACGTGAACATCCTCTTTTTCTTGAGATTCCCTTCACTCAGGGAAATTGCAATTTTTCTTTTCTTTAGAATCCAAAGAGTTCGTTCTCAATACTAAATCCAGGAGCCAGAATCTCTTCAGGGTCTTCTACTTGTTGAGAACTGTCCAAAGGCAGTGAGCCTGTCAGTATCGGCTGGAACATGTCCAGTTCTACAACATCCATTTCCGGTGCAAAATATTTCTTTTTCATAATTATCTTCTTATTAAATTTATGATAATTCGTGTTTTATCTTTAACATATAATTGCCATATAATTGTTCATATAATTGCTGCGCTTGAAATTAATGAATAATTCGTGGTAATTCGTGTTAAATACTTACTTAATCACGACTTTACGTCCATTCACGATATACAGTCCCTTAGTGGGCTGAGCCACGCGCTGACCAGCGAGGTTATAATAACTGTCAACTGTCAACTGTCCACTGTCAACTGAATTAATGCCTGTTGCCTCACCACCGAAGCCGAGGAAGTCAGCAGCAGAGGTAGACTTTGGAATAGACAAGAAGCACTTTCCGTCAGGAACCGCTACGCCATTACCAAGTTTATAGAAGCCAACCTTGCCGCCCTTCTCTGACAATACATAATAGTCGCTATCTGTACTTTCGCCACCTACAGAAGTACCCCTTGAGGTCTGTAACAAGTTGGTTCCAACAGCTGCTGCACTTGGTATAACATTCAAATTGTGCACACCTGCTGTTGCTTCTATGATAACAGGTGTCCAAGACGGAGCTTCTGTTATTTCAGCCAGCGTTACAGTTGTACCACTTACTGAAGGAACTACATAAGCCTTGACACCATCGAAACGGAGAGCCTTTCCATTAGCACTCTTAGTCCAGAATGTAGTATAACCTGAAGTACCAACGGTAACGGGAACATAGCCAAATACTTCAATCTTCGAAATCTGGCAGTTGTTATCATTGGTAAGCTTAATGGTATAAATCGTGCCTGCATCTTGTTTGTCTGCTGCAATATCGAATTCATGGTCAACAGCAGCACTTGTTACCTCTGTGCTAACAGCATCAGTTCCTACGAAGACATTATAAGTCACTTTAGCAGAAGCACCACTGATACCATAGACTTTAATCTTGCTGACATTGAAATCGAACTCAGGAAGAGTGAGCGTAGCGTCTTGTTTACCGAAAATAATACCCGTTGTGGATGTACCCGAGGTCAGCTTCTTATGTCCATTTGATGAAGCGCCAAGAGTGACAGTGTAGCCATTTGTATAAGAGGCTTCAGTCTTTACATATTCTGTTGGGAATCCCCATGCGGCATCAGTAAAGTCTAATGTCACAGATGCAACACTTGCAGGATCAACATATTCTGCCTGAGTGATGGTAATCAATGGGGAATAAACATCGTTGGAACTATCATCTTTGGCATGAACCTTCAAGTAAGCTGTACGGGCTGCACCATCGTTCTCACCGACTACATAATACAGATTCTTACTTGAGTTAATCTCTGCGGAAATCCATTCGGGCTCTGTCGTTGTGATGGTTGCTGTTTCATCAGTGTACCAAACAATGTCTGCATTAACAGTTGTGATATTGTTATAGGTAACATCAATTGTTCCGTCACCGCCAGCTACTGGGAAATTGGCAGAACTATAGTTAAGCGTAATAGAAGGAATAGCTGCAGCTGCTTCATAGTAAACCTTTACAGATGTAAAGCCGCAAGTACCACCAAAGACAACTGACCAAGCAGTTAGGGGGTCTTTAGGAGTTACTGTGACAGTCGTTCCGTCCACTTTAACTCCTGCGTTCGTCCATGTACTACCTGCAAGAGCACTCGCATAACCTGCTGTTGTGGCCTCAAATACCACTTTCTTGACAGCATAACCTGTGGCAGGAGTGACGGTCAATTTGTTATTTTTATAGAAACGAGTACTTGTGTTAGTGGTTGGAATGTAGTTATTAACTGCAGTATTACCGCTGCCATTCCTTTCATTCTTCATAATTGCAACAGCGCTGGACCATTGAATAAGCTCTTCCGTAGGACTTGCGTCATACGAAGCCTTACTCAAATCCCAGGTAATATTATGTTCTTCCACGCTACCTGCCAGAGTGATGGTTTTACTTGTTGCGTCTGTTGAAGCAATTGTGATAGAACCGCTATAGGATGGATTCATGTCCAACCCTGCTTTCAGGCGGACATAAACAGTAGTTGCAGCAACAGAACCTGATGATTGTGTGATCGTCAAACTGTTAGCGTATCCGCTAGCCTCTGTAAGTGACATCTCATACTTGTCATTGCCCATAGTGAGTGTAATGTCATCAGTTAGGTGTGCGCCAGAAACGGTGATTGTCTGTGTGGCACTCGGACCATTATCAACACCATAGCTGAATCCAGTGAGAGAAGAGGGAGTAGCAACAATTGTTGGCGGAGCAGCACTTACTACTATCTGACCCTGTTCGTAAACAGCAATCTGTTGGGTCGTATTGTAGATGGTCACAATACCCGTAACGGTAACATTATCACCCACTGTGGATGTCAGTGTGGCCGTACTGTTCTGGTCGCGCAGGATAATGGAGTAATCACCCTGTTGGATAGTACAGTTCTTACTTGCAAATGCACTCGTTACAGTAGCATTCTCTATCTTAACATACTTTGAAAGATACATCTCATAGGGGGAGGACGCACCGCCTCCCAGCAGTTCGGCAAGCGTTACCACTGTTGGATTTACCTCGGGTTCTGGGGTCTTTACGTATCCTTCTACAAGCTCGAAAGCTGTAATCTTAGGCATATTGTTAGATGTATTGTAACCAGTGACTTTCATGTAACCATTAATCTTGTCGCCAGCTTCAACTTCATCTGCACAATTGGAGAGCATAATGGCACTGTAGGAATCTTGAATATATGCAGTGTTTCCATTCTTATAAGTCACCAAAGCATCTTCTATCCGAACATATTCCGGATCAGAGAATGCAACAGTTGCGTGTGATGAGATAAAATATCCGATATTGGGTATCACGCCTTGTTGAGAGAACGCCTTGTAGGCTTCATCACTAGGAACCATATGCTCCTTGGTTGCCTGTGCCTTCACTGTCTTTGATTCTGTAATTTGGAAGGGTCCAGTATAGGTTTGGTATGCTGTGTAGTTTACGCCATCAGTAGTAGTGCAATACTGAATAGTGGCACCTGCTGTTTCACATGAAATACTAACTGTTGTATTTGTCAGGAATGGAGTCTCACCACTGATAACGGGTGTAGCACATTTGGGAAGTCCTCCGGTTAAATAGACTTTAATTGATGACCAAGCAATAGTGCGTGTATTCGTAATTGTAAATTGTTCTGTTGCAGAGCCCGTCCAGGTTGTGACGGTAGCTTTAGTCTTATCTGCATTATTAGCCGTTATTGTACCTACCGAAGCAGTGATTTCTCCAGGTTCTTCAGTACCTATGATTTGCCAGCCGTTGTGGTCTGTATCAACTGTCGTTATCTCAATTCTTTCAATCGTTGCGCCATTGTGGGGCGTAATAGTAGTGGTTCCTGTTCCTAAGGCTGCATAGCCATAAAAATATGAATAAAGATTAGAACCATAGAACATGTCGTTTGTAATGCTCACGTCAATCCCCCACATGGTGTACGAGGAGCCAGAATCTATAGTGCCTTTCCCTTGGTTGTCAACGTAGGAGAAAGTCTCCTTTTTCCCCGAAATAGTAGTTATTGCTACGCTTTTAATGTAAATGGAGTTTGTCGTACAAGTAACGGCAATATTTACCTGACCAGTTTCGCATTGCGCAAAGTCATACGTCAAAGTCCTGTCCGTAGTACCGCCAGTTGATGTTACATCTTGAGACTTCGCAGTTCCAGTACCTACTTTAACGGCAATCGAACCCGCTCCAGAGCTAGCATTAGTACTATAAGTAACTACAATCTTTGAAACATTCTCGAAAGAGTCGCCAGATGTACCATTGGCACCAGTAACACCTTTCGTAACTTGTATTCCTCGTCCACTTGTTAATGAATTGCCATCTTTCCCGGATGTCCAAGTTCCGCCATTATCGGCAGCCCATGCTTTTGATGAGAATGTACAGGTGGTTGTGATTTCTTCTGCCCATACACTCGAACTACCTACTATCAGGGCGCATAGCAGGAGCATTGTTCTCAGTAATTTCTTTTTCATAATTATAAATATTTATAGTTAGTTGAAATATGGTTTTGTTCGCATAGAACATTGTAGTTAGCACATGTCGTCCGCAAAGTTAGCAATTATTTTCGAGACTGCCAAAAAAAATAGCCGCCTTTTATTTTTTGCTTCGTTTAAAAAAACTTAATTGTCGGTTTGCTGGCCTCACCCCTCCTTTAACTCCCTGGCTCCGTAGAATTTGATTATCTCACACAGATCGCACTTCGCATTGCAACGCCACACTCACACTTTCAGGTGAGAGAAATCTCACAGATTTATGATGTCCTTCTGATAAAAACAAAAACAATAAAAAACACCACTCATGATGGCTGAGGCCTTCGACCTTACATGCTGTTCTTCCAGCTTTGTGCCTAAGAGCATGCTCTTGCACAAGCCAAAAGCCCACCACAGTTTGGTTCCCAAACTCAGCCATCACGAGTGGCGAAAACAGTCGCCCTTCGGGCTCAAAAACCAAGTATGTTCTTCTCTCGGGAACAAGCATTCTATGCATTTTTAGGCTTGAAAAGCCGGTGTTTTTGCCCAGACAGCATGTAGAGCCTCTGATATATGTCTATTTCAAAAAATTAAAATTCCTCCGCCACCCTATATAACTGTTTGATTATCAGCAGAATGATGGCGGAGGATTTTTAAGCCTGTGTAATAAATCCAATGCCCTCCTGAATCATGGCGAAGAGCCGTTAGAACAGGTCCAAATTGCCTTCTTGCTAATCTCAAAACGCCTTCTTACAACAACTGAGCAGCCGTATCACATACAGCAAGCCGCCTCTGCGTTTCCATCAAGTCCCAGTATTTTTCATCTCGACCTTATTCCGCTCTCCGCCACAGCCGCAATGCCCAAAATCCTCCGCCATTATTTCGCTGACAATCAGCGCGCTACACCACCGGCGGAGGATTTTTTGTTTTTCTCGTTTTTCGCTATACCCAAGCCTTACCCAAGTCCTACCCAAGCTCAAAGGTGCTGTTTGGGCTTGGGTAGAGCTTGGGTATGGCGACGGAAGGCATGCTTTGGTACTTGATGAATTTTTTTCATTTTTTCTTGGAGGTTTCACAAAAAGTTTGTAATTTTGCAGACGAGCACTAAAAGCCACCGCAAAAAGTATCGTCGACAAACTTCGAGCGTTGCAAACATAGTAACTCTGCACCTTTAGGTCAGAGAACTTCAGGGACCTGAGTATTATAACACAATCACGTAATAATTAAAAACTTTTATCAAAATGAAAACTTTAAAGAATTTATTTGTATTGTCAATGCTGCTATTTGTTGTAGGTGTTTATGATTTGAAAGCACAGAGTACGGTGTACTTCTTTGTGGATTTTAGATTCTGGAATAGTGAATATGTTTTCAATGTTAATGGCAATGAGGCTTTTAAATTGATTCCAGAAGGAAAGCCTATTAGTAAGTCTGTTCCAACAATCATGTATAATATGGTTGCACGTAAGGTTACTTTCAGCAAGGCTGGAAGCTATGTGGTCGCTGTTGATTGTCCCTCGGCTAAAGGAACATACCATGCAGAAACGAACTTGAACTTAGAAGATGGTGAAACATATTACGTTGTGATCAATTCTAATATGAAAAAGGCCGTTTATATGGAGGTTGTTAGTGAAAAAGACGGGTTGAAGCTATTAAAGAAGGCCCAAAAGAGCGATAAGTACACATTCAATGAGGATTTTACATATAATGAAAATTAAATCGATACTCATTCCGTTAATCCTTTTTGCCATCTTACCTGTTTCTGCACAAAATCTTGCAGATGCAATCTATGGTAAAAAATACAAAAAGGATTATATGGGCCAGTATAATTATAATGGCAAACGGAAAAATGGGTTTGGCATAGAACGTTATAGGAACGGCTCTTTATATATAGGTGATTTCTCGGAAGACAAAATATCTGGTCGTGGTATGCTTATTACGAACGGCAAGGATATATCGAACGTTGAAGGGGCAGTCGTGTATATTGGGGGTTGGAGAGACGGAAAGAAGTCCGGCTCTGGCGTTTGTTATAATCATCAAGGCGAAATAGTCTTTGAAGGCAAATTTTCTGGCGACAAGCCTACGGAAAAGAGTGCTTCTGTATCTGGAAAGCAGTTCAGGATAACTGAAATCGGTCAGGATTTGTACTTCGGAGAGATGCTTAATAATGTCCCGGAAGGTTTCGGATTGTTTATACAAGAAGATGGTTGTGTTATTTACGGAACCATGAAAGAAGGGAAAAGACAAGGGATCGGTATGACCTTCTATTCTCCGGAAGTGTGGGAAGTTGGCGTTTGGAAAGACGGCGAATATCGTCCGTTTAACAATTCACAAATAGATGCAGCCAAAAAAGAAGATTTCCGAGCCAGCAACAAAGCATGGAAAAAAGAGATGCGTAACGACCTGTGGGAAGCTGCAAGCAATTTCGCTCAAGCTGGTATAACGACTCTGCAAATTGTTAATGAGGCAAATGGCAATACGGTCGGCGCTTCATCTGATTCTGCATCAGATGGTGGCGTTGACGTGGCGTCGGGTAGGGATTTCAACTATTATAAAAGACAATACGACAGATGGGATGCAAGGGCAAAAGATCTTTATGAAGGTCTCACAAAGTTCGGGTCACGAACTAAGAAAGGCGACAAGCATACCAGTGGAACGTCAGGAGAATTTTGGAATAGCCCTTCGTATGTCAGTCTAAAGAAAAATCTTCGCGACAGCCAATTCAATATGAAAAAGATCAGAAACGAGGCCAAGCGAGCAGGACATACAATCCCAAAGTCCCAGTATGAAACAGTGACCGTTTCATACTAAACATCGCTGCGCAGCGCCCTCATTCTCATACCTCTAAAGGTATGAGTGTGGCGTTGTTATCTCCCACCTCAGCCTCTTACCAGAGTCTCCTCATGCTGTCCGGGCAAAAACCATCGGCTTTTCAAGCCTATAAAATAATTCTGCACCAATCGTTGAACATCTTGTAATGCGCAGCCTGTTATTTTTGTTTTTGTCTTTTTCAACGGAATTGACGAAGAACCGTTTTTGTTTCTGAAGGTTTTTCAGTCAAAATCAGTTGAATCCGTATAATCAGTGACTCTGTATGATAGCCCCTTGTCAGATTGGGCGTACAGACTACACTCTATCAAACGTTTACGTGCGGTTTTTGCGGAAAACCGTTTGGCTTTCCCATTTAATTATCGTACCTTTGCCTACGAATTTCAAAACAGACAACATTTTTGATTTACTAACAAATAACAAACAAAAACAAACAAATGAAAAAATTATTTACTTTATTGACGCTACTGCTTAGCGCAGTGGTCGGCGTGCAAGCCCAGACTTATACGAATGAGGCTTCGACAGTGACATGGGCTTTTACAAGCCATGAGGACTTATCTTCTGTGAATGTTCCTGCTGATGCGTTCTTGACTACGAACTTCAGTGCAGGTTCAAACTTGAACCTTTCGACTTTCAGCACCAAGGGTTGTAAAGCAGGTTGGGATGAGCAGACATTGGTTTATTTTAAGCCAAAAGAAACAGTTGCGAAAAATGCTGCTGATGCTGCAGAAAACATGCTGGAATGGACAATTACCCCAGCTGTAGGTATTACTTTTGTCCCCGAGAATGTATATGTTACAGCATGTACTGCTGGTGGTACTGGTGATCCGCAGATTACGATTTATGCTGTTTATTCTAACGACACCGAGGAGACCATTCAGACACGGACAAATCCCAAAAGACCAGATAAAACAGACCAGGGTGTTGGCCCTTCTGTTTATTCTAAAGCATTAGAAAATGCTGTAGCAGGAACATTTAAAGTTCGTGCATATCTTGCTGGTCTTACAAATACGGCTAAAGGTTTGGCCGTGACCAATATCGTTGTGACCGGTAAGGTTTCTGGTACTCCCGTTGCCACCACTACTTATACCATCACTGCTGCTACCAACAATGCAAGTCTGGGTTCAGCAAGTGGTACAGCCACAGTTGCTGAGAACGATGAGGTAACACTCACAGCAACCCCAACAGCTGCTGGTTATTTCGTGAAATGGCAGAAAGATGATGCCGATTTTGCTGGCAATACAGTAAATCCCCTCACGGTGACTGCTACTGCAGACGCTACTTATACGGCGATCTTTGAGGCAAAGAAAAAGATTTCTTTCGAAAAGGGTGAAGGTTCGGGAACCGTTCCTGCTACTGAGTATGTAAAGAGTGGTGAGAATTATGTAACGCCAAAGGCATTCTTCCTTACCAAGAGTGGTTCATCGTTCAGCGGATGGAGTGACGGCGTGAACACCTATGAAGCAGGTGCTACTATTTCGAATGTCACTGAAGACCTCACTTTGACGGCTCTGTTTACTGCAAACACCAAGGTGCTTGGCGATGCAGGTGTTACCGTTGACTGGACTTTTGCAAGAAACGAAGGAGCTCCAACTATTACTTGTGAGAACTCAGAGCTTGATTATGTACAGCAAGTAATGATCGATGGTGCTGCCTATGATGCTATTATGCATGTAAATACCATTAAGAACAATGTTTATGCTAGTACAACAGGTAAACTGAACAATTCATCAAATGCAGCCTATGCACAGGTAAATAAGGGTACTCTCTTCTCAATTCCTGCCGTAAAGGGTATGGTTGTTAGCTACATGACTACACAGGGTACACCAACTGTTGAATCTATTGGCTTCACAGACTATGCTGGTGCCTTTACAACACTGACTGATTGTGACGCTGCTGTTGACGGAGTTCTTACCTATAAGTATACTGGAACAGCTGCTACATTATATATTGTTGACAGAGAAGGAGGTTTCTATCCTTCTGGAATTTCTGTAACTTATCCTGGCGCAAATGAGGAAGTTATTACTATCAACAGCTATGGTTGGGCAACCTTGGTAAGTGACAATATTCTGGACTTCACGGGTTCTACGTTAAAGGCTTATGTCGTAACGGGACGTTCTGGCAACGCTGTTACATTGAGCGAAGAGCTGACAAAGGTTCCTGCTAATACTCCTATTCTGTTGAATGGCGCTGAAGGCAGCTACACTATCGCTGTTACGAACAGTGCTAGCGCAATTGCTACAAACCTGCTGAAGGCTGGTACTGGTGCTGCAGTTAGTGCAGAGGCTGGCAAGACCAAATATGCGCTGAGCGTTGAGGGCGGTAAGGCAGCATTCAAGAAGATTGCTACTTCTGCTACAATCCCCGCTGGCAAGGCTTATCTGGAGTTCAATGAGGAGATCTCTGCTCCTTCACTGTCGTTCGACTTCGGCGGCACTACGGGCATTGATGAAGTAAGAGGTCAGATGGAAGATGTAAGAGGTGAGTACTATAACCTCGCTGGTCAGCGTGTGGCCCAGCCCACGAAGGGACTTTACATCGTGAATGGTAAAAAAGTCATCTTGAAGTAAGATGTATGATGTAAGAAGTAAGATGTGAAATACTTAAACGAATTGAAAAATATGAAGAAAACATATATTTGCCCAGAGATGGACGTGATTGAGTTAAAGAATCAGCAGCAGCTGCTGGCAGGTTCTACACCTGCACTTGGTGGTGACCTTGGAGCTGAAGATCCCATACTGTCACCTGAGTTCAATGAATTTGGTGAGTTTGGCCTCATAGGATTCTAAAACTAAAAGATAGTAAACTGGCACGGAGGGTCACACAGTTGATCCTCCGTGTTTTTTTCACTTTTCTCCTTCCTTCAGGTGAGAGAAATCTCACAGATTTATGATGTTCTAGGATTCAATTAACAAAAACGGCTCTTTTTCAATTTTGTTGAAGCCGCAGAGGAATCTAAAGAAAACCTTCAAAACCCTGGTCTGTACTGCTTGCTCTACGAGCAATCGTTCTAAGCTATCGTTCAAGTCCTGCACAAGCCAGCTTGCCAGTCCTTGTCCAATACCTCAGAACAGCCTGCGGCTTAGCAGTACAGCTCAGAAAAACAGTGAAAACCGAGTGTAGAGTCGAGCTCGCTCGAGCTCTGCCGAGGTGCATCCTGTGTTCGCTGGAACAGCAAAAACCTCGCACTTCGCGCTAAAAAACCGAGCTGTGCATGAATTGTGATTTAGGTTTTGGTCTTTTCAACGAAATTGACGAAGAACCGTTTTTGCTTCTGAAGATTTTTTCAGTCAAAATCAGTTGAATCCGTTTAATCAGTGACTCTGTATGAAGCAACCACAGAAAATTGCAGGTGATTAAGCCCATAGAATAAAAAAGTTAGTTAAATATTTGGAACTTTCGGAATAAATTCCTATCTTTGCACCGTCAGAATATTTGTTCTGGCTATCCGGGCAGAATCCCGAGGTCGCTGGACTTTTGAAGTTCCACGACAGGAGCAAGACATCACGATAACTACTCCACTTTTAAAACCATCCCACTGAAAGGGGGTGGTTTTATCGTTCATAGAATTTTTTGAATCTGAATAAGAATGGCTCAGCGGATTTTCATATGCGCGTGAATGTGTACATTATTAATATGTTTATTGGTCAGCAAAGGTACGAAGATTTTCCCATTCCACCAAAGTTTAGAAGTTTAGATATTTAGGATTTTTGCCAAAAATAAAAAAAATAATTTTATCTTATAGTTATACTACTAAATACTAAATTTCTAAATATCTAAATATCCTAATTATAGCGAGAAGCCGTTTCTCTACTAGTGAGAAGCCTTCGTACGATGAGTCCGACGCCTTCGGACTGCCAGTCCGAAGCCTACGAACTCGCAGTCCGCAAGGACGGACTCACCAGTTCTTTCGTATGTCGCTTAATAAGTGTGCCTGGATGGGGCGAACTTAATAGGTTACCTTCATGAATACGGGCAGGTGGTCGGAGGTGGTGAGGTCTTCCTTGTAGTAGGTGAGTCCCTTGAAGAAGGGGTCGTGGAAGATGTAGTCGATGCGGACGGCTTTACGGCCTCGGAAGGTGTACATCCAGCCTGCACCGCACTCCTTGAATCCGTCGACCATATTGCCCAGCATGGTGTTGTAGACGAACGAGTAGGGGACGTCGTTGAAGTCGCCGCACAGGATGCAGGGCTTCTCGGAGGAGCGTTTCTCGTTGGAAATGGTGATGGCCTGCCCAGCACGGAACATCATGCCCAGCGTGTAGTTGCCGAAGATGGCGTTGAGCACGCGGCTGTTGCTGACGCTGTAGTCGGCATAGGGATTCTGAGCCTGAAGCTTGCTGGCCTGATGCATGGTGCGGTTAAGACCCGTGGTTTCCAGGTGGACATTGAACACACGAATATCCTGTCCCTTCACATCGATGTCGGCCCACATGGCACTTTGGTTGGAATCGTCGAAGAGCAGGGTCTTGCTGTCTTTTATCGGATAACGGCTGAAGACTACCATGTCGGCGCGACCTGTGGCCATATAGGGGAAGTATTCCTTGTAACTCTCGGAATTCTTCTTGTCGCCGCTGACTTCGTTATACTCCTGCAGACAGAGGATATCGACCTTATGGCGACGCATCTGTGCCAGGATGTCCTGAGCCAGGAATCCGGAAGTCTCGCGACCGAACATCGCCACATTGTAGGTGGCAATCTTCAGACCCTTTTCGGCTTCGGCCTTCTTGTCGACGGAGCCAAACTGTATGAGGGTGCCGATATAGGGAATGCAGCATGCAACAGTGATGACGGGAATGAGTGCGTAGAGCCATTTGCGACGTATGAGCCAGTAGATAAGCAGCACGAGGTTGAGTGCAATGAGCACAGGCAGGATGTAAACCAACATGGCGCGGGCTGAATGACCCACAGGAGTGACGTCGCCTCCGAAGAGTGCCACAATGGTAAATGTTGATACGATGCACTGTACCACGAGGAACATCATGGAAATATACTTATAAACTGCTAACTTACCCATATGCTTCTGATTTGTTATTTCTTGACGTATTTTTCAACCATGTCGAGCAGGTCTTCCACACGGAAGGGCTTCGCCATGAAGTCGTCGCATCCTGCGGCCTTGGCCTCGCGGATGTTCTCGTCGAAGGCATAGGCAGAAAGGGCAACGACGGGAATGTCGTGGTTGACCTCCTTGATGATGCGTGTGGCATCGAGACCGTTCATTCCCGGCATGCGGATGTCCATGAGGATCATGTCGGGGTGCTCGTCTTCGCACAACGTGACGGCTTCAATGCCATTCACGGCACGCAGCAGGCGATAGCGCTTGGAAAGCACGATGCGCACGAGTTCGTAGTTGCTGTCCTCGTCCTCTGCAACCAATATCATGGGTGCATTCTGCAAATTGGTCATGGTGGTGGACCGGATGGTGCGCGAGTTGGTGGTGGTGCGGGTGCTTTGTGCCATTCCGCCAATGGTGCCTTCGAAAGGAAGTACGAAACGGAAGGTAGAGCCCTCGCCCAGTCTGGACTGTACGCTGATGCGACCCTCCATTCTCTCGACAATGTTCTTGCAGAGTGCGAGTCCCAGGCCATAGCCGTTCTGTACGTCGGCATCTCTGGAAACGTAGGTTCCGAAGATGTTCTCCATGTCGTTGGGGTCGATGCCGGAACCGGTATCGGTCACGAAGAATTCCACTTCACTGCCATCATTGATGAGCCTGTAACCGTATGTGATGCTACCTTTAACGGTATGTTTCAGTGCATTTCCGATGAGGTTGGAGAAAACCTGTGTCACACGGTTGGCATCGGTGTTGAGGGTGACCTTCATGTTGGGCTTGTTCCAGACCAGCTGTATGGTGTCCGGACAGCGGAACTTGAAGATGTTCTGAAGACTATGGCAGAGGTCGTTCAGATCGGTCATTCCCTTCTTGATGCTGATTTCGCCAGCCTCGACACGCGAGAGGTCGAGGATGTCGTTGATGAGCGCGAGCAGTCGACCATTGTTGCTTTCAATGATTTCCATGAACTTCATGCGATCCTCCGGAGAGTCGGTCTCAGCCATGACACGGGAGAAGCCCTCGATGGCATTCAGGGGTGTGCGAATCTCATGGCTCATGTTGGCGAGGAAAAGGGACTTCATGCGGCTTGCCTGTTCCGCTTTCTGCGCCTTTTCTTCGTATTCGTTCAGTTTCTTATTGGCAGCGTCTAATTGCAACTCAACAGAATGAAGCTTGGAATTAGCCTCAGCCAGTTTCTGCAATAGGGTCTCGCGTTCGTCTTGATTCATCCTTTTCTATTATGTGTATAGCCGCGGACAAAATTACAAAAAAACTGCGAACTACGAAAGAAAAATAATAAAAAAATCTTTAAAAATGGAATTTTATGCTCTTTTTGCTTTTTCCCACGCACCGCTGCTTTGGTGTGAACGGAGGTACTTCATGCCTTTGAAAACGTTCAGATTCATGAAGAGGAAATAGTAGGGCACATAGAGCAATTTGTTTTTACGTCCGTTGCGCTCCATGAGCCAGGCGATGAATGCAGCCAGGTAAAACAGTATCTGCAGCATCCAGATGACGTTGTAGACGGTGCCTGCTTTCATCATGACCAGCACGGTGTTCAGGGGAATGAGTGCCAGGAGGGCAATGGGCGTGATGCTCCATCGTAACACGCGGTGGCTGACAAACTGGAAGGCAACGACGGGGTTGCGCAACGGATTCATCATCTTGCGGAGCCACCAGATGCTCTGTAGTCCGCCAGCGGCAATACGGCGCTTGCGCTTCGACTCTTCGTTCAGATCGGCAGAGCCATACTCCATGGCATAGGCTTCTGGCGAATAGGCAATCTTATAGCCATTGTCGACCATGCGCATGGACATGACAAAGTCGTCGAGCAGGGCATTTTCCGGCATGGGCCTGTAGAAACGGGTTCGGATGGCATTCAGCTCGCCTGCTGCACCCATAGTGGAATACAGTTCACTATCGAGTCGTTTCAGCGCACTCTCGTATTTCCAGTAGAGTCCTTCGCCCTCGGCAGCAGCCTGTCCCTCGTGACGAGCCATCACACGTTTCTCGCCAGCCACACAGGCCACCTCGGGATCCTGGAAACAGCGCACAATCTCGCGAATGGCCTCCGGATTGACCATCGTGTTGGCATCCGTCATGATGGTGAATTCCGTCTTCACCATGCTGATGCCGTGATTCAAGGCTGCCGTCTTTCCCTTGCGTTCCGGACTGTACACCACCTCCACATCGGGATAACGGCTCAGCCGCTCGTTGGTGGCGTCACTGGAACCGTCGGTAACCCACATGACGTGCAGCTTGTCGTGAGGGTAGTCGAACTGGTGGATGTTTTCCATTTTGATGTCTACAACGTCTTGTTCGTTGTAGGCACATATCATAAAGGTTACGTGGGGAAGATCCTCGTCGGCAGGTAGGGCTGCTTTCACAGCCTTACCCTTGACGAAGCGTTTCAGTTGTACCAACACCCACAGCAGCATGCCATATCCGAGGTATGTGTAGAAAACGATAAACACACCAATCCAGAAAACGATTTTCAGTGCAGCCATACGGTGTCAGCAAACGATTAAGAATTTGTTTCGATCTCTTCCTGCATGTCGATGAACTGACGATCCTTGTCGTAGAATTCATATTGCAGGAAAGCTAACTTTTGCGATGGTACAATACGCAGTCCCATACCGTATTTCATCTGCCATTGGCGCTTGATGGACCAAAGGCCCTGATTGATGTAGGCGGCTACGTAAGGATGTACGTGCAAAAAAATCTTGCGAATGCCTATCTTGTTGACTAGGCGGTCAATTTTGCTCTCAAGCTGGTCGGTAAACAGAATCGACGACTTGATTTTTCCTTTACCAAAACAGGTGGGACAGGTTTCTTCTACGTTGACGTCCATAGCGGGACGTACACGCTGGCGTGTGATTTGCATCAGTCCGAACTTGCTGAGCGGCAGGATGTTGTGGCGAGCCCGGTCCTTTTGCATGTTCTTGCACATGCGTTCATAGAGCATCTGCCTGTCTTCTGCCAGGTTCATGTCGATAAAGTCGACGACAATGATACCGCCCATATCACGTAAGCGTAACTGGCGTGCCAATTCGTCGGCCGCACCAAGGTTGACTTCCAACGCATTGGCCTCCTGACCGTTTTCAGCACGCGTACGGTTACCTGAGTTCACATCAACGACGTGCATAGCCTCGGTGTGTTGAATAATGAGGTATGCGCCGCGCTTGTAGTTCACGGTACGTCCGAAACTGGATTTAAGCTGTTTGGTGACACTGAAATTGTCGAAGATGGGTACGGTTCCCGTGTACTTCTTGACAATGTCTTGTTTTTCCGGGGCGATGAGCGACACGTAGTCCTTGACCTGATTATAGATGTCCTCGTCGTTGATGTAGATACCGTCGTAAGTGGGGTCGAACACGTCGCGCAGCATAGCTACTGCACGCCCTGTCTCCTCGAAACACAGCTGTGGCACCTTAGTAGCCTTCTGGGCCTTGGTGATGGTGTCTTCCCAACGCTTGACGAGTGCTTTCATCTCCTTGTCCAACTCGGCCACGCGCTTGCCCTCTGCCGATGTGCGTACGATGACGCCGAAGTTCTTGGGGCGTATGCTTTGGACGAGTTGTTTCAGGCGGGCACGCTCTTCGCCTTTTTTGATTTTAGAAGAAACCGAAACCTTATCGTAGAAAGGCATGAGAACCATGTAGCGTCCGGCGAAGCTCAGTTCGCAGGTCAGACGCGGACCTTTGGTGTTGATGGGTTCTTTCACCACCTGAACCAACACTTCCTGGCCTTGCTTCAGCGTAGTCTGTACGCTGCCTTCCTTGGGAAGGTCGGGCTGGTGGGTGGCTTTTGCAATGGGATAAAGTTTCTTCTTGTCGCTTTGTACCTGTTTAAGGTATTTCTCGTAAGAGCTAAATTGAGTACCTAAGTCAAGATAATGCAGGAAGGCATCGCGCTCAGAGCCTACGTCAACGAAGCAGGCATTGAGTCCGGGCATGAGCTTGCGCACACGACCCAGGTAGATGTTGCCTACGGAGTAGCTTGCTTCCTCGCGTTTCTCGTTCTGGTATTCTACCAGATTCTTGTCTTCGAGAAGGGCGATGGAAATCTCCTTAGGCTGAACATCAATGATGAGTTCACTTGTCATTGCTCTTTGCTTGTTATTACTCTTTGTTTTACTTTAAAGGAGCGTACCTTCGAAGCTTAGAACTTCTTTAGTACACTCCTTCCATTTTTTTCTGTTCGCCAGAGCTTACTTGCTCTTATGACGATTCTTGCGCAGTCTCTTCTTGCGCTTGTGAGTAGCCATCTTGTGGCCCTTCTTTTTCTTTCCGTTTGGCATAATGTGATAAATATTAAAAATGTGAATTATTTCATTTTCTCAACAAAACTCTTGGCAGGCTTGAAAGCAGGAATATCATGCGCGTCAATGACCAGTGTGGTGTTCTTTGAGATGTTACGTGCAGTCTTCTTGGCGCGGTGCTTGATAGTGAATGTGCCGAATCCTCTGAGGAACACATTTTCTTTCTGCTCAGCCATGCAAACACGAATCTCAGCCATGAATGCTTCAACAGTAGTGGCAATGTCTTTTTTGGGAAGACCCGTCTTCTCGGCAATGTTGTTGATGATATCTGCTTTTGTCATTTCTGTATTACTTTTTTTATTAAAATCATATTTGGGACTGCAAAGTTACTAATTTTCAGCGTGATATGAAAATATTCTTGGCTTTTTTTTCGGAAAATATATATTTTTCGTATCTTTGCACTCAGATTTTAAGGGATATTAAGATGAAACAGACCAAAAATACAGCTTCTTCCATACATTGTCAATGTGGTGTCGACTTGCCGGAAGAGAGTCGTAAAGATAATATAAGGAACGTGCGCGCGACGGGAGTTGAACAACACGTTTGTATCTTTACAGGAGCTCGTCCGAATTTCGTGAAAGTCGCTCCGATTATCCGTGCTATTGATTGTGCGGAAGGAATTAGCTATCAACTGATATATGCCGGTTGCCAAGATGATCCCACTATAGAACCTTCGCTTTTCGATGACTTGCAGATGCCGAGGCCGGATGTGTTCCTGGGCGTCGATTGTGAGAATCTGAATGAACTGACGGGTAGGGTGATGGCAGCATTCGAACGCTATCTGGACAATCATGCCACCGACACGGTGATTGTCGTGGATGATCTGGCTTCGACGATGGCGGCAGCTATCGTGACCAAGAAACATGGTTTGCGACTGGCGCACATCGTGGCAGGAACCCGTTCGTTCGATATCAATATGCCTAAGGAAATCAACAGGTTAGTGATAGATGGTTTAAGTGATTTGTTGTTTACGGCAGGCATGGTTTCGAGTAGTATCGCTACTCGCGAAGGTGCCGAGATGAACAAGATATATATGGTGGGAAACATCCTGATGGACTCCCTTCGTTTCAATCATGACCGCTGGCAGCGTCCTGCGTGTCTGGATGGGGTGGAGGACGGCCATTATCTGGTGTTTACCGTCAATAGGAAAGTGTTGATTTCTGACAATGAAAAACTTCAACAGATGATGGACGTTATCAGTCGGATGGCAGGAGATATTCCCGTCATTGCTCCCTTACGTGGAAAGGCCTATATGCTGGCTTCTGAGAAGTCCACATTCTGTGTAACAGAACCCTTGTCGTATCTGGAGTTTGGCTATCTGACTTTACATGCAAAAGGTATTATTACTGACTCGGGCAACGTGGCGGAAGAAGCTACGTTCAACCATGTGCCATGTATCACGCTGAATTCATATACGGAACATATAGAGACTGTCAAACAAGGCACCAACGTCCTTGTTGGTGAAAATATTGAACAACTTCAGGAGTCTTTGAGACTGCTGGTTGAAGGAGAGTGGAAACATGGTTCGCTCCCTGACAGATGGGATGGACGAACCGCTGAACGTATCGTACAAACGCTATTGGCATGAAAGCATTTCTGGTATTATTGATTGGCTGGCTGGGAGACCGCTTTTTCGGAGATCCCGCGTGGTTGCCCCATCCTGTGGTAGGTTTCGGGAAAATCATTGCATTTTTCGAAAAGCTGTTGAATCGTGGCCGTTGGCGCATGTTCAAGGGGGCAGTGGTGGCTGTCGTATTGATTGCTGCTACGTTTGTTTGCTCCTGGTATGCTTTGCGATGGATTGACGGGCGTTCTGTCTATGCAGGAATGGCTGTCAAGGCGATTCTCGTCTTTTATTGCCTGGCAGGTACTACTTTGATTCGTGAAGTGCGTGAAGTTTTTCTGGCTCTTGATCGCTCGTTAGAGGAAGGACGTCGTCAGGTGGCACGTATTGTGGGACGTGACACGTCGCAATTGTCTGCTCAGGAAGTACGTACGGCAGCACTTGAAACGCTGGCCGAGAATTTGAGTGACGGCGTGGTGGCTCCGTTGTTCTGGTATGCCTTGCTGGGTGTTCCTGGCATGATAACCTATAAGATGATTAATACGCTCGACTCGATGATAGGTTATAAGACCGAGCGCTATCGCCAGTTTGGTTGCTGGGCAGCCCACATTGACGACATTGCCAATTATGTGCCGTCGAGACTGACGGCCCTGATGATGCTGCTGGTTTCAGGGGAGATACGCCTTTTGCCTTTCGTCACGTGGTTCGGACGACAGAATACCAGTCCCAATAGCGGCTATCCCGAGGCTGCATTGGCGGGAATCCTTGATTGCCGTTTTGGTGGCCCTCACACTTATTTTGGTGAGTATTTTGAGAAGCCGTATATTGGCACCAAGGTCCGCGAACTGACCACTGCCGATATGGAAAAGGCAGTCAAAATCAATCGTCGTGTGGAAAATGTGTCAGTATTGCTTATTCTGTTAATCCGTGTGGTTCGTTTCGCCATCCTTTATATATTTGTCTGGACGTGATACGAGATATGTTCTGAAACAAAGCGTTGTTTTGGGGTTTTTAACATTTTGCGGGGGCCGAAATTTGGTAGTATTAAAAAAAATGCGTACCTTTGCACGTCAAATAAGAGAACAAGTAAAAAATCGATATTTATGAGCAAAAGATTTGCCGAGCATAACGGCTTGAACTTGACGCAGACGAATAATGACGTGCTGCAGATGTGGAAGGAGCAAGATATCTTTTGGCGCTCTGTGAAAGAGCGTGAAGGTTGTCCGCAATTTGTGTTTTACGAGGGCCCTCCCTCGGCTAACGGACATCCGGGTATTCATCACGTGTTGGCACGTAGCATCAAGGACACCTTCAATCGCTACAAGACCATGCAGGGCTTCCAGGTGAAGCGCAAGGCCGGTTGGGATACGCACGGACTGCCTGTAGAGTTGGGTGTTGAGAAAGAGCTTGGCATTACCAAGGCCGATATCGACAATAAGGAGAGCGATAAGTATATCTCTACGGAGGACTACAACAAGAAGTGCCGTGAGAACGTGATGATGTTTACCGCCGAGTGGCGTGAACTGACAGAACGCATGGGATATTTTGTAGACCTCGACAATCCCTATATCACTTACGACAACAAGTATATTGAGACCTTGTGGTGGCTGCTGAAGCAGTTCTATAACAAGGGCCTGCTGTATAAGGGCTACACCATTCAGCCGTATAGCCCTGCTGCCGGTACTGGTCTGAGCTCGCATGAGTTGAACCAGCCGGGTTGCTATCGCGACGTGAAGGATACCACCTGTACCGCTCAGTTCAAGATGAAGAATCCGAAGCCCGAGATGGCAGAGTGGGGTACTCCGTATTTCCTCGCCTGGACTACAACACCTTGGACACTGGCTGCCAACTCCGCCCTTTGCGTGGGTCCGAAGATTGACTATGTGGCCGTGCAAACCTACAATCCCTATACAGCCGACAAGGTGACGCTGGTGCTGGCCGAGGCTCGTCTGAATGCTTATTTGCCTGCAGAGGGTGCCATTACCGACGGTGGCGAGATGCCGGAATACAATAAAGGCGAGAAATTCATCCCTTACCGTATCGTGGGTCGCTACAAGGGAACCGATCTTGTCGGTATGGAGTATGAGCAGTTGATGCCTGCCATCAAGCCAATGGGGGATGCCTTCAAGGTGATTCCCGGTGACTATGTAACCACTGACGATGGTGCTGGTATCGTGCATATCGCTCCGAATTTTGGTGCTGACGACGCCTTCGTGGCCAAGAAAGCCGGCATCTGTCCTATTGTGCTGATAGACAAGAAGGGCGCTGAGCGTCCTGTCGTCGACTTGCAGGGTAAGTACTTTGTCATTGAAGACCTCGATGAGGAATTCGTCAAGAACTATGTGAATGTCGACGAGTGGAACAAGTTCGCAGGACGTTATGTGAAGAACGCCTACGACGAGACGCTGACTGACAAGGACGAGACGCTGGATATTTCGATCTGCATGGATCTGAAGGCACAAAACAAGGTGTTCAAGATAGAGAAGCACGTCCATAACTATCCCCATTGCTGGCGTACCGACAAGCCCGTGCTCTATTATCCCCTCGACTCTTGGTTCATCAAGAGCTCGTCGATGAAAGAGCGTATGAGCGAGCTGAACACGACGATTGGTTGGCATCCGGAGTCTACGGGTACAGGTCGTTTTGGCAACTGGCTGGAGAATCTGAATGACTGGAACCTTTCCCGTTCGCGTTTCTGGGGTACTCCGTTGCCCATCTGGCGCAGTGAGGACGGTGAGGAGAAGTGCATTGGAAGCCTCGAAGAGCTCTACAACGAAATCGAGAAGGCCGTTGCTGCCGGCGTTATGAAGAGTAACCCGTTGAAGGACAAGGGTTTTGTGCCTGGTGATATGTCGCAGGAGAACTACGACAAGATTGATGTGCATCGTCCTTATGTGGATTATATCATGCTGGTGAGCGATAGCGGCAAGCCCATGAAGCGCGAGAGCGACTTGATTGATGTGTGGTTTGATTCCGGTTCCATGCCTTATGCACAGGTGCACTATCCGTTCGAGAATCGTGAACTCATTGACAACAACAAGGCATTCCCCGCTGACTTCATTAACGAAGGTGTTGACCAGACACGCGGATGGTTCTTCACGCTGCACGCCATTGCCACGATGATTTTCGACTCGGTGGCTTTCAAGAACGTGATATCCACTGGCCTGGTGCTCGATGCCAAGGGTAACAAGATGTCGAAGCACGTAGGTAACGTGGTGAATCCCTTCGATATGATCGACAAGTATGGCTCTGACGCTGTTCGATTCTATATGATGACCAACTCAGAGCCTTGGGATAACTTGAAGTTTGACCCAGAGGGTGTGGCTGAAATCAGCCGCAAGTTCTTTGGTACCTTATATAATACGTACTCGCTCTTTGCGATGTATGCCAATGTCGACGGCTTCGACCCGCAGACACCACAGATTCCTGTGGAGAAGCGCCCGGAGTTCGACCGTTGGATCCTGTCGTGCCTGAACTCGCTGGTGAAGGGCGTAGAGACTGAGATGAATGGCTATGACCCCACACGTGCAGGACGACTCATCGACAAATTTGTCGACGAAGACCTCTCGAACTGGTATGTGCGTCTGAACAAGAAACGCTTCTGGGGTAAGGAGATGGACGACGACAAACTGGCTGCCTATCAGACGTTGTACGAGTGCCTGATGACTGTTTCAAAGCTGTTGGCTCCCTTTGCACCTTTCTTCGCTGACCGCATCTACTGCGATATGGGCGGTGCTCTGGATAGCGTGCATCTCGACAAGTTCCCTGTGGCTAATGAGTCGTTGGTGAACGCTGATTTGGAACAGCGTATGGAGATTGCCCAGCGCATCACTACCATCGTGCTGGCTCTGCGTCGTAAGGAGAGCATTAAGGTAAAGCAGCCTCTGCAGACACTGATGATTCCTCCTGTGGACGAAGCTCAGCGTTTGGCTATCGAGAGCGTCAAGAAAATCTTCTTGCAGGAGGTGAACGTGAAGGAAGTGAAATTCGTTGAAGGTCAGGGCATTCTGGTCAAAAAGGTAAAGTGTAACTTCCGCACGATGGGTAAGAAGTTCGGTAAGTTGATGAAGGGTGTGGCCGCTCAGATGGATGCCCTCTCGCAGGAGCAGATTGCCCAGTTGGAGAAGGACGGCACCATCGCCATCAATGTTGAAGGACAAGACCTGACGGTTGAGGCTGTCGACGTGGATATTATCAGCGAGGATATTCCTGGCTGGCTGGTGGGCAACGAGGGTAACCTCACTGTGGCACTCGACATTACGCTGACTGACGAGTTGCGCAACGAGGGTATGGCACGTGAGTTGGTGAACCGCATTCAGAACATCCGTAAGAAGAGCGGACTGGAGATTACCGACCACATTCGTGTGTCTATCGAACCCAACGAAGCTGCGACGAAGGCTGTCGAGGCCTTTGGCGACTATATTGCCCGTCAGGTACTGGCCGACGACATGAAACTTGAAGCCAATGATGGCCAGGCAATAGAATTTGATGACTTTACACTGAATATTAAAATAACAAAAATCTAAATGAATATGGCAGAAAAAACACGTTACACGGATGAAGAATTAGAAGAGTTCCGTGAGATTATCAACGAGAAACTGGCTCTGGCCAAGCGTGACTACGATCAGATGATGAGTGCACTGATGAATAAGGATTCCAACGATGTTGACGATACCTCTCCCACGTACAAAGCACTGGAGGAGGGTAGCGCCACCCAGTCGAAGGAAGAACTGATTCAGATGGCATCGCGCCAGCAGAAGTTCATTCAGGGACTGAAGGGTGCTTTGGTACGCATCGAGAACAAAACATACGGTATTGACCGTATTACGGGTAAATTGATTCCCAAAGAACGACTGAAGGCTGTTCCCCATGCCACGTTGAGTGTGGAGTCGAAAATGGCTGGTAAGAAATAAATGAGCGTTTCGAAGAGTGTCAAACAGGGATGGGTGGCTGTACTGATTGTGCTTGCCATCCTTGTCGTCGACCAGATTATTAAGATTTGGGTGAAGACCCATATGACACTTCACGAACAGATAGAAATCCTGTCGTGGTTCAAAATCGTGTTCATCGAGAACAACGGTATGGCTTACGGCATGGAGATCGGCTCAAAACTGGTTCTCAGTATTTTCCGTATCATTGCGGTAGGAGCATTGGGGTACTATATTGCTCTTCAGTGCAAGAAACAGGTACGATGGGGGTATATCGTATGCCTCTCTATGATACTGGCTGGAGCGGCAGGAAACATCTTTGACTCGATGTTCTATGGACTCGTCTTCAATGCCAGCTCTGAGTCCTATACCAGCTACTTCGTTCCTTTTGGGACGGGGTATGCCCCCTTCCTGATGGGCAAGGTTGTCGATATGTTCTACTTCCCGCTCATTGTCACCACATGGCCCGAATGGGTTCCGTGGGTTGGAGGCGAGCCGTATATCTTTTTCTCTCCCATTTTCAATTTTGCCGATTCGGCCATCTCTGTAGGGGTTGTTTTGCTACTCCTGTTCTATCGTAAGGAAATCAGCGAGATATCGGTCAAGAAGGAGGTGAAAAGCGATGAAGCGTAGCTTGTATGCCATGATGGCTCTGTCTGTCCTGTCAACGCTGTTGGCCTGTAAACCAACCGTTCCCAGCAAGTACATCCAACCTGGTGAATTGGAAGATATCCTCTATGATTACCATGTTGCCCAGGCACTTGCGTCAGAGGACCATATGGCGAACTATGACTTTGAGCGCACCAAGTACTTCCTGGCTGTATTGAAAAAGCATGGGCTGACACAGGCTGAGTTCGATTCGTCGATGGTGTACTACTATGGCCACCTTGACAGGTTAAAGTCCGTCTATCTGGAGGTCAACGAACGCTTGTCTGACGAAGCCAAGTCGGTGGGAACTTCAGTATCGTCCGTCGGACGCTATTCTGCGTTTAGCGCTTCGGGTGATACGGCGAACATCTGGAAGGATAGAACGGATTTGTTGCTCATACCTCGTCCTACGATGAATCGCTTCGACTTTAAAGTCGATGTTGATACCTCGTTCTATAAGGGTGACTCGTTTATGTTCCAGTTCATGTCAGAATACCTTTGGCAGTCGGGTTCGAAGGATGCCGTCGTCTGTATCGTGACGAAGTATGAGGGTGACAGCATCATCCAGACCACGAACCACGTGTCGGTGTCAGGTATCTCGCAAGTGATGATTCCTGCTAATCGTGAACAGAAGCTTAAAGAACTGACGGGCTTTATCTATCTGGCAGCTTCGCCCGATGACGAGACGACGCGTAAGATGATGTTTATCAGCCAGATGCACCTCATCAGGTTCCATAATAAGGAAATAAAGAATGAAGCAAAAAAAGACACAGTTCAGGCGGATAGCGTCCAACGAAGTGGTAACGCCCGAGGGTCGTTGCCTGACACTACAAGTGGTAGAACTAACGGACGGAGTCGTGTCCAGTCTTTACCCATTACAGATGGAGCAGGCGAACACCGAATGGCTCCAAGGTCGGTTAATATTAAAAAAAGAGAGTGACGACACTGTTCGTGCCTATTACAAGAATAAACCATTAACTTAAATAGATAAGACTATGAACATGAAAGTAAGATTAGCGGTGATGAACTTCTTGGAGTTCGCCGTGTGGGGAGCCTACCTCACGTGTATGGGAAACTATCTGGGAATAGCCGGATTGGGCGACAAGATTTCCTGGTTTTATGCCATTCAGGGCATTGTGAGTATTTTTATGCCTACATTGATGGGTATTGTGGCTGACAAATATATCCAGCCACAGCGTTTGTTGGGTCTTTGCCACTTGGTGGCCGGTGCCTTTATGATCAGTTGCTGGTGGCTGGGCGAACAGGCTGGTTTCGGTAATGAGCTGGCTGATAAGTCGTTGTTCATTGCGCTCTATACGCTGAGTGTAGCATTCTATATGCCAACCATTGCACTCACCAATACGGCGGCATTTACCATTTTAAAGAATAACGGTATGGATACCGTTCGCGACTTCCCGCCTATCCGTGTGTTGGGCACTGTGGGCTTCATCGCCACCATGTGGTTCGTCAACTGCGCCTTCATCGACGAAAGCGGCTTTGGTTTCACTTTGGGTGAAAACGCTCATAAATTCCAATATACTTATCTGCAGTTCTTGGTTTCTGGTGTTTTGAGTCTTGTACTCTTCGTGTATTGTTTCACTTTGCCCGAATGCAGACTGGAGAAGAAGGAAGGCAAGGTGTCGCTGGTTGAAACGCTTGGTCTCAACGCATTCAAACTTTTCAAGCGTCGTCAGATGGCTCTGTTCTTCATCTTCTCAGCATTGTTGGGTATGTGTCTGCAGGTCACCAACGGCTTTGCTGGTCCGTTCCTGACCAGTTTCAAGGGAATCCCAGAGTTTGCCGACTCCTTTGCTGCTAACAATGCAACGATGTTGACCTCTATTTCTCAGATTAGTGAGGCTTTGTGTATTCTGATGATTCCGTTCTTCTTGAAGCGCTTTGGCATCAAGATAGTAATGATGATGTCGCTTTTTGCCTGGGTTTTCCGCTTCGGATTCTTCGGCATCGGCAATCCCGCAATGCCTGGTGTCATATTCTTTATCCTCTCATGTGTTGTCTATGGTGTTGCTTTTGACTTCTTCAATGTCTCGGGCGGTATCTTTGTCGATCAAGAGTGTGCCCCCGATATCAAGGCATCTGCCCAAGGCTTGTTCATGATGATGACTAATGGCTTGGGAGCCACCATCGGCACGTTGACTGCAGGTGAAATTGTGAATGCTTATTGCGGATGGGAAGGCGGTTATCTGGTTGGTGATTGGCAGACATGCTGGTTCACATTTGCTACATTCGCATTGATTGTTGGCATCACCTTTGCCATCGTCTTTAAACCTGAGAAGAAACCTATCACAGAGATTAAACATTAAATGATACAGATGAAAGAGGTCCGTTTCTTTTATGCACCCGATGCAGCAACGAGTCACGAATTGCCGACAGACGAGGCTATGCATGCTTTGCGTGTGCTTCGTTTGCAGTCGGGCGACGAAATGATGCTCATGGATGGTGTAGGCAATTATTATCGTGCAGAAGTCACTTTGGCGCATACAAAGCACTGCCTCTACGACATTAAGGAAGTCATGCCCCAGCAGCCTCAGTGGCTGGGGCATGTCCATCTGGCTATTGCTCCCACGAAGATGATGGAGCGTATGGAATGGCTTGCAGAGAAAGCTGTTGAGATTGGTGTCGACGAGATATCTTTCCTGAACTGCCAGTTCTCCGAACGTCGTATCGTCAAATTGCCGCGAGTTGAGAAAATCGTTATTGCTGCTACCAAGCAGAGTCATAAGGCATGGAAGACTACGTTGAATGAAGTAGTGCCTTTCAAGGATTTCATCGCCAAGCCACGCGAAGGTGGCAAATATATTGCCCATTGTTACGAGGAGATTCCCCGTACCAGTCTTTTCGATGAGCTTCGCCAGGCTGGTGCCTCACAGGATGCAACCGTCTTGATTGGTCCTGAGGGCGACTTTTCTATTGACGAGGTTCGTATGGCTGTTGCTAATGGCTATCAGTCTGTTCATCTTGGGGCGAGTAGACTCCGTACGGAGACAGCAGGCCTGTCGGCAGTGATGATGATGCAACTTAGTAAAATGTAAATTGTTATGCGAAAGACAACTCTTCTTTTCTGTCTGTTATGGGCATTAGGATTATCGGCACAAATTACAGTCCGTGACCTGCTTAAGTCCATGCCTGATTCTGTTATCCCTTATCTGACGGAAAACAATCGTTTGGACATGATTGACTTTATGGAATCTAATATGGATGCTGTCGTCACTAACACTTTGGGCGGGAAGAGTCAACTCCTGCAACTCACCGATCAGTATGCATCTATACAGCTCAACGAGTCGTCTTCAGTAGCAATGCGACTGCTTGACGTACCCACTCCTGTCGACAGTCTTAGTCAGATTCTGTGCTTGGTTCGAACCTATGGTTCCGATATCCGCGAGAGTACCATTGCATTCTATTCACTCGCATGGCGTCTCCTGCCCATATCCGACTATTTCTCTCAGCCCAACGATATGTTTTCTGCCACGTTAGGCGATAAGGAACCCTGCTTGACACTTCGTCAGGAATTGATATTGGATTCACTTGGAGAAGAAGAGAAAGAAAAGTCAAAAGAAGTGCTAACAACTCTTAAATGGAACGGATGTTTTGTTAAAGAGAATTAAGTATTTCGATTTTTAGGTTAAAAATCTTGTGCCAAAGCAAAATAATGCGTATATTTGCATGTGTGTTTTTCATGGTATTAGATTATTAAGGTTAATTAAAGATTGGTTGTCGTGAGACAACCAATCTTATTTTTTAGCCATATTTTTGCACATTTCTGCTTACGAAAAATATGAGGAAACAAAAATGGAGGTCTGAGAACCAGACCTCCATTTCGTTGAGCATATCTTGTTATAAAGTGACACCATTTTTGAAGATGGATATCTCGCGGTAGCCGTTCTCCTCGTTGCGGGCTTTCTCACCAGAAGCGACGGCGAGGACCTTATCGATGAATTCAGGTACGATGTCCTGCATGGTGCGTCCCTCGACGAGCTGGCCAGCGGAGAAGTCGACCCAGTGGGGCTTATTCTTTGCGAGGGTGGGGTTGGTGGCAACCTTCATGGTAGGCACGAAAGTGCCAAAGGGCGTACCGCGACCGGTAGTGAACAGGACGATGTGGCAACCGCAGGATGCCAGAGCCGTAGATGCTACGAGGTCGTTGCCTGGAGCGGAAAGCAGGTTGAGTCCGTTGGCGGTGAGGCGGTCTCCGTATTCCATGACGCCGCTGACAGGAGCTTTGCCACACTTCTGCGTGCAACCTAACGCCTTGTCCTCAAGTGTGGAGATACCGCCGGCCTTGTTGCCTGGTGAAGGATTCTCGCCCACGGGTTCGCCGTGCGAGAGGAAATAGTTCTTGAAATTATTGATCATAGAGACAGTCTGCTCGAAGAGCTGTGGCGTCTCGCAACGGTTCATGAGGATGGTCTCAGCACCGAACATTTCGGGTACCTCGGTGAGTACGCTAGTGCCGCCCTGTGCAACGAGCCAGTCGCTGAATTCGCCTACGAGTGGATTGGCGGTGATGCCCGAGAAACCGTCAGAGCCGCCACACTTCAGGCCGACGCGCAGTTTGGAGACGCTAACGTCCTCGCGCTTGTCCTGCTTAGCCTGTGCATAGAGCTCGCGCAGAATCTGCATACCTGCTTCCATTTCGTCACCCTCGACACGCTGGGTGACCAGCAACTTAATACGGTCCTTGTCGTAGTCGCCCAACATGGCCATGAAGTCCTCAGGCTGGTTGTTCTCGCAACCCAGGCTGAGCACCAGTACACCGCCGGCATTGGGGTGCAGACAGATATCACGCAACACCTTGCGGGTGTTTTCGTGGTCTTCGGAGAGTTGTGAACAGCCGTAGTTGTGGTGCCAAGTCCAGATGGCATCGATGCCTTGTTCACCAGTTTCTTCACGGAGTTGTTGTGCGAGGCGTTCGGCAATGCCGTTGACGCAACCTACAGTGGGCACAATCCATATCTCGTTGCGCACACCGACATCACCATTCTTACGGACATAGCCCTTGAAGGTGCGCTGTTCGTTCTTGATGTGGTTGATGTCGCTTTTGGCATCCACGGGCTGATAGGTGTATTCGAGGGTGCCGCTGAGGTTTGTCTTCAGGTTGTTCTCGTTGACCCAGTCGCCGGCTTTCAGATCCTGACGAGCGTGACCGATAGGATAGCCGTACTTGATGATGTTTTCGCCCTGACGGACGTCGACAATGAGAATCTTGTGACCGGCAGGGGTGTCTTGATTGACGGTAATTTGCTTTCCGTCGACTTCAATCACGTCGCCCTGTTTCTTTGGAGCGAGACAAACGACTACGCTGTCGGCGGGATTAATCTTTAAAAATGTAGCTTGTTCCATAAAAGTATTTATTTAGTAGTTTGACTTGTTTTTATCTTTAACCAATATTCTTTCTTCGGTAGAAATCTATGTTTTCTTTGGAGAGAAGTTCAATGGGCATGTAGTTGACAGGTTCGACTTCCTTTTTGAGTACGATAGCTCGGAAAAGCGACTCGATGCATTCGTAGCCCTGCATGAAAGCATGCTGTGCGATGAGAAACGAGATGCTGCCTTGACGGACGCACTCCGCATTTTTTGGTACCATGTCATAGCCCATGATCTGGATGTTGCGCCGGTTCGACTTCAGCAGAAAATCGCCTACGAGGTGTGCCTTGGAATTGAACGTGATGCAATGATGCACCAACGGATGGTTGTCGAAGAATTCCTGCAGGATGACATCGTATTTTTCGCGCTTGTCGTCGAGTGAGAGGTTAACCTCATGGATTTTGACCGACGGGAAGTGGTCATGCATATAGTGTCGGAAGCCCGTTTCGCGGTTTTCCTGCTGCTTGGAGGCCACATTGCCGTTTCGCATCTGTTTCATGAGCATGATTTCCTTCTCGCGCGGTGCAAGCATCATGAGTATGCGTGCGGCGAAATAGCCCGAGGCAAAAGAGTCCTGTCCGAAGAAGGAGAGTGGCTTGAGGTCAGGCATGTATGAGTCGAGGAGGATGAACGGTATGTTGCGCTCGTGCATGATGTCGGCATAGCGTCTAGACACCTCGATGGTGGAAGGCACGACGACGACGCCGTCAGGTTCCTGCTTGAGCACTTCGTTCATCACCTTGGCAAACGTCTCTGCCGAGAAGCGGTTGTAGTAGAGTACGCGGTTAGAGATGCGGAAGTCGCGATAGCGTTCGCAACACATCTGGCATCCTTCTTCCACCTCTTCCCAATAAGCTTCCGACTCGTGTTTGGGGATGATACTGATGAAATGATACTCCTTGTTGTAAGCCAATGCAGAGGCATACATGTTAGGTTTATAGTCCATCTCTTCCAACGCCCTCTGCACCTTGGCGAGGGCTTTCTTCGACACGTTCGGACGATTGTGAAGTACGCGGTCTACCGTGCCTGCGGATACGCCAGCGCGCTCGGCGATATCCTTGATTCTGGTCTTTTCTATTGCCATAACTCCTGCAAAGGTACGAATAAGCGAGGAAAATACAAAAGGAAAACTCGTTTTTCTTTTGATTTTCGAGCGAAAGTACCTTCGACCGTAGGTCAAAGGTAGTGAAAATCGAGAAAATGCCCTTAAAAGCTACTCCTCTTTCGGTTCCAATGCTGCATTGGGCTCGTCGGGTTGCGGGTGCTGGTTGGCATCTTCGTTGTGCTCCTTAGGCGTTGTCACGGGGTTGCCAAACTCGTCGACCACCATTTCGACCTCATCGATTCCCAGGCTGTCGACGGCCAGTGAGTCGCTGTCGGCCGGTGCCTGGAAATAGCCACCGCAATTGAAGTCGATATCGTTGACTGTGATGCCGGCGGGTGTCTTGAATTTTACGCGATAGTCCTTGAACTGCTTGTCGGAAAGTACCGAGTTGAGGAAATACCCGCAGATAGGTAGTGCTGTGCGGTTACCCTGTCCGAGCTGTCCGGTGCGGAAGTGGATGCAGCGGTATTCGCCGCCTACCCATGCGCCACATACCAGTCGCGGTGTGGTACCTACGAACCAGGCGTCGGAATGGTTGTTCGACGTGCCCGTCTTACCACCGAAGTCGGTGTCGGTGACATCATATCCCACGTAGCTGCGCAGGCGTGACGAGGTGCCGCTCATGCCGCCCATAAGCAACTGCTGGACGAAGAAGGCGCTCTTGGGCGACAGGGCCTGGCGCGTTTCGGGGTTGGCTTCATAGATGACGTTGCCCTCGCGGTCGATGATGCGTGTCACGAGTACGGGGTCGATGGCCCTACCGTCGTTGACTGGCGTGCAGTAGGAACTGACCAGTTCGAGCAGGTTGACATCGCTTGCCCCCAGCGTAAGCGACGGGGTGGGATCGAGTTTCGACTTAATACCCATGTCGTGAGCCGTCTTAACGATGCGGTCAATGCCCACTTCTTGCCCCAGACGTACTGCTACGCTGTTGATGCTCATGGCGAAGGCCTGTTTGAGCGAGATGTCCATGTTTGAGAATCTGCCATCGGCATTGGTAGGAGCCCATGTTACCTCCTTGCCGTGGTCCATGACCTTCATCGAGAAGTATTCGTCGCGACGTGTGTCGCAGGGCGTAATACCCTGGTTCATAGCCTCAGAATAGACGAAGAGTTTGAACGTCGATCCCGGCTGTCGAAGGGCGGTCACTTTGTCGTATTTCCATGTCTTGAAGTCGACGTCACCTACCCATGCTTTGACGTGCCCCGTCTGTGGTTCTATTGCTACGAATCCGCAATGCATGAAGCGTTCCATGTAGCGGATGGAATCCATAGTGGATATCTCCTTTTCGATAAATCCCTGTTCGTAGTCAAAGAGCCGGACTTTGTGAGGCCGGTTCAGGTAGTAGTCGATGGAGTCCTGATTGCCCTCGAACTTCTGCGACAGCAGTTTGTAGACGGGCAGTTTCTTGGCGAGATCCTCAATGAAATGCGGTATTTCGATGTGGCGCTCGTCCTGCCAGGGGTTAGTGCTACCCCAGTGTTGGTTGAACGTCGTCTGCACCTGCTTCATCTGTTTCACAGCGGCCTCCTCGGCATAGCGCTGCATGCGCGAGTCAAGGGTGGTGTGAATCTTCAGTCCCTCGGTGTAATAGGCGTAAGCACGGTCGTCGCCGTAATACTCCTTACACCATTGCTTCATCCAGTCGGCCACAGCCTCGCGGAAGTAGTTCGCTTCGCCGTCATAGGCATTCTCCACGCTGTAGTCGAGCCGTATCTCGGTCTGTTTCAGCGAGTCGTTCTGGGACTCGGTGAGGTGTCCGTGACGCATCATGTTGTCGAGCACCACATTGCGGCGGCCCAGCGAATTCTTGGGATTGATGCGCGGATTATAGTAGGTGGTGGCCTTCAATAGTCCGACGAGGACGGCGGCCTGCTCGGTCGTGAGGTTCTTGGGCGTCGTGCCAAAATAGGTCTTAGCAGCCGTTTTGATGCCAAAGGCATTGGAGCCGAAGTCGACAGTGTTGGCATACATGGTGATGATTTCCTCCTTGGTGAAATACCATTCCAGCTTGTAGGCCGTAATCCACTCCTTGCTCTTCATGATGAGAATCTTCAGGCCAGGGATGTTGCCCAGCAGACCCGTAGAATATTGCGTACGAACGCGGAACAGGTTCTTGGCCAGCTGTTGTGTGATGGTTGATGCACCACGGGCGTCGCGATGCATCACATAGTCCTTCAGGGCAGCGGCAAAGGCCTGATAGTCGATGCCGTGATGGCGGTAGAACCGCTCGTCCTCAGTGTCAACCAATGCTGTCCAGAAATCGGGGCTTACTTCGTCGTAGCTGACGGGCATGCGGTTTTCGCTGAAGAACTTGCCAATCAGTTTGCCGTCGGAGCTGTATATCTCGGAAGCCTCGGCGGGGTGCGTGTTACGCACATCGCTCATCGAGGGCGACTTACCGAAAAGCCAAAGGAAATTGATATCGACCATGACGAGGTAAAGGAAGAACGCCACGACGAGCGTGCCAAGGACGGCAAACGTCTTGACGTACCACTTACGGCCTTGGTACAATCCTTTATACCATTCCCACGCCTTGCGGGGAGCCTGAACAATTTGTTCTGCGTATTTATTCATATTGAGCAATATATTTCAGTATTTCATCTTTCTGATCCGGGCGGAACCACCGCATCTGTTCGTCGCGCTTGAACCAAGTGAGCTGTTTGCGGGCATAACGGCGTGTGTTGCCCTTGATGCGCTCTACGGCCTCGTCGAGTGACCAGCGTCCATCGATGTAGTCGAATAACTCCTTGTATCCCACCGTGTTAAGCGCGTTTTGATGACGGAATTCATAAAGGCCCTCTGCCTCGTCGAGCAGTCCGTGTTCCATCATCTCGTCCACACGCGCGTTAATCTTATTATATAATAGGTCGCGCTCACAGTTGATGCCAATTTTCACGATTCGAAACGGACGTTCCTTCTTGGCTTGCGTGCGAAACGAGGTATAGGTCCTGCCCGTCTGGTAGCAGATTTCCAGCGCATGGATGACGCGTCGGTAGTTCTGCCGGTCGACGATGGCGTAATGTTCTGGGTCTAGTCGTTGCAGGTCGGCGCAAAGGGCTTCGAGTCCTTCCTCCTGATAGCGTCGTTTCATCTCTTCGCGGATGTCGTCGCGAACGGTAGGGATGTCGTCAATGCCGTTGCACACGGCATCGATATACATCATGCTGCCACCTGCCAGCAAATGGATTGTGTTGGTAGCGTTTTGAGTGTTTTGTGTCGTTTGAGAAGTGATGATGTCCAGCACTTCCTGTTCGTACATCGAGGCGTTATAGTAGTCGTGGATGCTCTTGGTGCCCACGAAGTAGTGGTGTGCCTGCTGGAGTTGTTCGTCGGTAGGGGCAGCCGTTCCGATTTTGAGTTCGCGATAGATTTGTCGCGAATCGGCATTGATGACGGGTATTCCGTAGTGTCGGGCCAGTTCGATGGTCAGTGCCGTTTTCCCTACTGCTGTAGGCCCTGTGATAACGATTAATGTACTATGTACCATTTTTCAATGTACAATGTACTATTTGACGTACTATTTAGCGAATAACGCCGCGCTTGGAGTTTTCAATAAACGAGCAGATGTATTCCACCTCTTTCGAGTTGGGATACTTGGTACGAGCTTCGGCAATGCCGTCCTTCAATACGCCCTGAGCATAGATGATGCGATAGGCATCGTGGATGGCCTCGATGGTCTCGTTGGGGAATCCTCGACGGCGCAGTCCGATGAGGTTGACGCCTGCATAGCGCACCGGTTCCTTTCCTGCAATGACGTAGGGCGGAATGTCCTGACTGGTTCGTGTGCCGCCTTGGAACATGATGTAGCTGCCCACGTGTAGGAACTGGTGGAACAAGCAGGTGGCTGAGATGATGGCATAGTCGTCGACGATGACCTCACCGGCAAACTTTGTCGAGTTGCCGATGATGCAACCGTTTCCGATCACGCAGTCGTGTCCGATGTGCATATTTTCCATCAGCAGGTTTCCGTTGCCTACGACGGTCTTCCCCTTCGAGGCTGTGCCGCGGCTGATGGTGACATTCTCGCGAATGGAGTTGTTGTCGCCAATCTCGCAGGTGGTCTCTTCGCCCTGGAACTTCAGGTCCTGGGGTTTCGTTGATATGCTGGCACCGGGGAAAATCTCGTTGTTGTTGCCCAGACGTGTGCCGAAATGAAGCGTCACGCTGTTCAGCAATTTGTTGTTGTCGCCAATGACAACGTTCTTGTCAATCACGCAAAACGGGCCGATGATATTGTTGTCACCGAGTTTTGCTTCAGGGTCGACTACTGCCAGAGGATGTATCTGATTCATACTTTGTTTCGATATTTCGTTATTCCGTTATTCCGTCATTCCGGAAATTATTTATTTTTTACGATTTGTGCGGTGAATGTGGCTTCGGCCACGACGTGATCGCCTACGAAGATGTAGCCCTTCATTGACGAGATACCGTGACGGACGGGAGCCAGCAGGTCGACCTTGAAGAGCAGCGTGTCGCCCGGTACGACCTTCTGACGGAACTTCACGTCGTCAATCTTCATGAAGTACGTCGACCAGCGCTCAGGCTCTTCGAGCGTGTTCAGCACCAGCAGACCGCCGCATTGTGCCATAGCCTCGATCTGCAGGACGCCCGGCATGACGGGCTCCTCGGGGAAGTGTCCCTGGAAGAACGGTTCGTTGCCCGTAACGTTCTTGATGCCCACGATGGTGTTTGCCCCCAGTGCAATCACTTTGTCGACCAGCTGCATGGGATATCGGTGGGGCAGCAGTTCGCGAATCTTGTTCACGTCCATCACCGGCTCCTCGTTGGGATCGTAGATGGGCGCCTGTATCTCATGCTTGCGAATCTCCTTGCGCATCTGACGGGCAAACTTGTTGTTGATGGTATGTCCGGGACGTGTGGCAATGATGCGGCCCTTGATGGGTTTGCCGATGAGCGCCATATCGCCAATGACGTCGAGCAGTTTGTGTCGTGTGCACTCGTTCTCCCATACCAGCGGCTTGTGCTGGATGTATCCCAGCTCGTTGGCGTCGCGGTGCTCTACGCCAAGCATATCGGCCAGCATGTCCAGACGCTCCTGCGTGGTCTGACGCTCGTAGATGACGATGGCGTTGTCCATATCGCCGCCCTTGATGAGGTTCGCCTGCAACAGGGGTTCTATGTCGCGTACGAAGACAAATGTGCGGGCAGCGGCAATCTCTTTGGCGAAATTATTGATTTTGTCGAGTGTTGCAAACTGCGAGTTGATGAATTTCGACTCGAAGGAACACATGGCCGTAATCGAGAAATCTTCATCGGGTAGGAGGGTGATGCATGATCCCGTGTTTTCGTCCTTCACCTCAATCTTCTTGCGGATGATGTAGAAGTCCTTCGGGGCATTCTGCTCCTCAACGCCTACCTCATTGATTTTCTCCACATATTTAATGGCCGATCCGTCGAGAATGGGAAACTCAGGACCGTTAACCTGGATGAGACAGTTATCGATGCCCAGTGCATAGAGTGCAGCGAGTCCGTGCTCTACGGTCGACACGCGCATATCGCCCTTGCCCAGTACGGTGCCGCGCTGTGTGTCGATGACGTTCTCGGCAATGGCGTCGATGGTGGGTTCACCCTCCATGTCGATGCGCTGAATCTTGTATCCATGATTTTCGGGAGCAGGGTTAAACGTGACAGTCAGGTTTAGTCCTGTATGCAAGCCTTTTCCGAATAGTGAAAAGCTGCCTTTCAGAGTTTTTTGCTTCATATTGATTGTTTTCAGAATTCAATGTTCATTTTCTGCTTGATGGCCTCCAGTTCACGCTGTAACTGAGCAATCTGCCGATACATATCGGGCAGTTTGGCATCGAGGGCACGGGCCTTGAAGTACATCTTCGGATTGACGGCAGGCGAACCGATGAGTGTCTCGCCGTCGCCTTTGGTGTTACCGATGACACCACACTGGGCACCAACCATCGTGCGGTCAGCTACGTGAATGTGGCCTGAGAAACCTGCCTGACCGCCTACCATACACCATGCGCCGATCTTTGTCGAGCCAGCCATGCCCACCTGTGCGGACATGACGGTGTTCTCGCCAATCTCGCAGTTGTGAGCCACCTGGATGAGGTTGTCCAGCTTCACGCCCTTGTGGATGATGGTCTGACCCATCGTCGAGCGGTCCACACAGGTGTTGGCACCAATCTCGACATCGTCCTCGATAATCACCACGCCCAGCTGTGGAATCTTGTCGTAGCCTTCCTGGTTGGGGGCGAATCCGAAGCCGTCGGCGCCAATCACCGCTCCTGCGTGAATGGTCACGTTGTTGCCAATCTGACAGCCGTCGTAGATGGTGACGTTGGGGAAGATGCGCGTGCCGTCGCCAATCTTCACACCTTCGCCGATGAAGGTGAAGGGGCCGATGTAGACGTCCTTGCCGATTTGGGCAGAGGGCGACACAAAGGCCAGCGGGTCGACACCCGTCTTCTTTGGCAGCGACTGAGCATACATTTGCATCAGCTTGGCCACGCATCCGTAAGCGTCCTTCACGCGAATCAGCGTGCAGCTGACGGGATGCTCCAGCTCCAAGTCCTCGTTGACCAGCACAATGGTGGCTTTGGTGTCGTAGATGTATTGGGTATATTTCGGGTTCGAGAGGAACGTGATGGCTCCTTCCTGACCTTCTTCAATCTTTGCAAAAGTGTGGACGGCAGCTTGTTCGTTACCTTCTACTCTGCCACCGATAAAATCGGCTATTTGGCGGGCTGTAAACTCCATATTCAACGTACTAATTTTTTGATGTACTATGTACATTTTTGAGGATGTACTACGTACAATTTAACTTATTTGTTTGCAAAGATAATCATTTTTTATGAAAAACGTTGATAACAGAGGTAATATTTACGGATTTTTTTGGAAAGTAGCTGAACATTTAAGATTTCTGAAGCATCCGAAATGTCTCTCACAGTGCCGTCTTTGTAAAGAATTCCGATGCTGTCGTCCTCCGGATTATACATGTCTTTTCCTATCTCTGTCAGCGTCATCATGTAGTGCGTGTCCTCCATCGGGATATTCATTCTTTCCGCGATGCTACGGGCTATTCCGTCGATATACTCCTCCGAGGGAGCCTCTTCGCTGACCTCCACTTTGAACAGGTGGCGGTTGGTCATGTCGGTGGCCAAAGTGGCAAGAATTTTGTCATCAGAATGCTTCCATGCCTTCAAAGCGCACCAAATGTCGCTGTCGTCCAGTTCGGCATAGATGTCGAGGGTGTGCTCGTCGAAGGTGACGTCGTTTTTCAGGAAATAGGCCAGCGCAGGCGATGCGAAGACGTCGTAGCCCGCCCTCATCAGGTCGCGTGCACGGGTCAGCGCGTTCACCAGCACTTTCTCGTAACCCACTGCCGTCTTGTGCAGGTATACCTGCCAGTACATCAGTCGTCGTGTCGTCAGGTAGTTCTCGATGGAGTAGATGCCTTTGGCCTCGACCACGAGGCGTTCGTCGGCCACGTTCAGCATCTTGATGATGCGTGCCGATCCGATGTTGCCTTCCGTCACGCCCGTGTAGAACGAGTCGCGTCGCAGATAGTCCAGACGGTCCATGTCCAGTTGGCTGGAGATGAGCTGGTGGAAGATCTTGTTCGGGTATTCGTCCTTGAAGATGCTGATGGCCAGCGCCAGCTGTCCCCGCAGGTCGCGGTTGATGCGTTCCATCATGAGCAGCGAGATGTCTTCGTGCGACACGCCGTGTATGAGTGTATGCTCCAGCACGTGCGAGAACGGTCCGTGTCCGATGTCGTGCATCAGGATGGCGGCCTGTACGGCTTCTGCTTCCGAGTCGAAGATGTATACGCCTTTTTCGCTCAGCGACTTCACGGCTTCCGACATCAGCGAGAATGCTCCCAGCGAGTGCTGGAACCGCGTGTGGCGTGCTCCCGGATACACGACGGATGCCAGTCCCAACTGGTTGATACGGTTCAGACGCTGAAACAAAGGATGCTGCACGATGTCGTACAGCAATCCACGTTTAATCTTGATAAACCCGAATACCGGGTCGTTGATGATTTTATACTCTGTCATTCCTCTTCTGGATCTGAGTCTATCGCTTCGAACTTGAACTGCGTAGCGTTGATGTAACGCACATCATAGCCTTTCTTGTATTTCTTCATCAGCTTCAGATACTCTTTCTCGGCCTTTTTCTTCTTGGTATAGAAGAACACGATGCACACCCGGTCCTTCAGTTGCAGCTTTTCGGTCAGATATACTTTCAGCTGGTGGCTGTACTCGTCGCGTTCAATCAGGAAATTATTTTTCGTCTCCATCCAAACGTCCTGAACGTTTTGAATATCGGTGGCATAGATAATCGAATCCTTGAACGATGCCGAGAATCCGAACATGTATACTTCATCTATTTTTTCAATTTTTGCGCTGGCTCCAACGGTCAGCATGGTTACTGCCAACAGCAGCATCAACCTTAACGATTTCATTCTCCTAAATATGCTTTTAATATTTTGTTCTTCGTATTGGCACGCAGACGGCGGATGGCTTTCTCCTTGATCTGGCGTACGCGTTCGCGCGTCAGTCCGAATTTCGTGCCGATTTCCTCCAGCGTCATCTCGGGCTGTCCGATGCCGTAGAAGGCCGTGATGATGTTCCGTTCGCGGAGGGTCAATATCATCAGGGCGTCCTTGATTTCCGACTGCAGCGACTCGGCCACCAGCTTGTGGTCGGCCATGGGTGCGTCGCTGTTCACGAGGACGTCCAGCAGCGAGTTGTCTTCGCCGTCGACGAACGGAGCGTCCATCGACACCTGTCGTCCTGACACGTTGATGGCTTCGTCGACCTTGTCTTCGGGGATGTCTATCACCTCTGAAATTTCGTCTGCTGACGGGCGACGCTCGTTCTCCTGCTCAAACTTCGACAGCATGCGGTTTATTTTGCTCATCGACCCCAGCTGGTTCAGTGGCAGTCGCACGATGCGGCTTTGTTCGGCTATGGCCTGCAGAATGCTCTGGCGAATCCACCACACGGCATACGATATGAATTTGAATCCGCGTGTCTCGTCATACTTCTCGGCAGCCTTGATGAGTCCTACGTTGCCCTCGTTGATGAGGTCGGGCAGCGACAGTCCCTGGTTCTGATACTGCTTGGCCACACTCACCACAAATCGCAGGTTCGACTTCGTCAGTCGCTCCAGCGCCTTCTTGTCACCCTTGCGGATGCGCTGTGCCAGTTCTACCTCATCGTCAGCCGACAACAACTCTTCCTTGCCGATTTCCGACAAGTATTTCTCCAGCGCCTCACTCTCGCGATTGGTGATTGATTTAGTGATTTTCAGTTGCCTCATTCAGTAGTCAAGTTTAAAGCCGGATGCAAAAGTAAGGTATTTTTTCCGATTCACCAAACTTTTCTGCCATTTTTTATTACTTATTCAGAAAATTGGGCGATGAAGTCGTCTTCCGACAGGATGGGAATACCCAGTTGCTGGGCTTTCTTGTTCTTGCCCGATGTCGACGTGACATCATTATTAATAAGGTATGATGTCGAGCCGCTCACCGCCGATGCCACCTTGCCGCCCTGCGACTCGATGTAGGCCTTCAGCTCGTTGCGGTTCTTGTAGTGGTGCACGTCGCCCGTGATGACGAAGGTCAGTCCCTCGCAGGCGTTGCCGGTGGGTGTCAGGTCGAGTGCCTTGACGGTCAGCTTCTCCTTCAGACGGTGATAGCGCGCCAGGTTCTGTGCGTTGCGGAACCACAGCACGAACTGGGCCGACTTCTCCGGTCCGATGCCGTTGACGTGGGCAAACACGTCCTGCGGTTCGGCCTGTGTGGCAAAGAGGTCGTCGCCCTGTTTCGTGGCCTCGTTCACCAGGTCGTCCAGCGTGTATGCCGACAACAGTCGCTTGCAGACGTCCAGTCCGCACAGGGGGATGTTCAGGGCATACAGCAGCCGGTGGGCTTCCACCTCGCGGCTGCGGTCTATCGAGCGCATGATGTTTGCGGCCGACTTCTCGCCAAAGCCCTCCATGCGCGACAGTTCCAGGATGTGGCTGCGCAACTCGTAGATGTCGGCATATTCGCTGATCCATCCCAGATTGATGAATTTCGAGAGTGTCTGTTCCGATATGCCGTCGATGTTCATGCCCTCCTTCGACACGAAGCGCGCCAGCTTTCTCAACTGCTTGGCAGCGCAGTCGGGATTGGTGCAGCGCAGCGTCTTCGTACCGCTGGCCTCGCTGACGGCAATCTGTGTGGGGGCGTGGCAGACGGGACATTCGTCGGGCACCGAGAACGTGCCGACCGACTGCGTGACGGCAATGACTTTAGGGATGATTTTGTTGGCCTTGATGACGCTGATCTGCGTGCCTGGTCCGCCTATGCCCAGTCGTTCGCATTCGCTGATGTTACACAGCGAGGCGCGCTTCACCGTCGTGCCCTCCAGTTCTACGGGCTGGAACACGGCGACGGGCGATATGGTGCTGGCGGCACACGACCACTCCACCTCTTTTAATATGGTGTCAGCGGCTTCGTCCTGCCATTTGAAGGCCAGTCCGGCACGTGTGGCGTGGTGCCCGGTCACCGACCCCGTCTGGGCATATTCCGTGTCGTCGTAGCACACCACCAGTCCGTCCACGGGGAAGGGGTTCTGCTTCGTCGTGACTTCCTCGGTAAAGGCGTTGATGACGCCTTCAACAGACCCTTCATCCGGCGTGGTCACCAGTCGTCGCTCCACGGTGTTGAATCCCAGCTGGTCGAGCCAGTCCATGCGTGCTCCCCAGCTGTTGATGTCCTGTTCCGTATACACCAGTGTGAAGGGAATCCAGCGGATGTGGCGGTCCTTGATGTCCTGCGGGTCTTTCACCGACAGCGACCCCGAAGCCAGGTTCCTGGGGTTGGCATAGTCCTCGCCGCTCTCCATCACATAGCGTTCGAAGTCGTCGTACGCGATCACTGCCTCGCCTCGGATGACGATATGTCCCTTGGCGGCAATCTCCGTGGGAATGCCGCTGATGGCTCCCACCAGGTGCGTGATGTTCGTGCCGATGTGGCCGTTGCCGCGCGTGACGACCTTCGTCAGCCGCCCTTCGTCGTAGGTCACCACCAGCGTCAGTCCGTCCAGCTTCCACGATATCCAGATGCGGCGACCCTCGGCCCATTTCACCAGCTCGTCCGTCTTCTTCGTCTTCGCCAGCGACAGCGCAGCAAATTCGTGTTCCTCCTTCTTTCCCACTATCGAGTCCTCCGACACACGCTGCGTCGGCGAGTCGGGCAGGGTAGTGTCCGTTTCTGCTTCCAGCCGTTTCAGTTCGTCGAACCGCTGGTCCCACTCGTAGTCCGTCATCTGTTCTGCCAGTCCGTTGTAGTACGCCTGGCTGGCCTCGTTCAGCTCCCTCACGAGCTGCTCCATCCGCTGTATCTTATTGTCCATATTGGTTTTCTTTATTCGGCCTACAAAGGTAATGAAAAGCGAGCAAAATGCAAAATAAATTTGGAGAATTTAAATTTTTCCATTACTTTTGCAGTCGAATACAAAACGCAACATATAGCAACGCAAAACTATGGATAAGACAACGAAATACGAATTACTTACAGAGCAGATTCGCACTCTGATAGCAGGTGAGACGGACCTCGTGGCAGTCATGGCCAACGTGAGTGCAGCCATCCACGAGACTATGGGTTTCTGGTGGACGGGATTCTATCGTGTGATGAACGGGGAGCTGGTCTTAGGACCATTCCAAGGACCTGTAGCCTGTATGCACATTGGATACGGCAAGGGTGTCTGCGGTACGGCATGGAAGGACCGTCGAACCATCATCGTTCCCGATGTCGAACAGTTCCCAGGGCATATTGCCTGCAGCAGCCTGTCGCGCTCCGAGATAGTCGTCCCTGTATTCTCAACCGCTGGCGATGTCGTCGCCGTCCTCGACATCGACAGCAAAGAACTGGCCACCTTCGACACCATCGACCAGCAATATCTTGAACAAATCTGCAAGCTGATAGAGTTTTCTTAGGATACGGAAAACGAAAATCTATCATGGAATTTCATGATAGATTATTCTCCGTGTGAGGATAAAAACCTGCCTATCGGTGTGAGGCTTATAATGGGCCATACTCCATGCATGAGGTTGTTCCCAGTGCGGTCAGTGCCGCCGTCAGCGCCGCTATCGCTATGCGAATCACGACTTCCCAAAAATTCTTCTTCGCTTAATTTCTCATTTTTCATTTGACCTTTGGTCAGCCTGCTCACGCCCGACATAGCTCATGCTAGCATGGCTCTGCTCTCGCTTAATCGCAGCCTTCTCATTTCTCATTTAAAAGGTTGCGCCCTTTCAGGTGCTAACCTTTACGCTCCCGTTCCGAAGTCATCGTCGTCGTTACCGCCGCCGTTGTCGCCCGATCCGCTCTGCGAACCGCTGCCGCTCTGCGAGCTGCCGCCACCTTGGTTCTCACTCCCCTCGCCCGTTGGAGAGGGGTCGGGGGTGAGGCTTCCCATGCTGGGGAATCCACCGGCGTTGCGGAACTCGGCCA
>JAEEGK010001058.1_pt1 | contig 68504 bp, 37 predicted proteins | sample 8958771 | NCBI WGS metagenome assembly JAEEGK01 (sample SAMN16246547, study PRJNA631951) | gut metagenome | biome: gut microbiome; feature: rumen; material: SC-attached | host: Bos | place: Iran: Karaj | collected 2018-10
CCTCCTAACCATCGGCATTTAGAGCAATGTGTGATTGGTAGGGGCTTGGGACGCGCCAAAGGGGCAGAAAGCTGTCAGCCCAGGGACGTCCTGCTTTGCCGCCTGAGCACCCGCCGTAGCGCCAAAGCGCCCTGGGTATTGAAATGCCGCGGCAAATGAAGCTCTGTAAGAGCAAAAGCATAAAACACAAATCTTTTGCCCCTTTAGGGCGCATTCTACCGTTGCACCATAAACCCAGGGCGGATGCCCTGGGCTGACATCTTAACGGCCTTTCTTCGGCTAAAGCCTCAGGCGCAGGCGGAGCAGGCCGATTTTATCGGACAGCAATGAAATAAAGCCTGGAAGGCTTAAAATGCAAACTTACTTTACTCAGTAGCAAAGCAGTCAGAGCAGGCTGAATTCTCCTGGCGCAATGACAGAAAAAACGCCGCACGCGGGGATTGTGATTTCCGCGTGCGGCGTTTGCCATTTCCGCGTGCGGCGTTGGTCATCCCCGCACGCGGCGTTTTTAACCCCCGTTGGAGGGGTATGAGTTTATGCTTCTTCCCACTGTTTTCTAAGCAGTTCGACAGCTGCGGGGAGTACTGTGGCACGGTCGCCTTCGCAGCCACATTCGAAGCTGACGAAACCTTCGTAGCCAATCTCCTTAAGTGCACGGAATCCGTCGACATAGTTGTCCTTTTCGCCGTCTTCGCCCGGAGTCTTGCGTCTGCCGCGGCTGGCGATGTGAACATGTTGCAGATATTCCTTGCCTGCTGCCATGAAGGCTGCATAGTCGGAAGTCTCTTCCTGCATGTGCCAGAAGTCGCCCATGCACTTCACGCCCTTGCTGTCGGCATCGCGGGCGATGGCTGCTGCATCGGCAACGAGGCGCATATAGAAGCATTCGCCTCTGTTCAGGGGCTCCAGGATGACTGTCGTTCCGCATTGCAGCGCGAACTCGCCGAGTTCATGCAGTTGTTCGCAGAGATAGTTGCGTGTGTCCATCGTATGCGGACGGCAGGGATTCTGCCAGTTGAAGGCAGGCACCATGATGACGCCGCATGAGTTGATTTTGCCGGCAGCCTCCACTATTTCGCGCATCGTGCGGTCGAAGTCGTCCTTCTGCCCGTCCTCTGCAAGGATAAAGCCGTCGAAGCCTGCACAGATGGCAGCCATGCGGACATTGCGTCCCTTGAGGGCATTGTTTATCTCGTCCACACGGCCGGCCAAGCCGCGTCCGCCAACCTCAAAGCCTGTCACACCGAGGCTCTCGCAGTAGTCGAGCTTCTCCTGAAGTGTCTCGCCGATGGCGATGCCTTCTTGGAAGCAGAGATTGAGCGGGGTTGCATTCTTCTTCTCCTTTGGCTTTGGGTCGCAGGAAGCCAGCAACGTGGTGGGAGCCAGCGCTGCTGCTGCGCCGGCCATAGAACCTAATATGAAATTACGTCTTTGCATAGTTTTTCTGATTTCTCTGGGTTTTCTGAGTGCTCTGATTGTTCTGAGTGCTCTGATTGTTCTGAATTAAAGGTGCTCCCCAGGGGAGGGGAGCTGTAAGGTGGCTTTTTACTTGCCAGGCACTGGCACTGTCATCGAGGCCAGGTCGAGCGGGCCGAGTTCGAGTTTCTCGGGCAGGAAGTCCTGCGGCGACTGTGTCATCTCATCCCATGTGACGGTCTGGCCGGTGTAGGCAGCTTCGCGTCCCATGATGCCAGCCATGCAGGAGATGGCGTTGTCTGTTGCCTCCTCGTGGGCTGTGCCTTTGCGGATGTGGTTCACCCAATCCACATGCTCCAGCGTGTAGGGGTCGTGCACTTGGAACTCCTGCTTAGCCTTTTCGTCGTCGTACTTCCAGATAACGTTGCCCTGCAGGTCCTTTATCTCGTTTGTCTCGCTGTCCCAGCTGCCCTTGCTGCCCTGTATGAACTCGCTCACCTTGCTGCTGCAACCGTCAATCTGGCGGCACATCGAGTGCATGTGTATGCCGTTCTCCATTGTGAAGTCGGTGCTGAAGAAGTCATACTGGTCGCCTGTGACGCGGCGCTGGCGTGAGCCGAATGCCGTTGCGCTGACGGGCTTCAGGCCGCTCATCCAGAGGAAGACGTCGATGTTGTGGACGTGCTGCTCGATGATATGGTCGCCCGAGAGCCACTTCCAGTTCACCCAGTCGCGGATGTTCCACTCCATATCCGTCCAGCCTGCCTCGCGCTGACGATACCACAGCATGCCCTGATTCCAGTAAACGTTGCCGCCGGTAATCTCGCCGATGAGTCCTGCCTGAATCTGCTTGTTGGCTTCCACATAGCGACGCTCGTGGTGACGCTGTGTGCCGACCACAACGCTTAAACCCTTTGCCTGAGCCTGCTTGGCAGTTGCCATGACAGAACGATAGCCCTTGGTATCGACAGCGATGGGCTTCTCGAGGAAAGAGTGCACGCCCTTCTCCGTAGCGTACTTGAACATCTCGGGACGGAAGACGGGAGGCGTGGTGAGGATAACCATATCGACACCCGAGTCGATGACCTGCTTGTAGGCGTCGAAGCCAACAAAGCACTTGTCCTGAGGCACTTCCTGCTGGCGCTCGTTGATGAGACGGTTGCGCACGTCGTTCAGCCTGTCTTCGAAGACATCGCCCAAAGCCACAACCTTGATGTTGTCGGCAGCATCGAGCAGGTTGATGATGGCACCGCTTCCGCGTCCGCCGCAACCGACGAGACCAACCTTCAGCTCCGGTCCGTCGATAGCCTTGTCAGGGAGTTCGGGTACATAATATTCGCCTTCCTTCTTGAGAGGCGTGAGTTTGTTACCATTGCCAGAGCAGCTGGCAAGGAGTGCGGGAGCAGCCACAGCAGCCGCTCCGACGGTAGCGGCGCCAGTCAAGAAACTGCGCCTGCTCATGGATTGTTCTTTCATAATTTTGTTTTTTTTGTCGTTATTACGGTTATTACGTTATATCGTTATTTGGTGAAATCGTCGCAAACGACTCTGAAGCCGATGCCTTTCATGTCGCTGAGCCACCAGATGCTCTTCGGGTTCTGCGGGTCGGTCTTGAGCCAAGCCTCGTAGTCGCTGTGACGGCGGGCCGCACAACGCAACTCGCTGGCATCGTCGTGATAACAGCCGCCGCGCACCACATAGTCAGTGCCTGTTGCAGGGCCTTTCGGGTCAACCGCATTCGCGCCTGCTTTTTCGTAGGCATCCTCAGCATACCAGTCCTGACAGTATTCCATCACATTGCCCAGCATGTTGCGCAGTCCGAAGGGATTGGCAGCCACTCGCGAAGGTTCCTGTGTGCGGTTCTTGCTGTTGAGGGCATATATGGCGTAGCGATTGATGGTTGTGGTGTCTGTGCCGAAGATGCTGTTCCATAGGCCTTCGCTCGAGTAGGAGGAGGGCTTCCCTTCGAAGAAGTAGGGCGTGTCCGTGCCGCCTCGTGCAGCATATTCCCACTCGGCCTCCGTCGGCAGACGATAGTGTCGGCCCGTCTTCAGGCTGAGCCATTGGCAGAAAGTCTCGGCCGCGTAGTGCGTCATCGTAATGGCAGGACGGTTTTCCATGCCCCAGCCCTGGTCGGGCATGCCGAAAGGTGGGGTGGGGCCAGCCACAGCATCCACATCGGGACGGTTGTTGTTGGCATAGATGACCTCAGGCTTGGTGCGTCCCTCCGACATCGTCTCCACATAGAAAGCCCAGTATTGGTTCCACGTCACCTCCATTTCTCCCATGAAGAACGGCGAGACGGTGACCTCGTGAGCAGGGTATTCGTCGGGCCGGCTGAACTTGTCGCCCTTCTTGCTGCCCATCGTGAACTTGCCGCCAGGCACAGCAATCATGCTGATGGAGGCACGGGTACCGGGAATCGTCTCTGTGAAGTTCGAGAAACTCGTCACGGAGGCAGGTTCCGTAAAGACAGGGCCGGTGGTATCGACGGGAGCTATCGTCATCTTCTCATGCTTGTAGCCCGCAATGAAATGGCCTGCATCCAGGTGGCAAGACACGCATTGCAAGCCCAGCTTCTCCTCGTTCTCCTCATAATAGAGATGTGCAGCCACACCGTCGTCGCTGATCTCTTGCGGGAAGAGGTTCGAGTGGCATTTCTTGCAGGAACTGTTGAAGACGATGTTGGGAGCGTATTCCTCTGTCCGCTTCGACTCGAAGTCGAAGTCCTCCTTGTCGTGAGTGAGGTACATCCAGATGTCGTGCAAGCCAATCTTTGCCTTTGCCCAATAGTATTGAGGTGTGCCGGCCGGTGGCAAGTGACAGGCTGCGCAATCCGTGTGCACACCGCTTTTGTTCAGGTAGTGCTTGCTTTGCTTCCAGCTTGTCTCAGCCTCGGGATGCACGTGGCAAGCCGCACACGACTCGTTTGTCGAGGTGACATTGCTTGTGTAGAGAGCTGCCAGCACCAGCACGATGCCGAACAGCGTGCCGCCAAGAGCCGTGAGGAGGTATTTCTTGCGAGTTGTCATGGCTTGCGTATCATTTTCATCTCCGACGGAATCTTCACGAGTTTCTTTCCCTGTGCACGCTTCACGGCATTATAGCCCAGGAACTTCAGCTGATAGGTGCTGTCGGCATTTTGCGTCAAGGTCAGCTTCTGGTCCTCGCTGCCCAGGTCGTTGGCGATGGTAATGGTAGCGTGCTGGTCGTCCTTGATTTCGAAAGTCGCCACATACCAGATGCCGTAGATGTTGCCGTCCATGTATCCGTTCATCGGTCCGAAAGCCTCGAGCCCAGGCACCTCGATGCTCTCCTCGTAGAGGTCGAGTCGAAGGTCGATCTTCTCTTCTGGGCAATGCAGCCGGAGCTTCCAGGGTTGTTGCCCAAAAACGGCAGTGAAGATCGCAAACATAACAGCAGTTATTGCCAATCTTCGCGTGTGTAGTTTGCCATTTAGGCGTGTGTAGTTTTGCATTTAGGCCTGTTGTGTCGTTAAACCCCTACAAAGATAATGAAAAAAGTATTATGTTGTAACGCAAACACATTATTATTATAGATAAAAAGCACAAAAGGTTTCTTTTTTAACATAAATTGTTGTACCTTTGCGCGCAAAATAAGGAAAAAAGCGTTGTTAATGAGAGAAAAGAGATTGGTTCCAGACTTTATTTTCGAGAGCAGTTGGGAGGTTTGTAACAAGATGGGTGGTATCTATACGGTGCTTTCCACTCGTGCCAAGACGCTTCAAGAGCAATTCCCCGACAAACTCCTGTTCATAGGCCCTGACCTCTGGCAGGACAAAGAGAATCCTCTCTTTCTGGAAGACAACAAAATGTGGCGTTCGTGGGTTAAGGTGGCTGCAGAAGCAGGCCTTCGTATCCGCACAGGCCGCTGGAACATCCCAGGCAAGCCTTGTGTCGTGCTTGTAGATTTCCAGCCTTATTTCGAGAAGAAGAACGAGCTTTATGGTGCCGCTTGGGAGGACTTCGGAGTGGATAGCCTGCATGCCTACGGCGACTACGACGAGGCAAGCATGTTCAGCTATGCCGCCGCCCTTGTGGTAGAGAGTTTCTATCGCTGCAACCTCGGCGCAAAGAAGAAGGCCGTCTATCAGGCTCACGAATGGATGACCTGTCTCGGAGCCCTCTACATCCGCAAGAATGTGCCGGAGATAGCAACCATTTTCACTACTCATGCCACAAGCATCGGCCGCAGTATTGCCGGCAACAACAAGCCGCTCTACGATTATCTTTGGGCCTACAACGGCACGCAAATGGCTGCCGAACTCAATATGGAGGCAAAGCATAGTGTGGAGCGACAGGCTGCTCATAATGTCGATTGCTTTACGACAGTCAGCGATGTGACGGGGCGCGAGTGTGCAGAACTGCTCGACAAGCAACCCGACATCGTCCTTCCTAATGGCTTCGAAGCAGACTTCGTGCCCAAAGGAGCAGCCTTCACAAAGCATCGTCGCGAGGCAAGAGCCAAGATACTGCAGGTGGCCAATGCCCTGACGGGCGCCGAGTTCACCGACGACACACTCATCGTAGCTACAAGCGGCCGCTATGAGTATCGCAACAAGGGCATCGACGTCTTCCTCGAAGCAGCCTATAGAAGTCTGTACGACAGCGATTTGCAGCGCCAAGTCCTCATGCTCATTCAGGTTCCGGCGTGGGTGGAAAGCCCTCGAACCGACCTGCAGGAGCGCCTCAAACTGGGATGGACATACAACGAGCCATTGCCCGACCCCGTTATCACCCACAACCTCTACGAACCTTGGAACGACCCCGTACTGGGTTTCCTGCGTTCTCATGGCATGAAGAATGACAAGCAAAGTCCCGTGAAGGTCATCTTCGTTCCCTGTTATCTTGATGGTAACGACGGCATTTTCCAGATGCCTTACTACGACCTCCTCATCGGCGATGACCTCGCAGCCTATCCCTCATACTATGAACCTTGGGGCTATACGCCGCTCGAGGCAGTCGCTTTCCATGTTCCCTGCATCACCACCTCCCTCAGCGGCTTTGGTGTCTGGGCGAGCACAAGCATTGGTCGCGACAGTAAGCTTGAAGATGGCGTGGAAGTCATCACCCGAAACGACTACAATGCTCAGGAAGTTGCCGAGCAGCTCAGTGCAACCATCGCCCGTTATTCCGCCTTCGACAGGAAAAGTGTCGATAAAGCGCGTCGCAATGCTGCCAGCCTCTCTGAGAAAGCACTCTGGAAGAACTTTATTACATACTACTATGATGCCTACGACTTCGCTCTGCGAAAGGCAAAAGAAAGAATAATCAAATAACCTATAATAATATGAAAATTAAAGCAAGTAACGCAAATCAGCCCAGCTGGAAGTCTGTCATTGTCAAAGGCAACATGCCTGCCGAACTCGGCAAACTCGTAGAACTCGCCCACAATATGTGGTGGGTGTGGAACTACGAGGCTCGCGACCTGTTCCGTGATCTCGACCCAGACCTCTATCGCAATGTAAAGCATAATCCCGTAGCTCTCTTGGAACGTCTGAGCTTCAGCCGTAAGGAAGAGATTGTAAAGGACAAGAAGCTGATGAAGCGCATCAGTGATGTCTATGCAATGTTCCGTAAGTATATGGATGTTGAGCCAGACCACAAGCGTCCCTCTGTAGCATATTTCTGCATGGAGTACGGCATACATTCAGCCCTGAAGATTTATAGCGGCGGTCTGGGAATGTTGGCCGGCGACTATGTGAAGGAGGCATCCGACTCCAACGTCGATATGTGCGCCGTAGGCTTCCTTTATCGTTATGGCTACTTCACCCAGAGCTTGGCGATGGATGGGCAGCAGATTGCCAACTACGAAGCTCAGAACTTCGGCTCGCTTCCTATCGAACAGCAGATGAACGAGGACGGCACGCCGTTGGTCATTGATGTTCCTTATATGAACTATCATGTGCATGCATACGTTTGGCGCGTCAATGTAGGTCGTGTAAAGCTGTATTTGCTTGACACCGACAACGAGATGAACTCCGAGTTCGACAAGCCCATCACTCACGCCCTCTATGGCGGCGACTGGGAGAATCGCCTGAAGCAGGAGATACTGCTCGGCATCGGCGGCATGCTGCTGCTCAAGAAGCTTGGCATCAAGAAGGACGTCTATCATTGCAACGAGGGCCATGCTGCGCTCTGCAACTTGCAGCGTCTGTGCGACTACATCCGTGATGGCCTGACCTTCAACCAAGCACTTGAAATCGTTCGTGCCTCTTCCCTCTATACCGTACACACTCCCGTACCTGCCGGCCACGACTACTTCGCCGAGGACCTCTTCGGCAAGTACATGAGCGGATATCCTCAGATGCTTGGCATCAGTTGGGATGAATTCATCGGTATGGGCCGCACGAACCCTGACGACCACAGCGAGAAGTTCTGCATGAGCACATTCGCTTGCAACACTTGTCAGGAGGTAAACGGTGTGAGCTGGCTGCATGGCGAGGTCAGCAAGAAGATGTTCAACAACATCTGGTCTGGCTATTATCCGGAAGAGAGCCATGTCGGTTATGTCACCAACGGCGTTCACTTCCCCACATGGTGCGCAACAGAATGGCGTCAGGTCTATGCCAAGTATTTCGACGCAAAGCATCTCAGCGATCAGTCGAACGAGGAAATCTGGCACGGTATATACAATTGTCCCGATGAGGAAATATGGGCCACTCGTCAGGCTTTGAAGCAGAAACTCTTCAAGTATGTCAGCGAGCAGTACAAGGAAACCTGGCTGAAGAACCAAGGCGACCCGCAGCGAGTTGTCAAGCTCATTGAAAGCTTCAACCCCAATGCATTGGTTGTAGGTTTCTGCCGTCGCTTTGCTACTTACAAGCGTGCTCATCTGCTCTTCACAGACCTGGAGCGTCTCAGCAAGATAGTCAACAATCCCGAGCGTCCTGTCATCTTCCTCTTTGCCGGCAAGGCACATCCTGCCGACGGAGCTGGCCAGGGACTCATCAAGAAGATTTACGAGATAAGCCAGCGTCCCGAGTTCCAGGCAAAGATTATCTTCGTGGAGGATTACGACTTCCTGTTGGCTCGCCGCCTTGTCAGCGGAGTGGATATCTGGATGAACACACCTACTCGTCCCATGGAAGCCAGTGGAACATCTGGCGAGAAGGCCGAGATGAATGGTGTTGTCAACCTCAGCGTGAAGGATGGCTGGTGGCTTGAGGGCTATCGCGAAGGTGCAGGATGGGCTCTCACAGAACATCGTACCTATGAGAACCAAGAGTATCAAGACCGCCTTGATGCTGCAACCATCTACTCCCTCTTAGAGAACGAGATACTTCCTTTATATTATAATAAGAATAAGAAGGGAATTTCGGAAGGCTGGATTAAGGTCATCAAGAATTCTATCGCCCAGATTGCTCCGCATTACACCATGAAGCGTCAGCTCGACGACTACTACAGCCGCTTCTACAATAAGCTTCGCGACCGTTCGCAGCGGTTGCAGGCCAATGGCTGCCAGCTCGCCAAGGAGATAGCTCTCTGGAAGGAAGCTGTTGCCGAGCGTTGGGATGCTGTCAAAGTCGTTAGCATCAATAGGTGCGACGATGTGATGACAGGCAATATTGAGGCAGGCAAGAAGTACAACATCGAGGTTGTTGTTGACGAGGCCGGCTTGGACAATGCTATTGGAGTGGAAGCTGTGACGCTCGTTACAGATAAGGAGGGTGAAGACCATGTCTATCAGGTTGTGCCCTTCGAGCTGAAAGGTCGCGACGGCAACAAATACACCTTCGCTGCTTCCCACAGCATAGACAATGCGGGCAGCTTCAAGGTTTGCTACCGCATCTATCCTAAGAACGAGAACCTGCCGCACCGTCAGGACTTCTGTTATGTGAAGTGGTTCGCATAAAGACATCACATTATTCGGACCTTTTACGCATCGGCGTGCCAATCATGATGGGCCAAATGAGCACCATCGTGATGGGGCTCGCCGATACGTTTATGGTGGGGCATTATGGAACGAAAGAGCTTGCCGCCGCTGGCTTCGTGAACAACATCCTGGCTCTGCTCGTTGTAGGCGGCATGGGCTTTTCCTATGGACTTACACCTATTGTGGGTTCCTTGCTGGGACAGGGTAGGGTGCATGCCATTGCCGGTAAACTCAAGAACGGACTCTTTGCATGTTCGGGAGTGGGACTGCTGATGATGCTGCTTGCAGGACTGCTTTTCGCAATACTCCCTTGGCTGGGCTTGCCCCGAGAACTCATGCCATTAGTCCGACCTTATCTGCTGACGTTGTTGCTGAGCATGTTGCCCTTGATGGTCTTCAATGCCTATAAGCAGTTCAGCGACGGCATTCAGGACACCGCGATGCCAATGTGGATAATCCTCGTTGCCAACATCCTCAATATCTTTGGCAACTGGCTCCTCATCTTCGGCCATTGTGGCTTGCCGGAGATGGGCTTGTTTGGAGCAGGACTTGCCACCTTGTTGAGCCGATTGATGCAGTTGATTCTGATGGCATGTGTGTTCCATCTTACCAAACGTTACGACCTTTATCGCCGAGATCTTCCTAAGAGCAGAATAAGCAAGGCAAACCAGATAGAGTTGCATCGCATGGGTTGGCCTGTGGCTTTGCAGCTTGGAATGGAAACTGCCTCGTTCAGCTTCAGTGCCATCTATGTCGGTTGGCTTGGGGCGACGGCTTTGGCAGCACATCAGATTATGATAACCATCAGCCAACTCTTCTTCATGCTCTATTATGGGTTGTCGGCTGCAGTGGCGGTTCAGGTAAGTTATTATCGAGGTTCAGGCGAGATGGAAGAGACGCGAGAGGTGGCTGCGGCAGGTCTTCGCTTGTGCTGGCTCATAGCGCTCATCGAGGGTATTCCCTTGCTGCTGCTGCGCAACAAGGTGGGCTTGCTCTTTACGAACACGACAGAGGTTGTAGCTCTCGTGGCAATGATTGCTGTACCTTTCTTGCTCTTCCAGTTTGGCGATGCCATGCAAAGCACGTATGCCAATGCCCTTCGAGGCATAGCCCGTGTGAAAGCAATGATATGGATAGCCTTCGTGGCATACATCGTTATCTCGTTGCCGCTTGGCTACATCTTCGGCTTTATCTGCAGTTGGGGCCTTGTAGGCGTCTGGATGGCGTTTCCTTTTGGCTTGACAACGGCAGGATTACTTTATTATAGAGAGTTTAGAAATGGAAGTAAAACCTATAGCACACATTGAGACGGATTTCCCCACCAAGTTCGGCGTGCCTCGTCAAAGCGGCCTTGTCAAGGGGTTGAAGGGCAGGATTGTCTTCGAGAAGGCGTATCGCGACCCTGAGGCTTTGCGAGGTCTTGAGGGCTTCAGCCACATCTGGCTTCTTTGGGACTTCAGCGAGGTTCGGCGTGATAGCGAGGGCTGGCGGCCTACTGTCCGTCCTCCTCGGCTTGGCGGCAATCGCAGAATGGGAGTCTTTGCCACGCGAAGTCCGTTCAGACCTAACAATATAGGCCTCTCCTCTGTGCGCATTATTGGCATTGACCTGCACACTCCGGAAGGTCCTGTAATAGAGGTTGAAGGCGCAGACCTTATGGATGGAACGCCTATCTTCGACATCAAACCCTACTTGCCCTTTACCGACAGTCATCCGGATGCCCTTGCCGGTTTTACAGACTCTCCTGCTCCCTTTCGAGGGAGAACGGTCCATTTCAGTGAAGAACTCTTGTCTGCCTTTGATGAGGAACATGTCGAGGCGCTTCGGGAGGTGCTTCTTTCCGACCCGCGGCCCCATTATCATGACGATGCGGAGCGTATCTATGCAATGGAGTTTGCTGGTAAGGAGGTGAAGTTCCGTGTGGATGAAGACAGTATTGAAGTATGGATAGGAAACAATAGAACAGCGTAGTATGAAAACAGAAGAAAAGAGAATCCAGTGTCTTAACTGCGGAAACACATTCAAGGGGCAGTTCTGTCCTCATTGCGGACAGAAGGCCAATACCAAACGCTTGCAGTTTGTCGAGTTGTTCAAGAACGTTGTCAGTCCCTTTGTCGGCGGTGACAGTAAGGTCGTGAACACTTGCCGCGACCTCTTCGTCCGTCCGGGCATCATGGTTCGAAACTATCTGATGGGCAAACGCGCCAGGTATTACAATCCCTTGCAGATGTTTGTTTATGTCATCACGACGTATGCCATCGTTTCCTATGTTTTGGGCGTCAGTACATCTATCTTCGACGAAATGGCAGAATTAGACTTGGGTTCGCTGGATGAATTTAAGGATTCTGCATCCATAGGCTTTTTGATAAGATATGTCAATGCGCTTCATGACAATAAATTATACGGAACATTTTTCTTCGCATTCCTGTCCGTCTTCCCTTATCATGTGTTTTTCCGCACAAAGGTTCAGCGCCCGGATGGAGCGATGCTCCCTTTGAATTATACCGAGCAATTCTACACCCAGATGTTCCATTCCTGTCTGCAAATGATGATATCCATCATTCTTCTTCCCGTTTGTCTGATAGAGGGGGCAGAGGGAATCTTGTCATACATCTATCAGATTGCGGCTTTGGTGTATGTTGTGATAATATATAAGCAGCTTTTAGGCATTGGCTGGATGAAGAGCACCTTGCTCAACATCCTGGCTATCATGCTGACTGTGGTGCTTTTATTTGTGCTGGTTGTTGTGGTGTTAGTAGCCGCGATGTTAATAGAAGAAGCTATGAAATGAAGACACATCCAGTGGTCGTTGCAAAATCCATGCGTGAACTTTCCCAAATCCACGTGTGAACTTTGCCAAATCCACATGTGAACTTTGCCAACATCACGCGTGAACTTTTTCCGCTTAATTGTTGAGGTCGGTCAGAGGAGCTGCTTCCGGTGCTGAACCCCACGTTTTGTTTGGCTTAGAGTCCATTGTGAACTCCAGTACTCCGCCTGCCATGAGTTGCTCGTGAGTAAACCAGGGTTTGTCGAGGACCTTGCCATTGAGGCGTGCGCTCTGGATGAACTTGTTCTCCTGCGAAAGGTTCTTTGCCTTCACGGTAAACGTTTTGCCGTTAGGCAGGTTGAGTGTCGCCTTTTCGAAGAACGGGCTGCCGATGGCATAAGTCGTAGTGCCTGGTGTAACGGGGAAGAATCCCACCATCGAGAACACCACGAAGGCCGACATTCCGCCGCCGTCCTCGTCGCCAGGCATACCCAAATAGCTGTCGATGAAGTAAGTGTCGATGAGGCTGTGGAGATACTTCTGGGTCTTCCATGGAGAGCCCACATAGTCGTAGAGATACGGGATGTGGAAGCTGGGTTCGTTGCCCATCTGGAACATGCCCATGAGTCCTGTGGCATCGGGGAGCACATTGTAGAAGCGGAACTTGGCTATGCCGACGCCCATGTGGAAGAGTTCGTCCAGCTTGGCCTCCGCTTTCTCGCGTCCGCCCATCAGCGCAAACAGGCCTTTCAGGTCGTGCTTCACGTCCCAATTGAAGATGTAGGCATTGTTCTCGGTGAAGTAAGCGCGTCCGTCGTGCATAGGGTTGAATGGCTCCACCCACTCGCCGTTGGCGTCCTTGGGCCACATCATTCCCCGTTCTGTGCGGAAGACATTCCGGTAATATGTGGCACGCTTACGGAAGAGTTGTTCGTCGGCTGTCTTGCCCAGCATCTGCGCTATCTTGGCGATGCACCAGTCGGAATAACTGTTGACGGTAGTGAGGGAGACCGCCTGACGCCTTTCCCAATTGGTATCGACCTCTGGAATGGTTTCTGTTTCTCCAGGCCGGAGGGCAGGGAAGTAGCCGTGTTCTGTGTAGAAGGAGTCAAGGGGAGTGGCAGGTCCGCTGTACCAGGGGAGCAGACTTCGCTCGAGCGAGTTGCGGCGGAAGCCTTCGTAGGCCGTCGCCATATCGAATCGCAAGCCTTTCAGCCAGGCGTCCCACATCCAGACGGCCACAAAGTTGCCAGTCATTCCGGCCCATTCTCCCGAGGTCAGAGCAAAGCGAGGCATCACGCCGCTTTCCTTGAACATCTCGATGAAGGAGTTTATCTTCTGCACCTCCATCTTGGGATTGAGGATGGTGTGCAAGGGCTCGAGAGCGATATGAGTGTCCCAAACCCAGTTGTCCACATAGAAAGGTTCGTCGCTTTCATGCACCTTGCGGTCCCAGGCGCTGAAGAATCTGCCGTATTCATTGATGTCCACCATGCGCTCGGAACAGCGATAGAGGGCTGTATAGAACGTGCGTTTGTGGGCTTCTGTCCCGCCGCTTACCTCTATTTGGGCGAGTCGCTTCTCCCATGTCTTCAGGGCATCTGCCTTCACGTGGTCAAAGTCGAAGGCGGGAATCTCTCGCAGCATGTTGTCGCGAGCCTGCTCTTTGCTGATGTAGGAAATGCCGTAGCGCATCTGCACGACCGGCTTGTTGTCGGCGGTGAGCATCATGTGTTTGGTGTCTTCGCCCGGATAATGAATGTCGTGCATGTCGCAGTCGAACTCGGCATAAAGGTAGGCCGTCATGTTCTCCTTGCATTCGAAGGGGCCGAACTCTGCGGTTCCCGTTACGACGCGACTGCCTTCGTGGGTGTAGAAGCCGATAGGCGTACGGCTGCGGAACCGCATAGGATGCTGGCCTTCGCCGTCGAAAGTCATCCGGATGATGCCGCTCTTCTTCGAGGGAGCAAACTCGAATGTGACGCCGTCAAGCTGGGCGCTGTAGTAGTAGGGACGCGTCTCCTCGTTGCTTATCACGCCTGGCGACGACCAGACGCTTTCCGGATCGGATGTGCAGAAAGGCATGAAGCCGAAGACCCAGTGGCGTCGGTGGTTGGGCATCTGCAGGGCGAAGTCGTCGATCCAATCGTCGAGCATACTGCTTCTGAGTGGCACGAAGCGCAGCATCTCGTTCGGCAGATGCATGGTCTGGCGGGTTGTTTCGAGCAGGACGCTGACGCCGCCTATCGTCGGGTCGGCATAATCGGCCAGCGACTTCTTGTTGTCCTTGCCCTGAAGGGACAGGGAGCAAAGCGCAAGGAGCAGGAAAAGGGAAGTAAGGAGCAGGTGGGAGAGTGCTTTTCTCATAGCGTTAAGGTTTCTTTGTTATAGTTGTTATGAAGTAGTTCAGGATGCGTTTTGCCTGATCGGGCGTGACGGACAGATAGTAGTGGCTGCCGTCGGCTTGAGGCTTGAAGAGTGTTGAACCTTCGTTGGTAACGGTGATTTGTCCGGGAGCAGACAGCGTGAAGAAGTCCTGCGGGTTGATGGCGAAGAGGACAGCCGTGAGGTCCCAGGTCGGACGGTCTTCTATCTTTGGCAAGTAGGCCTTGTAGGAGTCCACGATAGGATGGTGAGCCGTCCAGCCGAAGTCGTTTTCGATGCTGCGGGCAGGGTACTTGATGTGCTCCCCAAGCTCGAAGGGAGAGGTGACGATGGGCGTCGGCCATTCGCGAAAGACTTTCTGGCATGCTGGAATGTCGTTGACCACATTGTACTCGTGGTATCGGGGATTGCCGATGTGTCCTGCCATCGTGACCAGCCGCTCCACTTTCCTCTTTACGAGTTCGCGACCGGAAAGCGGCGAGTATTCGTCGGCTTCCGTGTCGAGGAGCAGGGCAAGATTGGTGCTGAACCCCACCGAGACGATGGTCACGGAATGGTCTTTCGCCTTTGCCAGCAACTTGCGATAAAGCTTTGGGGCAGGAAGCAGAGTGCTGTAGTCCTTGATGGAGCGCTTGTAGAGCGGCTTGCCCTGCGCGTCGGTCTCTTCGCAGACGGTCTGCGTATAGTTGTTGCCCGCCACAATGCTCTTGTCTGCTCTGCCCGTCACGCCAATAGGGATGCGCCGTTTGCCGTACCAAGTGTTCAGCAGGTCGATGTATTGAGGCGGGAATTGCCCTTCCTTGTTCAGCATGACGGCCATTAGTTTTATTTGCTTTTGCAGGTCATACTTGTAGAGCATGTCGATGGCGAGCGCATCGTCCACATCGTTTCCCATGTCTGTCTCGTAGATGATGTTGAGCCTGCGGGCTTGCATCCCAAGCGCAAGCCAAAGCCCAAGGAGAAGGAAGAATGTTCTTTTCATGGTGTGATAGTTTGTCTGCGATTGCAAATTTACCATTATTTATCGAATTATGAGCAAGAGCGATGAAAATAAAGAGTAAAAAGTTGGGAAACAATATATCAATAGGTATAAAGGAGGACTTTTGTGGATGCGCACGGCGTCCCGACTCCCCTCCCATCCTCTCGGCAAGGGAGGTCGGCGCCGATACTCCCCTCCCATCTAAGGGGAGGGGCAGGGGTGGGGTGTGTTCGACAGATGTGACGATGCCTCCCGGCAAAGGCAGCCACATGCACCAAGGCAAAGGCGGCAGCCGCTCATGTGGAGTGACTGCCGCCCTTTTCGTTTATGCCTTCCTTCTCTCTTTCAGAAGGGTTGGCGGTGGCTCTTATTTTACGATAACCTTCTTGCCGTTTTTGATGTAGATGCCGGACTTGTTGGGAAGTGCATCGTATTTGCGGCCGCTCAGGTCATAGACTGCACCGCCCGCTGGTTCTGCGTCCACAGTCTCGATGCCGTCTATCAGGTCGTTCTCGCTGCTGCCAGTGTAAACCACCTTGTGATCTGTGTCCCCCCCGAAGCTGAAGAGTGCTTCAAAAGCATCTGCGGTGTAGCGGTCTCTATGGACGAGTTCCATGTTACCTTCCTCCAGGACATGAACGTTTGTTTCTTCACGCTGCGCATATGAGCCTGCGAAACGTCTTGAGCTGTTGCCTCCAAGCGAGATACCCAAATATACGTTTTGCCTGCTACCTTCGAGTTTGACGAATCCAAAGTTAGGGTTGACAATATCGGTTCCGCTCGTATTCCTTATTATATAGGGTACATTGGCTTTCATCTCTAAGACGTTTGTGGTGAAGTCCAGGATTTCGACTTTGCCTTGTTGCCTGTTCAGCGAGCTATTACATTCCCTTATTTCGCAATTCTGCAGTACGCTGCCAATCCGCTTTACATTGAACGGCAGGCAGATAGTGCGCCAAGTGCCATTGCCCTTAATGGTGAGGTTTTTGATGGTAACGATGCCTTCCTTGCCATAGTTAGAGAAGATATATGAATCGTTGTCCGAGTGGGCATCAAATGTAATCTCTTCGGGAGCCTCGGGCAGGATGATGAAAGACATTGCTGCTGTGCCATCGGCATTGTAGAGGCAGTTGTTTGCATAATAGCCACCTTGGGGAGTTTGGAGTATGCAATTATTGTACGCTAAGTTGCTGAAGCCGAACAGGGAGATTCCTTCACAATTGGCTTCCACCCTGCTGCCCGTGACACTGAGTGTTCCCAAAAGGGATGTGCTGGAACTGTACACCATGCCCGCCGTCTTGCCTTTCAGCTTAAGCTTCGTGTTATTGACTTGGACAGTCGAGCCGTTACTCGATATGGCACTTCTTCTTATAATGTGTGCGGCACAGTCGTTGTAAGAAGTAAGGCTGAGTGTGCCAGGCCCTTGGAAGATAAGAATCTCTGGAGTCACAGTGAGAGGGCAATCGCTACTCCATATAGCGCAGTCGCCGATGGTGTGTATCTTCATCTTTACTATGTTGGCGACGATGCTTCCTGTCCCTCTGATATTGCGCAGATAGAGCCTGCGCGAGAACTCATCGAAGCAGACGCCATCTGCCGAGGTGTAGCTTTGCGGCTTGTTGCCGCTTATCGTCAGGGTATAGTCAGGCGTGGGGTAGATGGTAATGTCCTCTGTCACGGGAATTGTGGTTGGCCCGTAGTCATCGCAATAGACGAGTTCCTTGGTCGAGGGGTTGAAGGTGATGTCCTGGTCGCTGCCCTGGATTACGCCGTACACACCGCTCGTGTTCCACGAACCAGACAAAGGAGTCGTTCCGCTTTTGATTGAAACGGTGGCATTACTGATGGTGCCGGTGCCGGTGTCCGAAGTGTTTATTATGCCGCCATCCTGAGCCTGGCCATCGATGTAAAGTGTGACATTCTTGATGGTGGGAGTACCTGCTTTGACAAACCACTTTGGACTGCCTTTCAGGGTGAGCTTCCTCGTCGAAGTGCTGCCCTTTGTGACGGTCAGGTTTGTTTGAGAGTATATAAAAGTAGAGCCTGACGGAGCAGTGATTTCGTTTTCTCCCTCAACCGCTATCGTCAGCGGATAGTAATGGGCGTTTATTAAGGTGCCCTTGGTGTCGTAGCTGCTTGGGGCGGCCTTCAGGTTGTTCATGGTGAGCGTCTGAGTATTGGGGTCGTACTTCAGCGTGCCTGTTGCGTTGGAGCCGAGCAGGCTGGTGAGGTTGTCCTTGTTATTCTCGTTCACCTGTGTGCCGTTCACATAGAGGTTGTACTTCTGCCAGCCTGTGATGACGACCTGTTGAATCCACGGTGTTGTGCCTGCCACGATGGTTGTATCGTTGGCGGTCAGGCCTGAAGGGGAAGTATTGCATTCATTGAGATACACGCTATATGCAAGGACAGCCTTTTCTTTGAATAAGACCCCGTATGCCGTTTCGGGAATCCCTGAGAATGGAGACAGCGTAACCGTCTTACCGCCCGATGGAGCGAAGGTGATTCTGCCTCCGTAAACGGCATAATCTGCACCCATGAGAGTTACATTATCTTCTATACTTATATTAGAACGATATTTCCTGCCAGTATAGATGCCGGAATAATAACCTGAGAGGCCGATGTTACGAATCGTCGTTACTTCCGAATAAGAAGCTGTACAGGTTTGCTGCAAACCATACTTCGTTCCGCTGACCGACTTGCCTCCACCATCGATGGTGATGCCGAGTTTCTCCACTGTGATGCCAGCCGGATAGGTGTAGCTGGTGCCGGTGACATTGGCATTCAGAGTGAACTTCTTCTGAGAGGCATTCCATCTGCTGTCGCTCGTGAGGATAGCCTCACCGTTCAGGCGCACGCCGGTATATTCGCTGTCGCGAATAATTACAGCCTTCTTGACTTTCTCTTTCTTTGTTTCGCTTGTATATGTTATGTAATCGTATGAAATGTTATAACTGCCAGGGTCTAAACAGCCATATGTAAAGTCTCCTCCAAGGTGGCAGTCCTCATAGTATGGAATGGAATCCTCTACTTTTCCCCCCGTAGCGATGTTGGAGTGCAACGTACCTTTATCGCCCTCCATTGTGACGTGTGAGTTAACGAAATGGACAGCTCCATTCTTGTGCGAGATGCAGTAATCACCAACCGACCACAGCAGCAAGTCGGGGAAATTTTTGATATAAAGAGTGGCAGGATCTTTGTTACCATCTACGTCGCTGTAGATGGCTTCCTCATCCCACAAAGACCACAATCTTACATGTGTGCTGGCTGAGCCATCCAGGTTGGTTGGCACATCGTACTTAATGACCTTATCCTTGGAAGTCAGTTCGCACTCGCCTTTGAAGACGATGTCCAGCTGATCCTCGGACTTGTTGTAGATGACAATCTTGTCGCCCGTCTCATTAATCTTCACATTGTTTAATTTGAGCGTCCCTGTGTTGTAAACATACGAGATGGTTCCGGTTGCGTTGGAGTTGAAGTAACTTGCTTGATAACTCCAAGAATTTGATGTGGAGACTTCCTTGCCCAGGATGTAAAGCCCGGAGTCTGCCCATGCGCTGCCTATAGCGAGGCACATAAGCATAAGAAATGAGTAGAATTTTTTCATAACCGTATAATTTTAGTGGTTAAACATATATTTTCGCTTCAAATTTACAAATTATTTAACAATTCCCCCCCCCATGCGTGTTAAAAAAGCTTAAAGAAACGCTCGCGCGTAATATTAAGGTATATAGCAGAGCTTGTCTAACACCTTTTGCAAGCATTATTGGGCCAAAAATGGGAGAGGAGTAGGGTGGCAACATCAAGACTCCCCTCCCATCCTCCTGGCAAGGAAAGTTGGCATCAATACTCCCCTCCCATCTAAGGGGAGGGGGAGGGGTGGGGTATGTAGGAAAGAGGGGTTGACAAAGCCTCCATCCTAATTCCTATTTCTTCATGCTTCCTTTTTCATTTTTCATTCTTTCACCCCACCCCTCGCTTCGCTCTTCCCCTCCCCTTCAAGGAATGGGAGGGGAGTTTGGACGCAGCCCTTAAGGGCGAACGAGCGGGCTTTAGAGGAGCCACTAAATGTGGCTCCGTCCCCGAGAGAGGGGAGAGCAGTGCTCTGCTCGACGGAGGCAAGTGGCCGAAGGCCGAGGTGGGGTATTTAGAGCCCCTGTGGGGCATTGCAAAACGCCGCGTGCGGGGATGACCAACGCCGCACGCGGGGATTGCCATCGCCGCACGCGGAATTTGCCATCGCCGCACGCGGCGTTTTGAGGCCTACCTAAGATGCTAATAATTAACTGCTTTTTGGGGGGGATAGATGAGTAGACAGTAGTTAAGTAGTTAAGCCGAATGCTTTGGAAGCAGAAAGCAGGCGAATGAGGTATTGGCTTTGCCGCTAGAGAGTAATGTCAGTTTGCATTTTAAGCCTGTAGGGCTTTCTTTCATTGGTGTCCGGGGAAATTCGGCCTGTAAGGCCGTTAAGATGTCAGCCCAGGGCATTCGCCCTGGGTTTATGGTGCAACGGTAGAATTCGCCCTAAAGGGGCAAAAGATTTGTGTTTTAGTGCTTTTGCTCTTACAGAGCGTCATTTGCCGCGGCATTTCAATACCCAGGGCGGATGCCCTGGGCTGACATCTTTCTGCCCCTTTGGGGCGTCCCAAGCCCCTGCCACTTACATCTTGCTCTAAATGCCGATGGTTGGGAGGGTGCAGGTAATGAAGAAAAATTTTTACCGGACAGCAATAGTTTTGTAAACATTTTTCCAGGAGAGACGCGTTCTGGCTGCTTATTTTTTGTTTTGTGGGACTTTTCTACCTGAAACGCAGAAAAAGGGCTTAAATCGAGTCGGCATTGACAATCAATAGGTTACAAAGCCATGTTTTGGGACGCAAAGCAAAGAAAGTACATTCGCCGCACGCCGAACAGCCAAACAGCGCAAGGTTTGAGAGGATTTTCCGCCTGCGGAGAGGGGCAACTCCACACGCGGTAATTTTAAACACCGCGTGCGGAGATGGCAATCTCCGCGTGCGGCGTTGGGAAACGCCTTGTGCCGGGCCTCAAAACACTACACCTGAACACGCAAAATGTTGTAAAGATTTTTTCTGCTGTCCGCTATAAGTTTTTCATAACATCGAGCCCGACATGCAACACAAGAAAAGACTATAAGCGGTAAAAAGAACAACCCAAAGAAGTTTGCCCTTCTGCTTATAAATCAAGCTTTTTCTCAGAAAAGCGGCAGGAAGCTCAACGACAAACCCAGCAAGGGAGGAAGATACGGACGGGAAGAAGACTCTCTATTGATTTTGTGAGCCCACTTGAAAAAGTCCTTTAAGAACTAAAAGCACATCGGAGGGAGTTTCAAAATAAATAAAACAACGGATTATACGGATTATACGGATTTAAGCCTTGCTGAAAACCAGCAAACAGAATAATCCGTTTAATCCGTTTAATCCGTTGTTGTTGATTATGAATTGATCAGGCACTTGCCGGTCATCTCCTTCGGCTGCTCGAGGCCCATGATGTGCAGGATGCTGGGAGCCACGTCGGCCAGCACGCCGTTTTCTACGGTAACGTCCTTGCGGTCGGTGATGTAGATGAAGGGCACGGGGTTGAGGGAGTGAGCGGTGTTGGGCGTGCCGTCGGGGTTGATGGCATTGTCGGCGTTGCCGTGGTCGGCGATGATGATAGCCTCGTAGCCGGTTGCCTTAGCTGCCTCGATAACCTCGCCGACGCACTTATCGACTGCTTTCACGGCAGCCTCGATGGCTTCGTAAACACCCGTGTGTCCCACCATGTCGCCGTTTGCGAAGTTCACCACGATGAAGTCGTACTTGTCGAGTTTGATGGCCTCCACCAGTTTGTCCTTCACCTCGTAGGCACTCATCTCGGGCTTGAGGTCGTAGGTAGCCACCTTCGGACTTGCCACGAGGATGCGCTCCTCACCTTCGTAGGGAGCTTCTCTGCCGCCGTTGAAGAAGAAGGTTACGTGCGCGTACTTCTCCGTCTCGGCTGTGTGGAGTTGCTTCAGGCCCTTGCTGCTGATGTATTCTCCGAGGGTGTTCTCGACGTTCTCCTTCGGGAAGAGGATGTGCACGCCCGTGAAGCTGGCGTCGTACGGCGTCATGCAGTAGTACTGCAGGCCGGGGATGGTCTTCATGCCCTGCTCAATCATATCCTGCTGCGTCAGCACGATGGTGAGCTCCTTGGCGCGGTCGTTGCGGTAGTTGAAGAAGATGACGACGTCGCCCTCCTTGATGGTGCCGTCCACCAGGCTGTTGTTGATGGGCTTGATGAACTCGTCCGTGACGCCTTCATCGTAGCTTTCCTGCATGGCCTCGATGAGGTCCTTGGCCTGCTTGCCTTCGCCGCTGATGAGCAGGTCGTAGGCAATCTTCACGCGCTCCCAACGCTTGTCGCGGTCCATCGCATAGAAGCGGCCGATGATGCTGGCAATCTTGGCGTTGCCTGCCTCGTCGCACTTGTCGATGAGCTGCTGGATGAAGCCGATGCCACTCTTCGGGTCGGTGTCGCGACCGTCCATAAAGCAATGTACGAATGTCTGCTTTACGCCGTATTCCTTACCAATCTCGACGAGTTTGAAGAGGTGGTCGAGGCTGGAGTGCACGCCGCCGTTCGAGGTCAGACCCATCAGGTGGACGTTCTTGCCGTTAGCCTTCGCGTACTCGTAAGCACTAACGATTTCAGGGTTCTTCATGATGCTGCCGTCAGCACAAGCGCGGTTGATTTTCACCAAGTCCTGATAGACAATGCGACCAGCGCCGATGTTGAGGTGGCCTACCTCAGAGTTGCCCATCTGACCGTCAGGCAGACCGACATTCTCACCGCTGGCGAGGAGTTGGCTATGAGGATAGGTAGCATTCAGTTTGTCGAGATTCGGAGTCGGTGTGTTGAAGATGACATCTCCCTTGCCATGAGCACCAATGCCCCAGCCGTCGAGAATCATCAAAAGAGCTTTCTTTGCCATAGTTTTGTATGTTTTAATATTTGTCTTTTCTTTTATTGCGGGTGCAAAGTTACGAATTATTATTCATAATTCATAATTAGCAATTCATAAATTTTTGTTCAGGCAGGCTTTATGAAAAAACTAGGCGTGCCTAGTTCGCCAACAACTAGTGTAAACTTTGCAAAGTACTAGTGTAAACTTCGCAAAAAAACTAGTGTAAACTTCAAAGGTCAATTCTGCTCTTGTGGAACAATCTGCCAGTGAGCTGATTGGCTGGAATAATCCTTCGTCAGGAAGAGTGTAGGCTTGTCCGGACTGTTAGCAAGGAAGTTCTTGCCGTCGGTGGTCATGGCGTAACTTCCGTCGCTTTGTTTCAGGAAGTACCACACTTGGGCGTTGACGTTCGTCCAGACACTGCCGTTTGCTTCGTAAAAGACGTCGTTCAGGTAGTGTTCCTTATAGCCGTCGTATGTATCAAAGATGTGCGTGTCGATGACATATCCGCGGCCACATTTTGTCAGGTCCAAGTTGAGTCCCGTGGTTCCACAAATGGCCTCTGCATTGTATTTATTGCCTCTGCCTCCATCCAAATAGAGCCCTGTCTGTTTGTTCTTCAAGAGCAGTGTCTTGCTGGCATTTATGTCAGAGCCTTCTATGTCGGGCAGGGGCGTGAGTGTCCAGTCGTCGAAGTGCATCACATAGCGGACATCGTTTTGCAGCCATCCGAAGTTCATGCGGATGTACATCTGGTTGCTGGTTGCAGTGAAGTCCACCGTCATTCTGTGATGCTCGACGGCTGTCGTAGGGAAGGGTTTGGAATGAGCCACGCCGCTGTTGTTCTTCAAGTGGCGGGGAATGTCATCACGCACGAAAATCTGGAAGGTGGCATCGCCCGCGTTCACTATGTCAAGATTCGGACCGCTGTAGTCCACACTGAGCTGGTAGCGTTTGCCTTTCTCGACGTAGATGGGACATAGGGCAGGCTCATATCCTCCAATGCCAGTGAAGGCCACCGTGTTGTGGTTGCCGTCGTTTGTGACTTGGAAGCACGAATCTTCCGTAAAGCTCCATTTGGTCATGTCTCTGAAGACTTGCTCTGCCGGCTGCTGTTTACTCTCATTTGGAGCGAGCTGCCAATGGGCCTGATGGCCTGAAGGGGCTGCGGTGAAGACGAGTGTGGGGCTGTCTGGGCTGTAGGCAAGGAAGTTCTTGCCGTCGGTCGTCAGGGCATAGCATCCGTCGCTTTGCTTCATGAAGTACCACACTTGGGCGTCAATGTCAACATAGATACTGCCGGTTGTCTCGTAATAGATATCGTTCAGAAAATGCTCGTCAGAGCCGTCGGCGATGTCGATGACGTGCGTGTCGATGAAGTATCCTTTGCCACATCTTGTCAGGTCCAGGTCGAGTCCCGTAGTTGCTAAGGTGACCTCAGCGTCCCATTTAAAGCCGTTTTTCAGGAAAAGACCTGTCTGTTCGTTCTTCAGGTATATTGTTTTGCTGGTATCGACAGGGCAACCTTCAATGTCGGGCAGTTGCATGAGCGTCCAGTCGTCGAAGTGCATGACGAATTTGTAATTATCGTACAGCCACCCGAAGTTGATGCGGATGTACATCTGGTCGTTGGTAGCGGTGAAGTCCACTGTCAGTTTCTGGTGTTCGACGGCATTCAAGGGGAAAGGCTCTGAATGAGCCACGCCGCTGTTGTTCTTGGCGCGAATCGGTATGCCATTACGCACGAATATCTGGAAGCCTCCATCCATGCGGCTTCCTATGTTGAGGTCCGGACCGCTGTAGTCCACGCTGATCCGATAGCGCTTGCCCTTTCTGACGAAGATGGGACAAGTGGCTGCCTCCGACCTGCCCGAACCGATGAAGGTCATGGTGTTGTGGCTACCCTCATTGGTGATTTGGAAACTATTCGCTTCCGAATAGTTCCAGTTGGTCATGTTGCCGAAGACTTGTTCTTGCGGCCGGTGTTCGTACCAATACCAAAAGCCGCATGCCGCTACCACCAGAGCCATCAGGGCAAGGGCGATTCTCCGCGTAAGTCTTCTCAGCCATAGTTCCCGCTCCTTTTGCTTGATGGCTTCTCTCAGCTCGCCCATCGTGTGGTAGCGGCGGTCTATATGTTCCGTGCAACGCTCCAAGATGTCATCCTCCTCCTTGCCCAGGTCCATCTCCTTCATGATGATGCCAAGCGAGTAGATGTCGTTCCGCACGTCGGCCGGTCCCGCTTCCTTTTGCTCGGGCGCAATGTAGTCCTTGGTGCCGCCCGGACCTTTCATCACAGAGAAGCTGTCGGAGTCTGCCAGGCCGAAATCTATCACCTTCACCTGCTGCCCTTGCTTTGCTATGATGATGTTCTCGGGCTTAAGGTCTCGATGGACGATGCCGAGCGAGTGGATGTAGGAAAGTGCATCAATAAGTTGCATCGTCAGTTGCATCCGCTCTCCGCGAGTGGACTCCTGGGTCAGGTACTCCCGCAGTGTCTTGCCTTCCACCCATTCCATCACGATGAACGTGCCCTTCAGCCCCGCCTCGTCTATCTCCTCCATTCCCTCCAGTTTGGGAATGGACGGATGACCGGGCTGCTGTGCACGTAGCAGCAGTTCGTACTCCTTCTCCTGCATCTCGTGCAAGAGAGCCGAGTCACATTCCGGGTTCACGCCCTTCAGCAACCACCATCGGCCATTCCGCTTGGCACGGTACACCACGCTGTACTTGCCTTTCGACACCAGCGTGACATCTGTGAAATGCGGCGAACGTAGTTCTGTCCTCCCGTTTATGATGAAGTCGGATGAAATGTTCTCTTCAGCCATATGTTCAGTCCTCTGTAACGTCGAAGTGAACGCCCTGTTGCCTGCCTGCGATGTACGACACGGGTGACATTCCATTGTGAACCAGGTTGGTCAGGTAGAGCGGTTCGCCTTCGATAATCAGGCGGCACTCGAAGGTATCGCCCACGGCGAGCTTCGAGTTCTGCGACTCAGTGACGATGAATTGCGACTGCCCTTCGTGGCGAAACGTACAGATGCGGTCGGGTAGCCAAGTGCATCGGACTGACAAACCGGGTTCCAGCAACCATGTGTCGAGGTGCTTCATTATCAGTTGGTCCGAGCTCTCGTTCTGTACCACGGACGTGAAGTGCTCGAAGTTGCGGTAGCCAAGGAACGAGGCGAGCACATTCAGTGTGCCCTGTTGAGGCGCCGTGTGCTCATAGCCTTCAATGCCCCACAAGCGCTTCAATGTGTTTACGCCCAATACTCCGCAGCCCTGCGAAGCAATCTCCTTGCTCATCCACATGAAATCCTTGTGTTCCTTCATTTCCCGCCTCACGTGGCGCTCCACTTCTTTGCATAGCAAATATCTTTTCTCCATACGTGTCAAAAGGGCTCAGGTCGTTAGATACTATATTGAATTCCGACTGCAAATTTACGACTTTCTATTGAATGCAGCAACATTTTTTCTTCCCTAAACAACAATGGATGAACTCTGGATGAATTTTTCCTTTGTTCGTGTATAATTTGTACTTAACTTTGCAGCTGATGAATATAATTTTAATATGGATTCTTGATCCATTAGGTTGAACAAATCTACAATAATAAACTATCAATACATTGTCAACTATTATGAAACATCTGAACCTACTACAAATCGGTTTGCTGCTGCTGTGTGCAACGGCTACGCCAGCGTTCTCGCAAGTGTCGAACGACAACGAGGACGAAGTGAACAAAATCGACCAGCGAATGACGAAGGACTTTGTGCCTGGTCAGGTACTGGTGAAGTTCAAGGATGCGAGTCATGTGTCTGTCCGTCGGACAAAGGGTAAGTTCCAGAGTGCCAGCCTTGCTGGTGTGGATGCTGTGCTGAAGGACTTCGGTGCAGACGACATGGAGCAACTGCTGCCCAACGAGAAGCCCCGTCGCACCTTGCGCAAAACCAAAGCCTTCAACGGCACCATTGTGCAGGAGCGCGACCTCAGCCAGCTGTATTTGGTGAAACTCAAGGAAGAGAACCTGAGCAGGACAACCGAACTTGTCAGCAAGTTGAACGAGCTCGATGAGGTGGAATATGCCGAACCTAACTATAAACTCTATACGCTGGATAATACTATTGATGGCTTCTCTGGAGGTAATCCCTTTGCCACCAACCAATGGTATCTTGAGGAATATGGTGTCACACAGTTGTGGGACAAGCCTATCGTCGATGGCACGCGTCCCGTGATTGCCATCATCGATACCGGTGTGGACCTCACACATCCCGACCTTGTGGACAACCTCTGGACCAACACGGCAGAGGCTGAAGGCGAGGAAGGCTATGACAACGACAACAACGGCTTCAAGAACGACGTGCATGGTTGGGACTTCATCAACAACACCCCCAACATCCGCGACAACAACATGCACGGCACGCATGTGGCTGGTATTGCTGCTGCTGCCAACAATGGCATCGGCATTGTGGGTGCCAACCCGTTGGCCTACATCATGCCTGTCAGTGTGATGCAGAGCGATGGTACGGGCGACGTGGCAACAATCATCAAGGGCGTCAACTACGCAGCAGCCAACGGAGCCACCGTGCTGAACCTTTCCATAGGCACCTATGCTAATTCGCAGGCATTGCGTCAGGCATTGGGCAATGCTTATCAAGATTGTGTGATTGTGGCAGCAGCAGGTAATGATCATCTCGCCATATATCCAGAATGTGGCCTTCCTGCAGGTTCAATGTTCCCTGCCGCCTATTCTTTTGTGTTAGGCGTACAAGCATACGGTATTGGTGGGTTTGCTTCTTTCAGCAACTATGATTGCGATGGCCCAAACTATTCTGTTAAGTCAACTCACAATGACCCTGATGGCTTCAACTATGAATTGAAGGCACCAGGTGTTAACATCTTGAGCACTATACCAGGCGGCAACTATAAGGCGCTGAGCGGCACCTCTATGGCATCGCCATTGGTGGCTGGTGCTATCTCTGCCCTGAGGATGGTAAAGGAATATGATAATCAGGAAACCCTATGGGGCGACCTCTTGCATACAGACAATGTCGCACAGGCATATTATCTCACAGAGCGTCCAGCAGAGTTGGACTTCACACTTCTGCAGTTCCGCGACCGCAAGGAACTCAATGAGACGACCGATGAGGATTACAGCAACGACGGACAGGTGGATGCCGGCGAGACGGTCAGCATCTATCCCGTTATCCGCACTACCTTCGGTGAGGCAAGCAACATTAAGTTAACGTTGGAGATGGGAGATGAGTTTGAGGATCCTACTGTGGTGGACATTGTCACACCGACTGCTGACTTCGGTATGCACTTGGATGCCTACGGCAAGGGTGTGAGTCTGAATCCCGTGCAGGTAAAGATTGCAGACAATGTGGCAGACAACCGCCACATCAAGATGAAGGTAGTGGCTACTTGCGATGAGTCAAGCCAAGCTTTTGAGATGCCTTTTACCTTGGTGGTAAACAATATGATAAAGATTCACGGCTTGACCACCGGCAATATGACGCTGACAGCAGACCATGTGTATTATGTTGATGATAATTTAGTTGTTATGGAAGGTGATACTCTGACCATTGAGCCTGGAACTCGCTTGGAATTTGCTGCGGATGTGAAACTATCCTCCTTTGGCAAACTGATTGCCAATGGCACACCCGAGGACCCGATTGTCTTTACTGGACATGTCGGAGAAGCCCCATGGAAAGGTATAGAAACGCATGAAAGTGGTCAGCTCTATCGTAATGAAATATATACTAATGCTGACAGCACACTATTTACGCTTCTGCCAACAGAACAGACACCTATAAAGATAAATAAATTTATTGAAAATGTATATTATAATTCTCAATCAGAAGAGAACCCTGGGAGATCTTTTTCTCTTGAAGATTATCTCGCCGGTGGTTTGTATGATTTCTATGACATTGTTGGAGGAGGGCACTATAACGGGGACTTCTCAAACAAACAACACCTTTTGACTGATCCCAGTTTCTTGACTCCAGCAGTCCTTGAGATGTTAAATGATTGGAAGGAGTGGATAAGCCATTATCAATATGAACCAGGACGTAATGACCAAACTCAGTGTAATTGTTATCTTATTGGGTGGTCTATATTTGACAATCCTCGTGATATAATTTCTTATTGCAGAATTGACGGCGTTATGGGTGATCGTGACGGGGGTAATATTTATAATTATTGGCCTTATATGAAAGATTGCGAAATCTCGCCCCGTTGGAACTGGAACACTTTGTTCTTTATGCGTTATATAAATGGGGAGAGAAATGTAGTAAAGAATGCAGAAAATAGTTGTTTTGATTCCGCAGATATAATAGATCTTAGATATTCAAATATAGTTAATAATTGCTGGATCAATGATAATAACTGGATCAATTTTGGTGCAAGATACAGTCAGTTGAAAGAAAACAATTATTTTAATAATTATTTTATATATGGTGCTTCAGGGAAGTATTATGGTAAGTTCTACTCTTTATTTTATAAGAAAACCACTCCAAGTATCGACCATGCCAACTTTCCATCTTATTTAGGAACCAGCCGTGAGGACATCGTTCGTCCATATATTTATGAAATGGGCAATGCACCAGATACATATGGTCAGATAGACCTGAGCAATATGAGGACAACACCTGTTCCCGAGGCTCATGGCATCGTCTGGAAAGTGGTTGTTAATGGCTACGATGCCCAGGACGAGTTTGAGCAGTTGCCACCGCTTGGTGTGGGCAAGCATAAGTTCGAGGTCTATTTCAACCGCCCGATGAATGTGGCAGTGGCTCCGAAGATATTCTTCGGCGTGCGCGACCCGTGGACACAGCATGCTGTAGCAGAAGACGGGGCGTGGAGTGCCGACTCGCTCATCTATACTGCATATATCACCATCGACGGCAAGACAAAGAGCGACGGCATCAACCGCATCTATGTCTATGGTGCAGAGGATAACGAATACTTCGAATGTCCCTACGAGAAAGACCGCTTCAACATCAACATCCAGGCGGCCGGTTCTATGGCTACAGGCTTCAGTGCAGAAGCCGGTCTCGGTCGCGTTGACCTGACTTGGAACAATGAGAACAACAACTTCGACGACGCTATGGGCTTCAATGTCTATCGCTACAAAGAATATGAAGCATTGGTTCCTGTTCTAGATGAGTGGGGGAATGAAATTCCTGAGTTAGATGAGAATGGTAACTATCAATATGATGAAAATGGTGACTGGATTCGCAAAAAAGAAATGAAGACCCTACGCGATACAGTTCGTATCAATACCAGCATCATTGATGTTACAGAGACCTCCTTCACCGATTATGATGTCACCCCAGGCGAGACATATTATTATTATTATAAGGTATTGAGCACCGACCTGCAGGAATACGACATCTCCAATGTGGTAGCAGTGACGCCGCTGACCGCCAGCCTTGGTGATGCCAATGGCGACACCGAAGTGGATGTGTCTGACGTGATGACTGTGGTGAACTACGCCTCAGGTCTGCAGCCCAAGCCCTTCATCTTCGAAGCAGCCGACATCAATACCGACCTCGCCATCGACATCCTCGATGTGATAGGCATCATCCAGAAGATACTGCATCCGGAAGGTGGTGCTAATTCTTTGGCTGTGAACGAGGCTGAGGCTATCTACACGATAGAAGACGGACAACTGTTCGTTGAGTCGCCCGTAGCATTAGCAGGCGTACAGGTTCAGCTCGCTGCAGATGAAGGTACGACCTTCACCACAACCGAGACGTTGAAGGGCTTTGAGCAGGCCTCGGCTTGGCTGAGCGACAACGACTATCTGTTCCTTGCCTTCAACATGAACGGTAAGGTGATACCTGCCGGCAAGCACGCCCTGCTGAACATCGGTGATGCAGAGATTGCAAGGATTCGTCTGAGCGACGGTCAGGGACACAACGTAAGGGCTATCCCCGGCGACAACACCACGACCGTGAACCGCCTCGCTTCCGATGTGATGAACATAAAGGGCATCTACACGACGAGCGGCATAAAGATAACCGGCGATGCCACCAAGACCCAGCAACTGCCTAAGGGTGTGTATATCATCAATGGAGAGAAAGTCGTGAAATAGTTCATAGTTCATAATTCATAATGATTCTGAGGTTATGAAGTATAGAATGCTAATGATATTGCTATTCCTTTGCACCCTGTTGGGGGCGAGGGCAGGCAATGTCGTCACAATAGGAACGGCAGAAGGTGCTCCAGGCGAAGAGGTGACGGTGAGCGTTGCACTCAGCAATACCGACATTGTCTCAGCTCTGCAGCTTTCCATTCCGCTGGACGACAACTTCTCGCTGGTGGAAGGCTCGGCAACACTGAACAGCAGCCGAACGGGGGGACACAGCGTGAGTGCCGGCGTGAAGGACGGAGCCATCAACGTGATGGTATATTCCGTCTCTATGTCGGCCCTTAACGGAAACAGTGGCGAGTTGCTTACCTTCAAACTGAAACTGGGCAACACACCCACAACGTCAGCCCTAAACGCAGATAAGATGTTGCTGACGGGCACCGACGGCACGACCCTCGATGGCAGCACGGTTGCAGGCAGTGTTACGGTACGATGCGCCAAGGCACAATACTCCACAATGGAGATAGACTATGGAGAAGTGCCCATCCGCAGTACATATAACCGGACGCTCACAATCCAGAACATAGGCAATGCTCCGCTTGTGGTGACAGCCCTTGAGTTCTCCGACATGATGACATTCTCGTCGACTGCCACTTTGCCACTGGAAATAGGAGCAGGCAGTTCTCGCAACATCACCGTGAAGTATGCACCGCAACTCCGAGGAACAGTTCGTCAGACGATGAAGGTGGTGTGCAACAGCATCTCGAAACTCAACACGATTGTCCTGAAGGCACAGCCCTTTGCCGTGAACGAACTGCATGTGGGGAACGTAGAAGGCACAAGCGACGAGGTGGTAACCATCCCCTTGACGATGAACAATATGGATGCCATCAGCGGCTTCCAGTTAGAGTTCAACATGCCAGAGCAGTTGGAATACGTGGACGGTAGCTTTACCCTCTCCGACCGAAAGGATGACCATCAGTTGGTAGCAACGCTGAACGGCAGGAAGCTGACAGCCATTGCCTTCTCGACTTCAGGGAAGACTTTTTCGGGAGAAGACGGCCTGCTGGCTACATTCCAGGTGGCACTGAAAGGAAGATACAACACCAGTCTGGTTCCCACTAAGACCGTGTTGAGCGCTACCTACGAAGGACAAATGATGAACGTCTGCTCCGAAGTATATTCTGGAACTGTTACCATCAGGAGTCCCCTGCTCTCAACCTTCAATTCCTTGTCCATGGGTGCCACACCTGTTACGACGGATGCCGAGGCACAACTGACGGTCAACAACTATGGCTCGGCTTCACTTGTCATCAATAGAGTGGTGTTCGACAAGGAGGGCTTCTCCGTCAAAGAGATGTTGCCTCTGAGCATTGATAGTTGGAACAGCACAAACCTGACGGTGGTCTATTCAGGCATAGAGCAGGCAGACTTCTCTGCCATCATGCAACTCTACTCGAACGACCCCGATCAGCGCGTCTATAACGTCAACATCACGGGCTCGCGCTTTGCACCAAACTATCTGTCCATTGCGGCCAAGGACATCTTTATCGATAACGACCTGAAAATGGTGGTATCGTTGGACAACTATGACCCCATCAATGGAATGCAGTTCGATGTGACCTATCCGTCGGCCTACTTCACGCCCAATGCGACATTGGAAACGGAAAGTCGCGCCGCCGGTCTCTCCATGACTCAACAGCCGATAAGCGAGGATGTGGTGCGCTGTTTCATCTATTCATTGACAAATTCACAGATAGCAGCAGGCAGCGGCGAGGTCTTCACCCTGTCGTTCAACCGTAAGGGAGATGTGCCGGAAGGCAGCTACTCGCTGAACCTTTCAAATATCATCCTGGGCTCAGCCGAACTGCAAGACAAGTATGCAGGAACCGATATCAATACGTCGTTTGTCGTAAAGCAACATGATCCCATCACGATTACAGCAAAGGACTATACGATAAACTATGGCGACGAGATACCTGCCTTCGGTTACACAACGGAAGGTGCCACGTTGTCCGGTGAGCCGGCGTTCTCCTGCGAAGCAACGACGACATCCCCCGTCGGCACTTATCCTATTGTCATCACAAAGGGTAGTGTTACGAATGAAGAAGATACATACGTAAATGGCACCCTGACGATAGTGAAGGCACCGCTGACAATAACAGCCAAAAGTTATACCCGTAAGCAAGGCGAGGAGAATCCGACCTTTGAGGTAGAGTATGCAGGCTTCAAGAACAATGAGACATCAGACGTGCTGACAACCCAGCCGACTGTAAGCTGTGCGGCAGATGCCACTTCCGACCCCGGAACGTACGAGATTGTTCCAAGTGGTGCAACAGCTGTCAACTATGAGATAAGCTATGTGAACGGAACGCTGACAGTCAACGAAGCAGACCCTGTGACGATAACTGCCAAGAGCTACACTATTTATTATGGCGACGCTCTGCCTGCCTTCGGGTATGATACAGAAGGAGTACCCCTGGAAGGAACCCCCGAGCTTAGTTGCACAGCATCCGCTACTTCCGGCGTCGGTACCTATGAGATAACAGTCTCTAAGGGAACGGTCTCCAACTACAATGTTAGCTATGTGAATGGCACCCTGACGATAGTGAAGGCTCCTCTGACCGTCTCTGTTGGGAACTACACAAAGAAGCAAGGCGAGGAGAATCCTGCATTCACGTTGACGTACGCTGGTTTCAAGAACGGTGAGACGTCAGACGTGCTGACAACCCAGCCGACAGCTTCAACGACAGCGACCTTAGAGAGTGAGCCAGGAGAGTATGTTATCACCGTATCGGGCGGCAATGCAGAAAACTATGAGTTCAGCTACATTGAAGGAAAACTGATAGTTACAGAAGCCGACCCTGTTGTTGTGACGGCAGTGAATGTGTCGCGTGAATACGGTGAGCCGAACCCAGAGTTTGAGTTCACCATAGAAGGTGCACCCTTAGATGGAACGCCAGAGATTATCTGTGAAGCAATGCCCACTTCGCCTGTCGGAACTTACCCGATTATCATCAGGAAAGGCAGTGTGAAGAACTACAATGACACTTATGTCAATGGCACCCTGACTATCACAAAGGCACCTCTGACGATAACCGCCAAGAGCTATACTCGTAAGCAAGGCGAGGAGAATCCGACCTTTGAGGTAGAGTATGCTGGCTTCAAGAACAATGAGACATCAGACGTGCTGACAACCCAGCCGACTGTAAGCTGTGCGGCAGATGCCACTTCCGACCCCGGAACGTACGTGATTGTTCCAAGCGGTGCAACGGCAGCCAACTATGAGATAAGCTATGTGAACGGAACGCTGACAGTTGTATATGATCCCGATAGTATATTAACCATCCTTTCAGATAGCGAAGAGGTTGATATCTATTCTATGAGTGGCAGAAAGATACAAGCAGAATCACTGAGGTCTTTGCCTCGCGGCATATACATCGTGAACGGCAGGAAGGTACTTGTCAAGTAATGACGTAAGCAGCCATCTTTTAGAATTTAATCTGGTATCATGGCAAAACTACACGTGCATAGTTGGCAAACGATACACTAATAAATCGCAATTTATACACTAGTAAATTGCAAACGATACACTAGTAAATTGCAAACTATGCATGTGAGCCTTTTCGGCAGCATGCTCCGAATCTGTCAGTAGCACAGGTGGCTGCCGCCGAGCTACCGCTCCAAATTCATATAGAAGAGCTTGTCGTTGTGGATTCGCTTCACGACCCACCAGTTTATCGGCTTGGCGAAGCGCGGGGCATCTGCTGCCTGTAACTCGAGGATATGAAGCTTATCTCCTTCTTTTTGCACGTTCAGGTCGTAGAATACTTTGCGCTTCTGCCAGTCGGCAACCTTGATGCCTTGAAGATAAGAATACTTCTTCTTTCTCCCAGGATAGTACGAATACAGGTGTGCCCCCTTGATGGGCCGTTCGGTAATAAGCTTCGTCATGCGTCGGTTAAGGTCTGCATTCGCCGAGTCGGCACGGCCTTCTCCCTTGATGGTGACGTCGTAGAGGGTGCCCGTAATCTTTGCTGCGGCCAAAGAATCTGTGCCCTGACCTTTCCACGGGCTGAAGAGCAGCTGGTCGTTTCCATCGTTGAGGTCGGTGAAGGGAACGTCTTCGTCCCACTCGTAGCAGACATCGTAGGTCTTCACGTCTTTCTGTTCGGAGAGGAACTTCTGCAAGACTGCTTGGATGGGTTGGGCGTCGTATGGAGCCGACAGATGCTGGGCATATCTCATGGTAGTATGAGTGAGGCTAACGACTTCCCCGTCCTTTTCGTTTTTGTAGTGCTTGAAGCTGAGCAGTTCCAGGGGCTTCAAGCGCATGGTGATGCTGTAGTCGAGCGAGTCACCTTCCCAGTAGCGGTAGCTCTTCTCCGCTTCCCTGCAAAGTTTGTCCAGCAGGTCGGGCGTCTTGTCAGCAAGGAAGAGGAGGCTGCTCTGCTGCACATTCTTGTTCTTCTCATCATAGAAGTAGTGGAACCAACGCTCGTCCTGGTAAGTGGAGTCCCCTCCGCAGATGATGTAGCGATACACCTGCTCATCTCTGTTTATCAGGCTGTCCATCAGTTCGCCCACGGTCTCAATCTGCCGCTCATGCAGGGGCTGTTTGCAGGATGCAAGGCTCAAGATGGCGAGCATGACGGTTGTAATCATATATAAACGTCTCATAGTGTCTTATTGCATTTCGTTTGTTGTGTATTCTCGGACATAGGCGGCCAGCCTTTCGCCCTTTTCCTTTATCTCTTGCTGGTGTGCGAGCTGGGCCTCAAGAGAAGACCCACCCCAACCCTCCCTTAAAGGGAGGGAGCTTAGAGACGGTGCTGCGGTTGCCTCCCTCCCTTTAAGGGAGGGTTGGGATGGGTCTTGTGGCGGCATGAGAAGGATGAAGGCGATGCCTGCGGCACAGGCTGCGACAGCCAGCGGCCAGAGGCGAAACGTTCGATGTTGCGACTTGCGCAAGCGTTCGAACTCTTCCGTGAGGTCGGCCTCGAAGATGTCGATTTCTTCGGCTGCCTGGTGTATCAGTTCCTTGTCAATCATCGTTGTTTATCTTTAGGAAAGTGAGTAATCGTTTCTTGGCTTGCCAGAGCATTGTGCTTGCTGTGCGCTTCGAGACGCCAGCCTGTTCTGCCATCTCCTCGATGCTCAGTTCTTCGCCCTTCATTCGAATGAACCTTTGCTCGGAAGGGGTCAGCTCGGCGATGGCTTTGTCTAATTGCTCTTTTTGTTCTTGCAAAAGGAGAGGGGCATCTGCAGCCTCCCCCGTCCCCTCCAAAGGAGGGGTGAACGGCGAGACGGATGATTCCCTCCCTCCTTGGAGGGGACGGGAGAGGCTTTTTCGCCAGACGCTAACGCACAGGTTCTTTGTGGCTTTGATGAGCAACGCCTCTGTGTTGTCACCGCTTCGCCAGCCGCGCTCCAGCATTCGCATACAGACTTCCTGCACCACATCCTCAGCATCTTCCTTATTGTGGAAGAAACTCATGGCGACACGCATCATCTTGTCGCGCGTCTGGAGGAGTGAATGTTCGAACTCTGTCTGTGTCATCTGCCTATATAACGCACAACATCGCGAAATGTCAAGTAAGAAATTGAAATTTTTATAAAATAAGCTCGAGCAGAGTGTTATTTAGTCGAAGCAGCCGGCTGCACGGAGTTTGGCTCCGATGGCAGCATGGATGGGTGTGTCTGCCATGTATCAGAGTGCAAAGTTACGAAAATATTTCATGGTTCATAATTTTTCATTTCCTTCACTTTATTTATTATTATATAATTAACGAAAGGGTTGTGCTGAAAACTAATCTTCTGCTCAACAATGAGTGCAATTGTTCCCAAAGTTCGCACCTTTTTGTTTACTAACTTCTTCTCCCCTATCGAAAGCCTGCTCTTTGATGTCATTTCTCGCTTTTATAAAAGACAAGACACCTATAAGGAAGGATTTTTTCATCTGTCTTCGAACTTCTCAGATAATGAAACCTCTGCGTAGAAACAGGCGGCTCCGTGCATTAAAAGGCGCGTCTTTGCCCAAAAGAATCTAAGAAAGGGCGGAAAGTCCGGGGCGATGTACTGTGTGGACTTTCCTCCCTACAGTCAGGCGCAGACGGGGCATTCCGTCTTATGTGGAACTAATTAAAGTTGAATCGTTTATTTATCCTCATGTGGATTTGCAGAAGTCCTCGTGTCGATTTGCAGAAATCCTTGAGTGGGTTTTCAGAAATCCTCGTGTCGATTTGCAGAAGTCCTCATGTGGATTTGCTGAAATCCTCGTGTGGATTTGCAGAAACCCTCGTGTGGATTTGCAGAAGTCCTCGTGTGGATTATTTCAAAACCTCAAGAGAGCAAACCGGAAGCAAAGTTTGACTGACATCGACTCATTTTGAGAAAACGTTCCCAAAGTCCGCACCTTTGATGAGATTGCTATTTTTTGCAAAAAGAAGAAAATCTCTCTTATTCTTCCTTTTTCCCTTAACATTTCCTTCAAAATAGTTCGCACCTTTACTTTTTCCTTCTCGAATGATAACTATTTGAAGGCAAAGATGCGGACTTAGAATGGACTTTCACTACATAAAACCAAAGAAAACTAATACTTTAGGTCTATGGTGCGGAGTTTAGGAAGACTTGTTGTGTCGAGGTGCGAACTTCAGGAAGATTCTTTCTTGGTGCGGACTTTAGGTACATTTTGAGCAATGAAAACATTCTACCTTAATTATATTAACAGGAGCGCGACGAAATCCAATAGTCTAAATTATTCAAGTTTCAGGAGTTCAGCCCGAAAGGGCTATGCGGACGGAACCTCGACTTACAGTTGCACCTGAGCCGTAACTAAAGAGAAGAATTGTGTAACTTTATGATCACTCCTGCTGATGTGGATAACAGCAAGTCTTTGGACTACAAAAGATTCGTAGAGACAATATTCGACAAACTCGAGGCTAACAATATGTGTATCTATTAAACTCTCTTCTTGAAGTTATCAAGTATGGAATCTTCCCAAAGTTCGCACCTTGATTAGAGCTTTCAATAATTATGGTGCGGACTTATAGAACATTTTCTCTCACTAGAGCATCTTAAACACTTGGAATGAGTTATTCAAAACTGAAAAAAGTCACAAAAGCACCCTACCCAAGTGTTGACAGAATCTTAAATTTTGGAAAAATCGCGACATAAATGCCTATTTCTATAACATTGACTTGTTGCCCATAGACTCAATTGATAATCAGGGGATAAACAAAGCCTGCGAAAATGGTAAACACAGGCAGCGAAGTTGGCCAACTTAACACGTTATGTCGGCCATTTTAACGTGTTAAATTTACAATCATGACACGCTATGTAGAAGAATGGTCCCTTGAGGGTTTATATTACCTCCATAAATAATCGGTATATCGCTACCAAAATCTTTACAAGTTTTTATACTTTATTGAAAAAAGTTATCTGTTTTTCCTCAAATAATGGCATCATGGAGCATAATTCGCCACAAAAAGTATATTATAAAAAAAGTAAGGTAAGAACTCCCCTACCCTACTTCTTCTATCATACCCATTGATATACAGAATCCTCGAACTGTTCGATAATGCGCTGTGATTCTGCATCAAGCCCCTGACCCTCTCTATAGTGATATTTGAGGAACTGATGAAGGGCTGCACGAACAACATTCTGTTTCTCATACTTCTGACGGAAAGAGATGTAATCCAGAGCGTTACGATCTTCTTCTGTCGTAAAGAAACTGAACCCGCCCACCTTCTGAATCGTACAAACCTTACGCATTGGCTTGGGTGTCGGAGTCTCTTGAACAATCTGTGTACGCACAGCTTCGTTTGATGCCAAAGGTCTGGGGGCCACATAGTTACGCGTTGCTTCTTCAGCCACCTTACTGATGTTAAGCGATTTCTTCTTAATAGCCATAATTATATTCCTTTTGTTTTGTTGTATATCTTTGTTTGTTATATCAAATATAGAAATATGTGTGGATTTAGATAGCCGTGTATTTACATATTCAAATATTTACATACTTCTTTCTCTAATGAAACGATCGTAGGCTGCGTTTGCTATTTGTCCCCACTTGGCTGGTGTCCAACTCTTAGGACGAGCTTTACGTCCGATCATATACTCTGCTACGCGCATATAGTCGTCAGCTACAGGACTGTTGCTTGCATATTCAAAGAGAGACATCTCGTAAGCTACAGATTCCGTGCAACGTACGCTCTCACGAATGCTTACAGGGAAAAGCGGATATTTCACTTCTTCTATATTACTATAATAGTCTTTCACCTCGCGGCTAATGCTGCGGTTTCGATTCCAACGAACAAGAAGATAACCCATGATGGTAACAGGAGAATGAAGTTTCAAGTGTACTCTATCAATATAATCGAGCAAACGAGGCAGTCCTTGCAAACTATAGATACCAGCTTCAGTAGGAACAATCACGAAATCGCTGGCAGCCAGAGCGTTAGTATTCATAAGAGTCTCGCCTCCAGGAGCACAATCTATGAAAATATAATCGTACATATCACGAATTTTGAGACCACTGTCAGGGTCAATTATATCCAAAAACTCTGCCAAACGATACTCACGATTATACATCAACTGCAGCTCAGCATTGATATTACTCATACTGTGACTGCCTGGAACATAATCAAGACCGTCATACCTGGTATAAATAGGTAAAGGCAGCGAATCTCCAGGCTGAACATCATGCATCCATTCATAGATAGTGCTATCTGCTTCAAGATGAACAGTTTTATCCACAGTATCCGTCAGATTACACTGGGGATCAGTATCTATAAGAAGAACCTTCTTGCCTAATAACCAGAGCGCAAACCCTAAATTAACACATGTGGTTGTCTTAGCACAACCGCCTTTATCATGCAAAAGAGAGATAACTTGTGACATACTTTTCAGTCGTTATAATTTTGTATTTCGATGCAAAGTTAAGAAAATTCCATATATAACACAAGAAAATACCCAAATATTTTCGAATATTTATATACTTTGATATTTAAAAATTGGCAATTCATCAAATATATAATTGAGTTATAATGATATAAGAAGAGGTATTCAAATAATAGAGATGAAATATTTGAGGAAACAAATATTTGGATATTTAAAGCTATTAAAAGACTCAGAAATACAAAGACAAGGATATATGTGTATTAAAATACTTGAGTATAAGAATAATGAAATAGAAATATAGAAAGACTTGAATATTTGGATATTTAAATATATAGGTACATAAAAATCTAAATAGTTATAGCTGAGGGTTGATTTATAGATGAATTGTTCCTAAAGTTCGCACCAGGAAAAATAAGGAGATACAAGCGGTAAAGTCTTCTGAAAGTCCGCACCAATGTCTACGAAGAGGGCACAATATGTTCCAAACATTCGCACCAAATGCTCTTGATTTTCGCACCAAAGTAATTTTAGGTAAGTGAATATTAAAGAGTTATGGTAATCTATAAAAAATATAATTAGACATAGTTTAAAAAAATCGACTTTGAAAATCATTAATTAAATTATTTTACATATACAAGTCTTCATCCCTCTGAAAGTCAATACCATAAAAGATGTTTGGTGCGAACTTCAAGAAGATTTAGTGCGATGTTTGTGAACTATTGTTGAACAGAATATGAAGAGTTGGTGCGGACTTCGCGAACACTTAGTTGTACGGGTACGATAATAATGTTTTTGAATCATTTATATCTTATCTTTGATAAGATGAATAGGGTAGGGGAAGTAGGTTATATATAATAATGTCAGTAGTTCTTCGCTTTGCTCAGGCACAGGCACAAGCGGTTCTTCACTTTGTTTTGGGCATGCGGTACTTCGCTTTGCTCAGGCGCAGGTGTACTTTGCTTTGTTCTGGCACACGCGGTTCTTCACTTTGTTTGGGGCAGGCGGTTCTTCGCTTTGCTCAGGTACAAGCTGTTCTTCACTTTGTTTGGGGCAGGCGGAGAAGCCAATACCTTTTCCTGCATGTAACAAGCATACAAAGCTACTTCAACAATGTGGCAGAGGTTCTGCGATGAAACAATATAGTGCATTTGGATTCTGCGCCTGAGGCTTACAGAAGAACCACTTAACTACCTAACTATTGATGACCTAACTATTGATGACTTAACTATTGATGACTTAACTAATGACTACCTAAGTACTGACTACCTTACTGCTAACTACTTCAGAAACTTCACTAAATTAGTTTTCAAATGGACTTTATATTTAACTTTCGTGAGTTCTGTATAGATCGTCAGCTGCGCTTGAGCCGGATCCCAGGAATAAAGCTCATGAGCACTTAGTTCTGGTGGTTAATATCCTTCAGATTGCACATCCTTATAAACATCCGTGCAGATGCTTTGATAGAGTATGGTACCGATGCATATATATAATAATGTGCAGGAATAGTGGTATAGCAAGGTATATATCGGTTCAAGACTTCTGTTAATGAAATGAGTAAGAGGGTAGTAGAAGGAATCTGGAGAGAAAAGAAGTAATGATAAGTAGAGTGTTGTGAAAAAGAATGACTGAGAATGGTGCAAGTTGGATAGCATAGTTAGGTGAAATAAACCGCGAAGAAGTAGAAAAGATTATTGGGTAGAACCTGGTGTTGGAAAGATTATGGATTTATGTTCGAGGGAAGAGGAAGAGTAAGGTGCAGAAATGAAGTTAAAGCATTGTGCTGATTGTTGATATAAACACAAACTTAGTATTAGGTAGATATTGGTGAGCAATAGTATGTATAAATAAGTGTTAGAGTTCATTATAAGTGAGGTGCAATGAATCTCTACGAGTATGGTGCTAAAGAATTCTAAAAGTATGGTGCTAATGGAAAAGAAAAAGCTGGTGCGAGACTTTGGAACATATTATTATAAGAAAAGGAACATTTTCTTCAGGAAAAATTTGCATGTTTCGATGAAATGGTTTAATTTTGCAGCGCAATACATAATAGAAGAGCGAATATGATAAAGAAAAAAGGGCCGGCTATTGTCAGTTCTGGTAACGAATTAGTTCAACGGTTTGCAGATAACCGCGATAAGGATATCATCCTCAATCCTGTGAGTTATACGCAGATACGTGGTAACTTCTCGTTGGTGCAGACGAACCTGATGATTGCCATAATTGCTCAGTTGCAGGACAGAATTCGTGAGCAGCTCAGTGTAGGTGAGAGCACATTCCTTTTCAAGCCTGAGGACTTGACCGGCAACTTGCTTAACTTCGAGATACCCCTGAAGGAGCTTGGCATCAGTCCAAAGAAGTATGGTGAGCTGGAGTCTGCATGCGAGGCTTTGCTCCATGTGGATATGTCCTATGTTCGTTACGATGAATATGAAAATCAGAAGTATATTGTCAAGCAGAACATCTTTCACAAGATAGAGTTTCCTACGGCAGAACTCAATGCCGAAGGTGAGCGAGTGGCATATAAGAGCGGTCAGCGCAGAAAGGGTGTCATCAAGATTCAGATGGTTGATGAGAGTGCCCGAGAAATTTTGAACCTTCGCAAGGGTTATACGCGACATTTGCGTGGCATCACCCAACTTTGCCGCAGTCCTCGAACGCCGCGACTCTACATCTACCTAAGTGCGTGGCGAAAGATAGGATCATGCACCGTCAACTATATCGACCTGAAGGAGTTCTTCGGTGTGCTCACTTTCAGCAAGGACCGCAAACGCATCGTCGACAACAAGTACTATAAGTATGGAGCTTTCCATCGCGACGTCCTCGATCCGGTGCTTCGCGAGATGAAGAAGCTTTCGGACGAGGGTAAGGTAGAGTTCTGCTTCGAGTATGAGCCCGTCTATCCTTATGGCGTTCGTCGAGGTGACCCGGACAGCATACATTTCACCATCATCGAGGGCAAGATGGGTCAGGCTCAGCAGCATGACAATTTCCTCGGGAAGATGCGTGCAAAGCTCATCACCCGTTATCATCTTCAGCCTAACGAGTGGGCAAAGCTCGAGGATCTCATCTACGATGGTCTCGACCTTAAGGAAGAGTTGGCTCGCATCGACAAGCTTATCGAGGAGAAGCAACCCGACAACGTTCACGCCTATGTTACTGAGGTCTTGTATCGTTGGTTGAAGGAGCAGCAGAAGTTCAAGCCGCAGCCTGAGTTTACGGAGGCCGTTGAGGTGAAGGACGAAGAGCCCGACCGACCTTATGTTCAGCCTATCTATCAGGAGAAATGGAATGCATGGATGGAAAAGGCTCGCGAGCGTCTTGGTGAAGAGTTCTACAACAGATACATGACCTGTGCCAGCCTTTGGGCAGTTCGCGAAAAAGACAAGATGGTCTTCGTTTCGGTTCCCAACAAATTTGTTTCAGAGCAGTGGGAAGAACATCTCAGCGAGATAATTAGTTATTTCTTCAGTGCTTTCGGAGCAGACAAGAAACTGACCTATATATTCCAAGACCAAATATATAAATAATGTCTGAGCATTTAATCATACAAGGCGACACCAAACAGGAGCGATACGAAGCGCTCTTGCCGCAGATAGAGGCAGTCGTTGAAGGCGAGCCTGACCTCATTGCCAACATGGCGAATGTGGCGGCGATGCTTCATGAGACGTTCGGCTTTTGGTGGACGGGTTTCTATCGTGTGGAAGGCGACGAGCTGGTGCTCGGTCCGTTCCAAGGTCCGATGGCTTGCACAAGAATCAAGAAGGGTAGGGGAGTGTGCGGAACGGCTTGGGCAGAGGCTGCGACGCAGGTCGTGCCCGATGTCGACAAGTTCCCTGGTCACATTGCTTGCTCGTCGGCCTCGAGAAGCGAGATAGTCGTTCCCGTCTTTCAGCAAGGACAGATCATCGCCGTCCTCGACATCGACAGCGAACGGCTCTCTACTTTCGACCAGACCGACCGCCACTACTTGGAGCAGATAACCTTTCTCATCGCCAATGCAAGATAACAGAAAGATTCTTCGTACCTTTGACTTCGTAGAAAGTGCTCTCGCTCGACAATAAGAAAGAAAACTTCAGTTATCCTTTCGTATTGTGCTTGCTTATTTGTATCTTTGCAGGTAGAAACGAACAAATCAATTCAATCATGAAAAAGATAAACCTCTTCTTAACCTCAGTCCTGCTGCTCGTGGCAGGGTTGCAGACGGCATCTGCTCAATACGGCATGCAAGTATGGGAAAAAGGACAGCTTACCCTGTTCAGAGTAGGCGAGACGGACAGCGTCCGCTTCGTCAAGTTAGTGACGGGCATCCAGCTCTCGCAAAACGCTATCGAGATGGTGGTGGGCGAGACGTATCAGCTCTCGGCAACTATCCTGCCTGAAGATGCCGACGTCAAGACCTTAGTTTGGCACAGCAACAGCGCAGGTGTCTCTGTCGATGAGACAGGACTGGTGACGGCGAACTTCAAAGGCGATTACACCGTCACATGCAGCACGACAGACGGCACCAACGTTTCGGTGGCGTGCATCGTGACTGTGACAGAGCCTGTGGAGCCATACGAGTATGTTGACCTTGGTTTGCCAAGCGGCACGCTTTGGGCAACGTTCAACGTCGGCGCAGAGAACCCCGAGGACTATGGCGACTACTTCGCTTGGGGCGAGACACAGGCGAAGGAAGACTACAGCTGGGACACTTACCAGCTTTGCAACGCCTCATACGATGCGTTGACGAAATACTGCTCACAGAGCGACTACGGCTTTGAGGGCTTCACCGACGAGCTGACAACACTCTTACCCGAGGACGATGCCGCTACAAGCATCTGGGGCAGCAAGTGGCAGATGCCGACCTCGGCACAGCAGACAGAGTTGCTGAGCGGCGAGTACACAAATAATGTATGGACAACCCAGAACGGCGTCAACGGATGGAAGATAACAAGCAAGAGCAACGGCAACAGCATCTTCCTTCCTGCTGCAGGCAGTCGCAACGGCACGAACGTCAGCCAAGCAGGCAGTCAAGGCCTTTACTGGTCGCATTCCATTTACCCGGAAGAGTCCTGCGAAGCATGGTACTTCCAATTCAGCTCGAGCAACAGCTCTTGGGACTTCGACTATCGCAACATCGGTATGAGCATCCGTCCTGTGCGGAAGGACCATGAATATGTCGACCTCGGCTTGCCCAGCGGCACGCTTTGGGCAACATGCAATGTCGGCGCGAACAGACCAGAGGAATACGGCGACTACTTCGCTTGGGGTGAGACAGAGCCGAAGGAAGAGTACACCTGGGGAACATACAATGACGTCACTGTTACCGAGAACGAGCTTCTGCCTGAGGACGATGCCGCAACTGCGAACTGGGGCGAAGACTGGCAGATGCCGAATATGACACAGATGGAGGAGCTGTACAACAGCGACTACACTACGACAGAGTGGACAACTCAGAACGGCGTGGATGGTTACAAGATAACGAGCAACAACGGCAACAGCATCTTCCTGCCCGCTACGGGCTACCGCGACGGCACAAATCTCAAGAACGCAGGTATCAACGGCGACTACTGGACGCGTTCGTACTACAGCAGGTCCTTCTCGTACGGCATGATATTCAGCTTGGACGAAATCGGCTGTTACTTCAACTACCCCCACAATGGCCTAACCGTCCGCGCTGTGAAGAAGAAGCAAACAGTTCAGGAATAGTCTTGTTGCGGACTTGCCAACTAGGCGTGCCTAATTCTCCAACTAAACACGCCTAATTTGCAATCATAACGTGTTACGTTTGGAAACTTAACACGGTTAGTTGACCAACAAGCCGTTCGGAAACCCTCCGGACGGCTTTTTTTGTTGCTTTGTTTGGTAGTCTGCTCACTAATTCGTATCTTTGCAAGCAAAAAGGAGAATAGTCTTATGAAAAGAACCACGATTTTGCTGCTTGCCTGCCTTTGCGTCACGCTGACTCAGGCACAAGCCCAAAAGTCGCAGCCATCGAACCCCAGCGACGCCGGCACACACTACATCAACCCCATCGTCCGAGCCGACTATCCAGACCCCGACGTGATACGTGTTGGCAACACGTACTACATGGTCAGCACCACGATGTGCCTCTTCCCGGGAGCCACCATCATCAAGAGCGAAGACCTCGTCAACTGGGAATACTGCGCACAGCCGCTGAAGTCGCTGCTCGACGACGACCGCTACAACCTCCGCAGCGGCAAGAACGCCTACGCCAAGGGCATGTGGGCTTCGTCGATGAAGTACCACAACGGCAAGTTCTGGCTCCTCGTCAACGGTAATGACGACAAAGCATGGCTGCTCTCTGCCTCCGATCCCGAGGGCGAATGGGACGTGCGCCGCCTCTCCCGCAACTACTACGACCCGGGTATGCTCTTCGATGGCGACAAGGTCTATATCGCTTGCGGCTACTGCAACATCTCGATGTGCGAGCTCGATGCCGACTTCAACTTCATTCAGGAGAAAGAAATCATCGTCCGTGAGCGTTCCGGTCTCGAGGGTTGCCACGTCTATAAGATAGGCGACTACTACTATATATATGCCACTTACGGAGGCTTCCCGAGCGGACAGGCGGCGTTTCGTTCGAAGAGTCCTTTCGGGCCGTTCGAGGAGAAGATGCTCGTCGAGAAGCATTACGACGGGAAGATTAACACCATCCATCAGGGCGCGCTCTTCGAGGATACAGAGGGCAAGTGGTGGACCGTGATGCAGGAGGACTTGGGAGCCTTCGGTCGCTTCCCCAACCTGCTGCCCGTCGAGTGGCAGGACGGCTGGCCCATCTTGGCAGAAGGTAAGCGTCCGCCCGTCAGCTTTGTCGATAAAGTGCCCCGTCCGGCCAGTGCCGACAAGCGCATCAAGGTGCTGCCCACCAGCGACGACTTCTCAAATAAGGAACTGGGCATGCAATGGCAATGGAATCACAATCCGGTGGCTGGCGGCTGGAGTCTCACGGAGCGACCGGGCTGGTTGCGACTGAAGGCTGTCAGCGCCGCAGCGGAGCTTCATCAGGCGCAGGGCATGCTGACGCAGCGCATCTTTGCCGATAAGGAGAACCCCAGTACAGGTACCATTTGCCTTGATGTCAGGAAGCTCAAAGAAGGTGACCGTGCAGGCATTTGCATCTTCCAAGATCCGTATGCAATGCTTTGTGTAGAGAAGACTAAGAAGGGCTATCAGTTGCTTTGGAGGCAGGACAAGGTTCGCAATGCTGGCAGGAACTTCACTCCAGCCGAGAAGACACAGCCCATCAAGCCCAAGAAAGGCATCGTCTGGCTTCGTGCTGCCATCAAGTATGGCGACAACAAGGCGTACTTCTTCTATTCGCTCGACGGCAAGAAGTGGGAACGCTTCGGCGGCGAGACGCAGCAATCGTTCAACCTCACCGTCTTCGTCGGCTCCCGCTTCGGCCTCTTCTGCTATCATCACACCGATGGCATAGAGACCACAGAAGGCGGCTATGCCGACTTCGACTGGTTCTCGGATGCTATTGCACCGAGGCGCGATTGAAGTCGCGCTTCTCGACAGAATAGAAGAATCCTTTTATCATAAACAAAGAGCACTGTCATAATTAACAACAACGGATTAAACGGATTTTACGGATCTTAGCCACGCTGATAATCAGCACTTAAAGTAATCCGTAGAATCCGTTTAATCCGTTGTTGCTATTGCAATAAGTGTATTTTGAAACAGCTTCTTGTTTGTTACTAATTCTTATACCTTCTCACTGCTCGGACAGGCAACCCTGCATAACGATCTACAGGTAAAGAAGTGGTAAAACTATTGTTTGACGTAAAAATCAGAACAAAAGACGAATATGGATAATTGGGATAAAGCGTACGCGTCCAATATATAGCATTTTCATCATCGTCTCCATGTGTTGTTTCGTTCATAGCGCCAACTGCGGGCAGGAAGATGCTTTTGCCGTTTTTTTTGCTGGTAAGAAGCATGCCTTTTTGGCCGTTCTGTATTGTCCACTGTCTTGTGGTTAGATTGGCGCTGAACAATTCATCGAACTGTTCGACGCTTGCTATCTGCCATTCGTTGCCCCAATCTGGGTTTGCTGTGGCAGCATCGTCTGCGGCAAGCAACTCCGTAAAGTTATCTTCATAGTTGTTGTAACCATAGTAATAATTAGAACAATACTTTGTCAAGTTATGACTACTGCCATCTTTGCACAACTTGTAAGTATTCCAATTGTAGGTACCCTTTGGCGTCGTTTCGCCCCAGGCAAGGAAGTAACCGGAGTCTTCTGGTTTTTCGGCACCGACATTGCAAGTTGCCCAAAGCGTACCGCTGGGAAGCCCAAGGTCAACATACTCCCAATCTTCTACGACGGTTCCAAACGTAACTTCTTTCACATCCTCGATTGTGTGCTTGAATGTCTGGTCGTTTCCGTATTTCACCATCATCACCTGGCGCTGCACCTTCTGTGCAAAGGTTGTCTGTAGGCCTGCTGCAATTAGAAGCAAGGCAATAAAGTAACTCTTTCTCATAGTCATATAAATTAGAGGTTTATAATAATATCCTGTTGTATTGCAAGCGCCGCACATTCACATTGAAATGCGCGGCGCTGACCTGTTTATTCCACTTCGTTGCAATAGACGACGCCCATCTTGTCGTAGAGCTTCTTCAACTGCGGCAGACGCTTCTTCCACCCCTCGAAGTCCTTCTGCTCGGGCTTGCACCACTGCACTTCGCACATGCTGGCCAAGCGCGGCAACAACTGATAGAGCGCGTGCTCGGGATAAGCCACATGCTCCGTCCAGAGGTTCGCCTGAACGCCGAGGATGCAGTCGCCTTCCTCTGCTGTCAGCTCTTCGGGAACGAGGGGTTCGAAGCCGTAAATCTTCGAGCAGCTGACGACGTAGCTGTCGGTCGTGCGAGGTGACTTGCTGAGGTCAGCAAGCTGCGGATGGTCGATGTAGGAGAAGACGTTGGGACTCATGATGACACGGTGCTTCTGCTTGGCCGCTGCGACTCCGCCTTTGGTTCCGCGCCAAGACATCACGATAGCGTCCTCTGTCAGTCCTCCGGCAAGAATCTCGTCCCAACCGATGAGGCTGCGACCTCGGGCAGCGAGGAACTGCTCAATCTCGTGGTTGATGTAGCTCTGAAGCTTGTTCTCGGCACTACGTCCGTCCTGACTGCCTCTGCCGCCGTCGCCTTCAACCTTGACGTCCTCGGTTGTCAAACCCAGTTCCTTAATCTTAGCCTGACACTTGGGGCACTTCTGCCAACGCTCCTTCGGGCACTCGTCGCCACCGATGTGGATGTAGGGAGAGGGGAACACGTCGCAAAGCTCTCTGAAGACGGTCTTCAGGAAGGTCAGCGTCTCGGGATTGCCGCCACAAAGCACTTCGCGCATCACACCCCAATGCGGAGCCACAACATACGGACCGCCTGTGCAACCCAGGTTCGGGAAGACATGAAGGGCGCTCTGCATGTGTCCGGGCATGTCGATTTCAGGCACGACATTGATGTAACGCTCAGCAGCGTACCTGACCACATCGCGACACTCTTCCTGCGTGTAGTAGCCGCCATAAGGAATGTTGTCGTAGAGGCGCACTTTTGCTGGGGCGATGATGCTCTTTTGGCGCACACTGCCTTTCTTTGCAAGGTCGGGCAGAGCCTTCACCTCGAAGCGCCAGCCCTGGTCCTCCGTCAGATGCCAATGGAACTGGTTGCAGCCGTGCAGGGCCATCACATCGAGGAACTGCTTGATGAACTCGACCGAGAAGAAATGGCGACCGCAGTCGAGCAGGACGCCGCGATAGGTGAAGCGAGGCTGGTCGGAAATCTCCGCGAATGGGAACTCAACCTTCTTGGCGTCCTTCGTGACGGGCAGGCTTTTGCGAAGTGTCTGAGCCGCACGGAACAGGCCAACGGGCTTGTAGGCAGTGACGAGAATGCCGTCCTTGTCCACCTTCATGGTGTAGCTCTCTTCCTGCTGCTCGGTCAGAGTGACGGGCTTCTTGTCCCTTTTGCTCTTCTTAGCAGGAGCGATAAGCGAGAAGCGGATGGGCGATTTGGCATTTGCAGGCGTCTGCTGCAACTCGATTCCAGTAGCTTCCTTCGTCCATTCCTTCAGGAACTGCGCAATACGTACGCACTCGGCATTGTTCTGGTCGAAAGCAATACCCATGCCGCTTGTCAGGGTAAACAGTTGCGTTGTGTCCACCTTCACCTCTTTGGGCATAGGGATGATGTCGTAGCTGGCACGTTGAGCCGAAACAAAAATCGTGAGTAATAAAAACGTGGTGAGTGATAATAACCTTTTCATCGTTAGTTTTAGTTTTGGGTTAGTAATTTGGTGCAAAGATAGAAAAAAGATTAGAGATTAGGGATTAAAGATTAAAGTTTTTTGTATTTTTGCAAAACAAAAGCAACGAAATGAGGCTCAGGAGCATTATTATATTATTGTTGGTCGCTTCCTCTTCGAGGGCAGCCGATTATTCGATTGACACAAAGCAGGTTGCCCAGCATTGGGACGGTTGGGGCGTATCACTTTGCTGGTGGGCAGGACAATGTGGCATGTGGGACGATGAGAAGGTGGACGAAATCATCGATTGGCTGGTCAGTCCCGATGGTCTCAACTACTCCCATTTCCGTTATAATATAGGTGGCGGAGACGACCCTGAGAATCGTAATTGCGAGCTTCATCACATGGGCAAAGGCAAAGGCCTTCGAGCCGAAATGGAGGGTTTTAAGGACTTCACAGGCGACCAGTATCATTGGGAGCGCGACTCTGCCCAGCGCAGGATAATGCTCAAAATCAGGGAGAAACGCCCTGATGCTGTGTTCGAAGCCTTCAGCAATTCCTGCCCCTACTATATGACTTACAGTGGTTGCGTGGCAGGCAATAAAGATGGCGGCAAGGATAACCTCAAGCCCGAATACTACGAGGAGTTCGCACATTACCTCGTGGACGTCTGCAAGCACTACAAAGAGGCATACGGCATCGAGTTCAAGACGCTGGAACCCTTCAACGAATCGGCCACGAGTTATTGGTATCAGAACGGTTCGCAGGAAGGCTGTCACTTCGATTACTCCTCGCAAATCGCTTTCCTTCGCGTCCTCGCTCCCATCCTGCAAGCCTCAGGACTAAGCACCATCATTTCTGCTTCCGACGAGACCAGCGTGGAGCACTCCATCAAGGCTCTTCAGGCTTACAAGGAAGCAGGCGTTTTGCCTCTTGTCGGACAATGGAATACCCATACCTATCAAGGCGATACGAAGCAGCGCATTCGCCTCTCTGCACTGGTTCGAGAAGCAGGAAAGCCCTTCTGGATGAGCGAAACAGGTTCTGGTGGAAAGGGGCTCGAAGGCAACCTGAAGATGGCTCAACGCCTCTTCGACGACATCAGATATCTGCAACCAGAAGCATGGTTCGACTGGCAATATATGGAGGAACGCAGCGACCAATGGTGCGTGATTAACGGCAGTTTCCAAAGGCAGTTCTACCGCAAGGTCAAGAACTACTATGTTCGCCAGCAGTGCAGCCGTTTCATCAAGCGAGGCTACGACATTCTTCAGACAGAATGTTCCCAATGCCTCGCCGCCATCAGTCCCGCTCGCGACACATTAACACTGGTACTTTTGAACGAAGGCGAAGAGACAACGCACAACATTCAGATTCAAAAATCTATGTTCAAGAAGGCAAAAGTTTATCGAACCTCAACTTCTGAGGATTTGGCTGTGGTAAAGGATGGTTTCAGGCTCAAAAACAACACGCTTAGCATCGTTTTGCCCAAGCAATCCATCACTACCATAGTTCTTAAGTGATTTTTTTTAGGCTTTTGCCTAAAGTATTCGAAAATAATCGTATCTTTGAACGGATTATGTGCTCTGATACGATGAAAAACTACATATGCTGTCTCCTCTCTCTCCTGTTCTTGCCTGCCTTTGTTTGGGCACAAGACACAGCAACACCCGAACTGTATATCAACGAGATTCAGGTCGCAAACTTCGACCAGTACTTAGATAATGCCAATTGCTACGGAGGTTGGATTGAGTTGTATAATCCTTCTTCTCAGATTGTTTCTCTAGGTAACCATTATCTGGTAGATGGGGAAAATGAGTACAAATTGCCAGCAGCAATCGGGAAAGTTCCTGCAGGTGGCTTCAAGGTGCTTTGGTTCGACCATCACTATTCGGAGGGCAATTATGGCACAGGCTCAAGAGCTCAAATTCCATTTAAGTTGGATACTGATGGCGGCACAATTAGTCTCCTGAACGCTGACAGAGCCGTTATTTCCTCTGTTTCCTATCCCCCTTGTATCGCACGATGTTCTTGGGCTCGCACAATGGATGGGGCAGAAGAGTGGAGCTGGACAGGAATACCTTCGCCCAGCAAGTCAAATAACGAAAGTAGCTTTGCTACGTTTCGTCTTGAAGAACCCACCTTCACCATTGATTCCAAAGTCTTCACAGAGAGTTTCTGGACGCGAGTGAGAATTCCTTCTGGCTATACTTTGCGCTACACTTTGGACGGAAGTGCTCCTACAGCCACTAATGGAGAGACGAGCACGAACGGCCTCTTCGAGATTACTTCCACAACGATCCTGCGCGTTTGTTTCTTGAAGGCAGGTTATCTGCCAAGTCGGGTTGTGACACGCAGTTACATCTATCAGAACCACGACTATTACCTGCCGATTCTCTCTGTTGTCTCAGAACCCAAGAACTTCTTCGACGACAAAGTTGGCGTCTTCATTAAGGGTACCAACGGAATGAGCGGCAATGGTCAGAGCAGTGCCTGCAATTGGAATATGGATTGGGAGCGGCCAGTAAACATGGAGTATCTGGTTCCTGTTAAGGACGAGAATGGCAACAGCAGCTATTCTATGGTGCTGAACCAAGAGATGGACTTGGAGATTTGCGGAGGCTACACGCGGGCTTATGGAGGCGCAACCGTTGATGGCAGAACCTGGGAGGCAAGGAGTTCGTTCCGCCTGAAGACAGATAAGAAGTACGAAGGCGTGAATGCGATTAGTTATCCCGTCTTCCCTTCAAAGCCTTACAATAAGTATCGTTGCTGGCAGGTTCGTAATGGTGGTAACGACACCTTCGCTCGCATCAAAGACCCAGCCATACAGATGATGGTAATCAAGAGTGGCTTCTATGTTGATTGCCAAGACTATCAGCCAGCTCACGTCTTCCTGAACGGCTATTATTACGGAATGCTCAACATTCGCGAGAGCAACAACAAGCACTTTGCCCTCAGCAATTACGGCATTGACTTCGACGATATGGACCAGTTCGACCTGAGTAATGCCAAGTACAATCAGAAGATGGGTGATGACCAAGCTTGGCTGCAACTCCAGAATCTGGCCAAGAAACTGGTTCAAAACAAGTCGGAGGAAACGTACAGCCAGATTTGCGACCTTCTCGATATTGACGAATACGTGAACTATATGGCTCTGGATTGCTTCATTGGTCCTTCGGATTGGATAACGAACACGAACAATGTGAAGGGCTTCCGCAGTCGAACAGACGGCAAGTTCCATTTCGTCCTCTTCGACCTCGATTCTGCCTTTGGAAGCACCAATATGCTGGAACAGTTGATGAATACAAGTGGTGGTGCAAATGTCGACGACCTCTTCCGCAACTTGATGACATACGACCCATTCCGTCGTCAGTTCATGGATGCTTATTGTATCGTGGATGGCAGCATCTTTGAGCCCACGCGTTGTGAGGAGATTGTGCGAGAGATTTATCAGAACACCAATCCAGCTTTGTCGTTTGAAGGCTCCAGCTCGAATACAGGATTAATAAGTACCGTTCGTTCTGCACATAATGGAGCACGCATCACCACCCTCAAGAACTATTATGGAATCAATTATGGCCTCTTTGCAAACATCTCCTCAAACATTCCTGAGGCGCGTCTCTCTGTGAATGGACAAGAGATTCCTACAGGCAAGTTCGAGGGCTATCTCTTCTCCTACAATGGTCAGCCCATAACGCTTTCAGCAAAAGCTCCTACAGGTTATACTTTTAATGGCTGGATGTTGGAGAGTTCGGACGTCATCAGCACGGCACTTGTTCCTAATGAGTCCGACTGGATGTACTACGACCAAGGCTCGATGGATGGCTTCGACTGGAAGGCTCTTTCCTTCGATGAGTCTGCAAATGGCTGGCGAACAGGGATGGCTCCCTTTGGCTTTGCTAAAGAGGGCTACTTCATGCAGGAGAACTCCGCCACGAAGCTCGATCCAGGTTCTGACACCAGGCGTCCCACTTACTACTTCCGCAAGACCTTCCATCTCGATTCTCCGCTTGCAGATGGCGACGTCCTTTCCTTCAACTATCAGGTGGATGATGGCATGATGCTTTACGTCAACGGACACGAGGTTGGCGGGTATTATGTTACCAGCGGTTCGTCGTATTCGGACTATACTCAGGGTGGGCACGTTGAAGGGCAGAATCCTTACGTTGGCAGCTTCGTGATTCCTCACGAATACCTGCTTGTTGGCGAGAACCAGATTGCTGTCGAAGTGAAGAACTGTCATGGAACCAGCAGCGACATTTGGTTCGAAGGAAACCTGATGCTCGTTGGTAATGAGATTAGGTTTGCCTCAGCGAGCGAGAGTTTTGACCTTATGGAGAAATATAGCGCAGACAGTCGTGTTGCTCTGAAAGCTATGTATGTCCCGATTACGGACGAGCGTCAACGTTGGGCTGCAGGTGCTTCACCTTTGAGAATCAACGAGGTCGATGTGGTGGGAAGGATAAGCATAAACGACTATGGAAAGAAGTCCGATTGGGTCGAAATCTATAATACGACGGACCAAGACATTTCCCTCGAAGACATTTACTTCAGCGATGATTCCAGTGACCCACAGAAGTTCCAACTGAGTTCAGGCATTGTTCCGGCTCATGGCACACAGATAATCTGGTGCGACAAGCTGGAGTCCATCAGCCAGCTCCACGCTCCCTTCAAGCTCGCGAATGCCGATGGAGCACGCGTTTGCATACAAGCTGCCGATGGCTCATGGGCAGACTGCCTGGAATACCTTACCCTCGATGGGTACAATACCTTCGGCAGGTATCCAGACGGAGCCAATATGTCAACCGTTCTGAACCAGCCCACTATCAACAAGTCCAACAAGTTGGGGCTGTCTGACTTCAGTCTTCTTACAGACGACGACTGGTTGGGACCAGACAGAACTATCACCATCGACCTTGCTGAAGGTTGGAACTGGACCTCGCATAATATGGCAGAGAGCGTGGATAAGAGCCGTTTCCAGACTGATGCTCTCCAGTTGCGTGGACAAACACAGAGCCTCATGTTCAGCGAGGAGAATGGCTGGCAAGGAACACTTAGCGCTCTCGAGGCAACGAAGGGCTACAAGATCAGGATGCAAAAGGATGCTTCTGTCACACTTCGAGGACCGATTTATGATGTCAACACTCCAGTTGTTTTGCAAGCAGGCTGGAACTGGATTGGCTGTCCTCTCTATAGTCCCACCACTTTGCAGGCTGCGCTTGCTGATTACGACCCGCATGAAGGCGACAAGATTGTTGGTCTTGATGCCTTCACTACCTACGAGAACGGACGCTGGAACGGCTCGCTGAAGGCTCTCAGCCCAGGGCAGTCATACCTCTTCTATGCTGCTCAGACGCAAACTTTCTGCTGGCAAAGCCTCAGTTCTCCGAGTGCTCGTAAACGTCGTTATGCTCCAGCAGAAGCAACTGCGACAGATGAAATGGTCAATGGTGAATGGTCAATGGTCAATAATATTCATGCTTATCCCGATGTGATGACCCTGGTGGCTCGTGTGGAGGCAGATGACGAGGTTTCTTTGGAGGGCACTTATTATGTCGGAGCCTTCTGTGACGACACCCTGCGAGGCATTGGAGTCTTGGACGGGGACTTGCTCTACATGAACATTCATGGCGAAGGTCCCGACCAACTCGTCTTCCGCTTGCGTGATGGCCAAGGCGAAGTATATTACTCTGAGGGCTATATCGTCTTCCAGGCTTGCAAGCAATACGGAACCGTACAGAAACCATTCCCGCTCTGGTTCGCCAGCCAAGATGTAATTGATGAGGTGAAGCCAGCAGTTGCGACATCAGACAAGATTCGCGCCATTCAGTACTATACCCTTTCGGGTCAGCGTATTGCTCAGCCTCTCTCCCTAAAGGGGGCTGGCGGATCTAGCATCTGCATTCGCAAGGTCATATACGAAGACGGAAGCACTAAAGTGTCGAAGATGTACTATTAAGTTTGCACGCCTAATTATATATATTAATAATGTATAGTAAAGGGACGTGCTTGGAGACGAAACAAACGCAACTTGAAAAACAATAATCCCCCAAACAATACAATTATGAAAAAGAGAAACCTTTTTCTTATTGCTTCCCTGCTGCTTACGGTGGCAGTTGCAACCAAGGCCGCCAGCGAAAATGTTACGGTAATCCCGAAAGGAACTCCAGCTGAGACTTTGGAAGTTACTCAACCTATTACCCTCACGAATATCAGCAACTATCAGGGCAGTGATGTGAGCTTCCGTATGGACGAGACCGTCAACATGGAAACGTTCGAACTCAAATATACGATGGGTTCCCTTACCCTCGACGCACCAGCTACTCCCAAATGGCAAGTTGGTAAGTTCTCGCTGCCCGTCAGCTTCTACGACTACGAGACAAACTACGACCTTGAGAATTTTGAGAATTCAGAGGATGTTTATGCTATCGGTACCCTCCTGAACCAACGCACGCCGATGGAGGCGCAGCAGGTGGAAATCAACCTGTGTGACACAAAGGACGAGGAGTGGCTGTTCTTCTCCGTGCCTTTCGACGTAAAAGTCAGCGAGATAAAGGGCGGTAGAGGCAACTGGGTTATCCGCCGTTACGACCCAACCCTTCGTGCTGCTGTGCAAAGCGGTTGGACGGCTGTGGGCGAGGATGAGACGCTACACGCAGGCGAAGGATACATCTTTATGCGCAACTACAACGAATTGTATGACAGTGAGATAGAAGACGAATACGAAGAGACGGAGGACGACTACCGCCTCATTCTGCCTGCGGCTGAGACAGATTCGAAACAGAACATCTTTGCTTATGGCGATGTGGTGGTACCGCTGAAGAAGTCGGCTGCGACAATGTCACACAATGCTGACTGGAACTTTGTGGGCAACCCCTATCCTTGCTATTTTGACATTAGCGCTATCAAGGAGCACGTCACCATTTATATCTTTGACGAACGCGAGGGGTTCTTTCGCAGCTTCGATACTTCCGTCTCGCAGAGCATTGTCCTGGCACCCTGCCAGACTTTCTTCGTGCAGGGCACAGATGTCAGCCAACTCACCTTCCAGGCCAGTGGCCGCAAGGCACAGTCTGCTTCCTTCGGAATCTCTGAAATTCAAGATGATGATGAGGACGAAGAGGCGTTCAGCAATGTCCCCGCCGAGGTTCGTCAGCGCCTGAAAGCCAAGGCCGTCTTTGCCAATACTTCAGGCAGTAGCTTCGCCCCCGAGTCTCCCTTCGACCCAGGAGCCAACTATTTCAATCCCGTCACAGGCGAGGCTTATTTCGACCTCTTCCCCCAGAATAGGTTCTATAATGCCATAAGAAATCTTTTTGATGGCAACGTCTCTTATGCTTATGAGTCAGTGAAAACCGTAACTGTTGCTGCTCCGCTTGGTAGCAATGACTTTTACTTCTTGCTCTTCTCTCAGGCAACAACCATTGATTTGGGACAGAGCAGCGGCTTTCAGACTCTTCCCGATGAGGCGTTCTCATACCTTTTCTACCTGCGCAAACTGGTGCTGCCAGCCTGTGTAACGGCCATTAATGACAAAGCTTTCTCCACTGGTGCAACCCAGTTCATGAGTATGCCCCTGCAGGAGCTTGACATCTATGCCACCACACCGCCAGCGGTCACTGAAAATGCCTTTAATTACCTCAAGGACAAAAGTGCTCTCATCGTCCGAGTGCCCAAAGAGGCCTTGGCTGCCTATAAGGCTGCAGACGTTTGGAAAAACCTCAACATTCAGCCTTTAGACGGCAGTAGTGAGGAACTGCAGAGCGTTACCCTCTTGGTGCAAGGCTCAGACGGCAGGGACGTAACAGACCAGTGCAATATTCTCTGGACAGATGCAGAAGGAGAACTGCTCGGCACAGGCAACACACTCAATGCCCAGCCTGTGGGCAGCACCGTTACCTACAGTATCGGACTGTCTTCATCTATTGCTGCCCTCTATGTGCCTGTAACCGAAGGTACTTACACAGTGCAGGCTGACGACAACACCATTATCATCACCCTCGAGACAACAGGTGTGGCGGATTTGGGCAGCAAGGAGCTGGCTGGTTCCCAAGGCATCATAGAGGTGACCTTTGTGGCTTCGGACAGCGAAGCACCCACGGTATTCAACAGCGCAGATGTTGTCCTTACCATAAATAAGGTATCGGGCGAGGCTATCACAGACTTCGTGCTGCAATATCCAAATGTGCTGTTTGAGAAGACACAGCTTGAGGCCGGACAAACACTTCGGCTCGAAGTAACCTCGCGCAGCAATCTTTTCCAGAGTGCGCAGACGGAGGTGACGGTGGACGAAGGAGGTATCTTCTTGGCCGAGCTCACCGTGAAGGAATGGGGACAGGCTAACATCACCTGCACCCCTGCTCCTGGTGTGAACGAGATTATGGCTTTGGTTTTTGACCAGAACGAGAAGTATGTATGTCGCTTTGCAGCCAATGGAAACGTTATTAAGGTGAAAGACCTCGCGGACGGAGCCTATAAGGTAGTGGCGATTCAGCAGAATCAGTTCCTGAATGCTATTGCCACACTGACCGACCTTCGCCAGACGGTGCTGCGAGAGAGTGAGGACTATGCACTATTGCCGATACAACTCACGGCAGGCACCACAAGCCAATATGAAGCCACTGTGCCTGACTTCGATTTGAGCCGTATCAGCCACATCAGTTCGGACAGCTATGTGGCCACCAACGACCCCGAAGTCAATATTGCCACGAATGCTACCCTCAAATCCAAAGTGGTCTTCAAACAAGACTTCGCCACACAGGTGAGCAACCTGCAACTGATTGTTGATATCCCAGACGGCCTGCAGTTTGCAGAGAATTCCGTGATGAGTGCTGGAGGCAGTTATCAACTCACAGGACAGCGACTCATTATCCCCTGCCAACAGGACGAGCAGGTGCGCTGGTGCCTGACTTCTAACAAGTCCGGACAGAAGACCGTCTCGGTTATGGTGCAGTACATCTTGGGCGGACAGCAATATTTGCAGCCCATCGGTTCTGCCACAATTAATGTAACGGGAATCTCGCTCAATATGGTCAACATCACAAACACTCCAAGAGTGAACATTAAAGGCAATGCCTATGGAGGCAGCCACATCACCATATACGATGGCCGCGCTATTGTGGCAGAGACAACAGCCAGAAGCAATGGTTCCTTCAGTGCCGAAATTACCCTGAATCCTGCCCTCGACGGAACCCGACACAAGCTCTATGCCGATGTAGAGACCAACGGACAGCCCACCTTCAGCACAGAGACTTCCACAGTCCTCTATGACAAACAAGCCAGCGTGCTCAACAAGGTGACTATGCTGTATCAGAACCAGCGCATAACTTGGAACAAGCAGACGGGCATCGTCACACCGTCTTATTTCAATGTTGATCCCAACGCCTCCTCTACGGCTACCTTTACAGCCAGCTTCATCAACCCGAAGCCCGACTGCATCCTCGACCCCTACTTCCAAGTTGGAGCTTCCGACGGCTCATACCGAACCTTTGATGCCACTTGGAACGAAGCCCGGCAGCGCTACACAGCTGTGGCCGACTATCCCGACACCTATCGTATGCCTGTGAATGTGCAGTTCCTCTACCTCTATGCCGACTCCACCGCCTACAATCGTCAGGAGATTTTCGACGCTGAGCTGAACACACTCGTCTCTGCCCATAACCAATTGGTGGATGGTGTGCAGAATACCGTCCAGGTGAACGAAGTGCTGGAGGATGAAGAAGACCGCTTTGTCGTGACGTTCAGTATTGGCGATGAGGAAGGCTACAAACTGATTGCGCAAGTGGAGGATTACGATTATGTACTCCATATGCAAGAAGAGCTGGAGCGTCCTATTATTCGCGACATTGTGGAGGGAGACACATTGGCGCTGTTCTTCACCATCAATAATGAACTTTCCACTACGCTCTACTTCGCCAACATCAACCAGCACGAGGCCTACTCCGAGACCATAGAATCGCCCACATCAGAAGCCAGTACAAGACGCAAAATCAGCTTTGCCGAAATCGTCGGAGGAATCAAGAGCGCAGTCAATCCCAGCAATCTCAAGACCATCAATGAGAAGATAGACAAAGTAAACGGCTACGCCGAACAAGCCAATCAGGCTATTGAGGCGCTGAACTATATTGATGAGATGCAAGCCTGCTACGATGAGTACAACACTATCCTGAGCAACCGCCTCAACCTTTGTCAGTATGCCTTGCTGGCACGCTGTCCCAACGGAGATTTGCGTGTACCTTCCAGTATGTTCGGGCACTTCCAAGAAGCCATACGCCGCTTGGATTCAGACAGAAGGCTCTTCTGCTCACAGATGCAGAGTCTCATCCTCAGCTACGCCAACGCCCTCGAGAACGCCGGCTACAAGGAAATCGCCAAGCAACTGGCCAGCTTTATGGCTAACTACTGCGCGAAGAATGGCCTCTCAAAGGGAACGACAAAGATTGCCGGCAGGCTCTCAGCTACTGGGATGGGAACCGTGGAGCAGTTCACAGGTATGATTGAGGACGGCTTCAATTCAGCCATCGATATGGGCATCGACTGGATTGCCGACCAAATCACCAAGAACGGACGAGTCCCCACCGATTATGCTGGCGTCAGAAAGTTCTTCGAGTATTGGGCACCCAAGGAATTTCACAAGAACTCTATGGCCGTCACAGACCTGTTCTACTCCATCAAGGCCTCCTACGAGAAATGTGAGGAAGAGAAATGCGACCGCCCGGAAGTGCCTTGGGCAGATGAGGAACAAACTCGCCCCATTATCGACCCATCCGGCTTCGTCTATGAAGGTCTGATGAGCAACCGAGTAGAGGGTGTCGAGGCCACCATCTATTATAAGGAAGACGAAGGGGCTACGGAACAGCTCTGGAATGCTGAGGAATTCGGACAGCAGAACCCGATAACGACTGATGCCGCAGGACTCTATATGTGGAATGTGCCGCAGGGAATCTGGCAGGTGCGCTTCCAGAAGGACGGCTACCAGCCTGCTCAGACCGAATGGCTCCCCGTGCCTCCGCCACAGCTTGAGGTCAATATCCCGATGAACCGTATTGGGGCGCCTGAGGTGAAGAGTGCCGAAGCATTCAGCAACTATGTAAGTATCGCTTTCGACTGCCACATGAAACTCCCATCGCTGGCCGCCATCAGTGTCGTACAGAACGGACAAAGTGTGCAAGGCACCATTGAACCCCTTGATGCAGAGGACGATATGGCGCGCAACATTCGCTTCGTGCCAAATGAACCATTCTCATCTCCTACCGTCGGACTCACCATTCCTGCCACAGCGACAAACTATACTGGCACAGCTATGGAAGCTGATTATGAAGCCACACTCATCGTACAGCACACCATCAAAGGCTTGTTGGTACAGGATAATGCCGCCGTCCAAGTCGGACATACTGGATATGTCAGTGTTCAGGCCTATCCCGCAGAGGCCGTCAGCGGTCGTGAGCTTCGTGTTACCACCTCATCACCTCTTGTTGAGATAGCTGCAGAGGAATTGCTCTTCGACGAAGACGGACAGTGTATGGTGCCCTTAAAGGGACTGCTCCCAGGTCAGGCCGAAATGTCATTTGCCATTGGCGACCTGCAAGCTCAGGCTCGGGTTGATGTGAAAGACCACCTCTTCGATGTCTGCGCACAGCCAGTGTCCATCTTCACCTCGGGAACAGTTCTGCCAGCAGGTACGGAAGTGGAACTCTATTGTGCAACTCCAGGAGCCGTGATCTATTATACCCTCGACGGCTCGTGTCCCTGTGACGAGCAGACCCGTATGGTTTACACCCAGCCCATCGTCGTCACCCAGCCCGTAACCATCCGCGCTATGGCTGTCTGCGAAGGGATGGACGACAGCGAAGTTGTCACCTATACCTATACCATCACGGAAGCCACAGATATAGCCGCTCCAGAGCAGGAAGTAGTGAAGGAAGAGTTCTATTACGACCTGAGTGGCAAGCGCCTGCAGCCCCCGTCACAGCGAGGCATCTATATCCACGTGCAGCGCACAGAACAGGGAATAAAGTCAAAGAAAATCTACGTAAAGTAACATCTAACCCCTATGAAAAAGAGAAACCTTTTTCTTATTGCTTCCCTGCTGCTTTCGGTGGCAGGCGTACAGACAGCCTTTGCGCAAAAAGTGAAAATCAATCTCACGGAAGGTAAGACCCTTATCTACAAAGTTTCGCGAATCGAGAGTATCGAGTTCTTGGAGCCAGAGCAGATGGGCGAGCACGAATGGGTTGACCTCGGGCTGCCCAGTGGCACGCTGTGGGCAACGTGCAACATCGGCGCAGAGAATCCCGAGGATAGCGGCTACCTCATTGCCTGGGGCGAGACCGAGCCGAAGGAAATATATAGCTGGGCTACGTATCAATACTACGAGAACGGGCAGCTGACCAAATACAACTCGTCCGACGGCCTGACTGAGCTGCAACCCGAAGATGACGCCGCCACAGAGAACTGGGGCAGCGACTGGAAAACGCCCACAAAGGAACAGTTTGATGAACTTATCAGCAACACTTCCAATCAGAAAGCCTCTATCAACGAGCAAGAAGTCCGCATCTTCACGAGCACGGTGGGAGGTTATACTAACCAGTCAATAATCTTACCAATCCGTGGTGAATCGGGCGGCGACTACTGGGTGAGCGCCCCGCTTTCCAGTGTAGAGTATCCATACCATCTCAGTGCATGGTTCGTGAGCTGGTACACCGACGACGCACGTTATATCGGCAGCTACATCCGCCCCGTGCGCAAGCCGTAAATAAAACCGAAACGGCCCCAGCCCGGGCTGGGCAAGGACAATGTGAAACCAAAACATATTGACTTCGCACATAGTTTAGCTCTTGCACCAAACGGTGCAGGAGCTTTTGTTTTTCATTTTTTTTCGACCTTTACCTATACATTTCCCATACCTTTCCTTCGCTGTACCTTCTACTTATCTTCAGTTGTCATACAGTTGTTGTTCAGTTCTTCTACACTTGATGTACAGTCTATCACTGTACAACAACTGTACAACAACTGTACATCAGTCGAGACTGCTCCCTTTGTAATCCTTGGGTAATTGCTAGTTAATCTTTGGCCTCTTTTGCGCTCGACAATAAAAATAAACTCATTTATTTTGTATTGTGCTCGCTTTTTTGTAACTTTGACATACGTCGAAATTCTTGCGCTCCAGTAGGTGCTCAGGCGGCAAAGCCGGAATTCTTCACGCTCAACAATAAAAATAAAAAGAAAAACTTTCGTTTTCTTTTTGTATTGTGCTCGCTTATTCGTACCTTTGCACGCGATTTATAAATAATAAGGTAAAGAAGCAATGAACATTTCATACAAATGGCTTAAAGAATATGTCGATACGACCCTGACTGCTCAAGAGGTTGCTGATGCTCTGACAAGTGCAGGCCTCGAGGTGGATAGCGTGGAAGAAGTGCAGACCATCAAAGGTGGTTTGGAAGGCCTCTATGTGGCTGAAGTGCTGACCTGCGAGCCCCATCCCGACAGCGACCACATGCATGTTTGCACCGTAAACGTAGGTCAGGGTGAGCCCTTGCAGATTGTCTGTGGTGCTCCAAATGTGGCAGCCGGTCAGAAGGTGATTGCTGCCGTTGTTGGCACCAAGCTCTATGACGGCGATGAGTGCTTCACCATCAAGCGCAGCAAGTTGCGTGGTGTGGAGAGCTTCGGCATGCTTTGTGCTGAGGACGAGATTGGCATCGGTAACGACCACAGCGGCATTATCGTGCTTCCCCAGGAAGCTAAGGTCGGCACACCTGCAGCCGAATACTATCACGTTGAGAGCGATTGGCTGATTGAAGTCGATATCACACCCAACAGAGCAGACGCTTGCAGCCATTATGGTGTGGCTCGCGACCTCTATGCCTGGCTCGTTCAGAATGGTTACAAGACCAGCTTGCATCGTCCCGACTGCGAGAAGTTCAAGGTGGACGACGAGTCGCTGCCCATCAGCATAACCATCGACGACCCGAATCTCTGTCCTCGCTACGTTGGCGTTACTTTGACGGGTTGCGAGGTGAAGGAGAGTCCTGACTGGCTTCAGAATAAGCTTCGCACGATTGGCCTGCGTCCCATCAACAATATCGTGGACATCACGAACTTCATCATGATGGCTTATGGACAGCCTCTGCATTGCTTCGACGCAGATATGATTGAGGGCAAGCAGGTAATCGTCAAGACTTTGCCAGAAGGTACACCTTTCGTGACGCTCGATGGCGTGGAGCATAAACTCTCGAATCAAGACCTTGCTATCTGCAACTCGAAGGAGCCGATGTGTATTGCCGGCGTCTTTGGCGGAAAGGGTAGTGGTACGTACGACACGACTGTCAATGTCCTGCTCGAGAGTGCTTACTTTAATCCGACCAGCATCCGCAAGAGTGCACGTCGTCACGGTCTCAGCACAGATGCAAGCTTCCGCTTCGAACGTGGCATCGACCCCAACGGGCAGGTGTATGCCATCAAGCAGGCAGCCATCCTCGCAAAGGAACTGGCAGGTGCGAAGGTCAGCATGCAGATTGTGGATGTGCATCCCAAAGAGCTGCCTGACTTCAAGGTGTCACTCAAATATGACTACGTAGATACCCTCATCGGCAAGCATATTCCCGAGGAAACCATCAAGAGCATCGTGACGAGTCTCGAGATGAAGATTGATAAGGAAAGTGCCGAAGGCCTTGAACTCACGGTTCCCGCTTACAGAGTGGATGTGCAGCGTCCTTGCGATGTTGTGGAGGACATTCTTCGCATCTACGGATATAATAATGTGGAGATACCGACGACGCTCAAGAACAGCCTGACCACCAAGACGATTCACGATACGAGCCATAAGCTGCAGAACATCATTGCAGAGCAGCTCGTTGGTGGTGGCTTCCGTGAAATCCTCAATAACAGCCTCCAGCGTGGCGCATATTACGACGGCTTGGAGTCTTACAAGAGTGAGGAGTCTGTGAAGCTTCTCAATCCGCTCAGCCAAGACCTCAATGTGCTTCGCCAGACTCTCCTCTTTGGAGGACTGGAAAGTATTGCCCGCAACATCAGTTATCGCAACACAGACCTGCGCTTCTTCGAGTATGGCAACTGCTATCGTTTCCAGGCAGAGAAGAAGTGTCCGGACATCATTCCCGGCGTGAGCAGCAGTCGCGACCCTGAAGTCATCAAGCATGTGCTCGATGCGTACAGCGAGGACTATCACCTCGGACTTTGGCTCACAGGCAAGCGTGTGCGTGGCAGCTGGGCTCATCCCGACGAAGACAGCTCGTTCGCTCAGCTCAAGGCTTACGTCATGAACATCTTCACTCGCCTTGACGTTCCCTTCGGAATGCTTGTGTTTGGCGAAGGCAAGAGCGACATTTATAGTGCAAGCATCTGCATCGAGAACAGAGGCGGCAAGGTGCTCGCAGAGATGGGTATCGTTTCGAACAAGCTTACAAAGGCATTCGACATCGATTCTCCTGTCTATTTCGCAGACATCCGCTGGAACCAAATCCTGCGCATCATCAAGAATCAGAACGTCACCTATACAGAGATAAGCAAGTTCCCAGCAGTAAGTCGCGACCTCGCCCTGCTGCTCGACAGCAATGTGCCTTTCGGCGAAGTGGAACGTATTGCCTATCAAACAGAGAAGAAACTGCTCAAGGCTGTCAAGCTCTTCGACGTTTATGAAGGCAAGAATCTGCCCGAAGGCAAGAAGTCGTATGCTGTGAACTTCATCCTGCAAGACAACGAGAAGACGATGGGCGACAAGCAAATCGACGCCATCATGCAGAAACTCATCAACAACCTGACCAAGGAACTTGGCGCAGAACTGCGCTAAGCATCTCGTCATAACGAAATAACGTCATAACGAAATAACGATAAAATCATTAAACAATGGGAAGAGCATTTGAATACCGCAAAGCGACCAAACTGAAGAGATGGGGCCACATGGCTAAGACATTCACCCGCCTGGGCAAGCAGATTGCCATTGCTGTGAAGGCTGGCGGTCCTGAACCAGAGAACAATCCTGCACTGCGTAGCGTCATCGCTGTCTGCAAGCGTGAGAACATGCCGAAGGACAACATCGAGCGCGCCATAAAGAACGCGATGGGTAAGGACCAGAGTGATTACAAGAGTGTGACTTACGAAGGATACGGCCCTCACGGTGTTGCTGTCTTTGTTGATACGCTTACCGACAACACGACCCGCACCGTTGCCGACGTTCGCAGCGTCTTCAATAAGTTCTCAGGCAACATGGGAACGACTGGTTCGCTGGCTTTCCTCTTCGACCACAAGTGCGTGTTTACCTTCAAGAAGAAGGACGGCATGGACATGGACGACTTCATCCTCGACATGATTGACTGCGGTGTGGAGGAAGAATATGATGAGGAATACGACGAGGAGAAGGACGTAACCACCATCACTATCTATGGCGAGCCGACCAGCTTCAATGCCATTCAGAAGAAACTTGAGGCAGATGGTTTCGAGGAAGTGGGCGGTGAGTTCACATACATCCCCAACGACACGAAGGACGTGACTCCTGAGCAGCGCGAGACCATCAACAAGATGGTGGAGAAACTCGAGGAGTTCGACGACGTCCAGACCGTCTATACGAACATGAAGCCAGAGGAGTAAAATTTGGTCAAGAAGCTTTATGTTAATAAGAATAGCGTGCTCTTCTAACCAGAGGAGCACGCTTTGTTTATAAACTAGGCGTGTCTAATTGCCAAACTAGGCGTGCCTAATTTGCAAAACAGGCTGGGCTTGTCTTAGAACTCGTCTGCCGTTTGTGCACTTTGCAGACCAGAGAAGGCATCGCCAGTGCCAAGAGCGTTGGCTATCTTGTCGCTTTCTGCCATCTCTTCTGGCGTCATCTTCGGAGAGACATAGCGTCCTCCCATATCGCTTTCTTGTGTGCCAGGAAGAGGAACAGACGATTCGAGGTCAGAGAAGCGGGCAAACTCGCTGCGGAATGCCAGCTTGATGTCGCCCACGGAACCGTTACGGTGCTTAGCGATGATGAACATTGCCTTTCCTCGCCAGTCATAGCCCTTGTCATCCTGATAGAGTTTGTAGTACTCAGGACGATGGATGAAGCAAACGATGTCGGCATCCTGTTCGATGGCACCCGACTCACGCAAGTCACTCAGCACGGGTTGCTTGTTGTCGAATCCTTCACGGCTTTCTACGCCACGATTCAGCTGGCTCAACGCAATGATAGGAATGTTAAGCTCCTTGGCAAGACCTTTCAGGGCACGACTCACGGTGCTGACTTCTTCCTGGCGGTTCTTGATGTTCAGTCCGCTTGCCTGCATCAGTTGCAGATAGTCAATCATAATGGCTTTGATGCCATACTCGCGAACCAATCGACGTGCCTTTGTTTGCAGCTCGAAGACGCTGAGCGATGGTGTGTCGTCAATGTAGATAGGTGCATTGTAAAGCTGTCGTACGCGCTTGTCGAGCTGTCCCCATTCGTATGGCAACAATTGTCCGCTGCGGAGTTTCTCGCCGCTTAGCTCACTGACGTTGACCATGAGTCGCTGTACGAGTTGTTGGTTGCTCATCTCAAGGCTGAACATCGCACAAGGAATCTTGTAGTCAACAGCCATGCGTTTTATCATGGAGAGTGCAAAGGCAGTCTTACCCATAGATGGACGAGCAGCGATGATGATGAGGTCGCTGTTTTGCCATCCGTTCGTAATCTTGTCCAGTTCCTGGAAACCTGTTGGCAGTCCACTCAGGCCGCCTTCCTTGGCTTGTGCCTTCTGGATGAGTTCATAAACCTGACTGATAACAGGGTCAATCTGTGTGAAGTCCTTCTTCATGTTCTTCTGAGCAATGGAGAAGAGCGTGCTCTCAGCTTCCTGCATCAGGTCGGCAACATCGATTGTAGCATCAAAAGCTTTTGTCTGAACAAGACTGGCAAAGGTGATGAGCTGGCGTTGCAGGGACTTCTGGGCGATTATCTTGGCGTGATATTCGATATGGGCAGAGCTGGCGACTTGTGTGTTGATTTGCATCAGATAGACCTCGCCGCCTGCGGCTTCGAGGTTGTCTGTGCTCTCAAGCTGGTTAATGACAGTCATGATGTCGACAGGCTTCTGCTCGGCGTTGAGTGTCTGTATAGCCTGATAGATGAGTTGGTGACGATGGTCGTAGAAGCTCTCAGGCTTGAGCAGTTCTGCAACTAAGCCATACGATTCCTGTTCCACCATGAGTGCACCCAGCACAGCCACCTCCATATCGAGGCTTTGCGGCTGCTTGTGCCCATATTGGTCAACCTGAGGCACTTCCACAATCTTTGTCGTGCCCGAATGCTTTTTTCTTGATGTCTCTGCCATATCTTTGTTTTGTCTTGTTTCAGCCAATTGCCTTGCAAAGATACATAAAAAACTTGAATTATGTGTTTGCTCGGGAAAGAATTTTCATTAAGACAGCACACATTGTTATAATAAAAAGACAGCCCCCATGAAGAGAGCTGTCTTTTTCTATGAATTTAGGAGTGAGGCCTTATTCCTCGTTCCAAATGTCCCAGGATGTGTCTTCCTTTGTGAGGGCATTGCTGCCGTCAACGGTTGTGTCGCTGATAGTAAGGCTCTCAGCCAGCATCTGTGATGCCATAGCCAACTCAACCTGCATTGCAGGGATTAAATATGTTTTCTTCATTAGAACAGAACTTTTTTACCGTTAATAATGTTAATGCCCTTCTGCATCTTCTGGACGCGCTGACCTGCAATGTTGTAAATAGCATCGTTAGCGTTAAGGTTAGCGTCAACGCCACTGATACCTGTTGCATCGTCACCGTCGAAGAAGAATGCCTTCACGCCGCTTGTGCTCTGGAAGTAAGCCTTGCCTGCAGGAATAGTACCCTCAGCCTTGTAGAA
>JAEEGK010001059.1_pt1 | contig 68460 bp, 59 predicted proteins | sample 8958771 | NCBI WGS metagenome assembly JAEEGK01 (sample SAMN16246547, study PRJNA631951) | gut metagenome | biome: gut microbiome; feature: rumen; material: SC-attached | host: Bos | place: Iran: Karaj | collected 2018-10
TGAGGCCTATTACAACCGAGGCATCGTCTATCTGCGTGCAGAGAAGAAACCAGAGGCCATTGCAGACCTCTCGAAGGCAGGTGAATTGGGCCTTTACGATGCCTATAGTATCATCAAGAAGTACCGTGAAAAATAAAAAAGTGAAAAGCAACATTATTTTTTCACTTTTTACCTTTCAACTTTCATTTTTTTTTCGTATCTTTGCAGCCGAATTTCAGTGCGAGTCCGTCACGACGTTCGCGTCGTGGAGTGAGGTAGCCTGATTCAGCTGTGAAAACAGCACTCGCGCCGGACTGTCCTCATAGGCAGTGAAGGTGTGGGATTTTTTGGGAATTAGCGTCTTACAACGCTGTGTTTTTGGTTGCTTTGAACCTGAGAAATTCAAGACTCCTAATCAAGGACATTGCAGAGTAGATGCTTAGGCGTGGTATGATTGCCCCGTCAGTGTGCTGAGAGGCTCGTCTAGCCTCAGGCACACTTAACGGGTGTATAATATGCCTACGGCGTGAGCATAAATTCTGTCTGTTTATTAGGAAGGTTTTCTCAGGACCTAAAGCGACGGACGGGCAGAGTGAGGTTCACGCTCTTTTTGTATCCTGGGGTCAGGCCCCGATCCGAGGTTTTTCCAAATAGAGCTTGCTGATTCCAATTGATTTGCTGGTCGCAAAGATTGCTGTGTATAAGCATTTTGGATGATGAGCAACGAGTCGGAAAAACCAGTTATTGCCACTTGTGTCCCAGGCACGAGCACACCGATCTTTATCTCCGATCCAGAACCCCTCCAGCTGCTTCACAAGGACGAGTTCCTGCTCTTCCACAACGACGGCAGCCTCTACCGCGACCTGCGCGAGGAGGCCGACGACGACCAGCTCCACTGGTATCCCATGCGCATCACCTACGCCCGGCGCAAGCGGGCCTACGATGTCAACAACGAACTGCGCAACAAAGGCTACGACACCTATCTCTATGTCCAGCCACCGGTAGTCAACGACTATGGGCGTATGCTCATCAACGAGAACGCCCCTGTCTACGGTCTTGTGTTCGTTCGCGCCATGAAGATCCAGCTCAAGCTCCTCAAGCGATTCGACCCCACCTGCCACATCATGCAGTTCATGGCGGTCCGGCCTCGTGACATCACCCAGTCCACCACCATCATCTGGGTTCCCGACCGTCAGATGGAGAACTTCATCTCCGCGGCCACCTGTCACGATCCCCTGGCCCAGCGCATCCCCCTGACATATTCCGACTTCATCGACAAGCAGGACCGTCGTGTGCGCATTCTCAGCGGCCCCTTTGCCGGCATCGAGGGTGAGGTCAAGCGCATCCAGCGCAACCGCATTGTGGTCGCCCTCATCCGTGAGGCCCGTGTCGCCCTCGGCATCACCCACATCGCCCCCGAGAACCTCCTCCTCCTTGACCCCTAACGAGAGCTAGGTTGAGAAAAAAACGCATATTATTTGCATTTCTCAAAATAAATCCTTATCTTTGCCCCCGAAAAGGAGATTAGAATCATGACAGTATTAGATATAAGAATGGAAATAGCTCAGCAGATTGAAAGCATTCCTGACAGTGAGCAGACCTTACTGAAGGTGCTTCAATATGTTCGTAAGTTGGCCGGAAAAGGTGATGTTTCGCTAAACCTGACTGGCGATGCCCTCCGTTTATGGAATCGTGTTGAGGAGTTGAAGCTCCTGAAGAAATCATGGGACGGGGCTGATGCTATGCCTATCGAAAAGAAAGCAATAGCCAATTTACAAAAGGTGTTGAAACAAGGTGTGAGTGCAGATTTCCGGGATTGGGTTCTATTTCCGGACGAAGCAGGTACATTGCTACTTCAGTCTCGCGATGGTAAGGCCAGTATCAGCGTAGGCAACAATTCCTTCTCTTATGTCTATGAAAAGGATGGCAAGATACTATCAGGTGACAAAGTTCGATTTGCTACATCATCTTTGTTGAGTGTCATCCGTAAAATCGTAGCATGATGGAAAAAGTTATCAATCCAGATGTTGTAGCAGACTGGGAAGATGTGGCGAGGGTTTTGTTTTCGCCTTTGTTTATTAGTGAAGGAGTCCTGTCCCAACGTGCTTTTATGCTTGAGGAAGCCTTAGGAGAAACCTACATTTCTGTTCTCAGAGTGGCAATGGAATGTTTTGAGTCAGACCTGGAAGGCATTAAGCGTGAAGGTAATACGCTATATGGCTATGCTCAGATGAATGTTGGATGTATAAGAAATGTAGTGGTTCCAGATCATCCTGAGATAAAGTTTGATGTCCTTCCTAGAAATGCAGGCAAGAGAAAGTCACATGCTGGTATTTTTACGACGATAGATAATAAGCGAGTAAAAGGCGGTATGCCTCAGACTCCAGCCAGAATGCTGGCTCGCATGTCTTTGGTTAATATTGCCCAGCCCCAAATACATAAGTTTTAAAAACAAAGTATATTCTTTCCTAGGTCACATCTTCCCGATGTGGCCCTAAATACTTTCCACTGGTATAGTTATTAAGGTATATAAGCCCACGGGCCTTGGGTTTCTCAGTGAGCCCCTTCTAAAGGGGCGGCGATAGCAGGGATGTAGGAACTCATGGCTCGCCCGTAGGGCACAGGCTTTGCGAGCCATACCAACGCTCGATCTCTGATCGCTTGCTACCGAAGGGACGCAAGAACTCTGACGCAGGGCGGTTTCCCCGTAGTCAGCTGCATCCTCCCCATATAGGGGGAGGCCTTGGAGGGGGTGGATGTTTCTTTGCTTCTTTCTTTGCGCCCGCTCGGCTTTGCCGCTTGCTACCGAAGGGACGCAAGAAAGAAAGTAAGGAAAAATAGTGAAAAATAAGGGGTTTGAAGGGGAATCCCCCTCATAAAAATATGACTCGACTCAATCAATCGTTTCACCCGACTCAAACGATCGTTTCACTCGACTCAAACGATTGAATGACCCGAGTGGTAACTTTTAGCCATACTCTAGGCTGCTTCTAAGCAGCTTCTACCCATACTCTAAGCATACTCAAACAGTATGCCTAGAATATGGCTAAAGCGAAGCAATTCGCTTTCAAAAGAAGGACATAGAACTAGTTATTAACATGGGATTGTATCATCATCGTGACCTTATTGGTTCACCAAGTGCATTTATAAAGGTAATTTGAGATAGTGTAGTCTAATCTATAGAATAAAAAAAGATACAATGAATATAGCAGTAGCAGGAACCGGCTATGTTGGGATGAGTATTGCCACGCTGTTGGCACAACATAACCATGTAGTAGCTGTGGATGTAATTCCTGAAAAGGTGGAGAAAATCAATAAGAAGATTTCTCCTATTCAGGATGAGTACATAGAGAAGTATTTGGCAGAGAAGGAGCTTGACCTGACGGCCACTCTTGATGGCGCAGCAGCCTATATGGATGCTGACTATGTAGTCATTGCAGCCCCCACGAACTATGACCCTCAGAAGAACTTCTTCGATACCCATCATATCGAGGATGTCATCGATTTGGTGCTCAGTGTCAATCCCGATGCCGTGATGGTCATCAAGAGTACCATCCCTGTGGGCTATTGTCGCTCACTCTATGTCAAGTATGCCCTGAAGTTCCTGACAGATCCAGATCTTAAAGGCAAGAAGTTCAATCTGCTCTTCTCGCCAGAGTTCCTGCGTGAGAGCAAGGCACTCTATGATAACCTATATCCCTCACGTATTATTGTGGGCTATCCCAAAATATTCCCTACAGACCGAAACAAAAAATGGGATGAGGAGAATGCAGCCATCACAGCCATTGGCAATCCCGAAGCCGAAAAAAAGGCCAAGACCTTTGCAGCCCTGCTGCAGCAGGGGGCCATCAAGGAGAATATAGATACCCTCTTGATGGGAATGACGGAAGCAGAGGCTGTGAAATTGTTTGCCAACACTTACCTTGCCTTACGTGTTAGCTATTTCAATGAACTCGATACATACGCTGAGGTCAAGGGTCTCGACTCTCAAGCCATTATCTCTGGTGTAGGTCTTGACCCACGTATTGGTACACACTACAATAACCCTAGTTTTGGTTATGGTGGCTACTGCCTGCCTAAAGATACGAAGCAACTCTTGGCAAACTATGCCGATGTGCCTCAGAACATGATGACAGCCATTGTGGAGAGTAACCGCACTCGCAAGGACTTCATTGCTGATGAGGTGCTTCGCAAGGCTGGTTATTATGATGGTAGCAGCCAATGGGATGCTAACCGCGAGCAGAAGTGCGTCATTGGCGTTTATCGCCTTACGATGAAGAGTAATTCTGACAATTTCCGCCAGAGTGCTATCCAAGGCATTATGAAGCGAATTAAGGCTAAAGGTGCAGAGGTTATTATTTTTGAGCCTACTATTCTTGATGGTGAGTCCTTCTTTGGTTCAATGGTAATAAACGATCTTGATAAATTCAAATCTCAGAGCAAGGCTATCATTGCCAATCGCTATGATTCTTGCCTGGATGATGTGATTGAAAAGGTATATACCCGCGACATATTTAAGCGGGATTAAACAGACCCATTATAAAGAATTAGTATGGGATATGTAGATATAGAGGTCAAGGAAGTCGCAGGTCCTGAGGACTTGAAAAAGTGGGAAGACAGGATGCTTGAAAAGGCTAAATGCTGGAATAATTTCTGTCTTGGCATATATGGTGAGAATGAATTGCGCGCTGTCCACGTTATAAAAGAAGGCGAGCCGGACACAATGTACCTTACGACGTTATGCGAGGACTGTATCAAGGACGTTGCAGCTCATGATGTTTTAGTTAACGAAAAACATTTGATGATTGAGCCATTCGAAAACATGAAATGATTTCGGAAAATAATAAAGAGGAGATACTATGTGTGGAATCGTTGGATATATAGGTACTCGGGAAGCTTATCCTATACTCATCTCGGGCCTTCACAGGCTTGAATATCGTGGATATGATTCTGCTGGCGTAGCCCTGTTGGGCGATAATCAACAGCAGATAGCTGTATATAAGGCCAAAGGTAAGGTCTCTGCCTTGGAAGAGGTCGCAAAGGATAAGAATTGTAATGGCACCATTGGTATAGCCCATACCCGTTGGGCTACCCATGGCGAACCTTCAGTCATCAATGCCCACCCTCATCTTTCAGAAAGTGGCAACTTGGCCTTGGTACATAATGGCATCATAGAGAATTTTTCTGTTCTTCGCGACCAGCTCAAAGCCAAAGGCTATACTTTCAAGAGTGCAACAGACACCGAGGTGCTGGTGCAGCTCATCGAATACTACGAGCACAAGCACCACTGCGATCTCGTTTCATCAGTGCGTTATGCCCTCAATAAAGTTATTGGCGCATACGCCATTGTGTTGATAGACAAAAGACAACCAAACATGCTGATTGCAGCACGTAAGAGCAGCCCTCTCGTAGTGGGCATTGGCGAAGACAATAAAGAATTCTTCATTGCATCTGATGCGACACCTATTGCAGAATACACTAGTCATGTGGTGTATATTGACGATGAGCAGATTGTCAAGATAGAGAGAGGAAAGGAGATGGAAATTTCCAACCTCCAGGCTGAGCATGTCGATGTTGATGTCACTGAGATTGATGTCGACTTAAATATGCTCGACAAGGGAGGCTTCCCTCACTTTATGCTCAAAGAGATATTCGACCAGCCTAAATGCCTCGAAGACTGTATGCGAGGCCGGCTGGAGGCTATGGATAAACGCTTAAAGATTGAACCAGAGAACAATCAGTATGGTATCAACCTTTCTGCAGTCAAGCAATACAAACAACAACTAATGAATGCCCGACGCTTCATTATTGTCGCCTGCGGAACAAGCTGGCACGCTGGATTGATTGGTAAACAACTCTTTGAAACATTCTGCCGGATACCAGTCCAGGTGGAATATGCCAGTGAGTTCCGTTATAGAAATCCTGTCATAAACGATGATGATGTTGTCTTCGCGATTTCTCAGAGCGGTGAAACTGCGGATACATTAGCAGCTATAGAATTAGCTCGCAGTAAAGGCGCTTTTGTTTTTGGCATTGTAAATGCCGTAGGCAGCAGTATTGCGCGTAATACAGATACAGGTACCTACATCCATGTAGGACCGGAAATAGGTGTAGCTTCAACCAAAGCATTCACAGGTCAGTTGACCGTATTAACAATGCTGGCATTGACGCTTGGTCATGAAAAGGGATTCTTGTCTGATGAAGACTTCTCACATTGTACAGAGGAATTGTCGAAAATTCCTTCAATGATAGGTAAAGTATTAGAGCAAAATGATAGAATAGCAGAAATCGCCAAGACCTTCACCTATGCTCATAACTTTATGTATCTGGGTCGTGGTTGGAACTTCCCTGTAGCTTTGGAAGGTGCTTTGAAGTTGAAAGAAATCAGTTATATCCATGCAGAGGGCTATCCCGCAGCAGAAATGAAGCATGGTCCAATTGCACTGATTGATGCAGACATGCCAGTATTGTTTGTGGCAACTCACCACCAGCAATACCAAAAGATTATCTCCAACATGGAAGAAGTAAAATCTCGTGGTGGTAGAATCATTGCTGTTGTCACTGAAGGTGATGAGCAGGTGAAAGAAATTGCAGATCAGACGATAGAAGTACCTAATACATTGAATTTCTTAGCGCCATTATTGAGTGTGATACCCCTCCAGATGTTGGCTTATCATGTGGCAGTTCTTAAAGGACTTAATGTAGATATGCCAAGGAATCTTGCCAAATCGGTTACTGTTGAATAATTCTATTTACAACTTCAGAGGAAACCCCTCCGTTTCATGCTTTTGGTAGCAGGTCCTCTGGAGATATCTTTATAATTAATTAATAACAAAAAAGTATGAGAATCATTATTGAACCCGACTACGAGAAAATGTCGAAATGGGCTGCAAACTATGTGGCCAAGTGTATTAATGAAGCAAAACCTACAGCTGAAAAGCCATTCAAACTGGGTTGCCCTACGGGGAGTTCACCCTTGGGAATGTACAGAGAACTGATAGCTCTTAACAAAGCAGGCCAGGTGTCTTTCCAGAATGTAATAACATTCAACATGGATGAGTATGTAAAACTTCCGGAAGATCATCCTGAGAGTTACCATTCTTTTATGTGGAACAATTTTTTCAACCACATTGATATTAAGAAAGAGAATGTTCATATCCTGAATGGCAATGCTAAGGATTTGAAGGCTGAGTGCGAGAACTACGAGAAAGCCATACTTGAAGCAGGAGGAATTGACTTGTTTATGGGTGGTATTGGCCCTGATGGCCACATTGCTTTCAATGAACCAGGCTCCAGCCTCGCAAGCCGTACACGCCAGAAGACTTTGACAACAGACACTGTCATAGCAAACAGCCGTTTCTTTGATAACGATGTGAACAAGGTGCCTAAGACTGCTCTTACCGTTGGTGTTGGAACTGTTATGGATGCAAAGGAAGTAATGATTATGGTGAATGGTCACAATAAGGCACGTGCACTTAGACATGGTGTAGAGGAACCTGTTAACCACATGTGGACTATCAGCTGCTTGCAGCAGCATCCTCATGCTATCATCGTTTGCGATGAAGCTGCCACAGATGAGCTAAAGCACGGTACATACAAGTACTTCAAAGACATCGAGAAGGAAAACTTGTTATAAAAGCATAAATAGAAGTTGGAAGGCTGTTGTCATTAATAAGTCATCTGATATCGATGTACATCAGCCCTCTAACATCATCCATCTTATTGACTGCACAGGTGGTCGCATTGCGATGCAGCTTGATTCTGCCAGGCATACAATAATTCTGTACTTTCTTTTTGATTATGAACATTGCAATAGTCGGAACAGGCTACGTTGGATTGGTGAGTGGCACTTGTTTTGCAGAAATGGGTGAACATGTAACCTGTGTTGACATTGACACGAATAAGATTCAGAAATGCCATTGATGACACGAGTCTGTCTCCAGTCGTCTATAGTAAATGCGGTGACTGCTATATCTTCAATGAGATTTAATTGTTATTCTCCAGTGAAAAAGCAACATCCTAAGAAAAATCTATTGCCAATTCAGGCAGACTTAAGATACTTGATACTTAATAACAAACGTAGAAGAGTTTCCAGAAGAAGTGACGACGTATTTATCCTGTATATTTCATTGAGAATATTATATTGATTATTTTTTGAAATAGTATTAGTTTCGGGTTTAATTATGAAAGTTGGTTTTGCTAGAAATAATAGTCTTTTGCTGGTAATATGTTCTATTGTTTGTGCATCTTTTACGATTATTGGTTGTGATAATGAGGATTATCCTATTGATATTGAGGTTGATCAAGCAGGAATCAATTTTTTATCTTTTTATTTAACAGATGGGAACTCTGATTATCATCCGTTTGCAACCATTGACTCTCTAATTCTTATTAAAGTCCCAAACCAAAGTGATTTGACAAAGTTGAGAGCTATATATAGTCACAATGGAATGGTAGTAACAGTTAATAATACTGTTCAGAAAAGCGGTGTTAGCGAAAATGACTTTTCTGATGCAACGAAACCAATAGTATATACAGTAACTTCACTATCTGGAGAATCGAAGAATTATAAAGTGTTGATATTTGATATTCCAATTGTATTAGTCAATACAGAAGGAAATGCTCCAATTGAAAACCGAGAAGACTGGTTGCCTGCCAAACTTAAAATCGTTGACGAAGAAGGGGAAATTATAGAAAAGGATGTCCAGATTAAAGGACGTGGTAATGGTTCATGGAAAAGGGAAAAGAAGGCATATTCTATAAAATTCGAGGAAAAAGAAAGCGTGTTAGGTCTACCCAAGAGTAAGAGATGGGCATTGTTAGGAAATTCTAGTGATTGGACAAAATTGCGTACTGCATTAAGCTATAAAATATCTTCTATTGCTGGATTTAAATGGGTCCCTTCTGGCTACAATGTGGAATTGATACTTAATGGCAGTCTACGATGTAACTATTTTATAAGTGAACAGATTCGCGTAGAGAAGAACAGAATTAACATACAAGAAATGACCCCTGCAGATACGTTAGGCGAGGCTTTGACTGGAGGTGTTCTGTTTGAGGTTTCTTCAGATTATGACGAATTAAATAAGTTCAGAACAGATATAGGTGATTACCCTTTTATGTTTCAAAACCCTGACAAAGATCTTCATTCTATTCAATTTGAATATTTTAAGAACTACATTAACTCTCTGGAGGCTATTTTATATTCAGATGATGGTTTGAAGAATAATGAATACTTGGATTATATGAATATTGACTCATATATTAGATGGTGGCTTGTTCATGAAATTACGATGAATTTGGAAGAATCTCATTTTGTAAAGAACTTTTACATGTACAAAGACCGTGGATATGATACAAAATTGACTGCTGGTCCACCTTGGGATTTTGATTGGGGGACATATTGGAAGGAAAATGAAAAGAAATGGGTCTGTAAAGACAAATTTTGGTATAGCCGTTTGTTTTTAACTCCATATTTCGTATCAAGAGTTAAAACGATATGGGCTGAATTAAGACAATCGTACATTAGTAATGATATAGATGACTTCTTTATCCAACTTGTCAATATTAATAGGTTCTCTGTTACGCGTGATCATTTCTTGTTCCCTAAAGAATATTCTGCTAATAATATAAATAACAGAGATGTTAATGACGAAGATGGAATGCCATATGAATCAGCTTGTTGGTATATAAAAGAGGTGTTAGACAATCATCTTCGCTGGATTGATAATGAAATACAGAATTTAAAATAGAATGTTAGAGTTCTTCTTTTGTCACTTTGCATAGCACTTAGTGATAAATGACGATTTACATATATATTCAAAGAGATAATGAGTTCAAGCGTAAGCAACAAGAGTATAGCTAAAAATACATTGTTGATGTATATAAGGATGTTATTTATGATGGTAATAAGCCTTTATACGTCAAGAATAATATTGCATGAACTTGGAATTGAAGATTTTGGAATATACAATATCACAAATGGTATAATTATCTCCTTTTCTTTCTTAAGTACTGCTCTCATAAGCGCAAGTCAAAGGTATTTGGCTTTTTCTTTGGGAAAAGAAGATTTTGAAGACTTTAAAAAGTACTTCTCTTCAAGTTTTATGCTATATGCTGTTTTAGGCTTGTTGATTTGTGTTGTTATTCTCCCAATCGGCATCTGGCTTTTGGAAAGCAAGCTTACAATCCCCATAGGGAAACATAATCAAGCTATCATCTTGTTTTATACAGTAATAGTGACGTTCTTCTTGTCCTTTCTTCGAATTCCTTTTTATTCGGCCGTAATAGCAAAGGAAAGATTTTCATTTTATGCTTATCTTGGAATAGTCGAGGCAATTTTAAAACTCATCATAGTCTATTGTCTTGTGTTATCTCCATCAACAAAATTGGTGTTATATGGTTTTCTTCAATTATTAGTTGCACTATTTATAGATATTATTTTTGCTATTTATACGTTTGCTTCAGTAAAAATAAATCTTGTAAAAGTTCGAGAAAAAAGATACTATAGGGATCTTTTGACTTTTTCCGGATGGTCATTGTTTGAAGCATTGGCTTCGATTGGAAAAACGGAATTTGTTAATTTTATTTTAAACATCTTCTATGGAGTCTTTGTTAATGCTGCATATGGAATTGCAAAACAAGTTTTCAGTGCAATCAACGCTTTTACTTCAAATTTCCAGACTGCATACAGACCTCAACTCACAAAATGTTACGCTGCTAATAATATTGACTATCTCCACGAACTGATTATAAACACTTCCAAGTTTTCAACTGTTATTTTTTCAATCGTGGCAATTCCAATATGTTTAAATATAGATTATCTTTTGGACTTATGGCTAACTGATGTTCCTAAATATTCATCCTATTTCGCGGTGTTTTTTATAATGTCATCTGCTTTAGAAACCATCAGTGGCCCTTTTTGGATAACAGCTCATGCTGTAGGGAAAATTAAGTGGTTTCAAATAATTACTGGTATTGTTCGTCTTCTTTCTATTCCGCTGGTATTTCTTTATGTCAAATTTGATTATCCTGTTAAGTATGTTTTCGTAATGTTAGTATTGAGTGACTTTGTAGTATGCATTTATAGAATCATATATTTGTATAATACTATTAATTTCCCTTTCAAAACTTATATAAAAGAAGTTTTTTTAAAACTAACATTCGTGTTCCTTTTGGCAATATATATCCCCGTTGTCGTTACTTCGAATTTAACTGATGGATTCGCAAAATTGCTGCTATCCTCTTTTTGTTCAATTGCAATAATATCCTTGGCAACATATTTCTATCTCTTAACAAAAAAGGAAAGGGATAAGTTATTATATATAGTAGTCAATATCTTTAATAAAGTAAAACATTAATAAAAAATAAAATGAATCCCAAGATAACAATAATAGTACCTGTTTATAAGGTTCAACCCTATCTTTCAAAATGTTTAGATTCGATTATTCATCAAACATATAATAATTTAGAAATCATCCTTGTTGATGATGGATCGCCAGATGAGTGCCCTTCCATTTGTGACAGGTATTCAAAAAGAGATAAAAGAATAAAAGTAATTCATAAGGAGAATGGTGGACAATCATCAGCGCGAAATGTAGGACTTCAAATTGCAACAGGAGAATATATAACTTTTGTTGATAGCGATGATTGGCTTGAACATGATATGTATAGTGTCCTTTTTAATAATCTCGTTAGTGCTGATGCAGATGTGTCTGTATGTGCCCATATATGTGAGTATTGTACTGAAGATTTGACAAATCCGAATCAGAGTAAATCTTATAGCACAATTTGTTATACAGATACAGGTGAAATATATAAGCATTTACTTCCAAATTCTCAACCTTCACTTTTATTTATGGTCTGGAACAAGTTGTTTAAGCGAGAGGTTATCGGTGATGTCTTGTTTCCAGTTGGGCAGCTTTATGAAGAAATGTATTTTGATCGTGAGGTTTTTAAGAAATGTAAAAAGGTTATATTTTCTACTTACAAGGGCTATCATTATCGTATTGGGCGTAGTGGTAGTACTGCAACGTTTTTTAAAGAAATTAAACTGAATAAATTTAAAGAAATAAAGTCCTATATAGAGTTTTTAAATAACCAAAACGACATTAATGGTGTTAATGAGTACAATAAATATGGCTGTGATACTGCAATAGAACTATATTATTCAGCATGGTCTCATAATATTGATGATAATATAAAAAAGAGGATTAAAGAATCGTTTGATTATTTTTATAAAAACAAATGGAAATTATCAACTTCCGCTGAAAGTGTTCCCGCGCGTATAAAGAAATTCATATTCCACGGTTCTCCAATAACATATTGTTTTTTATATAATACATATACTATTATGAAGAAATGTTGTGGAAAAATATGATTGTTTTTAAGTTTGAATTCTTTTATGAACAATCATGGGATATAGATAGGCACAAAGAATATGATTAGTAGCATCAAAAATAGTTCTAGACACAATTATTTCATAGTTCTGCTATGTTTGTATTTGTATCTGCATAGTCCTTTCATTCCTTTTCTTCCATTTGCTATAGGAAGTGCTAAACTGTTGTATATTCCTATGGTTATAATGTTATTTTCTCATTTAAGAAGCTTCCGTTATTTTAGAAATACTTTTAAAACAGAATTGATAATACTTTTGTTTATTATTTGTTTTGTTATTTGTAGGACCATAGCAGGAGGCGAAAGTTTTCTCACTTTTTGCATTTCAGCATTAATAGAAATATTTTTCTTGCCTTGGTTTATTATACAACTCTTAATCAAATCTGGATTTCGAAGGATTGAGGATTTGGTCTTTCTTTTATTGATAGTAGGAACAATTGGTGCAATTATAAGTACAACCGCCTTTGTTATTCCGCCCATTAATGACTTTATTCGTGATAATTTTTTGTATTTGAAATTTGGAGTGGGGTTAGAAACAAAGACTTGGAGGGGGTTTGGACTCTCTAGTGCATTAACGAGCCATTATTCATATATACAAGCAAGTATTGTAGTACTGTATCTCTTTTATACAAAAAACAAATGGTTTGTATTTTCACTGCCTTTTTTGTTGTTGTCAATCATTTTTAACGCTCGTACAGGATTGTTTTTATTAATTGTTGGTTTGTTAATAAGATTCTTTTGTAACTTCAACTTTAAAATGGCGATATTAATTTCTTTAGCGATTGCATTAGTAGTTGCAAATATAGAAACTTTATTTTCTATTATAGGTGCCCCAGAAGAATCGGTAGCATGGTTGAATACTTTTATGGAAGAAATGACTTCACTTTCTGATGATTCAGCAATGTCGAATAATGGAGTTCTCTATACCTTGTTTGAACAAATGGTTATTTTCCCTGAAACTTTGAATGAATGGGTTTGGGGGCGTGGATATTCGTTATTTGGGAAATTTGATGAGTTAGGGATAGAATCTGATATTGGTTTTATCAATGTTCTATCTTATGGAGGACTATTTTATTCTTTTTTGCTTTATTCTTTAATTATAGTAGCATGTGTCAAGCTGAAGAAATATAAAGAATATTGGTTTTTGACATTTTTTGTAATTGTCTTTGTAATAATAAATATCAAATCCACTTATTTGCCTCTATCAGGTCAATTAAAATTCATGATGCTTGTCTATTATTTTATGATTCTTTATGATAAGAGCATACGTGCAGGATATCCCTATGTTTTAATTCATAAATAATCAATTCTATTTGTTATGCATATTATATATATAGGCCAATTTCGTTTACCGGCACAAGATGCTGCAGCGGCTAGAGTACTGAATGTAGGGAGAAGTTTGCGGCAGGCAGGACATCAAGTAAGCTATATTAGTTGGGGGGGGCAACAAAAAAAAGAACATCGTGGCGAAGATGGTGTATACAGAGTTGATGGATTCCCATATGAGGTGACTGGCGAATTAGATTTCAAGGGCAATTTGTCAAAAAAAGTTTGGAAGAAACTATGCCAGGGGAAGAAAACAAAATATTTATTGCAGGATAGACTCGGACAGTATGATGCCATAATAGCATATAATTGCAGTCTGATTCAATGGCTCGTTCCATTTTGTAAAAGGAATCATATATACTTGATAAGCGATGTTACTGAATGGTATGATTATTCAGAATTAAAGTTGTATGAACGTCCCATTTACTATTATAAAATGCGTTATTTGCAGAAAAAAATTAAGAATAAGATAGTAATAAGTAAATATCTTGAAAACTATTATAACAAATCCCATAATATTATAATCCCGGCTACCTGTGATGCTTCGGAGGTAAAATGGCATCAAAACATTGATAATGCAAAGGCTTATGTTAAATCATTTAACGGAGTTACGCTGATTTATGCTGGTAATCCAGCGAAAAAAGACTTGGTTCACAATGTTATTAATGTCGTGCAGCGATTGGTCGTGGAGGGTTCCAATATTCGATTCCTCATCTTAGGGATAACACGTGAGAACTATCTTTTGCGTTATTCAGCCATGCTTCATACAAGGAGTCTGCATGAGGATGTCATCTTTTTAGGGCGTGTGCCGCAGGAAGTGATACCGTCATTCTATCATCAAGCTGACTTTATGGTTCTACTCCGAGACCAAACTCGCAAGAGCAATGCTGGCTTTCCGACAAAGTTTGCTGAGAGTTTTACTAGTGGAACACCTGTTATAGCAAATTTGACTAGTGATATTGGGCAATATCTGAAGGATGGAGAAACAGGTTTGGTTGTAGGCGAACCTTCTGAAGAGACGGTTTACCGGGTGTTGAAAGAAAAAGTACTAACACTGAGTTCAGAAGCAATTGCGGATATGAAGAAAAATGTTGAGTCTGTTGCAAAAAAATTAGATTACCATGCTTTCGTTGAACCGTTACGTGATTTTATGAACAAATTAAGATAGTTTTTTCATTTTGGCTTGATTCAGATAGAACAAATGTTTTTTTTAGAATTATAAGGATAAAATATCGGAAATAAAAGAGAAAAATATATGGCTAAACTATTGATGTCGTGTGATGATTATGTATATTTATGCAAAGGAAAGTACTACGCACGGACACAAGAGAAATATGATTTCTATCAACGCTATCTGCGTGTTTTTGAGCAATTGCGCCTTGTATCACGATGCGTTGAAGAAGAAAAACTTGGTAAAAGTAGGGTGGCATTGGAGGATCCCCGGATAGAATATGTTCCGATGCCATTCTTTAGCGGACCAATTCAATATGTCAAAAACTATTTCCGAGTCAGCAAGGCACTTAAGCATATTACAGAAGGATGTGACGCTGCCGTAGTTAGACTGCCTTCAACAATCGCACAAAGAGTTTGTGAAAAAGTGATTAAGAGCGGAATACCGTATGCTACTGAGTTGGTATATGACGCCAAAGACGCATTAGAGGGTGCTTCCTCGACAATAGAAAGATTCTTGTGGAAAATGATTCACCGACAAATGGTAAACGACTGTGCCAAAGCGGATGGAGTGTCCTGCGTAACAAAGCATTACTTACAGCAGCATTATACAAGCAAGAAACCGAATGCCTTCTTTGGGAATTATTCTTCTTTAGCTCTTGACAGATCGTTTTATACGTCGGAAAGAAGTTTCCCAGTAAAAGACTTCTTCATCATTGCGCATGTTTGTACGCAAGTACAATATAATGGTAGGAAAGGATATAACGAGGTAATAAAGGCTATGCAACTGCTTAAAAGAAGAGGCGTAAAAGTAAAGGTACAATTCGCTGGACCGGATTATCACGATGGAATCCGTAAACTGACAGAACTTGCTGAAAAATTGGATGTTTCAGACAGGGTAGAATTTATAGGTGGTGTTAATCGGAAACAGTTGAGTGACTATCTGGAACAGTCAGACTTATATGTGATGCCCACTTGGGCAGAGGGGTTACCTAGAGTAATTATTGAGGCAATGTCAAAGGGTTTGCCATGTATAACAACACCTGTTAGTGGCAACCCTGAACTTGTATCGGAGCATTTTCTTGTAGAATATAATGATGTTGAAAAATTGGCTGACCGCATAGAAGAACTTTGTTCTAATAGAGAATTGTATGAAGTGACGAGCAAAGAAAATTTCGAAAGGAGTTTAGAATACGAATCGGTGATTCTTGAAAAGAGAAGAGATTCATTTTATAAACAACTCAAATTATTGGCTATAAAGAATTGAAAAGGAATATAATTTTATTATTGTTCATATGGGTTAGTTGTTTAACTTGTGCTTTGTTCTCACAATCAATACCTATTATGGCTTCTCATGCTATTCGGGCTGAATATAACACATTAGAGAACTACAAGAATATAGAAGAATGTGGGTTTACTTTAGCATGCGAGTATTATCCTTCAAGAGATTATGCTGTGCGCCATTTAGCTACAGCTTCTAAAACAAATGTTAAACTGATAGTATGGTGTCCTGAGATTCTAAAAGACATGATGAATACTGTACGGATGTTTAATAAGTATAAGTCTTTCGGTGGATATCTTTTGTATGACGAGCCAGGAGCAGACAAATTTGCAAAAGTAGCTAAGGAATATGCTAAATTGAAAAGTATGGATGACAATCATCATGTTTGGATCAATTTATATCCGATAACAGCGGAAAAATACAGATTACAAACAAATTCCTACGAAACCTATATAGCTAATTATTTAGATATAGTAAATCCTTCTTTTTTGTCTTTTGACAATTATGGAATTGATAAGGATGGAATAAGGGCAGATTATTTCCAAAATTTGGAAGTAATCTCTTCCAAATGTAAAATTGCAAAAACACCTTTTTGGGCTTATGTCTTAACATCTCAGTTTGGTAATTATGTACAACCGACAAAAGGAACATTATCATTTCAGGCTTATAATAACTTTGCTTATGGTGCTCAAGGGATAGAATATTTTTCGTATAGGCGAATTCTAGACTATGGACTGAACATGGTCTGTGCACCAGTTGATACTAACTATCAAAAAATGCCAGTTTACCAGGACGTGAAAGAACTCAATGCAGAAATAACATATTATTCAAAGTATTTTTACGGATGTGATGTTAAGGAAGTAACTCATCTTAGTAAAGTTCTCCCTTTTGGGACAAATCATACAAGAAATCTTCCTGCAGGGATTAAAGAATGCGGTTATAGTAGAAATGGTTTTGTCGTGTCATCTTTTACAAAAGACAAACATGAATACTTGATGTTTGTTAATAAAGATTACTCGGAATCTCAGGCCATTATTTTGAATTTGCCTCGTAAGATAAAAAGATTATCATATTATTCAAATGAACGCTTTAAAGGGAAGGGGATGCAAACGTTTGTAGCCCAAGCAGGTTCAATTATACTGTTACGTTTAAAATGAAATGTCTGTGACAAAGATGGAGACTTTAATAGGGAAAGCTATCAATATAGATGATAATAGTATTGTTATATCAAATGGGAGCTGCATAAATGAGATAGACTATAAAGGGAAAAAGAAAAACTGTAGAGGACATCTTCTCGGTTGGAAATATGCGTGGGCTTCAATCTTTTCATTAACGCGAAGGCTTTTAAGGGCAGAAGTGACTGGATTGTATAGAGTAGTTGATTGTTGTGATGTCGTTGTTGCTAAGAAAGGCTTGTATCGTAAAGATAATTGCCAGAACAGTTATCAGATTGTCCTCTCAATGCCCCGGGGGTCTAAACCTCTAAATCTATGTATACCACCATCAGGGAAAATCTATTTTGGAGAGTATTTCCAAAATATGGGGAAGCAGGCCGTGAACATCTACAGTTCTAAAGATAATGGACAGACTTGGAATATCGTTTATACATTTCCCGAAGGGAATATTAATCACATTCATGGATTGTTCTTTGATAAGTACACGAATAGGATTTGGGTGGCAACTGGCGACAGAGAGAATGAATGCATCATTGGATACACAGAGGATGAGTTCAAGTCCTTTGCAGAAGTTTTCCGCGGAGGTCAAGAATACAGAACTTGCCAGCTATTCTTCTACGAGGACTTCATAGTGTTTGGTACAGATACACAGTACCAGCATAATGTTATAAAGAAATTCGACCGCAAGACTTTGGAAATTGAAGAACTACAAAAAGTACAGGGTTCTGTGATAAAAGGAGGACAGGTCGGCGATGTAGCTTTCATATCCACTACAGTAGAACCCTCTGAGGTAAATACTGATAAATGGGCGCATCTATGGGTCACGAAAGATGGAATTCATTGGGAAGAAAGATATAAAGCAAAAAAAGACTGGCTACCTGCTACGTTATTCCAGTTCGGAACTTTTGAGTTCCCTCAATACTACGGCATAGAGAATCTGGAGCGTTTGTATTTTAGCGGACGTGCGTTGAAAGGGGTTGACGGGAAGACCACATATATAGATTTATGAGATTTATGAGAATACTATTAGTCACACAATATTTTTACCCAGAGGTGTTTAAGAGTAATGACCTTGCTTTTGAGTTAGTGAAACGTGGGCATCATGTTGATGCATTAGTAGGCATCCCTAACTACCCTGAAGGGAAATACTTCAAAGGATACGGTATATTTAAGAAGCGTCACGAAGTGGTTAATGGGGTAAATGTATATCGTGTCTTCCAAACCCCAAGAGGCAAAGGCGGATGGCGTTTACCAATCAACTATTTCAGTTATGTGATAAGTGGATGTTTGCGAGTGCTGTTCCAGTTTGCATGGAAAAAGAAGTATGACTGTATTATAGGACATGAACCATCACCCATATTCCAAGCATATCCGGCATTGCTACTGAGGAAACTTCGAAAGGTGCCTTTCTACTATTGGATTATGGACTTGTGGCCAGATGCGATGAAGTCTGGAGGGGGAGTGGAGAATGAGAAGGTGTTGAACTTCGTGGATCAACTGGTTAAAGGCATTTATAAGCGAACAGACAAGATTCTCATTACTAGTAAGCGTTTCAGAGAATCAATTGCGGCCAAAGGTGATTTTGCAGATAAGATTATCTACTTCCCGAACTGGAGTGATGACATCCTGCAGATGGATGATTCGTATGAAATACCTCAGTTGCCAGAAGGATTCAAAATAATGATTGCCGGCAATCTGGGGAAGTCACAGAATCTGGAAGCCGTAACGGAGGTAATGCTAGGGTTAAAGGATGTACCAGAAGTGAAATGGGTGTTTGTTGGTGGTGGCTCTCGCAAAGAATGGTTGGAAGAGTTTATCAAGGAAAACGGATTTGAGGACCGTGCAGTTTGCTTAGGTCAATATCCCTTTACGGCTATGCCCGCTTTTTATAAGCAGGCAAATGCTATGCTGGTAACCCTCAGAGCGGGATTCCCACATCTTGAAGCGGTTGTTCCAGCAAGATTGCAGTCTTATATGTCTGCCGGCAGACCTGTACTTGCCATGATTGGATGCGGTGGTGCAGATATTATTGAGGAGAGCCTGTGCGGCTATGCTGTTCCTGCTGGAGATTCCAAAGCATTGATTTCTGTCATCAAAGAAAAAGTGCTGACGGATAAGGAGAGCTTCCGAAAGATGGGTAATAATGGTAGGGATTATTACAACAAATATTTTAGAATGGATAAATGCATTGATAATCTGGAAGAGATAATTGGTGCTAAATGATATGGTTTTAAGATAATGAGTCAAGTGAAAAAGTTAAGTACAACCTTTAAGCTGTTAAGAGCTTTGGGATTTAACTACTCCGAAGATGAGTATGGTGACGTAAGTTTGTGGCGTGTGATATGGCAGTTTTTCCATAATATCCGACAGAAGCATCGTCAAAATATGATGGATTGGGCTATATTGGAGCCTTTCGCACCACGGAAACTTCGTCCGAGATTGATGCGTAAGATGGGGTGTCATGTGGGTGAAGGTTGTTTTATTGGTGACCATGTGCGCATTGATCAAGGTCATGCAGATATGATAACCCTTGAAGATGGCGTGAGTGTGGCCAGTGGTACCCGTCTTTTATGTCACCAGAGAGATTTCAAGGATTACTTTATTGGGAGTGATTATAATAAACTTGGCTATAATGTTAAGCCCATTGTCCTTAAGAAAGGATGTTTGGTGGGTATGGAAAGTTTTGTCATGCCGGGCGTTACTGTTGGTGAAGGTGCTATCGTTGGTGCAGGCTCTCTTGTTACAAAGGATATTCCCGCCTGGACTATTGCTGCAGGAAGACCCGCAAAAGTCTTGAAAGAAATCCCTCATAAAACCAAGAGTTAGAATTATGATATATATAATAATAAAAAGGAGTCTTGATTTTCTCGGTGCGCTGTTGTCACTCATTATCTTGTTACCAATATTCCTTTTGACGGTAATTGGAATACTGATTAGTGACTGGGGACCAATATTCTATAAAGCTAATCGAATAGGAAAGGGGAATAAGCCTTTCAAGATGTATAAATTCAGGTCAATGAGAGTGCTGAAGGCACCTAAGAAAGGATCTGAGGCATCATTAAGACCTGATGAAGGCAGGATATTCCCATTTGGTCATTTCATCCGTAGAGCTAAGATTGATGAGCTGCCTCAATTGATAAATATTCTGAATGGAACCATGTCATTTGTTGGCCCGCGTCCTGTGGCAGAGGATCAGTATGATATGTTCCGCTATGGGAAATGGAATGAGGCAGCGAAGGTACCAGTAGGATTGAGTGGCCCTGCTGCATTGTATGACTATATTTATGGCGATCAGTTTACAGACGAAAAGGAGTATATGGAAAAGGTTTATCCTACACGTCGTGAACTGGAATATACCTACGTACAGAAAGCCAGCATTGGATATGACCTGAAGATGATTGTTTATACTATCATTTGCATCCTGTACTCGCTTTGCGGAAAAGAATGTACGTGGATTCTGAATGAATTGAAAGAGGATGCAGCGGCTTCCTCAAAAGAAACCCCCAACGAAAACGAAAAGCAATGAATGTACTTGTAACTGGTTCTGCCGGAATGATTGGCAGTTATGTGGTAAAAGGCCTAATAGAGAACGGCCATACTGTTATTGGTGTGGACCGTGTAAAGCCTAAAGAAGAGTTTGCTGGCTTAAAGCCTGTTGTTCTGGACTTGGCTTTGAAAGATGATGTGAAGCGAGTGTTTGATGAGAATAAATTAGACCGAGCTATCCACCTAGCAGCCTTGGCGCATACTGCTGGTATGAAGAACCTTACATGGGATACATACAAAAAGATAAATGTGGAGTGTGCGGAAAATGTTTTTGAAGCCTGTGCCAAGAACAATGTACCGGTATTGTTCATTAGTACTGTGGATGCTATAGGTATGGTAAAGGGTTTGATTACACCTGAAACCAAACTTAATCCAATCTCTAACTATGGCAAGAGTAAAGCTTTGGCAGAAGGTCGCTTGAAAGATATATGTAAGGTGTGGAACATCTATCGCTTCTCACCTGTATATACACCAGATGTAAAGCGCGATATTGAAAAGCGTTATTACCTTAAATATCCTAATTGGGCGTATAAGATTGGCAAAGGTGGACAGTTCGAGGTGTTGAATGTTACAGGTGCTGTTGCCGCCATGGTGGACTGGGTGGGTAAGAATGTAGATAATACTATCCATGTGATTAAAGACCCTGAGTTACTTGATATCAATGATTTGATTAAGGCAGAGAAAGCTGAGGGAAGAGCCAAACATGTGCTTCGGTTCCCAAAATGGTTGGTGCAGTGTGGATATTATGTGATAAGACTCGTATTTGGTAAGAGTAATAAAACATATTTGGTATTCAAGGCCTTGTGGCCATTCCGCACAGCGGTCAAATAATTTTAAGTTGTTGTACAATATTCAAAAGTTAATGATTATGAGATATTTAATTGTAGTTGCTCATCCCGACGATGAGGTGTTGGGATGTGGTGCATCAATTTATAAGTGGACCCAAAACGATGATATAGTTGATGTTTGTATCATGAGTGCGGAGGCGAAGGCACGTGCTTTTAGGCCAGATGATAATGAGTTGGATGACGACACGCATGCTGCTTTGAACTTTCTTGGGGTGAACAAGGAATATGAGGGAAAATTCCCGAATATCGAGATGAATACCGTGCCGCATCTGCAGTTAGTGCAGCATATAGAAGCTGCCATCAAAGAAAGTGAGCCGGACATTGTGATTACACACCATCCTGCTGACACTAATAACGACCATTTACAGACCAGTATGGCCTGCCAGGAGGCAATTCGCTTGGCACAACGTCAACCAGCAGTGAAGCCATTGAAAGAATTCTGGTATATGGAGGTGCCCAGCTGCACAGAGTGGGCAATCAATAGCGCGATAAACCAGTTTACGCCTAATTGCTACGTAGAAGTTGGGCCTGATGGCGTGCAGGCTAAAGTGAAAGCACTTTCTATGTATCGCGGTGTGATGAGACCTTATCCTCATCCTCGTTCAGAAGCATATATCACAGGATTAGCTGCCTATAGAGGGAGCCAGTTTCAGTTAGATTATGCTGAAGCATTTGAAATTGTATTAAGAAAGTATTAATATGAAATAACCCAATCACTTTTAGATTCACAAACTGAGCAAGCCAAAGTTTCACCTTCAACACGCCTCAGAGACAGTCGATAGAGGTTAGCCCCGATGGACCTGTAGTAGCATTGAATGTGACTGCAGGAAAATGGCACACAGTTAGAGTTCTTGAATCAGGTACCGTTCTTCTGGAAATGAAGGAAGGCCCGTATGAGTCTCTTCCTGAAAATAATATATTGAGTATTTGAAATAGTAATAACTTATAAAAGATAATAGACTATGTCAGTATTTAAAGACAAGACGCTGCTCATTACGGGCGGCACAGGTAGTTTTGGTAACGCAGTGTTGAACCGTTTTCTCCGTACAGATATTGGAGAAATCCGCATCTTCTCTCGCGACGAAAAGAAGCAGGACGATATGCGTCACGACTTTCAGGCACGTATGCCGGAGGTCGCCAACAAGATTAAGTTCTACATTGGCGATGTACGCAACAAGAGCACATTGAAATACGCTATGAAAGGAGTTGATTACGTATTTCATGCTGCTGCATTAAAGCAGGTACCCAGTTGTGAATTCTTCCCTATGGAAGCCGTAAAGACCAACGTGATTGGTACGGACAATACGCTGGATGCCGCTATTGATGCTGGTGTAAAGTGTGTTATTTGTCTCTCTACGGATAAGGCTGCATATCCTATCAATGCGATGGGTATCACCAAGGCAATTGAAGAAAAGATAGCTGTAGCAAAATCACGCCTCTCTGGTGATACCAAGATCTGCTGTACTCGTTATGGTAACGTGATGTGTAGCCGTGGTAGTGTGATTCCTCTTTGGATTGACCAGATTCGTAAGGGCAATCCTATTACATTGACAGAGCCAAAGATGACTCGCTTTATCATGTCATTGGAAGAAGCCGTTGACCTAGTGCTGTTCGCATTTGAGCATGGTCAAAATGGTGATATCCTGGTGCAGAAAGCTCCGGCTTGTACCATCCAGACACAGGCAGAAGCTGTGAAAGACTTATTCAATCATCAGGCACCAGAGGGTGTCGAACCCGAAATCCGCGTGATTGGCATCCGTCATGGAGAGAAAATGTATGAAACTCTTCTCACTAATGAGGAGTGTGCGAAGGCAGAGGATATGGGCAATTTCTACCGTGTTCCTGCTGACAACCGTGACCTGAACTACGATAAATATTTCAAAGATGGTGATGTGAAACGAGTCACTCTTACTGAGTTTAACTCTGATAATACAAAGAGATTGGATCTGGAGGAGACGAAAGCTAAGATCGCAAGTTTGGAGTATATTCAGAATGAACTGAACGGTATACCTAATCTTGTGTAATATGAAGATACTTGTAACTGGTGCCAATGGATTTGTTGGCAAGAACCTCAGCTGGGCACTGAAGAACATACATGCTTGTAAGGATAGAACTCATCCAGGTTTGACTATCGAGGCTGTGTATGAATACGATCTTGACAGTACTCCACAAGATTTGGATGCTTGGTGCAAGGATTGTGATTTCGTTTTCAACCTTGCAGGAGTGAACAGACCTCAGAATCAGGAAGAGTTTATGCAAGGTAACTTTGGGTTTGCATCTACTCTTCTTGATACTCTGAAGAAATACGGGAATAAATGCCCTGTAATGCTATCTTCATCCCAGCAAGCCAGCTTAACAGGTCGCTTCGGTAATTCAGAATACGGCCGTAGTAAAAAAGCAGGCGAAGACCTGTTCTTAGAGTATAGTAAGGAAACAGGTGCAGAGGTACATGTGTATCGTTTTCCGAACTTGTTTGGTAAATGGTGTAGGCCCAACTATAATAGTGCAGTGGCCACTTTCTGTAACGCCTTTGCCAACGACTTACCCTATACCGTCAATGACCCATCTGTTGAGTTGGAACTGCTTTACATTGATGATCTCGTTGATGAAATGATCGCCATTTTAGAGGGAAAAGGTCATTGTTGTGAGTTTGAGGGTTTAGAAGTTATTCCTGGTCCACTTGGTAAGTATAGATATTGCCCCATTACCCATAAAGTAACATTGGGTGAGATAGTGGAACTGCTGAAGAGCTTCGCTGAACAGCCTAAGACATTGATGATTCCTGAGATTCCTGCTGGCTCGTTTGCCAAGAAACTGTACAGCACGTATCTGAGCTATCTGCCGTATGAAAAGACGGCATTTGATCTGAAAATGAATGTGGATGAGCGTGGTTCGTTTACGGAGCTGGTTCATACATTGAATGCTGGACAGGTAAGTATCAATATCAGTAAGCCTGGCATTACCAAAGGCCAACATTGGCACAACACGAAGTTTGAGCAGTTCATTGTGGTGAAAGGCCACGGTCTAATCCAACAACGCAACCTCAACGACCCTGAGGGGCGCGTGTTGGAGTGGGAGGTAGATGACAATCACATCCAAGCCGTTCATATGCTCCCAGGATATACTCACAATATCATCAATCTAAGTGATACTGAAGATCTCGTGACTGTAATGTATTGCAATGAGATTTTTAACCCGAATAAGCCAGACACTTTTTTTGAGAAGGTTAAATAGTGGAACAGAATCTGCAAGATAGTTTATTATCTATTGTCCGATTGGGAATAAATCATGCTATTTCTGACTCACTTAAAGGAGCGGATTGGCCTGCAGTTCAATCATTTGCCGAAAGACAGGGACTTTATGCCATTGCTTTAGATGGTATTGATAAGCTACCTGCGTCATCGAAACCGTCGCAAGGATTGTTGCTAGAATGGATTGGAAATGTATTTCAAAACTATGAGTCCCGCTATGAGCAATATTGTAAAACACTTGCTGAGATGGCAGGTTTTTATAATAAGCATGGATTGAAAATGATGGTGCTAAAGGGATATGCTTGTGGTCTTAATTGGCCTAAACCTGAGCATAGACCATACGGAGATATTGATATCTGGCAATTTGGAGAGTACAAGAAAGCCGATGCGTTATTACAACTAGAAAAAGAAATCAAAGTTGATAATTCCCATCATCACCATACTGTTTTTATGTGGAGTGATTTCATGGTGGAGAATCACTATGATTTCATCAATGTTCATCATCATAGGAGTAATGTTGAGTTGGAGAAGGTCTTCAAGGAATTTGGTCAGGATGATAGTTATTATGTGGAAGTATTTGGAGAGAGAGTCTATTTACCATCGCCCTATCTACATGCATTGTTCCTGTTGAAACATACAATGAATGATTTTACAGCTTTTTCAATAACACTGCGCCAAGTGCTTGACTGGGGCTTTTTTGTTAAGAAACATACAAAACAAATTGAATGGGAAAGATTAACGGCCTTGCTTCATGAGTACCACATGAGTGATTTTTTTAATTGCATTAACGGCATTTGTGTGGAGAATTTGGGCTTTGACGCAAGTATATTTCCAGAAGTGCAGTATCTTCCGATTTTAAAAGAAAGGGTGCTTGCTGATATAATAAACCCGAGGTATGGCTCTGCTGAACCAAAGTGTTTTGTTCCACGCTTATGTTATAAATATCAGCGGTGGAAAGGAAACGCTTGGAAGCATGAGTTGTGCTATAATGAAAGCATATGGAGTGCATTCTGGAGCGGTATCTGGTCACATTTGCTAAAGCCCAAGTCGATATGAAGGAAGTTCTGATGGTGGTTTGGCAATTTTGTAGCTATTTGTTTGTTCCGCAATGGGGACGTAGCCGCAAGGCAGCGGAATGAAGGATGTTCGATGCATTGAGCATAGGCCTTGATGCAAATTGTGAGTGCTATCTGCTTGCAGAAAGCTATATTTAGAAAAGGGGAAAATAATTATAATATAATTTAAATTAAAATATAAGATGAATATAAAACATTTTAAGAACGATGGTAAGCTGAAGTTACTGATTATCGTGGGTACCCGTCCTGAGATAATCAGGCTGGCAGCAGTGATTAACAAGTGTCGTCAGTACTTTGACTGTCTGTTGGCACATACTGGTCAGAACTATGACTATAACCTGAATGGGGTGTTCTTCAAAGACTTGAAACTAAAGGATCCGGATATCTATATGGAGGCTGTGGGTGATGACCTCGGTGCTACGATGGGTAACATCATCGACAAAAGCTATAAGGTGATGGTAGAGACGAAACCTGATGCAGTGCTTGTGCTGGGTGATACTAATAGTTGTTTGTCAGTCATTGGTGCCAAGCGCCTGCACATACCCATCTTCCATATGGAAGCCGGCAACAGATGCAAGGACGAGTGCTTGCCCGAGGAGACCAACCGTCGAATCGTCGATATCATCAGCGATGTCAACATGGCCTACTCTGAGCATGCCCGCAGATATCTGGCCGATTGCGGCCTGCCTAAGGAACGTACCTATGTCACAGGTAGCCCAATGGCTGAAGTGCTCCATCAGAACCTTGCAGAGATAGAGGCATCAGACATCCACCAGCGACTGAACCTCGAGGAAGGTAAGTATATCCTACTCTCTGCTCATCGTGAAGAGAACATCGACACAGAGAAGAATTTTCTCTCCCTCTTCACCGCTATCAACAAGATGGCCGAGAAATACGACATGCCCATTCTTTACTCCTGCCACCCAAGAAGCAAAAAGCGCCTCGAAGCAACTGGCTTCCAGCTAGACAAACGCGTGATTCAGCATGAGCCTTTAGGCTTCCACGACTACAACTGCTTACAGATGAATGCCTTCGCAGTGGTGAGCGATAGCGGAACCTTACCCGAAGAGAGCAGCTTCTTCACGAGTGTCGGCCACCCTTTCCCGGCTATTTGCATCCGCACAAGCACTGAGCGTCCAGAAGCACTTGACAAGGCCTGTTTCTTCATCGCTGGTATCGATGAGGTCTCGCTGCTGCAAGCTGTGGACACTGCCGTGACCATGAACAAAAACGGTGATTATGGCATCCCGGTTCCTGACTATATTGAAGAGAACGTCTCATCAAAGGTTGTGAAGATTATTCAGAGCTACGTTGGAATTGTTAACAAAATGGTCTGGAGAAAGTTTTAATTGTATTTCATGTAATCAGGTTAGCAAAATCTACAAATACTTATATGTTCTCAAATGGGACTAGATTTGTATAATATGGAAATAACTGATAAGGATTTGGTGTCCATTGTTATGCTCTCACACAATGGTGGAAGATACGTAGAAGAGTCGGTCAGGAGCGTAATGGCTCAAACCTATCAGAACTGGGAGTTGTTGTTTCTGGATGACAACTCACAGGATGATACAATCAGTGTGGTGTCTGCTTTGAGAAATGAAGATAGGGCCATGGTGAGAGCCAAGGCTGGTCTCAAGTCGATAAGTAAAAGGATAAGAGTAGCGAAGACACTTTACCAGATGGGCGAATCAACAAACATGAGCTCAACTCTGAAGGAGGCCAAAGGCCGCTGGATCGCTTTTTTGAACGTGGGTGATGTATGGGCTCCTGACAAGTTGGAGAAGCAAATTGCTTTCATGGAGGAACATGACTATGCGTTCAGCTACACCTGCTATGGGCTGATGGACATGGAATCACGGAATCGCGGTGTAGTGGTGAGTGGAAAAGCGCATGTGACGCATGAAGATATGCTGAAGTGTTGCTGGCCTGCGTACATGACCGTGATGTATGACCGGGAGAAGGTCGGTGAGATGAAGGTGCGAACACCGCAGAATAATGACTATGCACTGTGGCTGAATGTGAGCGACAGGCATGATTGCTATCTGCTGGATGAGAATCTGGCCACGATGCGGACAAAATGGGGCCGACTTGGGAGAATCCTGCTCACCAACAACATCAAGTGGCGTTATGATGCCTACCGCATCGACGAGGACCTCGGTCCCGTCACCTCTTTCTTCTATACCGTCCGTAACGGCCTCTATGGCCTCGTGAAGTGGTTTAAATACGTTAAAAGGGTGTAGTGATGAAAGTACAATTGATAAATGATGAGCTGCTGAGGGGGCTGCACGAGAAGGCGGCGCAGAATGAGCGTCTTCGTATGAATCATGATTTGCGCACGACTCCCGAAGATACCTCGCAGCGGATGCTGAACGCATTGGAAGTGGGGACTCATGTCCCCATTCATCGTCATTTGAAGACATCTGAGACGGTAATTTGTCTGGAAGGGTGTCTGGATTGGGTATTCTATGAGGAACTGGCCAACATGGATGCTGGGGGACCCGTCCATGATGGGGAAATGGCAGCTGACGAAACGTGCTTTGTGGAAACGGCCCGTTTCAGGGTTTGTCCCAAAGAGGGCACTTATGGCATACAGGTTCCGCAAGCTTCATGGCACTCGGTCATTGTTCATGAGGCCAGTACGATCCTTGAAGCCAAGGATGGGGCTTATGTTCCACAAAAGTGATATAAAACCTCAGCGCGTTTCGCAACGGGCTGAGGGGAGAATCAGATTATGACGGGAAAAGTGCCACTTTTCGCCTTGAATTATGGCATAATCCGGGGAGAATTATGGCACTATTCGGTGATGAATTCGAGGAGATCAAAAGTTCGTTCTAAGTCATAATCACGGCTGCGCTTCAGGAAATCCCTATATATATACATAGCCCTTTTTATTTATATAAATAAAAAAGGGCAATATATAGGGGGGATTCCCAGAAGGGTGCGGGATTGAAAATCCTAAGGAGGTATTATGTTAAGGGATTATCAGCAAGAGATGAAGGACAGGCTGTATGAGGCCTGGACGAGGTATCAGAGTGTGATGGTGCAGATGCCGACAGGTACGGGAAAGACGCACCTGATGGCGGCTGTCATACAGGAGAACATGGACCACGGCGTGCTTATCGTGGCACACCGCGTGGAACTCATCGGACAGATTTCGGAAACGCTGAGGACGTTTGGGGTGCCGCATGGGATCATCGACCGGATGACGAAGGATACCGATGAGGTGATGGCGAGGCATAAGGTGGTCGTGGCGAGTATCCAGACGCTGTCGAGGAGAATCGGGGGCGGTGTACATGGTGCGGTGATTATCGACGAGGCGCATCATGCGGTGGCGAAGACCTACAGACAGCTGTGGGACAAGTGGCCCGATGCAAAGTTCCTGGGACTGACCGCCACGCCCTGCAGACTGAACCAGACGGGATTCACCGACCTGTTTGACACGCTGCTGGAGTCGTATTCCATCCAGGAATTCATCGACAGGGGATGGTTATCGGACTTTGAGTATATCTCCGTGATGCCCGACAACTGGATGGTGAGCCGTATTGCAGGCCTGAAGAAAAGGGGCGTGGACGGGGACTACCAGACCAAGGAGATGGCCACTGTGATGGACTCGCGGGAGTCGATAGAACACCTGTATGACACGTATGTACAGTACGCCAAGGGCAAGAAGGGCATCGTGTATGCCATCAACCGCGAACATGCCCAGCATATCTCGGACTACTATGTCTCGAAAGGGGTGAAATGCTGTTGGATAGATGCCCTGACACCGGCAGAGGAGAGGGAGAGGCTGGTGAGACTTTACAGGGGCGAATCACGGGGACAGGCACCTGATCCTGACTTACGCACGGATCAGGGAGCCAGTCCCCATGATTCGCTGGACGTGATCGTAAACGTGGATATCTTCAGCGAGGGGTTCGACTGCCCTGAGGTGGAGTTCATCCAACTGGCACGACCTACCTTGTCGTTGTCGAAGTACCTGCAACAGGTGGGCCGTGGCATGCGAATGATTCCGGGGAAGGACTATGTGATTATTCTCGACCAGGTGGGCATGTACCAGACCTTCGGCATGCCGACGGAGGAAAGGGAATGGAAACTGATGTTCGAAGGGAAGATGAAAGGCAAGGGACGGCATGGCGGAGACCGCTATATCATCCGTGACGAACCGGATCTGACCCTCATCAACCTGGACATGGTGCGCATCAAGCGACACGGGGAGAAGAACATCGGTGTGGAGATCTTCATACAAGGCGGTAAGTTCGGAGTGGTCAGGGATGGCATGGTGACCTGTGCCCCGGAGTTCGAACATATCCGAAGGGTACGCGACGGACAGTTCTTCGCCATTGCCACCTATCCCTACGCCGTGTTCAGAAACAAGACCACCGTGATCAGCCTGGGCGGCATCGACCAGAGGGTGGCACTCTACGGAAAGGTGGCCGTCGATGGCGACGTGGTGGAGGGAGAGACCATCCAGGGCAAGAGAACCTACTGGGACGGGGTGGGGCAGGCCTACTACGACTCCCGTCCGGAGTTCGAGACCGTGGGAGGGGTGCAGATGGTGACCAGAAACGGCGAATACCAGCTGCGGAAGAAATCACCCTACCTGCGGGAACCGGTCAGCAAGGAGGATATATGGTATAACCGCTATATCCTCTGGATGAGGGATGTCATCGTACTCAAGGCTACGGGACAGGTGTTCCCCGTGAAGGCTTTCGGTACGGAATGTTTCTATGTGGCCAATACCGACCGCTCAAGGGAGGGACGCTATATGAGGATGGAACTGAACGGGATGATTTCCAGTCAGATTATCGACCAGCTGAACAGAAACTTTGCCACCGAACTCCCGGACAAGTCGACGGGACAGCTGATCAGGGCGTCGTCGGGGCAGATGGAGTATCTGGACCAGGAATACCAACGGCAGAAAAGCAACGTCACCATCTTCCATGAAATCTGACAGGGGACAGGTACCTGTCAGGTCTTGGCCGCGAGTATGTTACCTGACAGGTACCTGTCCCCTGTCAGAAGTCCCCTGTCAGAAATTTCGAGGAAAATTTGGTGGTTTCGATGAAAGTGTGTACCTTTGCAGCCTGAAAAATTATATATATAATAAAAAGGTATGATTAACATTACTTTTCCAGACGGATCTGTTCGTTCGTATGAGCAGGGCGTGACTGGCTATCAGATTGCAGAGAGCATCTCTCCGGCTCTCGCACGCAGCGTTGTCAGCTGTGGTGTAAACGGTGAGACCGTAGAGCTGAACCGTCCTATCAACGAGGATGCGAAGATTGAGCTCTATAAGTTTGATGACGAGCAGGGTAAGCATACCTTCTGGCACACCTCCGCCCACTTGTTGGCAGAGGCATTGCAGGAGTTGTATCCCGGTATCCAGTTCGGTTTCGGACCTGCTGTCGAGAACGGTTTCTTCTATGATGTGCTGTTGAAGGACGGCGAGAGCATCAAGGAGAGCGATTTCCCCAAGATTGAGGCAAAGATGAAGGAACTGGCCGGCAAGAAGGAGCCCGTGGTTCGCAAGGAGGTGGCCAAGGCCGATGCCCTGAAGCAGTTTGCTGCCGACGGTCAGACCTACAAGTGCGAACATATCGAGCAGGATCTTGAAGATGGTTCCATCACGACTTATACCCAGGGCAACTTCACCGACCTCTGCCGTGGTCCGCACCTCGTGGATACAGGTGAGATCAAGGCCGTGAAGCTGACTTCAGTGGCCGGTGCTTTCTGGCGTGGCGATGCCAACCGCGAGCAGATGCAGCGTCTCTATGGTATCTCCTTCCCCAAGAAGAAGATGCTCGACGAGTATCTCGAGATGTTGGAGGAGGCCAAGAAACGCGACCATCGTAAGATCGGTAAGGAGATGGAACTCTTTATGTTCTCAGATAAGGTCGGTAAGGGATTACCCATCTGGCTGCCGAAGGGAACAGAGCTCCGTCTGCGCCTGCAGGATCACTTACGCAAGGTTCAGAAGCGCTTTGGTTATCAGGAGGTTATCACGCCGCATATCGGCTCGAAGAGCCTCTATGTGACTTCTGGTCACTATGCTCATTATGGCAAGGATTCGTTCCAGCCCATCCATACCCCTGAGGAGGATGAGGAGTATATGCTGAAGCCGATGAACTGTCCTCACCACTGTGAAATCTTCGCGTGGAAGCCCCGCAGCTATCGTGACCTGCCACTGCGTATCGCTGAGTTTGGTACGGTGTATCGTTATGAGCAGAGTGGTGAGTTGCATGGTCTGACCCGTGTGCGTTCGTTCACGCAGGACGATGCCCACCTGTTCTGCCGTCCTGATCAGGTGAAGCAGGAGTTCCTAAATGTGATGGATATCATCGGTATTGTGCTGACAGCCTTCGGATTTAACTTCGAGGCTCAGATCAGTCTGCGTGATCCTAATGACCACGAGAAATATGTTGGTACCGACGAGGACTGGGCACTGGCTGAGAAGGCCATCGTTGAGGCTTGTCAGGAGAAGGGACTGCCTGCTAAGGTGGAATATGGCGAGGCTGCCTTCTACGGTCCGAAGCTTGACTTCATGATCAAGGATGCCATCGGACGTCGCTGGCAGTTGGGTACCATTCAGGTGGACTACAACCTGCCCAAGCGCTTCCAGCTGGAGTATACCGATGAGGACAACACGAAGAAGACGCCAGTGATGATTCACCGTGCACCTTTCGGAAGTATGGAGCGTTTCTGCGCTGTGCTGATCGAGCACACCAGCGGTCACTTCCCCCTCTGGCTCACACCGGACCAGGTGGCTATTCTGCCATTGTCGGAGAAATACAACGACTATGCTCAGGAGGTTGCCAAGAAGTTCGACATGGGTGGTGTACGTGCTACCATCGACCTGCGTAACGAGAAACTGGGCCGTAAGATCCGTGACAACGAGCTGAAGCGTATCCCCTATATGGTGATCGTAGGCGAGAAGGAAGCAGCTGAAGGAACAGTGGCCGTTCGTCCGCAGGGTGGTGGTGAACAGAGTGTCAAGACCATCCAGGAATTCATCGATGAAGTGAATGCCCGTGTTGCAGAAATGACGAAGGATTTTTAAAAAATCTAAAAAATATTTGGCTAATTCGTTGAAAATTAGTAATTTTGCAGCCGATTTCTAAAAAATAGTTGATGAAGAATGACAAACTGAAGAATCAGTACCGGATCAACGAGCAGATCCGAGTGCGTGAAGTCCGCATCGTCGGTGACAATGGCAGCACCGTTGTTCCTATCCGCGACGCATTGAATATGGCCCGTGATGAGGGTGTCGATCTCGTAGAGATTTCCCCCAATGCCAATCCACCAGTATGTCGTCTCATCGATTACTCCAAGTTCCTCTACCAGCAGAAGAAGCGCCAGAAGGAAATGAAGGCCAAGCAGGTGAAGGTGGAGGTGAAGGAAATCCGTTTCGGCCCTCAGACCGATGAGCATGACTATCAGTTCAAGCTGAAGCATGCCAAGGAGTTCCTGGAGGAAGGCAATAAGGTTCGTGCTTATGTGTTCTTCCGCGGACGCTCCATCTTGTTCAAGGAGCAGGGAGAGGTGCTGTTGCTGCGTTTCGCCAATGATCTGGAGGAAGTAGGTAAGGTGGAGTCGATGCCATCGCTCGAAGGTAAGAAGATGTTCATCTACCTGGCTCCAAAGAAGGCCGGCGAGAAAAAGAAGAGTCAGCAGGCTCGTGACCGTGAGGCCGCAGCCCTTGAGGCCAAAGAGAGTCAGAAACAGGCTCAGGCTCAGCAGAAGGAAGAGGTTGATGCAGAGATGCCTGCCAATGGCGGACTCTTTGCCAACGCCAAGATCAGCGACGAGGCCCTCAAGAAACTGACAGAGACAGAAGAATAAAGGTGCGCTGCGCCCGGTATATGCGTTGCCACCGCTTTAATTAATAACAATTAAATTTTTTAAAAACAATGCCAAAAGTAAAGACAAATTCCGGTGCCAAGAAGAGATTCTCATTCACCGGTACAGGTAAGGTTAAGAGAAATCACGCTTACCACAGCCACATTCTGACAAAGAAGACCAAGAAGCAGAAGCGCAATCTTGTGCACTCTGCCATCGTTGACCCTTCAAACATGAAGCAGGTTCGTGATCTGCTGTGTCTCCGCTAACCCTATTGTCTAACATTTAAAGAAGTAAGAAACTATGCCAAGAAGTGTAAATCACGTTGCATCAAGAGCAAAGCGTAAGAGAATTTTGAAGCTTACCCGTGGCTACTTTGGAGCCCGTAAGAATGTTTGGACAGTAGCAAAGAATACCTGGGAGAAGGGTCTGACCTATGCTTACCGCGATCGTCGTAACAAGAAGCGCGTATTCCGCAGCCTGTGGATTCAGCGTATCAATGCTGCCGCTCGTCTGGAAGGCATGAGCTATTCTGTCCTGATGGGCAAGCTCACCAAGGCTGGTATCGAGATCAACCGCAAGGTGCTCGCTGACCTCGCCATGAACAATCCCGAGGCTTTCAAGGCCATCGTGGAGAAAGTTAAGTAAGTGAGTGAAGAGCAAATGCATTTGTTCTTCCGAACGCAAGTAACTTGGAGCTGTAGGCTCAAGGTCAAGTAAGAAGGTGAAGTAAACAAATCCTTCAAAAATAAAACAGGTGCCGTCATTCGTGATGGCACCTGTTTTTTATTTCCTTCGTTTGAGTTCTATGGTCTTGGGGATCTTCTGCCATTTACTGTTCTTGGGCACTTTGAGGGTAGAACCGCTTTCCTGCCTGAGGATGTAAATGGAGTCGTTCTTCTGGGTGAGGGTAGCGGTAAGATCCTCAGAACCATAGTCGTTGATGAGATTCAACGTGGCGGTCTTCTTGTCCTTGATACTGGCTGACGTGATGACCCAGCAGAAAGAATTGTTCTTCTTGCCGAGATAGCCCGGCAGCGTGCCATAGAGCTCCTGACCAGGTATCTTGATGTCCTCGTCGTAGAGGTTGATGTTCAGATAGACTTCATACTCATTATTATAAAGGTACGCGCGAAATGTCGTACTGTCTTTCTGCTCTGCAATGGCACCGATAGCCATGAAAAAAGCAAGAATTGAAAAACTGATTCTTCTCATACCGATGAATTTTGCCGACAAAGATACCAAATCTAAATCAATAAAACACAAAAACGGGGAAAAATAGTTGGAAAAACAAGGGAGTTTTTAGATTTTTTTAAGTACCTTTGCAGCGTTTATAATTATAACGATGGTAAAAAAGCTTTTGAAGCCCGACTATATCTTTGAATCGAGTTGGGAAGTTTGTAACAAAGTAGGTGGAATCTATACAGTCCTTTCGACGCGTGCCAAGACCCTGCAGGAGGCACATCACGATCAGGTGATCTTTATCGGTCCAGGTTTGTGGAAACGGGAGGACGGTAACTATTCGAAGAAGGAGAGCCCCTATTTCAGAGAGGATCAGACTCTCTTTGCCGATTGGCAAAGGGAGACCAAGGAGAATGGCCTTCAGGTGAGGGTAGGGCGTTGGACGGTTCCTGGTGAACCCATCGCCATCCTGGTTGACTTTGTTCCATATTTTGAGAAGAAGAATGAAATCTACGGTTGGCTGTGGGAACACTACAGTGTGGACTCGCTGCACGCCTATGGCGACTATGACGAGGCCTCGATGTTCTCGTATGCTGCCGCCCTCGTAGTGGAGAGCTTCTATCACTACTATCTTAACGATAAGCAGCAGGTGATCTATCATGCCAATGAATGGATGTGTGGTCTCGGAGCCCTTTACATCAATAACAAACTGCCTCAGATCGGTACCATCTTCACCACCCATGCTACTAGTATTGGACGCAGCATTGCCGGGAATATGAAACCCCTCTACGACTATCTCTTCGCCTATAATGGTGATCAGATGGCCGGAGAACTGAATATGCAGTCGAAGCATTCGATAGAAAAACAGACGGCATGGAATGTGGACTGCTTCACGACTGTCAGCGATATCACTGCCAAGGAATGCGTGGAATTGTTGGATAAACCCGTTGATGTGGTATTGCCTAACGGCTTTGACGACAGCTTCGTACCCTCGGCAGCACAGTTCACACGAAAGCGCAAGGCTGCCCGTAAGCGTCTGTTGGATGTGGCCAATGCCCTGCTTGGTGAACAGCTCGACGATGACACGCTGATTATCTCGACATCAGGTCGCTATGAGTTCCGCAACAAGGGTATCGACGTGTTTGTGGAAGCCATGAACCGTCTGTTGCGCGACAAGGATCTGAAGAAGAAGGTGGTTGCCTTTATCGAGGTTCCCGGATGGGTGGGCGAACCACGCAAGGATTTGCAGGAGAGGCTTCAGAGAATTCAGAATACTCCGGGTACTCAGAATACACCGATCTTCGATACGCCGCTGGAGGTGCCTCAGGTGACACACTGGCTCCACAACATGAGCCACGACAATGTTCTGGGCATGATGAAGTACTACGATATGCACAACCGGAAGGATGAGCAGGTGAAGGTGATCTTCCTGCCCTGTTATCTGGACGGTAAGGATGGTATCGTGAATATGACCTACTACGATATCGTGCTGGGTAATGATCTCTGCATCTATCCTTCCTATTACGAGCCATGGGGCTATACCCCGTTGGAGGCTGTGGCCTTCAAGGTGCCTTGCATCACCACTGACCTGGCAGGCTTCGGCCTTTGGGCTAATACGGTCTTCGGTAAGTACGGAGAGATTGAGGATGGTGTGAAGGTGATCCATCGCACGGATTATAACTATTCGGAAGTGGCTGACAATATCAAGGATACGGTGGCAGCATTTTCCGCCTTTACGAAGAAACAGGTGGACGAGGCCCGCAAGCATGCCAGTCAGTTGTCGAAGAAAGCCCTGTGGCGTGAGTTCATCAAATTCTATGAAGAGGCTTATGACATCGCCCTCCGCAAAGCGGAAGAGAGGAAGGTAAAAAAGTAAAAAGGTAAAAAAGTAAATTATAAATCAAGAGATTATGAAAATTAAAGCAGATTACACAAATGTTCCCTCTTGGAAGATTCTGACCGTGAAGGCCACTCTGCCAGAGGAACTGAAGTGTTTGGATGAGATTGCCCACAACATGTGGTGGGTGTGGAACTACGAGGCTCGCGACTTGTTCCGTGACCTTGACCCTCAGCTTTATCATGATGTAAAGCACAACCCTGTGATGCTGCTTGAGCGTCTGACTTATTCGCGCAAGGAAGAGATTATCAAGGACAAGGCGCTGATGAAGCGCATTAAGAACGTCTACGACTCATTCCGTAAGTATATGGACGTGAAGCCAGACTCAAAGCGTCCGTCAGTGGCCTACTTCTGTATGGAGTATGGTATCCACTCTGCCCTGAAGATCTATTCCGGTGGTCTGGGTATGCTGGCTGGTGACTATGTGAAGGAGGCTTCTGACTCCAACGTGGATATGTGCGCTGTAGGTTTCCTGTATCGTTTCGGTTATTTCACACAGAGCCTGTCTATCGACGGACAGCAGATTGCCAATTACGAGACCCAGAACTTCGGTTCTCTGCCTATTGAGCGTCAGCTCGACAAGGATGGCACACCTCTCGTGATTGATGTGCCTTATACCAACTATCAGGTGCATGCCTATGTATGGCGTGTGAATGTCGGTCGTGTGAAGCTCTATCTGCTGGACACTGACAACGAGATGAACTCAGACTTCGACAAGCCCATTACCCACAGCCTTTATGGTGGCGACTGGGAGAACCGTCTGAAGCAGGAGATCCTGCTTGGTATCGGTGGTATGCTGCTGCTGAAGAAGCTGGGTATCAAGAAAGATATCTATCATTGTAACGAGGGTCATGCAGCCCTCTGCAATCTGCAGCGTCTGTGCGACTATATCGAGGAAGATGGTCTGACATTCAATCAGGCCCTTGAGCTGGTGCGTGCGTCTGGCCTCTATACCGTGCATACACCTGTTCCTGCAGGCCATGACTACTTCGACGAGGGCTTGTTCGGCAAGTATATGGGTGGCTATCCTCAGAAACTGGGTATCTCTTGGGATGAGTTTATCGGTATGGGACGCACCAATCCCGACGATCACGGCGAGAAGTTCTGTATGTCTACCTTCGCCTGCAACACCTGTCAGGAGGTCAATGGCGTGTCCATGCTTCACGGCTGGGTTTCTCAGAAGATGTTCGCCCCCATCTGGAGTGGCTATTATCCTGAGGAGAACCATGTGGGCTATGTTACCAATGGCGTGCATTTCCCCACCTGGTGTGCTGCCGAGTGGCTGAAGGTCTATTCCAAGTACCTCGATCCGAAGCACCTGAGCGACCAGTCTAACGAGGAGATCTGGCATGGCATCTACAACTGTCCCGATGAGGAAATCTGGGCTACCCGTACAGCGCTGAAGCAGAAACTCTTCGAGTATATCAAGGAGCAGTTCCGTGAGACCTGGCTGAAGAACCAGGGTGATCCCTCACGTGTGGTCAACCTGCTGGGCAAGTTCAATCCCGATGCACTGGTGATTGGTTTCTGCCGTCGCTTCGCTACTTACAAGCGTGCTCACCTGCTGTTCACCGACCTCGATCGTCTCAGCAAGATCGTCAACAATCCTGAGCGTCCAGTGGTGTTCCTCTTCGCTGGTAAGGCTCATCCCGCAGATGGTGCCGGACAGGGCCTGATCAAGAAGATCTTCGAGATCTCACAGCGTCCGGAGTTCATGGGTAAAGTGATCTTCCTCGAGGACTACGACTTCCTGCTGGCTCGTCGTCTGGTTTCGGGTGTGGATATCTGGATGAATACACCGACACGTCCGCTTGAGGCATCTGGTACATCCGGTGAGAAGGCCGAGATGAACGGTGTCGTCAACCTCTCCGTGAAAGACGGTTGGTGGCTGGAGGGCTATCGCGAGGGTGCCGGTTGGGCACTCACAGAGAAGCGTACCTACCAGAACCAGGGCTATCAGGATCAGCTCGATGCTGCCACTATCTATAACCTGCTCGAGAACGAGATCGTGCCCCTGTATTACAACAAGGACAAGAAGGGCATCTCGAAGGGGTGGATCAAGGTCATCAAGAACTCGATTGCCACGATTGCTCCTCACTATACCATGAAGCGTCAGTTGGACGACTATTACGCCAAGTTCTATGAGAAGGAGGCCAAGCGCTTCAAGGAACTCTCTAAGAACGACAACCGTCTGGCGAAGGAGATTGCCCAGTGGAAGGAGACTGTCGCAGAGCGCTGGGATGCCATCAGTGTGGTCAGTGCTGAGTCTACGGCACCCCCTTCTGGTCTGCATCTCACCGGTGAGAACTACACACTGCGCTATGTCATCAACGAGCAGGGTCTCGACGATGCCGTTGCATTGGAGAAAGTCAATGTCTGGACTGATGAGAACGGCGAGGATCATGTGTTCTCTATCGAGCCGCTGAAGATGGTGGGCCACGAGGGTAATAACTACACCTTCGAGGTGGTTCATTCGCCCAAGCAGGCTGGTCAGTATAAGAGTGCCATCCGCATGTATCCGAAGAACAAGAACCTGCCTCACCGTCAGGACTTCTGTTATGTGAAGTGGCTGGAACTCCCGCTGGTCAACGCATAATCAATAAAAATCCCCCGTTCACATCCGAGCGGGGGATTTTTTTATCAGTGTCCACTTACTTATTGTCGACAGCTGCCTGCTCGATGGGCAGACAACGCTTGTAATTCTCAATATACTTCTCGAAGCCAGCCACATCCTCGGCAGTGGGAGCGATAGAGACGCCCGTATTGCCTGCGAAGACGACTGTCTCAAGATAGTCTGCGAGACTCAGCTTATCAGGATTATTCACAGCGTAACCAGCCAACAGGGCGATACCCCAGGCACCACCTTCGCCAGCGGTCTCCATGACGGAGATAGGACTGTTGAGGGCAGCTGCGAGCATGCGCTGACCAACGCCGGCGGTCTTGAAGTAACCACCGTGGCCAGTGATACGATCGACACGGATCATCTCGTCCTTGAAGAGGATGTCGTTACCGATCTTCAGCACACCGATGGCACCATAGAGGTGGGCACGCATGAAATTGGCGAGGTTGAACTTGTCGTTGGCTGAACGTACGAACATGGGACGTCCTTCAGCGAGACCTGTAACAGGCTCACCTGACACGTAGTTGTAAGCCATCAGACCTCCGCAGTCGGTATCGCCTTCGAGGGCCTTGTTGAAAAGCTTGCCATAGAGTTCGTTCATGTCTACAGGAACACCGAGCAGTTGCTGATATTCCTTGAAGAGGCCAACCCATGCATTGATGTCGCTGGTGCAGTTGTTGCAGTGTACCATAGCCACGAGTGATCCATCAGGTGTGGTGACCATATCAATCATCTCATAAGGTTTCGACAACGGTTTCTCGAGCACGATCATCGAGAAAGAAGATGTGCCTGCGCTGACGTTACCCGTGCGCTGCTTGACGGCGTTGGTGGCTACCATGCCTGTGCCAGCGTCACCCTCAGGAGGACAAACGGGACAGCCGGGCTTCAAATGTCCGGAGACATCGAGTTTCTTGGCACCTTCGGGTGTCAGGAAACCTGCGTTCTCGCCAGCGTTGAGTGACTTGGGCAGGATATCGAGAAGCTTCCAGGAATAGCCCTTCGGTGCAACGAGTTCATCAAACTTCTTCACCATTGTGGCGTCATAGGTCTTCGTGGCGGGATCGACGGGAATCATACCTGATGCGTCGCCTACACCGAGGACGAACTGACCTGTTACCTGCCAATGGACATAACCAGCGAGGGTGGTGAGGTATTTGATGTCCTTGACGTGCTCATTATCCTCGAGGATGCACTCATAGAGGTGGCTGATACTCCAACGCAAGGGGATGTTGTAGTTGAAGAGTTTGGAGAGCTCAGCGGCGGCCTTACCGGTGTTGGTGTTACGCCATGTGCGGAAGGGCACGAGGATCTCCTCTTTCTCGTTGAACGCCATATAGCCGTGCATCATGGCTGAGAAACCGATGGCAGCGAGGGTCTCGATCTCGCAGTCGTACTGCTTCTGGACATCCTTGCGGAGGTCGGCATAGCAGTCCTGAAGACCATACCAGATGGCTTCGATGGAGTAGGTCCATAGACCGTCGACCAACTGGTTCTCCCACTCGTGTGAGCCCTGTGCGATGGGCTTATTGTCCTCGTCGATGAGGACGGCCTTTATGCGGGTAGAGCCAAACTCGATACCGAGAATGGCCTTACCACTTTCTATTACTTGTTTTGCGGTCATATCTTACTTCAGTGCTTTGTTCAACATGTAGTAAACCTCGTTGTTCTGGAGGGTCTGCTTGAAGTCGGCAATGTTGGTCTGCTTGTTGATACGGACGTACTCGATGCCGAGCATCTCTGCGAAGTCTGCCCAGTACTCTTCGTTGATGTCGTAAGAGAAGGCACTATGGTGAGTACCGCCGGCGAGGATCCAGGCAGCAGCACCGATCTCAAAGGTGGGCTGGGGGATCCAGAGCGCAGAAGCCACGGGCAGCTTAGGCATGGGCTTCGGCTCGATACACTCTACCTCCTGAGAAATCAGACGGAAGCGATTGCCGAGGTCGACGACAGTGGCCTTGATGCCACGACCCGTCTTTGAGGTGAACACCAGACGGGCTGTCTGCTGCTTGCGGATACCGATGCCGAGGAAATGTACCTCGAGCTTGGGCTTGTCGGAAGCGATGAGCGGACAGATCTCGAGCATGTGGCTCTGCAGACATGATGAGCGGTCGCCAGCGAAATTGAGGGTGTAATCCTCGAGGAACGAGCAACCTGTAGGCATGCCCTGCTGGATGACCCAGAGTGTGCGATAGAGGCAGGCTGTCTTCCAGTCACCCTCAGCACCGAAACCATAACCTTCTTCCATCAGACGCTGTGAAGCGAGGCCCGGAATCTGGTCGAAGCCGCAGAAGTCAGGAGCATCGATGTCTGCATCTCCGAGGTCGTCGAAGTTGGTGGTGAAGGCTGTAGCACCCTCATCCTTCAGCACGCGACGCAAAGCGATCTCAGCCTTGGCGGCGTTCTTCACCTTCTCCCAGTAAACCTGCTCGCCGCTCTCATCAATCTTGATGGTGTAGAGCTTCTTGTATTCCTCGACGAGGGCATCTGCCTCTGCGTCTGTGACCTTCTTGAAATAGTCCATGAGGCTGCTGACGGGGTAGTAGTCAACGTGATAGCCCAGACGCTGCTCGAACTCTACACGGTCGCCATCGGTCACTGCCACGTTGTTCATGTTCATACCGAACATCAGACAGCGTACGTTGTGAGCGTCAGCCACACCAGCAGCTACGCGAGCCCATACGGCAATCTGTTTCTGGGCCTTCTCGTCCTTCCAGTAACCACAGACCACCTTGCGGGCGATGCGCATACGGGTGCAGATGTGTCCGAACTCGATGTCGCCATGAGCACTCTGGTTCAGGTTCATGAAGTCCATGTCAATCTCGCTCCAGGGGATCTCTGCGTTGTACTGGGTGTGGAAGTGGAGAAGGGGCTTCTGCAACTGCTGCAGACCCTTGATCCACATCTTAGCGGGTGAGAAGGTGTGCATCCAGGTGATGATACCTACACACTTCTCATCGTTGTTGGCAGCCAACATGATCTGCTCTACTTCCTTCGAGCTATTGGCTGTGCCCTTATATACAATCTTCACAGGGATATTGCCGCTGGCGTTCAGGCCCTCGACCATCTCCTTAGAATGTCCGTCAACTGCAACCACAGCGTCACCTCCGTACAGGAGTTGTGCACCGGTTACCCACCAAATCTCATAATTTTCAAATGCTTTCATTGTTGTAATTGTTTTTATCGTTAATAATTATTTTTTCTTTTGTCCGTAGTAGGCATTGGGGCCGTGCTTGCGGGAAAAGTGCTTCTCGATGAGGAGCGGATTCATCGTCAGGTCCGGATTGACGGAGTAAGCGATAAATGCCATTTTGGCCACCTGTTCAGCTACGACAGCATGATAAACAGCCTGGGCAGGATCCTTACCCCAGGAGAAAGGACCGTGGTTCTTGACCAGTACAGCCGGCGTGTGTACAGGGTTGATGTTGTCACGACGGAAACGATCGACAATCACCACACCTGTCTCCTTCTCGTACTCGGGCATCTGAGCCTCCACCATACTGTCGGTGCAGGGGATGCAGTCGTGGAAGTAGTCGGCATGAGTGGTACCGATGTTGGGGATGTCCTTACCGGCCTGTGCCCATGCAGTGGCATAGGTGCTGTGGGTGTGGACAATGCCGCCCAGCTCAGGGAACTCGCGATAGAGCACCAGATGGGTGGGAGTGTCGCTGGAGGGGTTCAGTTCGCCATCGACGACCTCGCCTGTCTGGAGGTCTACTACCACCATATCAGAGGCTTTCATCACGTCGTAGTCGACACCTGAAGGCTTGATGACCACGAGTCCGTTTTCACGGTCTATACCAGACACATTGCCCCACGTGAAGATCACGAGGTTGTGCTTCACGAGGTCGAGGTTGGCCTGGAATACTTTTTCTTTTAATTCTTCTAACATATTCTATTATAGTTTAAAAATCTGATCCTCTTTGTAGGCCCTCTTGTTGAAACGGTAGAGGAACGCCCCACGTTTGGATCCCGTTTTATCAATTAATTCGGTCTTCTCGATAAAGTCCATATCCTTGATACGTTTGCGGAAGTTGCGCTTGTCCATAGGCTCGCCATTGACGGCCTCATAGAGGCGCTGAAGCTGCGTGAGCGTGAAGAGACTGGGCAGCAGACGGAACCCCACGGGCTCGCTGGCAATCTTCTGTTTCATTAGCTTGCGGGCCTTGAGGACCATCTTGTTGTGGTCGGAATAAAGCTGGGGAAGCTCGTCGAAGCTGACCCATTCCACACCGTGCTCCTTGCGAAGATGGTCATCGTAGTCCTTGACATTGATCAGCGCATAATAGGCGATGGAAACGACACGTTCACCGGGGTCGCGGTCTACATTTCCGAAAGCACCCACTTGCCGCATATAGAGGTTTCGAAGTCCGGTGAGGTCGTAGAGCACACGGTTGGCGGCATCGTCGACACTCTCGTCGTTGGCAACGAAGCCTCCGTAGAGGCTCCATTCGCCACGACCCGGATCCATCTTACGACGGCCAATCAGAATCTTCAGCTTCCCTTCATCGAAACCGAAGATGATGCAGTCGACAGACAGCCAGACTTTGGAATGTTCACTATAGAAGGAGGTCATATTCTCTCGAGCGGTTTACCAGAAGTATGCATAGAAGCAAGCGCAGCAGATGATGACACCGAGGGTGGCCACAACATCCCATACGCCCCAGCTCTCACGGATCTGCTTGCGGTAGTCGCCAGTGAAGGTGATAGCCTCCACCTGAGCCTGAGAGGGAGCAGGTGTGAAGAACGAAACTACAATCATCATCAGCACGATGAAGACAAGCAGCCAGCACTCGAAGATGAGCCAGTTGGTCTGCCAGAACCATGCGGTGGCATCCCAGAAGGCACCATCCATCACGGCCTTACCAGAATCGGTGAGCACGTTGGTGAGCAGACGTACCATACCGATGAGGAAACCACCGATAAGACCCCATTCACCTGCCTTAGGCGTGATTTTCTTAGAGAAAATACCGAGTGTGAACACAGCCACCATAGCAGGCGCAATCAGCGACTGGATATCCTGCAGATAGCTGTAGAGGTTACCCATAGACATCATGACCGGCATCCAGAGCAGACCCAGGATCACCACCACAACAGTAGCAGTACGGCCTACAAAGACGTAGTGAGCCTCACTCATACCCTTCTTCATCGGCTTGTAGAAGTCTTCAGTGAAGAGGGTAGCACAGCTGTTGAAGAAGGCAGCCAGAGAAGCAACGAGTGCGCAGATGAAACCAATGGTGACAATACCCTTGATACCTGCAGGCAGGATGTTCTTCACCATCATGGCGAAGGCACCGTCGGTATCGTGGGTGTTGGTGATGTCCATCACGATGCCGCTACCTGTCTTGAGCGACAGTGCATAAGCCACCATACCTGGAATGAGGAACATGAACACGGGCAGGAGCTTGAAGTAACCAGCGCAGATGGTACCACGACGGGCACGCTTCATCACCTCCGTGTTGTCCTCGCCCTTGGTCTGTCCGAGTACACGCTGAACGATGTGCTGGTCAGTACACCAGTACCAGAAACCGATGATGGAAGCACCGAAGAACACCACATAGCCAGGGAACTGCGGATACATCGGGTCGGCCTGATCCGGGTGGAACATGTGGGTGGTTCCGAAACCATCATGGGCTGCTTTACAGACTCTGATCATCTCACCCCATCCGGCAGAGATGCTGCCGTCGCCCAGCATGTTCAGTCCGAGGAACAGTACGAGGAACGAACCTATAATAAGAATAGGTGTCTGGATGGCTGACAGCGTCATCACGCCCTTCATACCTCCGAAGACGGTGAAGACAGCAGTGATGGCAATCAGACCGATGGCACCATACCAGAATGGCAGACCAAGCAGATACTCGAAGAAGATACCACCTGTGAAAGCAGTCACGGAAACCTTTGTCAGCACGTAAGCTATCAGGGTGATGATAGACAGCCAAGAGCCTGTGCGCTGGGTGTAACGGAACTTCAGGAAGTCGGGCATGGTGATGATCTTGCCCATTTTGTTGTTGAGCAACTGATAGAAAGGTACAAACAACCAGCCGAGAATCAGGATCATCCAACCCTGCATCTCCCAGTGGGCCATACCTACACCGTCCTTGGCACCAGTACCAGCGAGACCTACGAGGTGCTCAGAGCCGATATTGGCAGCAAAGATTGCTGCACCGATCACGTACCAGGGCTCACCCTTACCGAACAGATAGTCCTGAGAGTCAGCACCTTTCATCTTTTCCTTGTCTTTCTTGATGGCGCGATAGATCGCCCATACGATGGCCAGCACACCGACAGCCAGGACGGTCCAGTCAAGCCACAAAAATTCGTTTGAATTCCAATTCATAGTGTTTATTTTTACCTTTTTACGTTTTTACCTTTTTACTTTACTGAGAACTTGTAGGCAGCGTGGCTGAAGTACTTCTCGCCGGGCTTCAAAACGGGCTGTACCCAATTGGCCTTATTGGGAGAATCAGGGTACTTCTGGCTCTCTAAGCATACGCTGACGTGCTGCGGATATGGACCATGCTTGTGCTGGATGTTCAGCTCGTTGCCAACACCCTGGAAGTTACCGCTATAGACCTGTACGCCAGGCTCGTTGGTGAACATCTCCATGAAGATGCCCGTCTTGGGGCTGTAGAGGCTGGCGCAGACCTGAGTATCATCACCCTGACCGTCTTTATAGGTGTTCAGACACCAGTTGTGGTCGTAGCCACCGGCATTCTGGATCTGGTCGAAGCTAGACTTGATGCTGTCGCCGATTGCATGAGCTGTACGGAAGTCCATCGGGGTACCCTCAACAGACTTGATTTCGCCTGTGGGGATGTAGAGCGTGTCGCTGGGAGTGAAGTTGTCGGCATTGACATAGAGCACCATATCATAGCCGGGCTGTGTGAAATCACCACTCAGATTGTAATAGTTGTGGTTGGTCTGATTGATGATCGTCGGCTTGTCGGTCTCTGCCTCCCAAGTGATATCGAGGATGTTGTCAGACGTTACCGTATAGGTGGTCACGGCCATCACCTTGCCGGGGAAACCGTTCTCACCGTCAGCTGCTACGATGGTCAGCTTCAACACGGAGTCACCGATCTGCTCAGCATCATAAACCTGGTTCATCCAACCTGTGGTGCCACCACCATGCAGGCAGTTAGGACCGTCGTTCTGCTTCAGCTGATACTCTACACCGTCGAGGGTGAACTTACCGTTCTTGATACGGTTGGCATAGCGACCAACGCTGGATCCGTAGTCGGTGGGGGAGTTGAGGGTATCGGCGTACTGGGCGATGTTGTCGAAACCGAGAACAACGTCAGTGGGATTGCCATCCTTGTCAGGAACGACGAGCGATACTACGCGTCCACCATAATTGGTGATGCACACCTCCATGCCGTTGGCATTCTTCAGGGTGTAGAGCTTCACGGGCTTGTCCTGAAGGGTGGTGTCGAACTTGGCAGGGTCGAGACCCGAAACCGTTAACACAGGTGCCTGCTGGCCGCCTGCACATGCTGCGAGCATCAGCGCTGCTGCGCTGAGACTCAGAATGCTACTTTTCAGTACTTTCATTGTTACTAAGTTTTAAGTTGTTTATAATCAATGTTGATTTTGGGTGTAAATTTACAACTTATTTCTGAAATGACAATGAAAAAGGACATAAAAATAGACGGTAAAGTGTAAATCGTACACCTTACCGCCCATATTTAACCTTTATAAACACAATTTGTGTGTTTACAAGTGTCTTTTAGCAGAGTTTGCGAGAGCCATCGCTGATGACTACATCATAAACTTTCGGCTCATGACCATACTTCTCGTTGAACTTCTTCTTGGCGTCCTCAATGAACTTCTTGTAGAGGTCGTTGCGAACGAGGTTGATGGTACAGCCGCCAAAGCCGCCACCCATGATACGGGAACCGGTGACACCATTTTCCTTAGCCACATCGTTCAGGAAGTCGAGTTCCTCGCAGGATACCTCATAATCCTTCGACAAACCTTCGTGGGTCTTGTACATCAGTTCGCCTACCTTCTCGTAGTCGCCTTCATTGAGGGCCTCGCAGACACCCAGCACACGGTCTTTCTCACCGAGTACGAACTTAGCGCGCTTGTAGTCCTCAGCGCCTACCTCTTCCTTCACTTCTTCCAACTGCTCCCAAGTACAGTCGCGCAGGGTTTCATACTTACCCTCCGGATGCTTGGCCTGAATGTGCTTCACCACATTCTCGCAGGAGTTACGACGGTCGTTGTAAGGGGAACCAGCTAACTGATGCTTCACGACAGAATCGAGCAGCACGAGGCGATAGCCATCGGGCTTGAAGGGGAAGTACTCGAACTCCCGGCTGCGACAGTCGAGGCGCATCAGACAGCCTGCCTTTCCGAAGACGGAGGCAAACTGGTCCATGATACCACAGTTCACACCACAATAGTTATGTTCTGTAGCCTGACCTGCTAAAGCCATATCCCACTGCGACACCTTATTATCACCGAAAATATCATTCAGACCGAAGGCGAAGCAGCTTTCCATAGCAGCAGAAGAAGACATACCAGCGCCAAGGGGCACATCACCTGCGAAAGCGATATTAAATCCTTTAACAGGTACGCCTAATTTCTTCATCTCCAGTGAGATACCATATATATAACGAGCCCAGCTGGCGCGTGGGCCATTGGGGTCGCTCAGCTTGAAGTCGACACGATCCTTCAGGTCAATAGCGTAGGCCATCACAGTGTCTTCTGTGCCATTGGCACGCATCTCTGCCATGATGCCCTTGTCGACGGCACCAGGGAATACGAAACCACCGTTATAGTCGGTGTGCTCACCAATGAGGTTGATACGGCCAGGAGAGGTATATACATTACCCGTCTTTCCATCGAAGTGCTTGATGAAACGACTTCTTACAAATTCAATATCCATCATACGAATTTACAATTTATAGAATTACAATTTGACAATTTATACGGGGATGTCGGTGTTGACATTCTTGCAGCCGATGAGGGCATAGTAGAACATGTAGGCCATTGCCAGCAGATAGACGAAATAGCTGGGCATATATCCCATGAAGTCGGCAAAGAAATTCTGTACCACGGGCAGAACACCACCGCCAACCACCATCATCATGAAGATGCCGGAAGCCTGAGCAGTGTACTTGCCAAGACCCTCGGTAGCGAGGTTAAAGATGGATGGCCACATCACCGAGGTGCAGAGGCCGCAGAGCACTAACAACAAGGCGCTCATCGGAACAGTCGTCATCTCAATAGATCCTTCCAGAATCTTGACCAGAGGCATGGTTACCGTTACACTCTTCGGTGTCAGGATGGCAGCAATGATGAGTATCATACCTACAGTTGTAGTAGCGAGCATCATCTGCCGAGATGATATCTTGCCTGCGATGGTGCTCGAAACGAGACGTCCTACGAGCATCAGGAGCCAATACATCGCTGCTACGGCTCCTCCGATGGTTGCTGCATTGAGTACGGCTTCAGGATTCACCCAAGCACCGTTGGCTGTAGTGTCAGAGAGGTAGAAGTTCATTCCACCAGGGATACCCACCTCAACACCTACATAAACGAAGATGGCAATCACACCCAGAAGACAATGGCGGAACGACCAGGGAGAATGTTCGAAAACTGTATCAGCTGTGACCTTACCCATTTCTGGATCCTGAATGGGGATGAAGCAGAGAATGAAGAAGGCGCAGGCGAAGACGGTCATAGCGATGTACATCACCAGATTGACGTCGGCCATTTGTGTAGAAGCCGTCACTGTGCCAATCAGTGCTCCAACGAGCAACGGGGTCATCGTGCCAGAGAGTGAGTTCAATGTACCACCGATCATATTCAGCTGGTTACCACGATTTCCACCACCGCCGAGCAGGTTCAGCATGGGGTTCACCACCGTATTCAGGATACATACAGAGAATCCTGAAATGAAGGCGCCCAACAGATAGATGCAGAAACCGGGAATACCTCCGGAGAAGCCTGACAGATACTGTATGAGCACACCGAAGAAGCCTACTGCGATACCTATAAGAGCAGTTTTCTTATAACCCACCTTTGTCAACATCTTTCCTGCAGGAATGCCCATGAACAGGTAGGCGAAGAAATTCATGAAGTTACCCATGATACCGAGCACATTGGAACCGCCAATCTCAGGCTGATTCTTCCAGATGACTCCAATGGGTGCACCAAGATTCGTGACAAACGAAATCATGGCATATAGGAAGAACATCGTCACAATGGCAATGACACTTCCATTCTGTTTCTGATTACTCATAATAAAATAAACTAGTGTTGGTAATGATTTCTTTTATTCTGCGATACCGAAACGATAAATCGTCTTCTGCTTGTAGCGCTCACCGGGTCTCAGTACCACGCTGGGGAAATAAGGACGGTTAGGTGTATCGGGGAAGTGCTGGGTCTCCAGACAAACAGCCGAGCGACGTGGGAACGTGCAACCGTTGGCACCCTTGTAGCCAGTAGCGAAGTTTGCTGTGTAGAGCTGCATACCGGGCTCGGTGGTGTAGCACTCCAGCGTACGACCGCTCTTAGGCTCGGTAATTCTGGCTGCGAAGCTCAGCTCACCTTCCTCGCGCTTGTTCAGCACGTAGTTGTGGTCATAACCGTGACCGAAGATAATCTGCTCATTATCAGCATCAATCTCCTGACCGAAAGTCTTGGGCTTACGGAAGTCAAATGGTGTTCCCTCTACCTTCAGAATCTCACCGGTAGGAATAGCGGTGTTGTCGGTGGGCAGATAGAAATCGGCATTGATTTCACAGATCTGATCCTCGATCGTGGGTGTAGGATCGGCAGTACCAGTCAGGCTGAAGAAGGCGTGATGCGTCAGGTTCACGATGGTCTTCTTGTTGGTGGTAGCCAGATACTCGATAACCAGTTCATTAAGATCGGTGAAGGTGAACTCTACAGTGATGTCCAACTCGCCTGTGTAACCTTCCTCACCGTATGAAGAGATTCGGTGGAGAGCCAGTGCACGGGGACCCATCTGACGGGCATCCCAGACCTTTGCGTTGAAGCCTACAGCTCCGCCATGAAGGTGGTTGGGACCGTCGTTGAGTGCAAGCTGGTAATCCTTGCCGTTGAGCGTGAACTGTCCCTTGCAGATACGGTTACCCCAACGTCCGATCAGTGTCGAGAGGTAAGGCTCGTTGCCGCTCATGAGCTGCTGGATGCTGTCATGACCCTGAATGACATTAGCTACTTTACCATCCTTGTCAGGTACCATAATAGCACAAATGGCACCGCCATAGTTGGAGATTGCCACTTCATAACCTTTACGATTCCTAAGAATGTACAAATCGGTTTTTTTACCGTTGATAGTGGTCTGGAAGTTTTCTCTCTTCAGACCACACAAATTCGCATTTTCTGTTGTTGCCATAATTGAAATGTTTTTAGTTACAAACTATTTTTTGCAAAGTAACAGAAAAAATTCCAATTGGGCAAAGGAAACGACGAAAAAAATGTTGTGGATGTATTAAAAAAAGCTAAACGCAGTTTTTCAGGAAGTCTGCAACCACATAACTGCTACCTCCAATAAACACAAAATCGTTTGTTCTTGCCTTGGAAATAGCAGCCGCGTAGGCTTCTGCAACACTGGAGTAGGTGTCGCCTGTCAGTCCTATCTGCTGGCCCATCATATGGAGCACATGTTCTGAAACAGCACGTTTGTTGTTGGCCTTGGTGAAGAAATATTCAGCATGCTTGGGCAGCAAGGCCATGATACCGTCGACATCCTTATCCTCAACCACACCGAACACAATATACATCTTATCACATTTCACCTCGTCGAGCTGCTTGCTCAGATAGTCCCATCCTGCAGTGTTGTGGCCAGTGTCGCACACGACGGTGGGCGAATTCCTGATGACCTGCCAGCGTCCCTTCAGTCCCGTACTTTCGCATACATTCTTGAAACCGATCTTGATCTCATGCCCTTTTGCGGGTGACTTAGAATCGTCGGTGAAGCGGTACAGATAACCAAGGTCCTCCAACTTTCTGATGGCCCAGAGGATAGTGTTGGTATTCTTCTTCTGATATTGTCCGCAGAGTCCACCGGTAATCTTGCCATAACTGCGGGTATCGTAGATCATCTCCGAGTATTGCAGTTCTGCATGCAGCACTTCAGGCTGGTCTTCTGCGAAGATAATAGGAGCATCGTTCTCTTCAGCGATGGCCTCGAAGATAGGACGCGTTTCCGGCAGCGCCTCACCGATCACCACAGGTACACCTCGTTTTATGATACCAGCCTTTTCCATCGCTATCTGTTCAAGGGAGTTGCCCAGCAGTTGTGTATGGTCCAGGCCGATGTTCGTAATGACCGATAGGATAGGGGTGATGATGTTCGTACAGTCGAGTCTGCCACCAAGGCCAACTTCGATGACGGCGATGTCAATCTGCATGTCCTTGAAATAGGTGAAGGCCATTGCCGTCGTCAATTCAAAGAATGTGGGATTCAGAGGCTCGAAGAATTCCTTCTTCTTTTCTACGAAGTCTATGACATAGTTCTCGGGGATAGGCTGTCCGTTGATGCGGATGCGTTCGCGGAAGTCCACCAGATGAGGAGAGGTATAGAGACCTACCTTGTAGCCACACTGCTGCAGAACGGCTGCTAAAGTGTGCGCACAGGATCCTTTTCCATTGGTACCCGCGATGTGGATACTGCGGAAACTCCTGTGCGGATGACCGAGATACTCGTCGAGTGCGAGCGTATTCTCCAGGCCTTCCTTGTAGCCGCTGACACCTTGCTTCTCAAACATCGGTGTCTGCGTGAACAGATAGTTGCAGGTCTCTTTATAGGTCATTTCAACTTTCTGTTGTTATTTAATTGAAATAGTTCTTGAAGCGCTGGAAGATAGAGTCCCTTGTCTGCTTGTCGCCCTTGAAATTGTCAGAGTCCTTGAATTGCTCCACCAGTTCCTTCTCCTCACGGCTGAGGGTCTTGGGGATATAGACACTGATGTTTACCACGAGGTCGCCCTTACCAGAACCGTAGCCTTGTACGGCAGGCAGTCCCTTGCCGCGCAGACGGAGAGTCTTACCGGGTTGTGTGCCGTTCTCCAGTTTCACCTTCAGCTTCGTACCGTCAATGGTTGGTACTTCCACCTCACCACCCAGGGCTGCTGTGGGGAAGTCGAGCAGCAGGTTGTAGATCAGATCATTGCCGTCGCGGATGAAGGTGTCGTTCTCTGCTTCTTCTATGAACACTTGTATATCTCCGGCAATACCGTTGTGCTTACCTGCATTACCCTTGCCGGGAACATTGACGACCATACCTTCAGCCACACCTGCAGGGATGTTGATCTCCACCACTTCCTCGCCTTTCTCGACACCAGTACCACCGCAGTGCTTACACTTGTTCTTGATGACTTGGCCTTCTCCGTGACAGTTGGGGCAGACACTTTGCTGCTGCATCATACCGAAGATGCTCTGTGTGGTGTGGGTGATGACACCGCTACCATGACAGGTGGCACACTGTTCTTTGCCGCTGCCGGCCTCTGCACCAGAACCATTGCAATGAGGGCAGCTGATATCCTTGCGAACCTTGAATTTCTTGGTGACACCCTTGTTGATCTCTTCCAGCGTCAGTCTTACTTTCAGACGCAGGTCACTGCCACGATGCTGTTGTGGACGGCGCTGACCTCCGAAACCGCCAAAGCCGTGACCTCCGAAGATGTCGCCGAACATCGAGAAGATATCGTCCATGTTCATCGAGGCACCACCGAAGCTACTGAAGTCGAAGCCGCCCATACCCGGACCGTTAAAACCGAACTGGTCGTACTGCTGACGCGTCTTCGGGTCGTGCAGCACATTATAGGCCTCTGCGGCCTCCTTGAATTTCTCCTCAGCTTCCTTGTCGCCGGGATTACGGTCGGGGTGGTACTTGATGGCTATCTTTCGATAGGCTTTCTTTATCTCGTCCTCCGAGGCGGTCTTCTCGACCCCAAGCACCTCATAATAGTCTCTTTTTTGTGCCATGTGTTGTTATTGTCCTACTGCCACTTTTGCGTGGCGGATTACTTTGTCGTTTAGTTTATAGCCTTGTTGCAGACAGTCGATCACCTTACCCTTCTTGTCGTCACCCATACCTGGTACCATAGCCACTGCCTCATGTACGTCGGTATCGAAGTAGGCATCTGTCGTCTCGATCTTGCTTACGCCCTGAGCTTCGAGGGTCTTCATGAATTTCTGATAAATCAGCTCCATACCCTCACGGAGTACAGCAGGGTCTTCAGTCTTGGCACCATTCGCGATGGCGCGTTCCATGTCGTCGAGCACGGGCAGGATGGCTGTGATAAACTTCTCGCCTCCGTTCAGGATCAGCTCTGCACGTTCCTTCAGGGTGCGCTTCCGATAGTTCTCAAACTCTGCTACAGAGCGGAGCCACTTGTCTTTCAGCTCGGCATTCTCTGCCAGAGCAGCCTCTAAGGGATCTTTCTCCTCAGCATCCTCGGAGTTCTCGGAGTCTTCTGTCTTTTCTGATTCTTCTGCCTGATTGTCAGTCTCTTCTGCGGGAGTCTCGTTCAGAGTCTCCTCGTCTTCAATATTAATATCTTTTTCTGTCATAATTGCTGTTGTTTAAATCTTTATAGATCTACAAGCAAATTCTGTGCCACTATTTACTTTTCAGGCGTACATCTTGGCCTTTTGCTCCTTGATAGTCTCATCATAGATATAGTCATCGTAGGTCATCAGCTTGTCGATGGTGCCTTTGGGGGTCAGTTCGATAATGCGGTCAGCTACCGTATTAATAAACTCATGGTCGTGCGAAGCGAAGATGATATTGCCCTTAAACTGTATCAGGTTGTTGTTGAAGGCCTGGATACTCTCGAGGTCGAGGTGGTTGGTGGGGGTGTCGAGAATCAGACAGTTGGCATTCTTCAATTGCATCCTGGCAATCATGCAGCGCATCTTCTCACCTCCGGAGAGCACGCATACCTTCTTCTGGATATCCTCGTCCTTGAAGAGCATGCGTCCCAGATACGACTTCATCGTCACCTCATTGCCCGGGCCCCATTGCGAGAGCCAGTCTACGAGGTTCATCTCGCTCTGGAAGAACGATGTGTTATCGAGTGGGAGATAGGCTGTGGTGATGGTGACACCCCACTTATAGGTGCCGGCATCAGCCTCGCGGTTGCCATTGATAATCTCGAAAAGAGCCGTCATCGCCTTCGGATTGTGGCTCAGGAAGACGGTCTTCTGACCTTTCTCGATGGTGAAGTTTACATTGTCGAAGAGCACAGTGCCATCCTGATCTACGGCCTTCAGACCCTCAACCTCGAGAATCTGTGTGCCAGGCTCGCGCTCCATCGAGAAGATAATGCCCGGATACTTACGGGTTGAGGGGGTGATCTCCTCCACATTGAGTTTCTCCAGCATCTTCTTGCGTGAGGTCGTCTGTTTCGACTTTGCCACATTGGCAGAGAATCTGCGGATGAACTCTTCCAACTGCTTACGTTTCTCCTCGGCCTTCATCTTCTGGTTCTGGGCCTGACGCAGCGCCAACTGCGAACTCTCATACCAGAACGAGTAGTTACCGGAGAAGAGTGTCACCTTGCCGAAGTCGATGTCGACGGTCTGTGTCGAGACGGCATCGAGGAAGTGACGGTCGTGTGAGACGACGAGCACACACTGCTCCAAGTTCGAGAGATACTCTTCCAACCACTGCACAGTGTCGAGGTCGAGGTCATTGGTGGGCTCGTCGAGCAACAGGTTGTCGGGATGTCCGAATAGTGCCTTGGCCAGCATCACACGCACCTTCTCGTTGTTCGAGATGTCCGACATCTGCTTATAGTGCTGTCCCTCGGCTACACCCAGATTCTGCAACAGCTGTGCAGCTTCGCTTTCGGCCTCATAGCCGTTCATCTCGGCAAAGGCCATCTCCAGTTCAGCGGCTTTCACACCGTCTTCTTCTGTCATCTCAGGTTTGCTGTAGAGGGCTTCGCGCTCCTTCATGTTGTCCCACATGGGCTTGTGACCCATCAGCACGGTGTCCATCACCGTGAAGGCGTCGTATTTGAAGTGATCCTGCTCCAGCACGCTCATTCGCTCGCCAGGCAACATCTCCACTGATCCTTTGTTCGGCTCCAGTTCGCCACTGATGGCGCGCAGCAAGGTAGACTTTCCTGCACCGTTGGCACCGATGATGCCATAGATATTTCCACTTGTAAACTTCAGGTTCACGTCCTTATAGAGAACCTTCTTTCCGAATTGGATAGCCAGATTTGTGACTGTAATCATCTCTTCCTTATACCTTATTATATATATACACTACTGAATGAGGGTGCAAAGGTACGAAAAAATAGTGAATAGTGAACAGTGAACAGTGAAAAATTTGATGCAGCCTGCATAATTTTCCATTTTCAATGGTCAATGTTCAATAAAAATACGTAACTTTGCACCCAAAATCAGCAGATATGAGATACAATGCAGGATATAACCGTGAGGGAGAGTACGACCATTTCGTCGTCTCTGAGCCGATGCCGTTGCTCGAATGGCTGTTGGCGAATGTGCCGCAGTCGAAGTCGAAGATCAAGGCCACGCTGCAAGGGCGGGGCATCAAGGTCGACGGTAAGACGGTATCGCAGTTCGACTTCCCTTTGGAGAAGGGCATGAAGATTGCCGTGAGCAAGACCAAGCGCAACCAGCAGGGCTTTAAGAACCGTTGGGTGAAGATCGTTTATGAAGACCGTTGGCTGATTGTCGTTGAGAAGGCCGAAGGTATTCTCTCGATGGCTGGCGGCCACTCAACTTTGAATGTGAAGAGCGTGCTCGACGACTACTTCAAGAAGTCGCGCCAGAAGTGCACGTCACATGTAGTCCATCGTCTCGACCGCGACACCAGCGGACTGATGGTCTACGCCAAGGATATGGAGACGGAACAGATCCTGGAGCATAATTGGCACGAGATCGTCTACGACCGTCGCTATGTGGCCGTCTGCTCAGGAGAGATTGCAGAAGACGACGGTACGATAGAGAACTGGCTGAAGGACAACAAGGCTTATGTTACCTACTCGTCGCCTGTCGATAATGGTGGTAAGTATGCCATCACCCATTACCATGTACTGGCCCGTACGGCTGATCATTCCTTGGTGGAGTTCAAGTTGGAGACGGGTCGTAAGAATCAGATCCGCGTCCATTCTGCCGATATGGGACATCCTGTCTGTGGCGATCCGAAATACGGCAATGGTGACGACCCGCTGCATCGTCTTTGCCTGCATGCCTGGCTGCTGTGTTTCCATCATCCTGTGACGGGTGAGCCTATGGAGTTTGAGACCCCTTTACCAACGGCCTTTAAAAAAATGTTCTGATTATGGAGAATAGTATTGGATATTACATTTTTCTTTTAGTTGCAGTCATCGTTGCTTTCCTGATTATCAAGAAAGTAGCCAGCTGCCTCATCCGTTCGATTGTACTGATCGTATTGGCAGCAGTGATAGGATATATCTATTGGATGTATCTCAGGTAGTCTCTTCGGTCGCTTCTTTGGTAGTCTCTTCAGCGAAGATCGTCTCGAAGGTCTCGCGGAGCTTCTGAGGGTCGGCAATGAGCTGGCGCAGTTCGTTGAGACTACGCTCATTGGGCGAGTGGGGAAGCCATAGGCGGATGTAGCCATTGATGGAGTATTTCTCGTCCAGATGCTGTTTGAAGCGTTTCCAGTGTCCTTCTTTGTCTAGTTGAGGATAGTTGCCCAGACCATATTGGATGGTGCGACGAATGACAATGTCGACGCTGATGTCCCTATCGGCCTCTGCCACAATCTTGCCATAGAGGCTTCGGGGCGCATGACTGGCTGAGGCGCGATGATCCTCCACCGCCTCTTTCATAATCTTGATCTGTTCCTTTGAAAACCATTTCTTCAGTCTGGCATCGCTGGCGAGTATCTTACCGCCCGTCAGGTGGTGAATGGCGCGTGGCCCCGACATGCCTAAATCGTGATAGGCTGCGATGACATAGGCCATGTTGATATCAGCGCCTGTGATTCTGACCATCTCAAGTGAACGGCGTATCACACGGGTGACATGCTCCAGATTGTGGGCACGGTCGAAATTGGTATACTGGGGAAGAATCTGGGTCTCGACGAACTCCACCAGATCGAGGCTTGGGCTATTGGTAATCATAGATAAGTCTGTATTTTGATGCAAATATACGAAATAATTCACAATTCATAATTCATAATTCATATTTTTTTTGTATTTTTGCACGAAAATAGTAGAAATTATGTTGGAAGAGAAGAGAATTGAGACCAATTCCATGAAGGCTTGGCTCCTGGCTGCTCGTCCGAAGACGTTGTCGGGCGCTGCCGTACCCGTGATGATTGGTGTGTCGTTGGCCTATGTCGATGCCAAGACATATGGTGACGATGTGTTCAGCTGGCTGGCTGCTGTGTTGTGTCTGCTCTTTGCCTTCGTGATGCAGATAGACGCCAACTTCATCAATGACTTCTTCGACTTTGCCAACGGTACCGACGATATCGAGACCCGCTTGGGACCTCGTCGCGCTTGTGCAATGGGTTGGGTGAAACTCGACTCCATGAAGAAGGCCATTGCCGCCACTACCTGTCTGGCTTGTCTTATCGGTTTACCCTTGGTATTTTGGGGAGGGCTGGAGATGATACTGATCGGTCTGGTCTGCATAGTGTTCTGTTTCCTCTATACCACCCATCTGTCGTATATGGGACTGGGCGATGTACTGGTGTTGGTGTTCTTCGGCATCGTGCCCGTGTGTATCACCTATTATGTGCAGCTGCACGTTGTGACTTGGGAGGTGTTCCTTGCCTCAGTAGCCTGTGGCCTGGTGATCGACGCCTTGCTGCTGGTGAATAATTTCCGTGACCGTGATACCGACCGTGAGGCGGGTAAGAACACACTCGTAGTGCGCATCGGTGCCAAGGGCGCATTACAGTGCTATCTGGGCGTTGGTATCGGGGCCATGATCCTGGGCTTCACCTTCCTGATGAACGGTCATCCGCTGGCATTCTTCCTGCCTTTTGTCTATCTGGTCTTCCATGTGTATACTTATCTGAAGATCAAGCGGATAGATAAAGGAAAGGCGCTGAATATCTGTTTGGGAGATACAGCGTGCAATATCTTTATTTACGGAGTCTGCGTGGCAGCGGGCTTGCTCTTGGTCTAGGAGTCCCTAGTTAAAGAAAGGCCAGGAGACACCCATGTGCAATACCTGACCATTCATCGGGTAATGTGGTGTGGTGAAGTATTTCCTGTTGGCTGAACTGTAGAGCACATTGCTCATGATAACGAAGAAACGCACGCCCTTCAACTTCAGGTTGGCGTAGACATCCACGAATGGGAATTCTCCTAACTCCACACGGTTTGCTTCATTCTTCTGAATGGCAAACTGGTTGATCATCGGACAGAAATCGGGTGCTTCGTACTTAGTGTAGTAGGTCACGTTGCCACCCAGTTCCACATTGAGCACGCGTGCAATCTTGAACTTTAGATAGAGGTTCGAGAAGATATTCAGCGCGGGCAACGGCAATACCTCTTTGTTGCTGGAGTTCTGATAGGTGATGATATTCTCCCAGTTCAGCGGGCCGAGTCGGAAGTTCTGGAACAACTGGGCTGTGATCAGGTTGATATTACCGCCTTCCTGATAGACATCGGCCGTCATGTTCTTACGACCGTCGGGAGAGTCGGGGTTGAGATTTTCATAGGTATGGTCGTAACTCATCCCGAAGTAGGTGTAGTTCTGTACTTCCTCGATGGCCAGACGCAGACGGGTGTTTGTCAGCGAGTACGACAGGTTGCCCTCTATCCTGGTGCGCATCTCCTGCTTGAAGTCGTTCTGACGGTCCCACCACAGGTGTTGTGAGTGGTAACGGCGATAGAAGAACGAGGGGTTCGTGCGATGGAAGAATGCCTTGGCAGCTATACGGATGCTGTCCTTCAGGAACTTGAAGTTCAGGTCGGTATTGAAGTCGAGCTTCAGCTGTCCGGCATCCTCGCCAGCCATCCAGAACTCGCCCGTAAGGTTGAAATGCAGGGTCTTGCCCTCGGTCTTGTTGATCTGTCCGCCCACGCTGACGTTATGCTCTGTCCATCGCTGCTGGAAGACGGAGGTGCCGAGGGTGTCGGGCATATCATAACGACGATACTCGTGGGTGACAAAGGCTTTCAGTCCGGCCTTCATATATTTATTAAAGCCCTCGAGCAATGCCAGTCCCAGGGTGTTCTTCACCTGGAAATGCTTGGTGATATCCTCAATGCTGTCGCCACCCAAGGTGGTGTAATTGCGCTTGAAGTAATACTCTTGAGGTGAAAAATAGGCCTGATAGATGCGCTTATAGTTGTGCAGTTCCAGTGTATGGATGATACTGGTCACAGGCACATACTCCTTCTTCATCGTGGCGTCGATGGAGTCCTGGATGGCTTGCAGACGGTTCAGACTGTCGGCAATCTCCTGACTGTCCACCTGGATACGGGTAGTATCGACAGCCTCACCGGTATTCTCCTTAGGAGGTTCCATACCGGCGATGGCAGCTCCTTCCGGACGGCCTTTCGGTGCATCGGCCACACGACCCTGAGGGGCATCCTTGCCTTCTTTCTTCTGCTCCCGTTCTTCCTTCTCCTGCTGAGCTGCCTTAGCAAACTCGCGGGCCTTGATTTCCTCCTCGGTCATCGGCACCTGACGGTAGAAACCGATGTTGTAACGATGGCTCAAGAAGACGTGCAGGTTGTCGTTGCGGTTCCAGTTCTGCATGAGTATCGTCGGGATCTCTTCATCTGAGAACTGGTCGACGAATGATTCCGGATGCTGGATATACTCGTCGTTGGTGATACCTCCGTTCTCGGCGGCCTTCTGGTGGTTCGTCGAGAAGAGGAAGTGGGCATTATAGCGGTCACCCAGATAAGTGGCGAAGAGCGAACCGTTGAAGTGCGACACACTCTGGTTGCCGTAGTAGCCTCGGGCGTAGTCGTAGGTCATCTGGAAACCTACACCCAGCCGTTTGTTCACATTCACGGCAAACTTCGCATCGAGCCTGTCCTCACCGTGCTGCTTGTCGCCGCAGTTGTCATAAGTGAGGTAGGTGAGCGGTGAGAGGGTGTTGGTATATTGGAACTCGTCAGGATCCACCATAAAGAAGGAGTAGGGGTCGGTGAAGATAAACGAACTGCTCTCCTTGCGGTCGATATAGATACGGTTCTCGCGGGCGGAATAGTTGTTGCCGATGGTGTTGTACTCACCATACCTGCCCGTATTGAAAAGGCTTTGAGGGAAGAGGTGGTCCAGTGTATCGGGCTCCGTAGGAATCACATTGCCGAACTTCCGGTCGACGGTCCACGTCTTCAGTCCCTTGGGCACCTCTTTGTTACTCGAGGTGGTGTCGTTGTTGTGCTTGTTGAAATTCTGGTTGCGCTGCGTCACATTGCCCATCTCGTCGATCTGGTTATAGGTGTCCTGAGCCATCAGAGGTCTGATGGCGAGCATCGCGAGCAGCAGCAAAAATATTTTTAGCTTCATCTATTAAACATTCTCATTGAGGCTTCCGCCATCTTAAAGCACATGGCGATGAGGATAATGATGGTACCCTTCATCTTATCGTCGGTGAGGTAGATCACCACGCCCACCACAGCCACGATCATAAAGATCAGATTCAGCACGTTGCGAATGCGGTCTTTGTTCATTTCTCGTTCAGGAGTGTAGCGAACTTATTGAAGATGTAGTCCTTACGGTCGATGGTCTTCCTGCGGAACTTGGCCGAGAGTTTCAGCAGCTTCGTGCGCTTCTTGTTCACAGCGTATTTGTCGCTGATCCAGTCCTCAGCCGTATAATGGGTGGGGTCGCGCTCCAGTTCGTAGTCGTAGCTCACACGGGTCATCTGGACGTCGGCCTTACCGTCGCTGCAGTTCACGATCAACTGGAAGTTCAATACCGTACGGTCGAGCGAGAGGGCGGTATTCTTGAAGACGAGCCATTCGTGGAAGGTGGCGCCCAGCTGGTGGTTGGCCTGATCCTGAATGGCCACCCTGCTCCGCTCCATCAGCTGATTCTCCTCATTCACCATCTTGTTGAGCTGAGCCAACAGGATGTCGAAGATCTGCTGAGCACTTTTACCGGGGGCTTCGATCACTTTCTGCCAACATACCTTGCCGTCGACCATGGGAACAGCGTTCTCTGCCAGATACTTGGCATCAGGGTTAGTGCTCTCGGCGGGTGCCTGTTCTATTCTCTCCCAGGTGTTGTCCTGTGCGGCAGCCATCAGGGGCATCGCCATCAACAGGGTTATCAAAATCTTTTTCATCATTACCTTATTAATAATTGCGTCTGCAAAAGTACGAAAAAATAGTGAATAGTGAACAGTGAATAGTGAATAATTTGCTGCCGCTTACAGATTTTTCGTTTTTTTCACTATTCTGTGAATACTATTCACTATTAACTAATCACTATTAACTAAATCCAACTCCTGTTGGAGCCGGAACACTTCATCGCGATATTGTGCAGCCTGCAGGAAGTCAAGCTGCTTGGCGGCCTCCTTCATCTTGCGGGTGGTCTCCAGCAGCAGTTTCTGCAGCTGTTCGCGCGTCATCTGTCCGATGATGGGGTCGGCTGTCATCATTGCTCCCGTGCTGCCGCTTTCTGCCGCCACGTTGATGTCGCGCATCAGCTCCTTCGTGTCTGCGCGGTTCTCCTTCCGCAGGGCGCTTACACTCAGGTTCTTCACAATCTGCTTGGGGGTGATGCCGTGCGTCTCATTGTATTGTATCTGCTTCGTCCGGCGACGCAATGTCTCGTCGATGGTCAGCTGCATCGAGGCGGTGACGGTGTCGGCATACATGATCACCTTGCCGTTTACGTTTCTCGCAGCACGGCCTGCCGTCTGCGTCAGACTGCGGTGGTTGCGCAGGAATCCCTCCTTGTCGGCATCGAGAATGGCCACGAGCGACACCTCCGGCAGGTCGAGTCCCTCACGCAGCAGGTTCACGCCCACGAGCACATCATAGGTGCCTTGTCTGAGATCGGTGAGGATCTTCACACGGTCGAGGGTCGATACATCGCTGTGGATATAGGCTGTGGCGATATGATGGTCGAGCAGATAACCGCTGAGTTCTTCGGCCATACGTTTCGTCAGTGTGGTGACAAGTACACGCTCGCCGCGATGGCTGCGGGTGAGGATCTCGTCCATCAGGTCATCGATCTGGTTCTCGCTCTTGCGTACCTCTATCTCCGGATCTAATAGGCCCGTAGGTCTGATCACCTGTTCCACCACCACGCCCTCGGCCTCTTCCAGTTCGTAGTCGGCTGGAGTGGCGGAGACATAGATCACCTGGTTGATCATCTCGTGGAACTCCTCGAAGGTCAATGGACGGTTGTCGAAGGCGGCAGGCAGGCGGAACCCGTATTCCACGAGGTTGGTCTTGCGGGCGCGGTCACCGCCGTACATCGCCCTTATCTGTGGCACCGACACATGACTCTCGTCGATGATCATCAGATAGTCGTCTGGGAAGAAATCAAGCAGGCAGTAGGGCCTTTCGCCCGCCTTACGACCGTCGAAATAACGGCTGTAGTTCTCGATACCCGAACAGTGACCCAGCTCCTTGATCATCTCCATGTCGTATTCCACGCGCTCCTTGATTCTCTGGGCCTTGATGCCGTCGCCCAGTTCCTGGAAGTAGGCCACCTGCTGCATCAGGTCGTCCTGTATCTCACGGATGGCGATATTGGTCTGCTCCTGCGAGGTCATGAAGAGGTTGGCTGGGTAGAGCTTGTATTCGTCGAAACGTGCCAGACGGTCGAAAGTCACCGCATCTACTTCTTCGATGGCGTCAATCTCGTCATCCCAGAAGGTTACGCGGAGCACCACTTCGCTGTAGGCCATCGCAATGTCGACGGTGTCGCCCTTTACCCGGAAATTGCCTCGCTGCAGATCCACGTCGTTGCGGATATAGAGAGCACTGACCAAATTCCTTAACAGCATGTTGCGGTCGAGCTTCTGACCTACATGCAGGGTGATGACATTCTCCTGTAAGGCTACAGGACTTCCCATACCGTAGATACACGATACGGATGATACTACGACAACGTCTTTTCTGCCTGAAAGTAAATTAGATACGGCTGACAACCTCAACCGGTCTATCTCCTCATTGATGGCAAGGTCTTTTTCGATATAGGTGTCACTGGCAGGCAGATAGGCCTCCGGCTGATAGTAGTCATAATAGCTGACATAATATTCTACGGCGTTTTGAGGGAAGAAACCCCGCATCTCGTCGTAGAGCTGGGCGGCCAAGGTCTTGTTGTGGCTCAGGATGAGGGTGGGGCGGTTCATCCTGGCAATGACATTCGCCATCGTGAAGGTCTTTCCCGAACCCGTCACACCGAGCAGCACCTGCGACTGGTCGCCACGCCGCAGGCCTTCTGTCAGTTCCCTGATGGCCTCAGGCTGGTCGCCTGTAGGCTGATAGGGTGAAGTCAGTATAAAATCACTCATAACAAAGTGCAAAGATACGAAATAATTCATAATTCCGAGCCCAGAATTCATAAATTTGAAAAAAAACTTTGTTATTTTGCCGAAAAATCGTAACTTTGCACCCCGATATGAAGAAAAGTATCATAATAGGTTCGTGCGCGATGCTGTTTCTGAGCAGCTGTGCAGGTGAATTCAACAGGGTCTACAAGTCGGCTGACGACAGCTACAAGTATGAGTATGCCAAGGAGGCCTTCGCCAATAATAAGTTCCAGCAGGCATCTGTCTTGCTTGAACAGCTCGTGACCGTCAAGAAGGCCAGCGACGAGGCTCAGGAGAGTCTCTATATGCTTGGTATGGCGCAGTATTGCAACGGCGATTTCGAGGCTGCTTCCGCCACTTTCAAGAAGTATGGCAGCAGCTATCCCCGTGGTATTTATGCCGAGGCAGCCGCCTATTACGTGGGTCAGGCGCTTTACGAGAGTGCCCCTGAGCCCCGTCTCGACCAGACACCCACCGTCGGCGCCATCAATGCCTACCAGAACTTCCTCGATCTCTATCCTGATTCCAAGCTGCGTCCTGCTGCCCAGAAGCGACTCTACGAGTTGCAGGACAAGCTCATCATGAAGGAGTATCTCTCTGCCGAGCTCTACTATAACCTCGGTGGCTATTTCGGCAATATCAACAAGAACGACGAGAGCAACTATACCTCATGCATCATCACGGCCCAGAATGCGCTGAAGTCTTATCCCTTCTGCTCTATCCGTGAGAAGTTCGCTCTGCTCATCATGAAGAGTAAGTTCGAACTGGCAGAGAACAGCACTGAGGACCGCCGCCTCGACCGTTACCGCGATGCCGAGGACGAGTGCTACGGCTTCATCAACGAGTTTCCTGATTCGAAGGACGTGCGCACTGCCGAGAAGTTCATCACCAAATGTAAGAAAGTTATTAAGGATTAAGAAATATGGATTACAAGAAATCAAAAGCACCGGTTAATACCGTGACCCGCAACATTATGGACCTCTGCAAGGATACCGACAATATCTACGAGAGTGTGGCCATCATCGCCAAGCGTGCCAATCAGATCAGCGCTCAGATCAAGGAGGACCTCTCCAAGAAACTGGCTGAGTTTGCTTCTTACAACGACTCTCTCGAGGAGGTGTTCGAGAACCGCGAGCAGATTGAGATCTCACGCTATTACGAGAAGTTGCCGAAGCCCTCACTGCTGGCAACACAAGAGTTCATCGAGGATAAGGTCTACTGGCGTGATCCCTCGCGTGAGAATAATCAGATGTACGATTAATCACGTTAGGCTCCTGTTCTTATGTGGCAACGTAAACAGACCGTTTATCTGATAGTGGCCGTCATTCTGACGGTCATTTGTCTGTGTATGCAGATTGGCGCCTTCAACCTCAGTGGGGTAGATGTGGCTCGCGTCTACAACCTCTGGTTTACCGATCCCATCGGCAAGCGTCATTTCGATGTGTGGCCGCTGATGGCCATCCTGCTGCCTACCGCAGCCCTCGGCACCTATACCATCTTCATCTATCGCAACCGTAAGGCGCAGGCCCTCTTCTGTGCCCTCAACGCTTTGCTTATCGTGGGATGGTATGTCTGCTTCTTTGTCGTAGGTCAGATGGCTGGCAACAAGTCGTGGGGCGCTGTTGAGTTCCGTCCTGAGTGGCCTGCCGTGCTGCCCGTCATCGCTCTCATCCTCTATCTGATGGCCCGTCGTGCCATCCGTGCTGACGAGAAACTCGTCCGCTCGCTCGATCGTATCCGATAGAAATACAGCTCATTACTGTTTTTTTTCCGCATTGCTGTCGTCCCGGCAGTGGTGCGGTTTTTATTTTGTATCAATATTTCAAAGAACACTCGTCGGGCTCATTTTTGTGCCATGCCTGGGAAACACATGTCCGTGCGCCAGGAAATTTTTGTTACCCAGTTAGGCCGCAAATTTCGCCTTTTTTTGTCGACAGTGCAAAGGTACGAAAATTTCAAAGCACTTCCAAATTATATCGCTCAAAAAGCACGCAAAAAAACACGCAGTGATTTTAATAGCAAGAAAATCACAAAAATCTAGTCATTTAGTCATTTAGTCATTTGCGTTTGGAAAAACGTTAAAATCTACAACTATAGTATAAATATATATATATTTATACTATAGTTGATATAATGACCAAAACCGAAAATCATTTTGACTAAATGACTAAATGACTAAATGACTAACTCTGATCCTGTAATTCTAATTAAACTTTATAAGAAATCCATCGTCAATAAGGTAAGATGGAAAGTGCTTTTATTGCTGTGCTTTTTTCTTGCGAAAATTTGGAGGTTTCAGAAATAATGCGTATATTTGCAACCAATTAATAGTTATATGAATAAATTAAAAACCATACTAACCATTTTGCTGGCTCTCAGTGTGTTATCGGGCTGGGCTGCTGACGCGAAGATCCTTGCGCAGAGTAAGGGAAGCATTTCGTTTGTAGTGGATGAGAACCTGAAGGAGGTGAATCAGAATTTCTATACCCACGATGGAAAGTATCTGGCCAAGCGGCTGATAGTCGACGATCATGTGGGGTATGAGGCGCACCACATCATTGCCAGTAGTTTTGCTGACGAGAATAAATTGGTATATCACGGCCAGGACGCCTTTTTCCGCTGCATTGTGAAGGCATATGCCCAGCATAAGTCGGTGACGCTGTCGCCCGATATGATATGGCTGCTGATCAGTCAGGGCTTTGCGCGCTATGTGAATGCCCACGCTGAGGCGTTGCGACCACAAATAGTGGATCATGACGGCAAGATGAGTCTTGTGGTGGAGTCGGACAAGGATGTGCTGTCGGAAGAGGCTGACTGGCCGATGCTGATAGGTGGTTTTACTTCGCAGATAGAACGCTGGACCCAAGGCAACGTTGCCAAGACCATCACCGCTGACTTCTCGACAACGGGTCTGACAGAGCGCGTGGCCTCGCAGATCACGCTGATGGATGCAATGAAGTCGTACTTCGAATATGTGGTGATATATATGGCCTGCGGTATCCCCAGCATCACGCTGCAGGGCACGCCCGACGACTGGCGGAAGGTGATGGAAAAGGCACAAAAGCTGGGTGCATACGGTCTCGAAGAGTGGACAAAGAGTCTGGAGCCGATTCTGACGGCGTTTGTGAACACTGCCGAGGGCAGGCCCGACCAGCAATTCTGGAAGAGCATGGTGAAGCAGAATCGTCCTGACGCGATGCAGGGCGGGGCCTGCGACGTGAGGGAGCCGACGCAGCTCGACGGATGGATATTGAAACTGTTCCCCGACGAGAACGGACAGACGCTCGAAAAGGTGGCTCATACCAAGGAAATGGAGTCGGAAATGGTACGCACGCCCTTTAAATACCAGGTGATAGATCCTACAACTGGCATGTTGCTCAACGAGTGGCCAATGGAACTCTGGGCGGGATTCATCGGTGCTCAGGAGGATAAACAAACGAATATGGTAACCCCGAAGATTGGTTGGATGGTGCGTGTGACGGAAACCGACGAGGAGACGCTGAAACAACTGAAGAAACTGAACAATGAATGGGGCATAAACCTTCGCGTGAAGGAGGTGCCGGAGGTGCTGAAGCAATTGAAGCATATCAAATCGCTGGAGTTGGAGTTCACGGATGAGGTGACGCTGCCCGACTGGTTCTTCAACGCGGATATTGAGAGCCTCACTATCCGCGGCAAGATGTCGGAGAAGATAAGGGAGAAACTGAAGAACCGATACCCCAAAGGCCATTTATGGAACAATTCAAATTGGGATACGTTCAGGTTATATTAAAGAAACAGACTGAAATAAACATGAATTTAATTAAATTTTGAAAAGTATGAAAAAACTGGTTGTAACTTTGATTGTGATGTTGGCATTCGCAGCGAATGCTGATGCACAGGGCATCTTGGGCCGATTGAAGGACCGTGCCGTGAATGCTGCCAAGAACGCAGTAGAACGCAAAGTAGAGGACAAGGTGACGCGCGAGACCGACGATGCGATGGACGATGTGCTCGATGGCAAGAAGTCGAAGAGCTCGAAGAATGACGATGCGGGCGATGATGATGAGGCTACACCTGCTAAGAAGAAAAAGTCTGCAAATGGTGAGGAAAACAAGAGCGACTTCGTTCCTGGCACCGTTGTGATCTTTGAGGACAACCTTCAGGGAGAGAAGTTGGGCGAGTTCCCCTCTAAATGGGACTTGTTAGAAAATAACGCCGAGGTCGCCAAGATGAATGGCAAGATGGCCATCAAGTTTGAGCATGGCTCAAATACTGAAATTACGCCATTGATAAAAGGTGGCAATAAGAAGTATCTGCCTGAATTCTATACGCTGGAGTTTGATTTCTTCGCCACAGGCAAGGAGGACACCAACACGGCTTACAATTTTTATCTGAATTCAGAGAAAGATACCCACGACAGCCGCATTTGGTTCAGCCAGGACA